>SXGR01069136.1_pt1 | contig 13803 bp, 6 predicted proteins | sample 3174711 | NCBI WGS metagenome assembly SXGR01 (sample SAMN11356860, study PRJNA531348) | freshwater metagenome | isolation source: freshwater sample F1-60 | place: China: Fuxian Lake, Yuxi | collected 2017-12-25
CGATCACCGAGGTGGCGCGCCTCGACAGCGAGTTCCGCATCATCCACGACACGCCCATGCCGTGTGGCTTCACCGGGTACTTCGGTTTCGCACCGCTGCCGTGGGACCCGGATGCGGACGAGGAGGAGAAGTAGCCGAGGCGAGGAAGCACGCGACGAAATCCGAGTACGCTAGCGCAACGCCAGCTTTATTCTGCAACAACGCATCGCATGTTATGCAATATGGTATTACGTGCGGGCGCTTCCACCCACCTACCTTACGGCAAGAGCTCAATTATCCTGCGCCTGACGTTCCTGCAACGTATTGGAAACACAACATGTTACAGCGATTGATCCTCAAGAACTTCAAGGCATTCTCCGGGCGGACCACCATCCCGTTCGGTCGCCTCACGCTGATCTTCGGTCGGAACAGCAGCGGCAAGAGCTCAATTATCCAGAGCCTGATGTTCCTGCGTCAGTCCATGTCCGACATTGACCGTGCCGGCCTGACCATCAGTCAAGGAGCGCTTACCAACCTGGGGTCAGGCAAGCAGGTCCTGACCGGGCAGAACGCAGACACCGAGTGCGAAATCACGCCGATCTATGACATGGCAACAATGATCCGAAATTTTGCGATACCCAATGCTGAAGGTGACGCATTCCATAGATCGGTTGGTGCGGGCTACTTGTTCCACCTCGAGCAACCCAACATCGAACTAACAGTCCGTGAACGCAGGTACTACGCCGATGGGCATGACCACGTCGCGTCAACCGAGGGAGAAAACCTGTTCAGCTATTTTTCGGTACCAGAAAACACGCGAGCCAACCCAGACGCAACGGAAGTAATGGAGCTTTTTGCAGAATTCGGGGAGGAATTGGCTCGCTCCTATGTGGAAAACATCGAAGCATGGAAGCTACTGATCCTCGAGGCACTCAATCTGGATGATGGGCGAGACCTCCGCGATGCCCTGCTTGGCGCGGGCGAGGACTTCTTCCTCGAGCGAAGTGACGACGCATCATTCGCCGGTTCCGGGACGATCAACAGCTGGATTGAGTTCCTGCGTTTCAGCTCGCCCAACCCGGGCCCGGGTGAGGAGGACCCGCGTCACCGATCGCGCCTCCTGCGTGACTTGTTGGGCGAGGTGCCTGAGGGTCCTGCCAACGCGGCACCGATCTTGCCCGCGGTACTGCGCGTGCACCTCGAAACGGCATTCGGGGCGCTTCGTAACAAATTTGCCGAGATGTCCATCGAACTCTTCGCCACTGAACTTGTGGCAATGCGATTGCGTGGTTCACATCGCATGGGCCGGCCCCGTTCCAGTAGCCTGTGGGCGGGAAATGCAAGAAATCGCTTCGTAGCCGGCTTACCCCCCCAGACCGTCCTCGACCAGATCAGGAAGCGCCTTCCGATCCTCGATATCCTGCCCTTTGTCGCAAGGGCCACCAATCGTGCCACGGTCAACCTACGCTACATCGGACCGGTCCGCTCTCAGGGCCTCCGGTTCGACGAAGTTCGAAACCTGCCGGACCGTGATGTCGGCAAGGATGGCAGGAACGCCATCCAGTTGATTGCTGACGATGAAGGACTGCGAACGCAGGCCAACGCTTGGATGGAGAGGCTCGGGATCATGTACCGCATGGAGCCGGTGCGTATCGAGACCGGTCTCGCACCACTCCTTGCCGCGAGGATCATAGATGCGCGGAACAATCTTGAGTTGAACCTCGTTGATGTTGGTTTCGGCATCAGCCAAGTGGCGCCGGTCGTCGTACAGTCGTTGTTGCTCGCATCCCAGACACGGGGGCGAGAGGAGGGGCGTCGTCACCAGCGTGACACACTCCTTGTTGAACAGCCGGAATTGCATCTGCATCCCGCGATGCAGGCCGAACTCGGTTCGCTGTTCGCCGAGGTGGTCTCAGCGTCAAGCACCGCCCAGATCATCGCCGAAACACACAGTGAGGCGCTCATCCTGCGCGTCATGAAGCTCATCCGGACGGGAAACCTGGACGCGTCGCTCGTGAAGGTGCTTTGGGTCGACCAGGACAATGACGGACATGCGTTCGCACGCGACCTGCCGATTGACGCAAGTGGCGAGTTCGAGGTGTCGTGGCCCCGTGGCTTCTTCAGCGAACGCTATTCCGAGATGGAGGACTACTAACGTGCTTGTCACCGTCGGACTGCGTGGCGCCCTCGACCCGGAAACGTCGCGTCAGGTCGCCAACAACGATCTCGTGGCCCACCTGCGCATGTTCCGATATCTCCTTGAAATGGTCGAGACCAACGGCGTCTACGTCAGTGGGGGCCCCAACACCACGGTGCCGCGCCTGGTTGGCGGACTGGAAGACGTCGGCGTTGAGAACCCGTCCGTGAGGAACCTTGCAAACACGGTCAGCCGCGCCGTGAAAAACGCCACCGACCGGTTTCTGCCCTACGCGGCGTACGCGCGGACCACCGGCACCGACGCACACTGCGGTTGCCCGGCCATTGCCTGCGACTTCGTCATCGACGTGACCCCACAGGCCAGCTCCCCGGACTCCACTAGATGCCTGGACTGCAGTGCAAGGATTGTGCCGCTGCAGCACATTCTCCATGCAAACGAAACCCGGTTCCTGCGGAAATGTCCCCAGATCTTCGTCGACCAAGAGTGGACCAAAGACCGTTTCGAGCAAGAAGTCTGGAAGCCACTGTTCCGGTTCGCGAAAAAGGCGGAAATCTATGACAGACAAATCTATCGCATTGTTGAGGGCACAATCAACAGTGCAAAGGCAGCAGACCGCGACCAATACATTGCCGGCGTGAAGTGGATCTGCAAGGCGTTCGGCGAGGCCGCCGCGCCCCATCGTTCGCTCGCTGGTGAACCTTCCCCGCGCGTGCTCATATTCAACGGCGAGTTCCGTCGAACGATGATGAAAGAGGCCATGGAGTCTCTGGGCCGACAAATGACAGACCCCACTGACGAATGGCTCCGTTGCGCCGGAACACAGATCCTGCGCCGTGAATGCGAGATTGACCGCATCGAGCAGGATCATGCGATTAAGGTGCGTTTCGGCATCAATTTATTTGAGTGGCCAGACCGACCAAGCATGCGGATGCGCCACAACCGCTACGTGAAGACGCCCTATGCCTACGTGGCGATCGACCGGGGCATTCCCGTATTCCAAGGGGAACCCCACCTGTCCATGACCGAGGTCATCCCCCTCGGGAGGGGCATCGAAAGCGTCAATCCCGGCGCCTGCAACTTCTCGTTCGCCTAGGCTGATCGTTGAGCGACGTGATCGGGGGCGAGCCGTGTAGCGGAGAAGCAAGTACGTGCAATCCTTATGCACTGGAAACGCCCGGCCAACTCCACCCGCTCACAATCCGGGCATCTCCGCCGTTCCTGACCTAGAGGAGTTCAAGCATGGGTGTGAAGTCTGGTGCCAAGCCCCGGCCGGAGGTGCTCGCCTCTGACCTCGATGACGCAGTGTTTGCCGCCGACTTCGGCAACGTCGTCGACGGCACTGGCGCGCGCGTCTATGCCGATGCCCGCACTTTCTTTGATAACACCCACCCTGCCAGAGACCTGCGGCTGATCGCATCCGCGGTCTTCGACCGCCTGGCCGGCCATGACACAGGCGGCGTCCTGCGTCTCTCGACTGGCTTTGGCGGTGGCAAGACCCACACTCTTATCGCCCTCTACCACCTCGCCCAGCACGTCGCCGACCCCGCGATTGGCACTGATATCCTCCCTGCCGCCGGACGGCCCGACCGTGTCACCGTCGTCGGCATTGACGGAGGCAAAGCCGGTAATCCCCAATTCGCTGCGCACCCCGATGCCGTTGTGACACACAGTCTCTGGGGAGAGCTCTTCTACCGGCTGGGCGGCCGCGACGCCTATGCGTCCCTGGGCGCGGTCGACGACACCCAGAAGTCACCTACCGCCCGCCAGATTGCCGACGCTATCCCCGCAGGTCCGGTTCTCATACTGCTGGACGAGATCGTCATCTACATGGCGCGCCTCGACGACCAGGGACGAGGAAACCTTCTTGGCTTCATCACCGCCCTCGCCGCCGTCGTGGCCCAGCGGCCGCAGACCGTCATGGTCATCACCGACCCCGCTGCCCAGGCTGCCTACGCCACCGAGGCCGGCCTCCTGCAGCGAGCCACCAGCGACGCGACCGCACTCAACGACGTCCTTGGGCGTACCGTCTCGGACTTCGACCCGGTCGGCAGCGAGACCGCGCAGGTCATCGTCCGGCGCCTCTTCACAAGTGTTGACCGTACCGCCGCCCAACGTGCCTCGGCCCAGTATCTTGCCCGCTACCGAGGCCTGATCGAGGCGCGCACTCCCATTCCTGGCAACGTCACTACCTCCGACTATGCGAAGGAAGTCCTCGACTGCTATCCGTTCCACCCGCGCTTGCTCAAGACCGCCCGTGAACGCCTCTCTCCCCTCCCGCAGTACAACCGGTCACGGGGCACCCTGCGCCTCTTCGCGCGCATCATCCGCACCGTCTGGGAGTCCCAGGCCGATCCCGAACTCGTCACCGCCGGTGACATCGACTGGGCAAGCCCGCGCATTCTGGCCGAGTTGCTCAGGCGCCTGCAACGCGATGGCTTTACTGGCGCCGTCGATGCCGACGTCCTGGGTCACGCGGTCGAACTGGACAACCGCACCACTGGCAACCTGGCCGGACTGCCAGGCATCCATCGGCGGGTTGCCAGCGCCCTGCTGTTCGAAAGCCTTGCAGGAGAGGCCAACGACGGACTCGACGATGAGGAGGCCACTCTGGCCACCTTCCGCCTGGACGACGCCGGCCACGAAGCCGCTGCAGCACTCCACGCCCTCGCTTCCACCTGCTGGCATGTCTACCCGATGGCCAACGGGCGTGGATACCAGTTCCGCATCCCGGCGAACATCTGGAAACAGATCGAGGAGCGGCGCGCCCGAATCTCGCGCACCGATGCCGAGGCGCGCGTCCGCGCCGATGCCGAACGCTACTACCGTGGTGCCGCCTTCGCCGTCGCCGCCTGGCCCAATAACCCGCGCGACGTTGCGGACACTGCCCGCCTCAAACTCGCAATCTGCGACACCGAGAAAGTGGCACGGCGCGTCCTTGATTCCCAAGACGACACCCCCGGACTCGAACGGACCCGGGAATTCGTCAATGCCATCCTTGCGGTTGCCCCTGAAGGGACCCGCCTGCAGGAAGCCATCGAACAGGCGCAGCGCCTGCTTGCCGCCCATGACGTGCGCAAGGACCTCGAGGGCGGCGACAACGAGGACACTCTGAGGCAACTCAAGGCGCCCATCCTCGACCTCGAACGACGCGTCCGACTCGCCGCCGCCCGTGCCTTCAGTCGCGTCCTCGTCAAGGAGGCGCCGGCCACCGACCTCGACGAGACGCACACCGGTGGTGGCGACGGCGGCATCATGGTCTCGTTCGAGGGGTCCGGCCAGGACGCGTTACGCAAGTTCCTGAATGCCAAGAACCTGATCTACGCCGCAACCGACCACCTCGACCCCGACCTCTTGCTGCGCCTGCTTCCCGGCGCCACACCCACCATTGATGAAGAGGCATACACCGCCAAGGCCGTCCACGAACGCTTGCTCGGCGCCCCGAGCGTTCGCCTCATCCCGAACGAGGATTTCGTGCGCCGCACCATCCGCCACGCCTGCCTGCAGGGCCGCGTCGCCGTCGCCTTTCGCCTCCCAGGCGGCGCTGCCTTTCACGCCTACGACAAGGACGGACGCGTCGACGGGCCTGACGCCAACCGTCGGCGCACCACTGACCAGGTGCCGGTCGCATTTCCACTCGACGAGACCGTGCGCCTCGCTCCCATCGCGGGCGACGTCGCGCGCGCATGGCTTGCCGTCTCCGCCAAGGGGAGCGACGACGACAGTGGCACCGGGACAACAGGGATGCCCGAGACAGACGGCGACGACGGCATACGGCCGCCCGGTCCGGACGAGGATGACGATACGCACGCCACCACCTTGACCGCTACCCGGTGGGACGATGTGGTCCGGGCCGCCGGCAGTCGGCCATTGCTCCGCCTGCGGTTGACCGCCTACGTGCCGGCGCGTGCCCAGGCCATCACTACCGCCCTGCAACCACTCGGCGCCGAGGCCACCACCGTCTCCACCCAAGTCAAGGGCACGGCACGTTCCGGCGGGTCGCTGGACCTTACGGTGCAAGAGGTGAAGATGAGCGCGCCGTTCAACCCGTTGACCGTGGCACGTACGCTCTTCGCCGATCTGGCCCACGGAGGCACATACCGCGCCTCCATCAATGCCATCTTTGGCGAAACCGGCCGGTTCGGCATCGACGAACAACTGGCCGACATCGCCGTGCGATTCCAGATCGCAGACGTCCCGGCGGACCGCGTCGACGTGGTCGCCACCTTCGCGCCCGTTCCGCCGGAGGCACGCTAATGGCGGTCAACGCACCACCCACCGCCACGCCCGTCCGCAGGGGGACAGTCCGGGCGAACCTGCCTATGGGTGAGGGCGAACGCCTGCGTACGCTGCGCGCCGCGCCGTTTGCGGTCCGCGTCGTCCGACGCGAGGGCAACCTGGTCGCCATCGTCTACCGGCGCACCCTGAACGGCCGTCGCCTTGACCGGCTTGCGCGCCTGGCCACCATCGGACCCACCGCCTTCGCCGCCGCCACGCCCCTGCTTCGCGCCGCCGTGCAGGCGTCCGGCCAGGGCGCCCGCCTGGACCCGGGGCCCTACCTGCCCCTCGACGTTGCGTGGGGGGCGCGTCTGGCCTGTCTGGGCTTCATCGCCGCCGGACTGCGGGATGCAAGCCGCCTGATCCTGACCGCAAGACGCCTGCGCGACGCCGACCCTTCCGAAGCCGCCTGGTGGCTCGGCCAGATGGCCGCCCCTTCAGGCATCCGTGCCGTCCGCGCCCTCCGTATCCTTCTTGAAGCTGTCCCCTAGCACCGGACGACGACGTCCGGGCCCCTCGACGAGGAGACCCGACCCATGCCTCAGACTCAGTTGCCAATCCCGGGTTCGCAAGCGCACCTGCCTCTCGAACCCGTGCGCCGCCGCACCACCGGCGACCCATCGCGCCTCCTCATCGAAGAAGGGTTGCCCACCGTCGCCATCGGCATTGAGTGCATGAGGGCCCGCGGAAGCGCGAGTGCGCTGGAACCGACAACGTTCCTCCACGTTTGGTGGGCGCGACGCCCCCTCACCGCCGCCCGCGCCGCCGTCCTCGGGTCGTTGTTGCCGCACGACTTCCCGCAAGACCGCTTCGAACGCCTGCTTGGCTTCTGGGGCACGGCTGACAAGATCGTGCAAGCCGCCGAACTACTGCGCAACAACGCCGGGGGTGGCCGGATCGCTAACCCGCACGGCATTCGTGCGTTCCGGAACGTCCTGCGCGAAGACGATCTGGCAATCGCCCACGACGCCATGCGCGCCCTGTGGGGCGAGATCCCCACCGTCATCGACCCCATGGCCGGCGGCGGATCCATCCCCCTGGAGGCGGCGCGCCTCGGCCTGAACGCCCTCGCCAACGAGTTGAACCCCGTGGCGGCCACCGTCCTTGAGGCGACGGTCGACTACCCGTTCCGGTTCGGCCCGGCGCTCGCCGCCCGCGCGCGCCACTGGGCGAGCATTTTGCGTGAACGATTCGTCGCGCGCATGGACCGCTTCTACCCGTCAAGCGGCATCCTGCCACCGCGCTGCTACATCTTCGCGCGCACCGTGCCCTGCCCCGACACCGGCTTCGCCGCCCCCCTGGTGCCCGACTGGCACCTGTTGAAGCCCAGTAGCGGCACCGCGTGGGTCGCCGAACCGATCGTCGACAAGGTCAACGGCACGTGGGCGATGCGCCCGCGCCGCGTCGGGACCCTCGCCGGCGACCTCGCCCCAAGCAGCATCCCGGCGCGCACGTACACCCGCGGGGTCGGCCGGTCGCTCTTCACCGGGCGCGCCATCAGTGCCGACTACATCAAGGCGCAAGCGCAGGCCGGGCGCATGGGAAGCCACCTCTACGCCGTCGCCGTGAAGACGAACGACGGCCTGCGCTTCGACCCACCAACCAAGGCCGACCTCGACGCCATCGAGGCCGCCACCGCCGAGTTGGCCACCCTGCGCCCGCAGTGGGAACGTCGCAACGTCATCCCAACCGAGAAGGTTCCCGAGGGATCGAAGACACGCGAACCAATGTTGCGTGGCATGACAACGTGGTCTTCATTTTTCGCCCCACGCCAGTTGCTTGCCATGGGCACCCTCGTCGAGGAGTTGCGCGGCCTGCACGACGACATCGTCGCGGAGGAGGGCGAGGCGCTTGGCGAGGCCGTCACCCACCTTTTGGCATTTGCGATTGACAAGTTCGGTGATTACAACAATTTTTGTAACACATGGGAAACGCAAACAGCAGTCGTGAAGCATATCTTCCAAAGACATGACTTTTCATTCAAGGCGACGTTCGCCGAGATGGCACCGTGCGGCGCCTCGGCCGGCTTGGCGTGGGCGACGTCAAACGTCGTGGATGCGTATGAGTCGATCGCCAAGCTGCCCCGGGCGTCCACCGCGCGCCCGGTCGAGGCGACCACCGGGTCGGCGACCAACCTCGCACACCTCGACGACGGGTCGGTGACCGCCGTCGTCGTCGACCCGCCGTACGCCGACAACGTGCAGTACTCGGAACTCGCCGACTTCTTCTACGTGTGGCTGAAACGCACGCAGGGCCACCGCCGCCCCGAGTGGTTCGGCACCTACCTCTGCGACCACACTGAAGAGGCGGTCGTCAACCCGGCGCGCGAACGCGAACCCGGCGAGGCACTGGCGCCGGCCAAGGCGCGGGCGCACGCCTTTTACCAACGCCTCATGACCGACGCCTTCAAGGAGGCGCGCCGGGTGTTGCGCGACGACGGCGTCCTCACCGTCATGTTCACACACAAGGCGCAGTCGGCGTGGGCCGCCCTGTTCCAGTCGATGATCGACGCGGGCTTCACCATCTCCTCCACGTGGCCGGTGCGCACCGAAAGCCCGGCAAGCCTGCATCAGGCCAACAAGAATGCTGCGCAAAGCACGGTCATCCTGACCGCGCGCAAGCGCCCGGCCGGGGCGGGCACCGCCTACCTGGACCAGGCCATGCGCAACGAGATACGCGCGGCCGCGCAGGGTGCCGCCGCTGCGACCGCCGGGTCGGCCATCGACGCCATCGACCAATTGGTCGGGTCGTTCGGCCCCGCGATGCAGGTCTTCACCCGCCACGCCGTCGTCAAGACCGACACGGGCAGGGTCGTGGACGTGGGCGACGCCCTGGACATCGCCGCCGAGGCGGTAAGCACGTGGCGCGTCGAGCAGATTGCCAGGCGTGGCCTCGCCGGCGTGGAGTCAGAAGGGCGCTTTGCCCTGTTGTGTTGGGACGTGATGCGCGCGGCCGAATTCCGCTTCAACGAGGCGCGCCTGCTTGGCCACGCCGTCGGCATGGCGGTCGACGACCTCGTCACCGCCGGCCTGATCGAGAAGGAGGGCGACAAGGTCCGCATCCTGCCGGCGGTGGCCCGGCGACGCGCCCAGGCGCTGACCACCGAGGAGGTGGCGGCGGCGATGGCCCCGGCGGTGGCCGGCGTGCGCCGCCGGGGCGCCACGAAGGCGCAGGTGCGCAAGGTCCACCCCGGCGACCCGGAGTTCCGCACCGCCCTGGACGCGTGCCACGCCCTCGCGATGGCCTACGCCGACGCCCTGCCGGAACAAGGCGAAGCGGGAGCGATGGGCACGGTGCGCGCCCTCGTCAATCGCCACCGCCTCACGCGCGAGTCAGCGGCGGTGCGCCTGATGGAGGCCCTGGTCAACGCCGTCCCAGACGCACTGCGCGTCTCCGGCGGCGCACTGTCGGCGGCGGCCCGCTTCCCCGAGTTCCGCGCGTGGCACGCCATCCTGCCGGGCATCTTCCAGGTGGAGGTGGCGGACTGGACGCCCAAGCCGCCCACCGGCCAGATGGAGTTGCTCACTCGCGCGATGGCGGGCGGCGTGGCCGACGATGAGCGTATCGACGACGAATTCGAAGACGACGAGGGCGAGGAGGGCGAGGAGGAGTGATGGCGCCGACCTCCGGGGCGCCGTCGCCCGCCACGTTGCGCGTCCGGCGGTGGGACCGCTTCCTGCAAGGGCCAGACGGCGATCTCATCGATCGCCTCTACGTGCCTGCACTCTCGGCCGCCACCCGGTACGACCGGTGCTGCGCGTACTTCTCGAGCACGGTCCTCGCCGTGGCGGCGCGCGGCTTCGGCGCCATGGTGGGGCGACTGCAGGAGGCGCCGCCGCCCGTTGGCGTGGCGCCGATCCGGTTATTGGTGAACGAGTCGATGACGCCGGAGGATGTACGCGCCCTCGCGGACGACCGTGACGTGGCACGCCTCGAGCGGTTCCTCATGGAGCGCTTTCACACCCCAACCGACGCGTTGGCGCGCGCGCGCCTGGCCACCCTCGCCTGGTTGGTCAAGCGCGGCTGGCTGGAGATCCGCGTGGGCGTGATGCGAAGCGGCATCGGCATCCTGCACGACAAGTTCGGCATCGCCACCGACGGTGCGGGCGATCGCCTGACCTTTGCAGGGAGTGCAAACGAGACGGCGTCTGGCCTGACGGCAAACTTCGAAAGCCTTGAGGTCTCCACGTCGTGGGACGACCCGGAGCGCGATGGTGCGTTCCGTGAACGGTTCGAAACGATGTGGCGCGACGAACACGCCTCCGTGCACGTGGTGCCACTGCCGGAGGCGCTGCGGGACCACCTGATCGCATTGGCACCTGACGACGCCCCGGTTGGCGAACCGCGCGACTCACTCGCCCGGAGACGGGCGGCGATGGCGTGGCGGTTCATCGCCGAGGCGCCCTACCTGCCCAACGGTGCGCGCGCCTCCGACGCAACGACGCCGGTGACGCTGTGGCCACACCAACGGCGCGTGGTAACCGACGTGGCCGACGCGTGGCCGGCTGGGCGCCTGCTGTGCGACGAGGTCGGGATGGGGAAGACCATCGAGGCGATTGCGGCGCTGCGTCGTCTCTTGGCCGGACGGGGGGTGCGTCGCGTCCTCGTGCTGCTTCCCGCGGGGCTTGTGCGGCAGTGGCAGGCGGAACTTCGCGAAAAGGGAGGCCTATTGTTCCCACGGTACGACGGGTCGGGCATGCTGACCTGGCCAGACGAAACCGAACGACGCGGGGTGACCTTGGCCACGGCGCTGGAGGAACCACAGCTGCTGATAAGTCGGGAGTTGTTGCGCGGTGATGCCCATCTGCCGATCGTCCTGGATGCCGAGCCGTGGGACCTCGTCATCCTGGACGAGGCGCACGCCGCCCGCCGGTCGAAGCAGGAGGAGGGCGCATACAACGGGGCAACCCGCCTGCTGGAACTGACACGCCAGTTGCAGTTGCGCGGCGTCGCCCGTGGGCTGATGCTGCTGTCGGCCACGCCGATGCAGGTCTCTCCGTGGGAGCCGTGGGACTTGCTGTCGGTTCTTGGGCAAGGGGGCGCTTGGCTGGGCGACTTCAGCGCGGTCCGCGACTTCTACGTGAGGTTGGCTTGGCTGCGCCAAGGCACGCTGGCACCGCCAATGGCCCGTGCGATGGCGGCGATGGTCGTGGACGATCCGGACTTCCCACCACCGCCGACGTTCGCGGCGATGCCCGACGGCGCCGACCGGGCCACCCGGATCGACCACCTTGCCGACCGCATGGCGTACGCGGTACCGGACGAGCGCCACGCGTTGGCGGACTGGATGCGTGACGGTGCACCACTGGCCCGGCGCATGCACCGCAACACGCGCGACACCCTGCGCGACTACTACAGCCAAGGGATGCTGGCGTCGCCACCCCCGACGCGCCACGTGCACGACGCGCGCTTCCGCTTTGCGCACGAGGACGAACGCGCCGCGTACGACGCCATCGAGGCCTACATGGACGAACGGTTCCGGTCGCTGGAGCGCGAGCAACGAGGCAAAGGCTTCGTGATGACGATCTATCGCCGCCGCGCGGCGAGTTCGCCACATGCGTTGCGACTGAGCCTCGGGCGACGCCGCGCCGCGCTTGAGCGGGTCGCGCAGGACTACGCAACGTCCGAGCTGATGGACCGCGACGATGCCCCGGAAGATATCGATCTGCTGGACCTGCCGGACGACATGAATCGGGGCGCACCTGCCGGATTACCCCGGGCCGACGTGGATGCCCGGGCGGAGATCGCGGAGATCGACCGGTTGGTGCGCGCCCTCGACGACCTCGCCGGCAAAGACACCAAACGTGACCGACTGCTGGAGGAGCTGTCGCGTATCGCCGACGACGGCCGGCCGGTGCTGGTCTTCACCGAGTACGCCGACACGATGCACTACTTGCGCGGATTCCTGGAGGGCGCGCTTGGCGACGGCTTGGGGTGCTACTCGGGAGCGGGCGGCGCCCTACGCGTGGACGATCAATGGGTGCAGGCTTCAAAGGACGGCGTGCGTGCCGCCTTGGATGCCGGTCGGCTGAGCGTGCTGCTGTGCACCGATGCGGCGAGCGAGGGTCTGAACCTCCAGTCCGCCGGAGCGGTGATCAACTACGACCTGCCGTGGAACCCAGCGCGCGTTGAGCAGCGCATCGGGCGTGTCGACCGAATCGGGCAGCGGCTATCGCAGGTGCGCGTGACCAATCTTCTGCTGAAGGACAGCGTTGACGATCAGGTTTATAGCGCGCTACGTGCGCGGTGCCTCATGTTCGAGACCTTTGTGGGCGCCATGCAACCCGTCCTGGCACGAGCATCGCGCATGTTGCGCGGAGAGCTGCCGGTTTCCGCGGTTGACCTTTCGGAGGTGGCCACGACCGTGGACACAGACGAGGTCGTCAACGCCATGTTCCAGCGGAGCGGGGCCGTGGCGATGGCGGATGGTGACGCGCCAATCGATCAGGATGCACTCCGCGACGAACTCGGTGCGTTGGCCGACCTTTCGGATGCCGGCGTGCGCGTGTCTGTCGACTCAGATGGTGGGCGATGCACCGTCACGATCGGCACGCGGGTCCAGGCGGTGGCGCTGACACCGGCCGGGGCCGAAAGTGATCTGGGGGCAACCCCGCTGACCGCACCGCTGCCATTATGGGGCGAGATAGCCGATGCCCTGTCGCCGCACGGCGACCGCGCCCCATTGGTGGTGGCTACCGTCAAGGACGGTCCGTTTCAGGCCGCCGTTGCCATCTGGATCGACGAGCACGACGTTGCCACGCCGGTGGAGTCGATGGTGGCGCTGCGTGCCCGCCTGGACTCTTGGGATGGCCACGCCCCGCCGGCGTCCGCCCATGCGGTGGCAATGTCGCAAGCCTGCGGGCAGGCACAACGACGGATCGATGAGTTGCGCGCCGTGTCGGAACGTCGGGTCCTGGAAGGGCTGCGGGCGCAGGTAGAGGCGGCCCGGTATCGCCTGCAGGTGGAGGTCGGGAAGGTCTTGGCGTGGATGGGTGCAGCGCTGACGCCCGGCGGGCTGAACCGCGCCCTCTACGCCGGCACGAGCGGCGCGCACGCGAGCGCGGTGCTGTTGGCGGAGGCGTACAAGCGGTTCGGTGGCTACCCGACATGGACGCCGGAACTCGTGGAACGCCTGCGCACCTTCGAAGAGGCGCTTACGGCGAACCAGCGCCGCGCGATGCAAACCCTCAGCGAGTTGACCGCCGCGCTGCAAGATCCACGTTGGGTGGCGTCGGCGACGCTGAAGCGTGCGGCAGCGGAGCACTGAACCGCGCCGACGCGTCACCGCAGAACGGACCGGCGGGCGACACCCCTTCCCACGCCTCCCGCCCCAACCGCTTCCCCACCACCGCCCGTTGCCACGGCGGCAACGCCGTGTAGGCATTCACGTA
>SXGR01598534.1_pt1 | contig 13803 bp, 9 predicted proteins | sample 3174711 | NCBI WGS metagenome assembly SXGR01 (sample SAMN11356860, study PRJNA531348) | freshwater metagenome | isolation source: freshwater sample F1-60 | place: China: Fuxian Lake, Yuxi | collected 2017-12-25
AACTCTCCTTTGCGCTCAACGACCTGCAGACCGCAGAACGCTGGCAGAAGGTGCTCGACGCCATTAACTCGGGCGAAATGCCGCCGGAGGAAAAAAAGCAGCCCCCTTCCAAGCAAAAGGCGGATTTTCTCGACGACCTGGCGCATGTGATGGTCTCAGCTCGCCGTCAACTCAGCGACCAGCATGGAGTCATCACCCTGCGCCGCCTCAATCAGCGCGAGCTTAAGAACACGTTGCTCGCCCTGCTCGGGGCCGCCGTGGATGTGAGCGACCTGCCCTCCGACACCGACGCGGGGTCCTTCGACACGGTCGGCGCCAACCTCTTTATGTCGGGCAGTCAGTTCGAACAGTATGAAGCGATCGGCAGGAACGCCCTCGAGGAAGGCTTCGCCGTGCGTGCGGCAACGGGCGTGCAAAAGAAATTCCGCTACGAGACAGAGGAGTCCCTCAAGACCATCTCCGACTTTGTCAAAGTGGGACTCGAGACCCATGAACGGGGCAAAAAGTGGGTCGAGGCAGTCCAAGCCGCCATGGCGCTGCCGGAGTATGCCTCCGTGGTGGCTGAACTCCGCAAGACCGCGAAAAGCGACGCCATCGTGCGGCGCTCCTGGGAAAAGATCGCTGGCGCGCCCTCACCTGAATCGTTCGGATTTCTGCGCAAAGCCGCCACGGCGGACATAGCCAACCTTGCCTTCATGATGAATCCCGCCCGCTTCGCCTACCAGAGCCGCTACCTGGAACTGCCGGGCCTGGACACCGGCGCTTACCTCACCATCGGTAACATCGACGGAAATCTGAACGCTGCCTTGTCGCTTCGGATCCCCGGCGATTTTCCGCCGGGCGACTACGTCATTCGGGTGCGAGCTGCCGCCACCGCCGGGAGCGCCCCCGAGCGGCGCTTCCTCGACTTCGGGTTTAAGGGCCGCAAACGACCGACCACCAGCGTTCATGAAGTCACCGGCACGATGGCCAACCCGGAAGTCATCGAGATCCCGTTTCACCGGACCTTGGAGCACCGCGATCAGATCAAGAACGCCGTCTACATCCGGGAAAGAGGCACAGGCGACAACGGCGATCAGATCAGGGTCAAGCAGGAGCAAGGCCGCAAGCTCAACGGCAACGGCATCGGTTTCGAGCCCGTCATCTGGGTGGACTGGATCGAGATTGAACGCCTTCCCGATCGCGAGATCGCGCCCGGCCTCCGTGCGTTGGAGGGCATCGCGCTCGACGACAAAACGAGCCCGCCAAACGCTCCCGAGCTGCGCTCGGCCTTCGAGCGATTTGCGCTTCAAGCCTTTCGCGGGGCCCAACCCTCGGAGCGATTCCTGGATCGCCTGGTGAGTTGCTACGAAGAAGCGCGGGCCGACGGCAGCAAGCACAGCATTGCCCTGCGTGACACCCTCGCGCTGGTCCTTGCCTCCCCGAAGTTTCTCTACCGGGCCGAGCCCTCTCCGAGCGAAGAGCGCCGGCTGCTCAATGGCCCTGAAATGGCGACCCGGCTCTCCTACTTCCTGTGGGGATCGCCTCCCGACCCCGCGCTGCGCGCCCTCGGCAACTCCGGCGAACTGCTCCAAGCCCACGTCCTCGCCGAGCAGACCGAGCGGCTCCTCGACAGTCTCCGCTCCATGGAGTTCGTCAAAGCCTTCACCCGCCAGTGGTTCAATCTCGATCGGCTCGACTTCTTCGAGTTCAACCCCGCACTGCATCCGCGCTTCGACTTCGCCACCAAGGTCTCGGCCAGAAACGAGGTCTTCGAAACCGTCGCTCATCTGCGGCTCGAAAACGGCCCGGCCAGCGACCTCCTCAGGGCCGACTACGTGGTCAGCACCGGCATCATCAAGGAGCTCATCGCCTGAGCGCGCCCAGACACCTTTGCCCCGACCTTATCTCGATCCCATGAACCCATTAAAAACCATTTCGCCATTCAATAGTATTGAGTCGCATCTCTTCCTTTACGGCACCGGTCGAGTCCCGGACTACGCCGAGCGCAAGTCGCTCCATCTCGCCGCCAACCGGGTGCTGAAGGAAAAAGGCGGCTTCCGCGATCTGCTGCTCGCCGTGATCGAGAGCGAAACCTTTAGGACACGGTGAACGAAACGCATTCCAAAGAACATTTTCATGAAAAACACACTCATCACCTTTCTCATCCTCGGCAGCCATCTCCATGCCGCCGAACCGCAGCGCTATGACCTCGTGGCGGATGCCGTAGATGGCCTCCCGGTCGCGCTCCGTGGCGGGCCCGAGCTGGATGCGGCTGGGACTGGCGTTGCGCGACGAGTGGACGTGGGCGGGAGCGAGCGGTTCGGCATTCATAGGCGGCAGAGTAGGAACCGCCCCGACTGGACGTGAATTGAAATTCCCCGTCACTTGATCAAGCAAAGCAATCCGGGCCGCGCTGCGCTCTTTGCGCCCTCTTGCGGCTACTTCTTCCGCAAGTCCACCGCCGCGAGCCTGCCCTTGTCGCGCGCGAGGAGCAGGCCGTCCGCGAGGGCGGGCTGGGCACGGCCTTCGCGACCGAGGATTTGAGCGCGCCCTCTCTCCACAAAGGCTTTCGGGTCGGCGGCCACGCGCACGAGTTCGCCGCTGTCGGAGGTGATGAGCAGGTCGCCGCCCGCGAGGATGATGCCGCCGTGCGTGACCTTGCCCGTGCTCCAGCGGACTTTGCCGGTGGCGAGTTCCACGCAGCGCAACTCGGGCCGGGGGCCGGTGTCCACGCGGCCCTCGAAGCCGTAGAGGAAACCATCGCGCAGGACGGGGGTGACGTATTGGGCGGTGAGTTGCTCCTCGCCGGACCAGATTTTCTCCACACCGCCGGCCTTCAGGCGCAGCAGCACCGCGCCCGCGCCATAACCGGCCGAGATGAACACGGTGTCCCCGCTCACGACGGGCACGGCGGCGCTGACGGAGGCTTGCATCTTCGGCCCCCACGGGAAGGTGAAGTGGACTTTGCCATTCGCTGGGTCGAGGGAGACGAGCTTGTGCCGTGCGAAGAAGAGCGCGTGTCGTTGGCCGGCGATGGTGGCCGCGATGGGCGCGGAATAACTGGCTTCTTCATCGTGTGCCTTCCACAGGACTTTGCCCGTCGCGGTGTCGAAGGCGACGAGGCCCGCGCCGTTCTTCCCACCGATGTTCACGAGCAGCGCCTTGCCCTCGACGAGCGGCGAGCATGCGAAGCCGAAGAAGCCCGGGTCCGCGCCGAAATCCCTTTGCGCGTCGGCGCTCCACAGCGGCTTGCCGGTGGCGAAGTCGAGCGCGTGGAGATTCCCGTTCGCGCCGAAGACGAAGACGCGTCCGTCAGCGATGCAGGGCGTGCCCCGCGGGCCGTTGTCAAAGCTGAAGCGGTCGGTGTAGCGCGTGGGGAAGGGTTGCTTCCAAAGCTCCTTGCCGGACTTCGCATCGAGGCACTCGACCAACTCTTGATCACCGACGCGATGGAAGAGAATGACCTTGCCGCCCGACGCGACAGGCCCGGCCCAACCGGAGCCGAGTTTATTCTGCCACGCGATGGGCGGGCCGTCTTTCGGCCACGCGTCGGCGAGGTCGGTGCCGGTGTAAGCGGCGTTGCGTGTGGGGCCGAGGTATTGGGGCCAGTCGGCGGCGGGGAGAATGGTGGCGGCGAGAAGGAGGTTCAGGGCGGCAAGTGGCGCGCGCAGGTGCATGGCAATTGGGATACGGCAGGCCGGGAGTCTAGGCGAGGAAAAGTCCAGCGCGCCGGACTGAAGGACCATTTCTCCGCTCGACAGCGCGGCGCGGCGCGTTGGACATTTTCCCCATGTCGCAACGCACGCTGACTCTCGGTCACTCGCCGGACCCTGACGACGCCTTCATGTTCTACGCGCTGGCAAAGGATCTGATCCCCGCGCACGGCTACCGCTTCGAGCACATCCTCCAGGACATCCAGACGCTCAACGAGCGCGCCACGCGCGGCGAGCTGGACATCTCCGCCATCAGCATCCACGCCTACGCGCACGTCAGCGACAAGTATGCCCTGCTGCCCAGCGGCGCGAGCATGGGCGATGGCTACGGGCCGATGCTCATCGCCAAGCGCCCGCTCACGCGCGAGGCCATCGCGACCAAGCGCATCGCCGTGCCGGGCCGGATGACGAGCGCGTTCCTCGCGCTGCAACTCTACCTCGGCAAACCGGCGCGCGAGTTCGAGCACGTGATCGTGCCGTTCGACCTGATCTTCGAGGCGGTGCAAAACGGCGTTGCCGACGTGGGCCTGATCATCCACGAGGGACAGCTCACGTTCGAGAAGCACGGCTTCCAGCTCTGTGAGGACCTTGGCGCGTGGTGGGGCCGCGAGAACGACGGCTTGCCGCTGCCGCTCGGCGGGAACGTGATCCACAAGCGCATCCCGGCGGACGAACGCAAGGTCATCTCCGACCTGCTCACCGCGAGCATCCGCTACAGCCTCGATCACCGGTCGGAGGCGGTGGTGCACTCGTTGAGGTGGGCGCGCGGAATGGGGCACGACCTCGCGGACAAGTTCGTCGGGATGTATGTGAACCACTGGACGCTCGACTACGGCGAGCGCGGGCGGAAGGCGATCCGGCGGTTCCTCGGCAGGGCGGCGGAACAGGGCTTGATCCCCAAGCAGCCTGATCTCGAGTTCGTCGTGTAGACAGGGAGCGCAGTCGGAGCGCTGGCTTCCAAGCCGACTTTGTGTGTCCGTCGCAACGGCATTGTGCCCGGCAAAGCAGGCGGAGCCGTGCGGCTTCGGTCATTTCGCCTGCTCCGCCTCGCGCTGAAAGAACTCCAGCCAGCCAAGCATGATCGCGTCGCCGATGGTGTTCGCCTTGCGCAGCTCGGCGGGAGTCTTTCCCCAGTAGAAGCCGATCCATCCGGTCGCAATGCCGCGCGACTCCGTGATGAACTGGCCGAACTCGGGGAGCCCGGCTTGTAGTGGGAAGGTTTCCTCGATGACCACAGGCTTGCCGACGGCGAAGCCGCGCAGAGTCTCGATCGCCTTGGACACCTCGCCCTTCTTCGGGTAGATGTGGACGCAAATGAAGTCGAGGTCCGCAGCCATCTTGTCCGGCACGAAGCCGCTGCGCAGGCCGGGGCGGTCGAGGCTCCAGTCCACGAGGCCAACAGTGACGAGATGCCGCGCGTCGTGCTGGCGGATGGCCTTGGTGAGCGTGCGAATCCACTCACTCGCGACGGTGTGCGGCACGCGCCCGGTGGTGTCGAGCGTGATGAACTGGACGAAGTGCTTGCCGGCAAACGCGCCGCCGAGCCAGTCGCCCGGCTTGCGCTTTCCGCCGCCGACCACCGGCTCGTTCATCAGGTCGTAGCAGAAGACGGCGGGGCTGTCCTTGCACTGCTTCGCGACGGCGGCCCAGAAGCTAGCCTGCGCGGCCCAGCGCGAAGGCTCGTCGAGCGCGTCATACCACGCGGGCACGTCGGCCTTGTGGTAGCAGCCCAGGCCGGTGAGGTCCAGGTAGAGGCCGGTGCGCTCGGCGAGGGTGAGAAGTTTGGCAAGTTGCTTGAGCGAAGCCTCATTCGGCTTCTCCGCCGTCTCCATGAACTTGCCGAACTGAAGGTGAATCCGCACGACGTTCGCTCCCAGCTCCTTCATCTCGCGGAAATCCTCCTCCACCTTCGGCCACTCGGTGAGCCAGTAGTCCTCGATCAGACGGCCCGGCTCGTCATGGTCGTAGTTGAAGCCCCACGGGACGAAAGGCTTTCCGGACGCGCCGCGAGTGAAGCCTTTGCCGTCCTTGGAAACTGCGATGTGGTCGAGGCCGCGCGACTCGGCGGCGGACAGGCCCGCGTAACTGAAGAACAAGACGAGGCGGAACCCGGCCAGTGCTGGCAGGTGTTTCATGCCCGCGAATCTACCCGCCGCTTGTCCGGTGCGGAAGCCTGTGGCGGCAAAAAAAGACCGCCGGTTCCCGGCGGTCTTGTGAGTGGCGATCAACCCTGCCCGCCTCAAGGCTCGGCGAGGATCTTGGCGCGCTGCTGGTGATACTCGCGCGGGGTGATCTTGTCGGTGAGATAGAGCTGGAGGAGTTCCTTGAGGCGCTGCTCCTTCGGCTTCACGGGGCCTTTCTTCGTGTCCGGCTTTACGGTGGACGGAGGCGTCACGGCAGCGGGAGCCTTGGTCTCCGGCGTCTTGGCGGTTGAAGGCGTGGTGGGCGGCGCGACCGGTTTCTTGCCGGCGGCGGCTTTGCGCTCGTCCTCGGCGCGCTTGCGATCCATCTCCTTCAAGCGGGCGTCGGTTTCAGCGGCCTTCTTCGCGTCGGCCTTCTTGGCGGCCTCGGCGTCGGCCTTGGCCTTGGCCTCGGCGTTCTTCGCGGCGGCGGCATCAGCCTTGGCCTTGCGATCGGCATCGGCAGTCGCGCGCTTGGCGTCGGCGTCGGCCTTGATCTTGGCCTCGCGCTCCATGCGCACAGAATCTTCCTGGGCTTTCATCGAGGCCTTGAGGGCGGCTTCGGCATCGGCCTTGGCCTTGATCTCGGCGTCCAATTTCGCCTTGGCTTGAGCCTTCTGAAGGGCGGCCTGGGCTTCAATGGACTTGCGCATGGCGGCTTCCTGCGCCTCGCGGGCTTTGCTTTCCGTTTCAAGTTTGGCCTGGGCCTGGGCCTGGGCCTGGCGCGCGGCTTCGAGCTGCGCCTTGCGGGCGGTCTCGACACGCGCCTCGGCAGCGGCCTTGGCGGCACGGGCCTGGTCTGCGGCCATCTTGGCACGGGCTTCGACTTCGGCTAACTGCGCCAACCGCTTGGTCTCGGCATCGGCGACAGCCTGTTTCTCGGTTTCCTTGCGGATCTTTTGCTCGGCCTTGGTCTGGGCGTCAGCGGCTTCGCGGAGTTTGCGTTCGGCCTCCATCTTGACCCTGACATCCGCCTCGGCCTTGCGCTGGGCTTCGAGCAGGGCCTTCGCGCCAGCGGCTTTGCGATCCGCATCCGCCTTGGCCTTCTTGTCGGCCTCGATCTTCGCGATCCGGTCGGCCTCGGCCTTGGTCTTCTTGTCCGCCTCCATCTGCACCTTCGCCGCGTCGGCCGCTTTCTTGTCGGCTGCCAGCTTCGCCAGGCGCGCGGCCTCGGCCTGCTTTTCCAATTCGATCTTGGCCTTCTTCTCCGCCTCGAGCTTCAGCTTGGCATCGGCGATGGCTTTCTTGTCGGCCTCAATTTTCAACTTCCGGTCGGCCTCGGCCTTCTTCTCCAATTCCATTTTGGCCTTCGCATCAGCCGCCTTGCGCTCAGTCTCGGCCTTGGCCTTCAACTCGGCATCCAGCTTTGCCTTGCGCTCGCTCTCCAGCTTCGCGGCCTTCTCGGCAGCAGTCTTTGCCTTCGTGTCGGACTCGGTCTTTTTCTCCGCGGCCAGGCGGGCCATGCGCTCGTCTGCAAGTTTCTGGTCGGCATCGGCCTTTGCCTTGGCAGCGGCGGCCTTGGCCTGCTGGTCTGAAGTGGACGGAGTCTTCGCGGGGGGAGCAGGGACGGGCGTCGGCGTCGGCTTGGGCTTTGCGGCAGTCATCTTTGCCTTGGCATCGGCCGCGGCCTTCTTTTCGGCATCGAGCCTGGCAAGGCGTTCGGCTTCCACTTTCTTCTCGGTCTCAAGCTTCATCTTCCTTGCGGCGTCGGCCCGGGCCTTGGCTTCCTGATCGGCCTTCGTCTTCGCGTCGGCTGCGGCCTTGGCCTTGGCGGTGTCTTCCATCGCCTTGCCGCGCTTGGCGGCTTCGGCGTCGGCCTTGCCCTTGGCTTCCATCGCGATCTTGGCCTTGCGGTCGGCCTCAGCCTTCGCCTCGACCTCAGCTTTCATCTTCTTCTCGGCGTCGAGCTTGGCCCTGGCGGCGGCGGCGTTCTGCTTCTCTGCATCGAGCTTCGCGAGACGATCCTTGTCGGCTTTAGCCTTCGCGTCGGCACTGGCCTTGGCCTTGGCGGCTTCAGCGTCGGCCTTGGCCTTGGCCTCCATCGCGATCTTGGCCTTGCGGTCGGCCTCAGCCTTCGCCTCGACCTCAGCTTTCATCTTCTTCTCGGCGTCGAGCTTGGCCTTGGCGGCGGCGGCGTTCTGCTTCTCTGCATCGAGCTTTGCGAGACGATCCTTGTCGGCTTTAGCCTTCGCGTCGGCACTGGCCTTGGCCTTGGCGGCTTCAGCGTCGGCTTTGGCCTTCCGCTCCTGCTCTGTCTTCGCCTTCGCGTCTTGTTCCGCTTTGGCCCTGGCGTCGGCGGCAGCTTTTGCCTTGGCGGCTTCGGCTTCGGCCTTGGCCTTGCGCTCCTGTTCAACCTTGGCCTTCGCGTCCTGATCGGCTTTGGCCTTGGCTGCTGCTGCGGCCGCGGCTTTTGCGTTGTCTGCGGCGGTCTGGGCGGCGCCGACGGCTTCAGCCTCGATGGAGGCTTTCTTGCGGGCTTCGAGGCGGGCGAGTTGGGCAACTTCGGCCTTCGCCTTCGCAGCGGTCGCGGCGGTGGTGGCGGCTTGCTCGGCGGCGGCGCGGGCGGCCTTGGCCTTCTGAAGGCCGGCCTCGGCGGACGCAAGATTGGTGCGGGCCTGCTGCTCGGCCTTGGTCTTCGCCTGCTCATCGGCTAGGGCGGCGGTGAGAGCGCTGGCTGCGGAGGTCGCTGCGGAAGGAGCGGGTTTGGCGGACGCGGCCTTGGCTGCTTTCGCGACTTCGGCATCAGCAGCGGCGCGGGCTTCGGTGGAGGCCTTGGCGGCGGCGGCGGCGGCACGCTGCGCGGCGGAAGCGTTGCTGCTGGCCTCGGTCACTGCCTTGCTCGCGGCGTCAGCGGCGGCTTGCGCGGACTTGTCGGCGGCGGCCTTCGACTTGATCGCGGACTTGGCGGCGTCAAGTTTCTCCTGCGCAACACGGGCGGTCCGTGAGGCAGTCTCGGCGTAGATGGTCGCGGCCTGGAGGGTGGCCTGGGCTTCGCGCTCGGGCTTGTTCTTCACGGCGGTGGCGTAGCCTTCCTTGGCGCGGACGGCGGCGGCTGCGGTCTTGTTCGCGGCGGCGAGGGCGGCTTCGAGCGCGGTGATGGAGGTGGTGCCGGTCTTGGCGTCGGCGGCGGCTTGCGTGGCCTTGGCAGATGCAGCTTGGGCCTCGGACTTCGCGCGGGCTTCGGCTTGCGCAGTGCGGTTGGACTCGGCTTGTGCGGCGGCTGCGGCGTCGGAGGCGGCCTTGGCTTTCGCATCGGCTGCGGCTTTCGCCTTGGCGGTGGCGTCTGCGGCTTGGAGCTGGCGGCGGGCTTCGGCTTCGGCCTTCGACTTGGCTTCGGCGTCGGCCTTGGTCTTGGCGGATGAAGCGGACTGGGTCGCGGACTGCGCGGACTTCAGCGCGCTCGCTGCGCTGGTCGCGGCGGACTTGGCGTGATCGAGGTCGCTGGCGGCTTTCGTCTCGGCGGTGCGTGCGGCTTGGACGGCGGCGGCGGAATTCTTCTCGGCGGTCTGCGCGGCGGTGGCTTCGGCGGCAGCGCGGGCGGAGTCGGCAGCGGCGGCCTGCGCGTCGGACTTGGCACGGGCGGCCCAACCGACGGGGTCGGCCTTTTGTGCGGCGACAACGGCGGCGCGCTTGTTCTCCTCGGCCTGCTTGGCGGTCTTGATGTCAGCGAGGCGCTTCGCCTCGGCGTCGGCCTTGGCCTTCTTCTCGGCGTCCACTTTCGCCTTCGCGGCGGCGTCGGCCTGGGCTTTCGCGATGCGATCGGCATCGGCTTGGGCCTTCTTCGCGGCGTCGGCCTTGGCCTGGGCTTCGGCCTGGGCTTTCTTGTCAGCGGCGATTTTGGTGCGTTGGGCGGCCTCGGCGTCGGCCTTGGCCTTGCGCTCCTGTTCGGCCTTGGCGAGGGACTCGGCCTTGGCGCGGGCGGTGGCCTCGGCTTGGGCTTGCTTGTCGGCGGGAGCGGTGGCCTTGGCTTTGGGATCTGCGGCGCGGGAGAGGATCGGCGCGAAGCAGAGGCTGCCGGCAAGCAGGATGGCGAGCACGGTCAATTTGAAAAGCTGCATAGGGCGAAAGTTTTAACGAAGGGTGAGGGTTGAATCAACTCGAATTGCGCGGGCCAGACAAGGGGAAAAGGCGTCGCCAGGACTCGGCCCACGGGTAGCGCAGCACCGAGGCGGCGATGATGCCACGCACCTCGGAGCGGGAGGCTTTCACGCGGAGCTGCGGGTCGAGGATGTTCACGGCGCGGAGTTTCCCGACGGTCTTGATGCCGATGAGCAGGGGCCAGGCGCACGCGAGGCGCACGCGGATGAAGCGGCGCGGGATGGCGTTGGTGTATTCCCAGCCGGCGGCGAGGTGCGCGGTGGCCTTGTCGAGGTAGGAGTGGTAGACCGCGCGGAACTCCGGCTCGTTCGCGGGATCGAGGAGGTCGGCGGGGTGCAGGCCGATGGCGCGCAGACTTTCCTCGGGGAGATAGCAGCGGCCCTGGCGCAAGTCGCGCGGGAGGTCGCGCAGGATGTTGACGAGCTGCAAGCCCTTGCCGAAGCGGACGCCGTCGTGGAGCAGCTTCGCGTCGTCCAGCGGCGCGACGGGGAAGAGGTGCGCACGGGTGATGCGGGTCCAGAACTCGCCCACGCAGCCGGCGACGCGGTAGGTGTAATCGTCCAGCTCCGCCTCCGTGTGCAGCGCGGCGATGCCCTTCTGCGACGCGCCGTGGAAGCGTTTCAAATCCAGCTCCTGGCCGCTGACGATGGTGGAGAGCACCTCGCGGATGCGCTGCTGGTCCGAGTAAGTGAAGCGATTGAAAACCCCCAGCGCCTCCTCGACCCGTTCGAGCAGCATGCGCTCGCCCAGCGAACTCTGCCGCTCGGCGAACGCGCCAAAGTTCACCGGGATGAGCCGCGTCCCGGCGATGCGCTCGCGCAACGCCTGGAGTGCGTGGACGCGGTCGGCCATCGGGACCAGTTCGGTGTCCGCGATGGTGTCCGTGGCGCGGGCGAGGAGGTAGGCTAGGCCGATTTGCGGGCGGACCGGGCGCGGCAGGACGCGCAGCGTGAGGTAGAAGGAGCGCGAGACATCGCGCAACAGCGCCGTGAGCAACGCCGACTGCGGATGTGGAATGGCAGCGGCGTCGTAGCCTGTCTCGCTCATGCGGCCCAATTGATCGGTTGCACAACTCAGCCGCGGCTTCCTCTGCCCACGGAACCGGGGGTGAACGGAGTATGGAAAGAAGCGGGCGAAGTTCCAAGTTCCAAGTTCAACGGCGGACCGCCTGGGTGAGACTGCCTCGTGTTCCCGCCGGCTTTCCACCTCCATCTGATCGAAGCGCACATCGTCCGTGATGGGAGCGACGATGGCCACTCCACCGAGCCGGTATCCCATGGCCCCCCGTCGTCGGCCATCCACAGGGTGCGTGCTGAAGCAGGCCAGTGATCAGTGTTCAGCAACCAGTCTTGGTCCAAAGCCCATCGCCCGTCCGGCCCCACTGATTACTAGACACTGAACACGGATTACTTCTTCTCCGCCGCCGGCACGGCCTCGCCCTTCTTCCGATACGACACGGTGGGCTTGTAGTTCGCGCTCGGCAACTGCTCCCACGGCACGACGCCCACCTTGTCCGCCCACTGCTGCCACGCGGCGGCGAGCTCCTTCACCTTGGCGGGCTGCTGCGCGGCGAGGTTCTTCAACTCGGCGCGATCGCGGCTGAGGTCGTAGAGCTCCCACGAGGCCCGGAAGGACGCGACGAGCTTCCAGTCACCCACCCGCACAGCACGGTGGCCCTCGTGCTCCCATGCGAGCGTGCGTTCGCCGAGGGGCTTGCCTTGGAGCGTGGGAAGCAGGCTCTTGCCGGGCAGTGGCGTGAGGGCGCGGGCTTTAAACTGTTCGGGATACTTCGTGCCAGCGAGTTCGAGAAAGGTGGGGAGGAGATCAATGACGTGGCCCGGCTCGCGAGCAAGCTGTCCGCGCGCGGCGACACCCACCGGGCAACTCACGATGAGCGGCGTGCTGATGCCGCCTTCGTGGTTCCACATCTTGTGCTCGCGGAAGGGCGTGTTCGCCGCGTTGGCCCAGCCGACTTCGAGGCACTTGTGCGACTCGCGCGTGCCCGGTTCGCTGCCGGGCTTGTGGCCACGCGCCGTGTTCGGCCATGTGTCCAGGAACTCCGCGCTCGCGCCGTTGTCGGAGAGGAAAATGACGAGCGTGTTCTGCTCTGCGCCGAGTTTTTTCACGACGTCGAGCACCCGGCCGATGCCTTGGTCCATGCCGTCAATCATCCCGGCATAGATGGCCATGCGCAGGTCCCAGTCCTTGCGTTCGGCCTCCGTCAAATCCTTCCACGCTTTCGCCTCGGGCGCGCGCGGCGAGAGCTGGGCGTCGCGCGGGAAGAGGCCCAGTTCCTTCTGCTTCGCGAAGCGCCGCTCGCGCTCGGCATCCCAGCCGTGCGTGAACTTGCCGCGATACTTCGTGATGTCAGCCGGCTTGGCATGCAACGGGAAGTGCGGCGCGGTGTAGCAGAGATGGAGGAAGAAGGGCCTGTCCTTGTAGGCCGCCCCGTGGGCTTCGAGAAACTTCACCGCGTTGTCCGTGAAGGCGTCGGTGGCGTAGAAGCCTTCGCCAGCCTTGATGTTCTCGCGGTCGAGGTAAAGCGGAGTGAGGGCGAAGTAATTTCCGCCGCCGCCGGAACCGTAGGCGCGGTCGAAGCCACGGTTCATCGGATGGTTCCGCGCCGCCGGAGCGTCCGGCGTGAGGTTCCCGCCCACGCCGCCGACGTGCCACTTGCCGACGTGGTAGGTGCGATAGCCCGCGTCGCGCAGCAGCTCGGCGATGGTCGCAGTGTTCTCGCCGAGGCCGGCGGTGTAGCTCGGTGGCCGCCACGACTGGAGCATGTGCCCGACGCCCGCCTGATGCGGATAAAGTCCCGTGAGCAGGGACGCACGCGTGGGGCAGCAACGCGCGGCGTTGTAAAACTGCGTGAACCGCAGCCCGCCCGCCGCGAGCCGGTCGAGGTTCGGCGTGGCGATGCTGGAGCCGTAGCAGCCGAGGTCGGAGAAGCCGAGATCGTCCGCGAGGATGAGCAGGATGTTCGGCCGCGGCGCGGGCGCGGCGGGCAGGGACAACGCGACGAGGCAAACAGCGAGCAGGAGCCGGCGAACACAGGACTTCATGGCGAAAAACTAATCACCGCGCCCAATCCATGCAATCGCGAGCCCGGCGTAAGGGGGACACTCTTGTCCCCCGTGCCATGACTCGGTTTGGCTCACAGGGGACAGGAGTGTCCCCTCTACGCTCAATCCACCAACGACTCCGCCAGCAGCTTGCGATAGACCTGCCGGGCGTGCTCGTAGTCTTGGCGGGCTTGAGGCTTCTCGGCGTCGGCGTAGGTGCGCTCCTTCTGCGTCCAACAAACCTCGAGCGACTTCACGCACCACTCGGCGCTGCGTTTGGAGGCGCGCACGGGCTGGTCGCCGACCATCACCCAGATGGGGTTCGTGTGGCTGCTAGGCAGGATGCGCAACGCGACCCAACTGCTGCGCTCAATCTTCGTCTCGAAGACGAGGTTGAACTGCGAGCCGTCGGCAACGATGTGCTTGGTCTCGACGGATTGGCCATTGACGATCAGTTCCACCGGCACTTCGCGCGACTCGCCGACGCGGGCGCGCTCGATGTCCCAGTAGGGCTTTTGGGACTAAGGGCGGTTCTTCATCGTGGCATCGGGTTGGTCGTTGAGGCGCGCGGCGACTTTCGCGGAGACTTTCACGTTGCCGGGTGCGGCGAGTTTGAGTTCGCTGCCTTTCTCGCCGAGCGCGGCAGTGTTGATCTTGAAGTCAATCAAGTGGCTCTTTCCATCGCCCACGTAGTTGTTCCCGACGCGGATACCTTCGCACCAATCCTCGTAAGTCCACTTCGTCGGGAGCTTCACGTAGCTGCGGCCG
>SXGR01557092.1_pt1 | contig 13802 bp, 8 predicted proteins | sample 3174711 | NCBI WGS metagenome assembly SXGR01 (sample SAMN11356860, study PRJNA531348) | freshwater metagenome | isolation source: freshwater sample F1-60 | place: China: Fuxian Lake, Yuxi | collected 2017-12-25
ATACAACATCAAGTTCCACAAGAATATTCAGGGCATTGCCGACACGACGCTCAAGATCCTCGGCGCTTACTGGTGGCCGGGCAACATCCGGGAGCTCGAGAATCTGATCGAGCGGCTGGTCGCGGTGTCCGACAAGGACTGGATCACCGACGAGGACCTCCCGTACGAGTTCCATATGGCCCAACTCGACGCGGAGGGACCCGCGACCGAGAACCTCCTGGAGCGCGCCGTCTCGACCTTCGAGCGGAACTTCATCATCCGGGCGCTGGAGAAGGGGAGCTGGAACGTCACCGCCACGGCGCGGACGCTGGGAATCCCGCTCAGCACGCTGAAGTTCAAGATGGACCGGCTCGAGATCCGCGAGCTGGCCAGGAAGATCCGCGGCAACTAGGATCTCGGCCGCGCATCGCCAACAAGCCTCTGCCCACAGCGGCCAGAAAGTTAGCCGCTCGATGAAATCCAATATCTGACGGCAATTAGGGCGCTGCCGATAGCCGTGGCGGTCTGACAGCCGGTAAGACGTTAGCCGACGGCTCGCGGACGCGTACTGCGAGCCGCTTGCCCTTTTCGCGTTTCTCTTCGCAATTTCTGCAACCTCGGCCACTCAAGTCGTGCAAGCCGCAGCGGTACGTCGGTTGCTCTTTCAAAAGGCAACCGCAGGCAGTTATTGGTGCGGCCGTTTCCAATGAGCAATCGACAGACGCGTGACGAAGGGAGAAGCGGCCCCTTCATCACGGACGTGTCTGCGAATCGCGAAACGCCGTAACGGCCTTTCGCCAGACAGGGACCCAGGTATGCAGCTCTCGAAGTTCAACGTCCAGGTGCCGCTGCCCGAACGGAACGAAGTGTTCCTCATGAACACCTTCACCGACGCGCAGCTGCTGGTCTCGACGGATGTGACCGGGCTGCTGGACCGGATTGCGCGCGGCGAAGCGGCCGTGAAAGACGACGAGCGCGACACCATCGACGCCCTGGTCGAGAACGGCTTCGTCGTCGAGAGCCGCGAGCAGGAGAACGCGGCGCTGGGCCAGTTCTTCACGAACCTGCGGGAAGACACCGATCAGCTGCGCGTCACCGTGCTGACCACGCTGCAGTGCAACTTCGCCTGCGACTACTGCTTCCAGGGCGACCACGGCGACTACAACAAGTTTGCGAAGAAGATGTCGCTCGAGACCGCCCAGCAGGTGGTCGAGTGGATCGGGCGGCGGCTCGACGAGGTCCGCCCGCAGAAATTCGTGCTCACGCTGTTCGGCGGCGAGCCGCTGCTGAACCTGCCGGTCGCCTACTACCTCGCCGAGCGCTGCCACGCGGCGTGCGCCGAGCGCGGCGTGCCGCAGTTCATCAACGTCATCACCAACGGGCTGCTGCTCACCCCCGACGTCGTCAACCGGCTGCTGCCGTACGGGCTCGGCGGCGTCAAGGTGACGCTCGACGGCGACAAGGACACGCACAACCGGATGCGCCCGCTGCGCGGCCGCCAGGGCACGTTCGACAAGATCATCGAGAACGTCCGCCAGGTGGCGCCGCTCATCCCGATCACCATCGGCGGCAATTTCGACGAGGCGTCGGCCGACAGCTACCCGGCGCTGCTCGACTTCCTGCGCGAGCAGGAGTTCGCCGAGCACATCGCGAAAATCAACTTCAAGCCGGTCATCAAGGCGACGACGGAATCGCCGAAGGGCGTGATTCCGCTGACCCTCGTGACGGGCGCACCGGCCGGCGACGCCAAGCCGCTGAACGGCACGTGCATGACGAGCCTGGGCGCCGGTTCGCCGAAGGGGTCGAGCGTCTGCGACTCGTGCCACTTCGTCGACGAGAAGATGTCGTATCTGCGCGACGAGACGCGCAAGCGCGGCTTCCCGACGCCCGACGGCGTGCACATGGGGCCGTGCGAGATTCACCGCAAGCACGCGTACACGCTGGGGCCCGACGGCGATCTGTACGCGTGCCCCGGCTTCACCGGCGATTCGACCGAATCGATCGGCCGCATCGACGGGCAGGAGAACGCGCTGCACCGCGCGGCGATCGCGCGCTTCGAGCAGCTCGTGCCGGGGAAAGATGAATGCGGGGACTGCGGGTTCGTTCCCGTCTGCGGCGGCGGATGTTCCGTTGCCGCTCACACCGAGCTTGGTGACATGCACCAACCGTCATGTCACAAGGGTGCTTTCGAGTCAGCGATAGTCAGCCTGGCGCATCGCACCGCCGCCGCGACCATGTAGGACACAATCGGCCATTCACCAGAAACGGAGTAAACTCATGAAGATCACCGTCATCAAGAAGGCAACGAACACGCGCAAACCCCAGAACTTCTGCCCGTGGGTCATCGAGGACTACGCGCCGGCCGACAAGAAGAACTAAGAAGCCCGGCCCGGGCTTCCGCCCGATATTCGTCTGCCTTTCAACGCTGCACCGTCTTGCGGACCTGGTGCAGCGTTCTCTTTTTCTGCACGATTTTTTCCGTCGGATGCGATTCGACGAACCAGGCGCCGACGCCCGCGAACAGTCTCACCATCGGCATACCCGAAAGCACCGGCGGTGGCCCGAACGTCGGCATGCGCGAGCTCACGACCGGCTTCAGCCTCGAAGGACTGACGCAGGTTGGCGTGGACGGGAAAGCGGTTCCGCGACTTGCCGAGAAGTGGACCTGGGAGAACGATTATCGAAGCCTGCATCTGACAATTCGCCGCGGGGTGGTACTGCACGACGGCACGGCGCCGGATGCGCCGCGGGTCGCCGACGCGCTGCGCGCGCAGATCAGCCGGCCTGGCAACCGCGCCCTCTATCCATCATTCAGTGCGATTACAGCGGTGAGGGCGGAGGGCGATCACGACCTGATCATCGACTTGTCCGAGCCCGCCGCGTTCCTCCCTGAAGACCTCGACCTCTCGCTTGGCATCGGTCCCAACAACGTCGGTTCCGGCCCGTACCGTCCTCTGAAGACGGACTCTGGCGATGTCACCTTTGAACGCTTCGATCAGTACTACCGTGGCACGCCGCAGGTCGAGCGAATCGTCCTGAAGCCGTTCGACACGCTGAGAACGGCGTGGACGAGCCTCCTTCGCGATGAAGTCGACATGGTCACCGATGTACCGCCGGATGCCGTCGAGTTCATCCGGAACGATCAGATCCAGGTCATTTCGTTCGCGCGCTGGTATCAGTACCTGATCGCGTTCAACTCGCGCAGACCGCCCTTCGATTCGCCGGTCGTGCGCCGGGCCTTGAACCTTGCCGTCGACCGCGAAGCGCTGATCAAGAACGCCCTTCAGGATCGCGGGTCGCCGTCGACCGGACCGCTCTGGCCGCAGTACTGGGCCTACGACAATTCGATGGCCCCCTATTCATTCGATCCGGCGCTCGCCAGATCGCTGCTTGAAGGTGCCGGATTCCGCCAGGCGAGCGCGCCGCGAGCGGGTGGTCTGTCGCCGGCGCGGCTGCGCTTCACCTGCCTGATCCCCGAAGGATTCAGCGTCTGGGAGAGAATCGCGCTGGAGATACAGAAGAACCTGTACAACATCGGCGTCGATATGCAGTTCCAGGTCGTCCCGTTCCAGAAATTCGACGCCCTGTTCCGTGAAGGCACCTTCGATGCGGCGCTGATCGACATCATCAGCGGTCCCACCCCGGCGAGGCCGTATATCTTCTGGCAGTCCGCGCGCCGATACAAAGGGTTCAATGTCTTCGGGTATGAGAACCCCGAAGCCGAGCGCCTGTTCGAGACCCTGCGAACCACCACCAACGAAGGCGCCGTCCGCTCGGCCACGCGGCGGCTCCAGTCGGTCCTGCTGGACGACCCGCCAGCGTTATTTCTGGTCTGGAGCCGTCGTACGCCTGCCGTGAGACGCGAGTTCAACGTCGTGCAGGACGCCGACCGGGATCCGTTGCTGACGCTGTGGCGCTGGACGCCGGCCGCACAGTCGGCCACGTCGACGCAATGAAGCGAATTTCGACGCGCTTCGCGCTCCTGATGGCGGCAGCGGCGGTGCTGCCGCTGCTCGCGTACGGCGCCGTGTCGATCTTTTCGCTTCGCACAGGCGCGCGTCAGGCCGTAATCCTCGGCAACCAGAACGTCGCTCGTCAGGTCGCGGAGCAGATCGACCTGTACGTCACAGGGAGCGTTCGCATTCTCAACGCGCTCGCCGCCGACCTCCAGCAAACCGGACTCGAGCGCTGGCAGCAGGATCGCATTCTCAAGAACTACGTGCTGCAATTTGCCGAATTCCGCGAGCTCACCCTGCTCGACGACAACGGCGGCGCCATTGTGTCGAGCCGGCTCGGGGTGCCGACGGTCACCGTGCCGGGTTCGGAAGGCGTGAGCGTCGAGGGCGCGCTGATGTCGAGGTTCTCCCTTGACGACGACCTGCTCCCGACGTCGATTGTCGCCGTCCGTTTGTTCGAGGGAGGGTGGCTGGTCGGGCGCCTGAACCTCGAGGCAATGTGGCGCATGGTTGACCGCATCCGCGTTGGCGAACAGGGCTACGCGCTCGTGGTGACCAATGAAGGCCAACTGCTGGCGCATGGCGATCCGGACGCGAAATCCCGCGTCGCCCGCGGCGATAACTTTCGTGAGCACCCGCTTGTCGCGCAGCTGCTGCAAGCAGGCTCGATCAGCGATCAGGTTGCGTCGGGCGAGTACGAAGACGAGCGCGGCCCGGTTCTTGGCGTCGGTGCACGTCTGCCGACGCTCGGCTGGACGGTGCTCGTCGAGCAGCCCGTGACGGAAGCCTTTGCGATCCCGATTGCCATGCAGTGGCAGCTCGGGATTGCGATCAGCGTGGCGCTGACCGCGATGCTGATCGTCGGCTACATCTGGGGCCACCAGTTCATCGACCCGATTCTGGCGCTCACCCGCGGGACGCGCGCACTGGCGGAAGGCCGCCTCGACGAGCGCGTCAAGGTCGACTCGAGCGACGAGATTGGCGAGCTCGGCCTCGCCTTCAACAACATGGCCGACAAGCTGGTCGAGCTCCAGGAGGACGTCCGGAAGAAGGAGCGGCAGGCGATGTTCGGCCGAATTGCCATCGGCCTCGTCCACGACCTGTCCCACCCGATTCAGAACATCGGCAACAGCTGCAAGCTGATCGTGAAAATGTTCGACGACCTGGAATATCGCGAGAACTTCAAGCGGACCGTCGAGCGCGAGCTGTCGCAGGTGAAGCGCGTCCTCGACGACCTGCGCAACGTCGCGCGGCCGCTGCCGCTGGAGCGCTTCCCGCTCGACGTGAACAAGGCCGTCACCGAGCTGGTCGAGTCGATGCAGACGACGGCCGAGAGCGCCGGGCTGGTGCTCGAAACCGAGCTCGTCTTCGGCCCGCTCTATGTCGAGGGAGACCTGTTTGCGTTGAACCGCGTGTATCGCAACCTGATTACCAACGCGATGCAGGCGACGCCGCCGCACGGCCGGGTCGTCATCCGCACGCTGCGCCAGAACGACCACGCGGTGATCGAGGTGGCCGATACCGGGTGCGGCATCCCCGCCGAGCGCCTGGAGACGATCTTCGACGACTTCGTCACGACCAAGCGCCGCGGCCTCGGCCTCGGGCTGGCCATCTCGAAGAAGGTGGTCGAGCAGCTCGGCGGCGTCATTGCCGTGGCCAGCGAAGTCGGCCTCGGCAGCACCTTCACCCTCCGCTTCCCGCTCACCAGGGCGCGGCCCTCGAAGCTCGCCGCCGTCTAGCCCTCCTTCGCCAAGGCTTCGGACGGCAGGCCGCTGTACAAAAAGAAACCCGGCGCTAACAGGGCGCCGGGGCCAGGGGGACTTACGCGGGTGCCTACTTCTTCGGCAGGACCGCGTCTTTCAGCTGCTTCGCGATGCGCGCCTTGACGACGGTCTTCGCCGGAATCTTGATCGCCTCGCCGGTCGCGGGATTGCGACCCATGCGGGCCTTGCGCTTCTGCACCACCAGCTTCACCATGCCGGGAAGCACGAACTCGCCTGAGCGCTTGAGCTCCTTCTCCGACAGCGTCGTCAGCTCGTCGAAGAACTCGCGCGCCTGCGTGCGCTTCACGTCGAAGCGCTCCGCGAAATGTGAAAACAACTCCGATTTGCCCATTCTCCGGGCCTCTGCCATCACGTCCCCCTAGTGCTGGTGCGCGCCAACTCTCGGCCGCGTCGCAGTCGCGCGCGCTCAAACTGCGGCGGGAACTCGCGGCAAATTGCTCGTAATGCTAGCGTGCGCGTTGCTGAGTGTCAACGAACGTCGCCTTACAAACCCGCGATTTACAAGCTAAAGTGCTAGAATTTTCGCTGCATGTCAAGCGCGGCGGCGATTGAGACGTTCCCGAATCCACGCCCGGAGCGCGACTTCGAGATCGCGATCAGCTGCCCCGAGTTCACCTCCGTCTGCCCCAAGACAGGCCTGCCGGACTTCGGCGAAATCCGCATTACCTACGTCCCCGGCGATCGCTGCATCGAGTTGAAGGCGTTGAAGTACTACTTCATCGAGTTCCGCAACCGCGGCATCTTCTACGAGCACGTGACCAATCAGATCCTGGACGATCTCGTCGCCGCCTGCCAGCCGCGCCGGATGACCGTGGTCGGAGATTTTTCGGTGCGCGGCGGTATCAAGGCGATCGTCACCGCGACCTACACGGCCCCGTGACCCACCGTACCGTCGCCCGCCTCCGCGAGTAGTCAAAAACTGCAGCGTCCCCGCGGTGCGAGGGTGGCGAAATCTGCCGACACCGCGCGCCCAGTCGAGAAATTCGGCCTGAACACGGCCGGAACAACCCGTGCACCCCATACGTGACGTGCGCCAGCTGCATGCGGGCGACCGGGTGCGCATTCGCGACGAGCGGTGGCAGATTGACGGCCTGGCGCCGCACGGCGCGGTGGCGGTGCTCGACGTGCGCGGCTGCGACGTGTCGAACCGCGGCGAGACCGCGCGGTTCCTGCTGCCGTATGAAGCCGTCGATCGGCTCGCGCGCTGGCCCACGCCGCGCGTCGTGCGTCCGGCACGCTGGCGTCAGGCCGCGCGACGCGCGCTGGCCGAGGCCTCGGCGTCGTGGACCGCGATACGCGCGGCCACCCACGCGAAGTTCGACATCCTTCCCTTTCAGCTCGAGCCCGTGCTCGCGCTGCTGCGCGGTGACGGCTGCCGCTTCCTGATTGCCGATGCAGTCGGCATGGGAAAAACGGTCCAGGCGGGCCTGATGGTCGCTGAGTCTCGTCACCGCCATCCGGACAGCCGTGTGCTGATCGTCACGCCGGCCGGACTGCGCGAGCAGTGGCGCGACGAGCTGCGCGAACGATTCGGCCTGGAGGCGGTCGTCCTCGATGCGGCGGGTGTCGCTCGCACGCAGTCCCGGACTCCACCCGACGTCAATCCGTGGTCCCTCCATCCGCTGGCCATCACGTCGATCGACTATGTGAAGCGTCCCGAGGTGATCCGGTGCCACGAGCCGCTGCTGTGGGACATGGTGGTCTTCGACGAGGCGCACGGCCTGGCGGGACGGTCTGACCGAGCCGTCGCCGCCGATGCACTCGGTCGCCGCGCGCGCACGGTCGTCATGCTCACGGCCACTCCGCACTCCGGAGACGAGGACGCGTTCCGCCGTCTCTGCGGCATCGGGCACCTCGACACAGACGGCCCGCTGGTGCTGTTCCGCCGGACGAGACGTGACGCCGGCATCCGCGCCTCGCGCCGGACGGCGATGCGCCGGATCACGCCCACTCCGGCGGAGGCGGCGATGCATGCCGCACTGCTTGAATACGCGCGCCTCGTCTGGAGCCAGGCGGGGACGACTGCGGCCGCGGGCGCACGACTCGCCATGTCCGTGCTGATGCGGCGCGCATCGAGCAGCGCCACGTCCCTCGCACGCTCGCTCGAGCGCCGGCTCGCGCTACTCGGCACGCCAGCAGCGCCGGGGGTCCAGGCGTCGCTGCCATTCGGTGACGAGGACGACGACGCGGAGCCGGAGACGGTGCTTGGAGCGGCGGGCCTGACGGATGCACGGGACGAACGCGCGCGTCTCGAGCACGTCCTCGCGCTGGCCCGGCACGCGAGCGGCGCCGAAAGCAAGCTCACGGCGCTCCATCGTTTCGTCTCCCGCACCACCGAGCCGGCGATCGTGTTCACCGAGTATCGCGACACGCTGCAGCAGATCGCGGCGTCGCTGGCGGTGACCGATGCCGTACAGCTGCACGGCGGCCTGACGCTCCGGGAACGCGCGGATGTTCTCGCACGGGTCGTCCGGGGCAGCGCGCGACTGCTGCTGGCGACCGATGCCGCGAGCGAAGGGCTCAACCTTCATCAGCGCTGCCGTCTCGTGATCAGCCTCGAGCTGCCGTGGACGCCTCTCCGGCTCGAGCAGCGGACCGGCCGCGTCGATCGCATCGGCCAGCAGCGGCGCGTTCACGCGGTGCAGCTGGTCGCGGCGGGCACGAGCGAGGAGCACGTGCTCGCGAAGCTTGCGGAACGCCGATCGCGCATGGACGACGCCCTGAAGGCGCTCGAAAGGCTGCCCATCGAGCGCGAGATCGGAGAGTGCGTGCTCGGGAACGGCGCAATCCCCCAGGCCCCTCAATCTGCCTCACCTCGTCTCGATAACGTGCGCGTTCCGGACCTCAGGTCCGAAGCGAATGAGGAAGCCGCGCGGATCGTGACGGCGCGGGCGCTGCTCGAGCCACCCGACCGCGTCATCGATACCCGACCCGTTCTGACTCGCGTGCGAACACGCGCGCGAAGGCGTTCCGGCGCTCGATGCTATTGGTTGTTCCGACTGTTGCTGGCCGCTTCCGACGGACGGATCGTGGCGACCCCGTGCATAGCGATGGCAGCAACACCGGTCCAGGGGATTGCGCGTTCGAGTGCAGCGACACGATTGCTGCTCGATCCCGGGAACCCTGCTATCCGCCGGATCGTTGACCCGGCAGCCGAGACTCTCGCCATCGCACTCACGCACGGCCGCCGTGCCCACCTGCGTACGCGCATGGACCGCGAGCGTTCCGTCGCCGACGATCTGCGCGATCGGCAGGGGCGGCTGTCATCACGGCTGCTGCAACCCGGCCTGTTCGATCGCCGTCACGAGCGCGCCGCCGCCGCGCAGGCCGCGCTTCTCGACCGCGCCCTGTCGGCCTCCGCCGTCCGGAGCACGGAGCTGGCATCGGCGGAGACGCTGCACGTGGATGCCTGCGATCTCGTGTTGGCCATCGCCCTCGAATGACATGCCCGCAGGCGTCCGCGGCCGGCTGATCAGCGCCACCTTCGCCCGAAGCCATCTCACCACGCTGGACGGATTCGCCACCCCACCGGCATCGGTGATGCGCAGTCTTGCGGCGTGGGCCGAGCGTCTCGACACAGCCGCCGGTCCGGCGTCGAGCGTGCGCGCGATCGTCGACGCGTTCGTGGTGCCGCTTCTGAAAACGCTCGGCTACGACGTCCGAGTTCAACAAGACGGGCGCGTGGTCGCGGCGCTCGACGCCGTGGCGAAGCCCGGTGTATCGGTGCCGGTGATCGTCGTGCCGTGGGGCACACCGCTCGAGACCGCATGGCGGAACGCCGTCCACACCGGCGTCCGCGGCGATGCGCGCTGGTGCTTCTGCTCCAACGGCATCACGCTCCGCATCGTCGACGCGCAGCGCACGTGGGCGCGCCGCTATCTTGAATTCGATCTGCCGCTGCTCCGCCACGACGAGGAGACGGCGTCGCTGCTGTGGGCGATCGCCCGCGCTGAGGCGATGGCCGGCGCGCCGCCGCTGCTCGATCGGGCTGTCGAACTGTCCGCGCAGCACGGTCTCAGCGTCTGCCGCGCCCTGGGCGCCGGCGTGCTCGATGCGCTGACCCTACTCTTCGGCGCGATGCGGAACGGCCGCGCGTCGATTCCGCCGCGGGCGGTGCTCGATGATTCGCTGACCGTTCTGTACCGCGTGCTGTTCCTGTTGTTCGCTGAGGCCCGCGGCCTGGTTCCTGTGTGGCGTCCGCTGTATCGCGACAGGTACAGCATCGACGCGATCGTGGAGACGCTGCTGGCCGGCCGCCGGTATCGCGGCCTCTGGCACGCGGTGCGCGCGATCTCGCGGCTCGTCTCCGCCGGGTGCACCGCCGGCGAGCTCAAGGTGACAGCGTTCAACGGCCGGCTGTTTTCACCCGAACAGGCGACGAGCTTCGATCGCGTCCGTATCGGCGACGAGGTGATGCAACGGGCGCTGATGGCCGTCAGCACGACACAGGAAGCCGGCGCACATGGCGTCCGGACGCGGATTGGCTACCGCGACCTCGACGTCGAGCAGCTTGGCGCGGTCTACGAGCACGTCCTCGAGTACGAGCCGGCAGCTGAGAGTCCCGCGCTGCAGCGAACGCGGGACACGCGCAAGGCCACGGGGACGTTCTACACGCCGCGGGCCGTCACCGCGTATCTGGTGCGGCACACGCTCGAGCCCCTCGTCGCCGGCCGTTCCGCGGACGACATCCTTTGCTTGCGCATCCTCGATCCGGCGATGGGCAGCGGCGCATTCCTCGTCGCCGCCTGCCGCTATCTCGCCGGCGTATGCGAAGAGGCGTTGATACGCGAAGGGCGCTGGCACCACGGCGACATTGCCCACTCGGACCGCGCGCGGCTCAGACGCGACATCGCCCAGCGCTGCCTGTTTGGCGTTGACCTCAACCCGACGGCCGTGCAGCTTGCACGGCTGTCCCTCTGGCTGGCCACGCTCGCGTCAGACATGCCGCTCACGTTTCTCGACCACCATCTCGTCACCGGCGATAGCCTCGTCGGCGCCACGCCCAGCGATCTCCGTCGCCAACCGACCCGCGGATCACGGTCGATGCGGCGGCAGGCGCCGCTGCCACTGCTCGAGGGCGATGCGATGGCCCCGGTCATCGAGCATGCCGTGCAGACCCGCCTGCGGCTGACGCTGGAGCGTGATGAGTCCGCCGCCATCGTGCGGGCGAAGGAGAAGACGCTCGCCACGCTGAGTGCCGCCGGCTCGCCGCTGCGCCGGTGGAGCGAGCTGCTCGATCTCTGGTGCGCCGGCTGGTTCTGGCACGACGGCAGCCCACCTGGGGCCGCGGTCTTCGCCGAGCTCTGCGACGTGGTGATGCGCGGACGCTCGGCGCTGCCGGGAGCGACGAGCACGCGCCTCATCGATCACGCCGCGGCGCTGGCGGCGCGACATCGCTTTCATCACTGGCCGCTCGCGTTTCCCGAAGTGTTCTGGGACGCACAGGGAGAGCCCCTCGCTGATGGCGGCTTCGACGCCGTCATCGGCAACCCGCCGTGGGACATGGTGCGCGGCGACAGCGGTGACGGCGACGTCCGCTCCGGGCGAAAAGCCGACGCGCACCACTTCACCGATTTCGTCCGCGAGTCCGGTGTGTACCGGGTCGAGGCGCGCGCCCACGTCAACCGCTATCAGTTGTTCGTGGAGCGGGCGCTGCAGCTCGTGCGCCCGGGCGGGCGCGTCGGTCTGGTCCTGCCGTCGGGCCTCGTCACCGACGCGGGCGCCGCGCCGCTGCGCCGTCATGTCTTCGATCGCGCCGAGGTGGATGCAGTGACGGGGCTCGACAATCGCAGCGGCATCTTCCCGATTCATCGCAGCGTCCGATTCGTGCTGATGACGTGCACCGCTGGCCGGGCGACGGACACCATCAAGTGCCGCTTCGGGATCACGCGGCCCGACGACCTCGAGCGGCCCGGCGGGGGCCACGCCCCCATCGTCGTCACGCGGCGGCTGCTCTCGCGAATCTCCGGAGACGACGATCTGGCGATTCCGGAGATGGCGTCCGAAGCGGACCTTCGCCTGCTCGAGAAGATCAGCGCGCGCATCCCGTTCCTTGGCGCCACCAACGGCTGGAACGTGCAGTTCGGCCGCGAGCTCAATGCCAGCGACGACCGCCACGCGTTCACCGCGTTCAACGGCAGCCCGGACGGGCGTCCTGTTCTCGAGGGGAAGCACATCGATCCGTTTCACGTGTCCTTCGACGCCTGCCGGTATCAGCTTCCCGCCGGCGTCACGTCCAGGCGCGTTCCCCGCCGCGCGCGTCTCGCCTACCGGGACATCGCCAGCGCCACGAATCGCCTCACGCTCATCGCCGCCATCGTCCCCGCCCGCGCGGTCACCACGCACACGCTGTTCTGTCTCAAACAACCGCTGCCCGCCGCGACCCAGCACGTGCTCTGCGCGCTCCTCAACAGCTTCGTGGCGAACTACCTCGTGCGCTTTCGCGTGAACACGCACGTCACCGCCGCGCTGATCTCGCGCCTCCCTGTTCCACTCGTCGATCCGTCCGACTCCGCCTTCGTCCGCCTCGCTCACCTGTCGCGCACGCTCGCGGACACCGACGAGCCCACCGAGTCTCTGCCCGAGTACGCCGCGCTTCACGCCCTCGTCGCCCAGCTCTATGGTCTGAGCCGCGCCGACCTCGCACACGTCCTCACAACGTTCCCGTTGATCCCGGGCGAGGTGCGGTCGGCAGTCCTTGTTCAGTTCAACCAACTTGGCTGAAAAAGGTAGGATCAAAGGATATGGACCTGGGGGAGTTTCCGGGTGTCAACGCCGGGTATGTGTTCGAGCTGTACGAACGCTACCGGCGCGATCCCGGGTCGGTCGACGAGGCCACGCGACGGATCTTCGAGACGTGGACGCCGACTGAGGTCGCCGCGCCGGCGGCCGGCGCGCAGGTTCCCGCGGCGAACATCCACACCATCGTCGGCGCCGCGAATCTCGCGGAGTCAATCCGGCGCTACGGCCATCTCTGCGCGCAGCTCGATCCGCTGGGCTCGCCGCCCATCGGCGACCCGTCGCTGTCGCCGCGCGCGCACGGCATCACGGACGACGACCTGCGGCGGCTGCCGGCGGCGCTCGTCGGCGGCACGCTGGCGGAGTCGTCGGCCAACGCGTTCGAGGCGATCGAGAAGCTGCGGCGCGTCTACTGCTCCACCACCGGCTTCGACTTCGCGCAGGTGTTCGTGCCCGAAGAACGCGAGTGGCTCAGGGCCGCCGCGGAGTCGGGGCGGTATCTGCCGCCCACCGATCCCGACAGCGCCGAGGCACTGCTCGACCGCCTCACGCAGGTCGAAGCGTTCGAGCAGTTCCTCCACCGGGTGTTTCCCGGCAAGACGCGGTTCTCGGTCGAAGGACTCGACATGCTGGTGCCGGTCCTCGACGAGATCATCAGCGGCGCCGGCGACCAGGGCGTGTGGCACACGCTGCTCGGCATGGCGCATCGCGGCCGGCTGAACGTGCTCGCGCACGTCCTCGACAAGCCGTACACGCAGATCCTTGCGGAGTTCAAGGATCCGGTGCAGGCGCAGACGCTCCGCATCGATCTGGGGTGGACGGGCGACGTGAAGTACCACGCCGGCGCGCGCACCGCGAGCCCGCGCGGGCAGATGTTCGTGACGCTGGCGCCCAACCCAAGCCACCTCGAAGCGGTGAATCCGGTGGTCGAGGGCATGGCGCGCGCAGCGGGAACGCACACGCAGCGGCCGGGTCCCGCCGAGTTCGACGGCAGCACGGCGCTGCCGATCCTGATTCATGGCGATGCCGCATTTCCCGGCCAGGGCGTCGTCGCCGAGACGCTCAATCTGTCGCGGCTCTCGGGCTACGACACGGGCGGCACGATTCACATCATCGCCAACAATCAGCTCGGATTCACCGCCACGCCCGCCGAGTCGTACAGCACCAGCTATGCGAGCGGCCTCGCGCGCGGCTTCAAGATCCCGATCGTGCACGTCAACGCGGATGACCCGGTCGCATGCCTCGAGGCGGCACGCCTCGCCTGGGAGTACCGGACGCGCTTCCGCCGCGACTTCCTGATCGATCTGATCGGCTACCGCCGCTACGGTCACAACGAGGGCGACGA
>SXGR01361799.1_pt1 | contig 13790 bp, 18 predicted proteins | sample 3174711 | NCBI WGS metagenome assembly SXGR01 (sample SAMN11356860, study PRJNA531348) | freshwater metagenome | isolation source: freshwater sample F1-60 | place: China: Fuxian Lake, Yuxi | collected 2017-12-25
ACAACACCGCTGCTCTACCGCTGAGCTAACCCGGCATCGCCACGCAATTTCAATGATGTTTACAGCGTCTGCCGATTTGCGTCGAGGCTTTGCAACCGCGTTTGCAACCCAAATTTCAGCATCCGTGTTCCAGTGGCGTTCCGCCATTTCGGCGGCAGGCGGCGGCGTGCGGTTTTTCGGCCGTGGGCGCGCGTTGACCGTGGCCCGGCCGGTACGGTAGCAGTCGGATGGCCAAGGCGCCTTCCTTGCTGGAGGGGCCGGATTTTAGAGGCGAGGCGGCTGTGGCGTGGGAAGGTCCTGAAGAGAAAGTATTGCGCGAGGTCGTGCGCCTCGCTGAGCTCCATCTGTCGTCGCAGCTCACCCTCGTTAGTGCCGCGGGACAGAGAGCGTCCAGCCTGGCTGGCATCTTCGGGACCGCGAGCACGGCTCTCCTAGGTGTGACACTGGTCGCGATCGGTGCGCAGCGGGGGTTTGGCGTCCCTCTGATGGCCGCCGGTTTGGCGGCTGCCGTGACGATGTTTACGGGGTGTGTGCTTTGCGCGCTCTCGGCGTCATCGGGCAAGTGGATGCCACCGGGTACGGATCCCAACACTTGGGGCGACGATGTGCTCAAGGGGCCCTTCGAGGAGGCGCTGCAGGGCCAGGCGCTCAACTATCAAGACTGGATCGTGTTCAACCGACGTGCTCTCCGGCGGACCGCACTGCTGCTGCGATGGGGCATCTACGTCGGCGCGTCCACTCCAGCGGTCGCCATCGCCGTTTGGGTCGGGCTTACCGCTGCGGCGGTCTAGGCTGGGGAGGCTGCGGCCGCGGCGGCTGAGGCGCCGGCGCTGGCCGAGGTGTGCCGGCTCCTGGCGCGCTGCGATCAGTGGGCGGAGGGTTGCCTGGTCTCGGCATGAGGGCGTCCCTGTCGAGTCGCTATCGGCCCCAAGAATACCACGAGAGGACCTGCCAAGTGGCAGGCTAGAGATCCGAGACGCCGCGAAAGGCCTCTTGGATCGCGGCGGTCGCCTGGTCCTGCATGCCGCTGAGCACGTGCCCGTAAACGTCCAAGGTGAACGCCACGCTCGAGTGGCCGGCCCGCTCACTCACCACCTTGAGCGGCACGCCTCGGCCGAGCAGCTGGGTGATATGGGTGTGCCGCAGGCCGTGCAGCGTCACGCCATCGAGCCTCGCCCGCCGCGCCAGGCGAACGAAGGACTTGCTCAGCTCGTCGGGGACGATGGGCTCGCCGTCCGCCCTGGTGAAGACTAGGCCATCCGGATCACGCCCAAGGCCTATCTTCAATCGCGCCTCTGTCTGGTCGGTACGATGACGGCGCAACATCTCGACGATAACTGGCGGGAGGGTGATCGAGCGCCGGCTGGATTTGGTCTTGGGCGGCTTGAACCGGAGGCCGTCTTTCGTCTGCTCGAGGGATTGGGCCACCGTCAGTGTGCCCTTCGCCAGATCGATATCCTTCCAGCGCAAGCCAAGGAGCTCGCCGCGCCTCAGTCCCGTTGTGAGGTCCAGCAGGACGGGTTGGCGCAGCGCCGTTCCCTGGGCCGCCGCGAGCAGCTGCTTGATCTCGGCATCATCGAGGGCGCGGATCTCCTGGCGCTCCGGTTTCGGCGCTTTCGCGCCCTTCGCCGGATTGTGGTTCAAAAGCCGCGGCTGAGCCTCGACGGCTTTGCGCAGCGCCTGCGAGAGGATCCGGTGATGATGGCGAACGGTGCGTGCCGATAGACCAGCTGGTGCAGCAGCAGCTTCCCCCGCCTTTGGCCGCGGCCGGCTGCGCAGGCTTCCGCCGGCGCGGGCCTGCGCGTAGTACGCCTCGATCTGCAGAGAGCTGAGACGGCGGAGCAGTGTGTCGCCAAGCGCCGGTACAAGGTGGCGCTTCACAATCTCCTGGTAGCGCTCGAACGTCTTTGGCGAAACGCTCGGCTGAATGCTGGTGAGCCACTGCCCGAGGTATATCCGAACGGTGAGCTTTGACGGGTCGAGCGGCTGGCCGTCTCTGATCTTTTCGATGACGCGCGCCAGCTCGCCCTCGGCGTCGTGCTTACTGCCGCGGACGGCATCGATCGCCGCGAGGATCCACCGATGCCGCAGCTCCTCGTCGCAGGCGCTGTCGGCTGTCGCGGCCTGCACAGCGTTGATCGCAGCCACGATCCGCGCGAGCTCGCGCTCCGCCGCACGCCGGCCGCCATGGGCGACGTACCACTTCGAGACGCGTTTTTGAGTGACCGGGTCCTTGCCGATGTCGATCTTGATCGACCAGCTGTCTTTCGCCCGCTGGCGGATATGGCCCCTCATTGGCTCTTTCCCTTTCCGGATCGGCTGGCTGCAGCGCGTCGCGGCCTTTGAGCGGATGTTGGAGAGCTAGGCGCCATCTCCGACATCATAAGAGGCGCGCCACCGAGCCCTAGGGCCTGTCGAATGTGGGGGAAAAGGTAGTACTCATCCGCGTGTTTAGTCCGGATGTCGTCTTCCGGCCGATCCGTCAGGTCGCACGCCGGGTGCAGCCGAAAGAGGATCGGCCCGGCAACGCTGTCTGCGAGGCCTTCGGGTTTATCCCAGTGCTTCATCCTCGCGTCCAGGATCGCTTGTGGCGCGCTCGGTGTGCCTTCAGGTGCGATACCGGCAAACACTTGAGATAGAGCGGCGCTGAAAGCCTCGAACGAAAACCGATCGTTCCGCCAGGTGCGGCCGGTGCGGATTTCGATCTCGGTGGCCACGAAGGCGACTATGTCAGCAGCTGCCTGGCTGGCCGAGCTCGAGAGGATGCGCGCGCGGGTCTTATCCTTGGTCCCGCCTTGGAAATACTCGTTGAACACAATCTCGATCATGCGGCTCTTGGAGCAGCCGCGAGCCTCTGCAGCTTCCGCCAATGCCTCCTCGATGGCCGGCAGCACGCGCGTGTTGATGTGTTTCGTTTTTGCTTTCCGGGCCTCTTTTCGCGGCCGGCCCTTTGCGCGTTTGATGACCATTTCCAATCGCTCTCTATTTTATGTCTTCACTATTGAAGACATAGTCATCAAATAGTGTTGCGCTAACAAAGTCAACCTTGATAGGCCTTGATCTGCAGTAACCGCAGAAGATCGGTTGCGATCGGATGAGGCAGCATGGATCAAAAAGCCAAGACCCTCTCGGTGCCGGAAGCGGGCCGCGAATATTTCGGCCTCGCTCGTGACGCCAGCTACGCGGCTGCTCGCCGCGGCGAGATCCCGACGATACGGATCGGACGGCTGCTTCGGGTGCCGGTGGTTCAGCTCGAGCGCATGCTGGAGCAAGGCACGCAGCGCCCGGTATCTGAAATTAAAGCGGCGTGAGCGCCATGGCCGACGTCGATAGGTTGAACCAGCGCTTCCTCGATCGTTCGCAACGGCTCAGTGAGCTGTTCCGACAATTCAGCCAGGTCGCCAACAGATTATGGGGCCGCGCGGAGTGTGCCGCTCAGCAGGTATCGGGACATGGCAGTCGCGCGCCGGATCTCGATCGTCAGGTTGAGCAGGCCGCTGAGGAGGTCGTGAAGATCGCGCGCGCCATCGGCGCCGAGCATAAGCCGGAACGCTGAGCGTGCCCAAAAAGCCACCAGCCAATGCCGGCGAGCACGCTCAGGCCGTCCGCCTGATCATCGACAATGCGGAGGAGGCGCCGCCGCCGCCAGGTCCGCCAGATGACGCGCCTGCCGATCGGCGCAGCGGACGCGGTAGCGATGATGGCCAGGCGCCGCAGCTTCCAGAAGGATGCCCGGTCGTCCCGCTCGGGACGAAGGACGGGATCAACTACTTCCTGAGTGAGCTCGGCGAGTTCCGCGAGATCAAGCAGCTCGGCCGTCTCGACATCCTTGGGCTCTTCGGCCGTCGCAACGGTTTGCCTCGGGTCTACTGGCCACGCGTCAACTCGGAGGGCGAGCCGACAGGCTGGCGCCCGGAGCTCGCCGCCGAGGCATTGTCCGGCGCCGCCGCCCGCAAGGGCATCTGGAACCCCTTCGAGCGCGTGCGCGGCCGAGGAGCCTGGCTCGGCGAGGACGGTGAGCTGATCCTGCACTGCGGCGACATCGTCTACGACGGCCGCGCATGGAGGGAGCCGGGCATCTTCGGCCGCTACGTCCTGCCCGCCGGTGAGCCGATCATGCGCCCCTGGGACCGGCCGGTGCCAAATGGCAGCAAGGGCGGCCCTGCCTCGGAGCTGCTGGCTCTCCTCAAGACTTGGAATTGGCGGCGCAGAGATCTCGACGCGCGCCTGGTGCTCGGCTGGATCGGCGCCTCGATGCTGGGTGGTGCGTTGAAATGGCGGCCGTTGATCTGGATCACGGGCGGCAAGAGCACCGGAAAGTCCACACTGCAGGAAATGATCAAGGCGCTGTTCGGCGACGCGCTGCTTTCGATCGCTGATCCCAGCGGTGCCGGCCTGTGGCAAACCCTGAAATACGACACGCTGCCGGCGGCGCTCGACGAGCGGGAGGCCGAAAACGACAACCGGCAGCAGAACGGGCTGGTGAAGCTGGCGCGCCTGGCGGCCAGCGGTGGCGTGATCCTGCGCGGCGGCGCCGATCACAACTCCGAGAAATTCATGGCCAGGTCTTGCTTCATGTTCTCGTCGATCCGCATGCCGCCGTTGCTCGGCCAGGATCGGTCGCGCATCGCGATCTGTGCGCTTGGTGAACTGCAGGCCGTCGAGGCGCCGGATCTGAGCACCAGGAGGATGGGCCCGCTCGGCCGCCAGCTGCTGCGCCGCCTGGTCGACGGCTGGCCGCGCTATGCGCAGGCCGTCGGGGCCTATCGCGCAGCGCTCCTGAAAGTCGGCCACAACAATCGCGGCGTTGACGTGTTTGGTACGCTGCTCGCCTGCGCGGATCTACTGCTCAACGACCACGAAGTGGATGGGGACAGCGCGGCCGAGCTCGCCACACTGCTCGACGTCGCCGTATTACCAGAAGCGGAGGATGACGCGTCGGACCAGCAGCGCTGGCTGCAGCACCTCCTGACGCACAGCATTCCCCTGGACGGGGTGGGCGCCAGGAATACGGTGACCGAGTGGTTGCGCCGCGCGGTCACGAACGCACCCTTCGAAAGCGAGGCAGGCGAGGCCGATCGAATTCTCGCGACATATGGCATCAAGGTGATGCGGCCGCGCGGCCAGGCAAAGCCAACGCACTTCGCCGTCGCCAATCAACATACAGGACTCGAGCGGCTCCACGCCGGCACCCACTGGAGTGGTCGGTCCGGATCCATCGGCGTCTGGGTCCAGGCGGCTCGAGATCTCCCTGGCGCCGATGTCACGACGCAACGTTTCGGCGGCCCGGCCGCCAAAGGCACATCAATTCCGCTCGAGCTCGTGTTCCCCAAGGACGAAGACGAGAGCCAGCGGAAAACTGGTGCTCAGCAGGCCTTCGAGATCGAGCGATCGGAGACATGAGAGCCGTGCACCACGATCTCGCACTTTCTAATCCTGCCTGCCATGGCGGGCGCGCCGGCGCGGCCGATGACTTTGATACTCCCGTCAGGGCTGCGCCGGCGCTGCTTCTCGGAGGCCGCATATGAAAAAACCGCCGCCTGGTGAGCACGACAACTGCGGCAACTGCAAGTTCTTCCTCGAGAAGAAGTCGCCGCCGCCAACTGGCAGTTCGGCGAATACCAGGCACGGCATCTGCCGGCTCTTTCCGGCGAACGTCCCGAAGATTTTCTGGGAATGGTGCGGCCAGCACAAACGTCACGGCGATCAGACGTCGGCGCCCGCCGTCGCAACGTAACCCTAAACGGAGGTCAGACCATGGGTAGCCTTGGCACGCGAACCAAGCAGTCAACCAGCCAGCTGCATCCGCCAGGCGGCGCACTCAGGAGCAGCTATACACGCGACGTGGGCATGTCCAAGCGCGTCAGCGTGACGACGACGTTCACTGCGGTGGACGGACGCATCACAGGCGTCGCCGGCGATTTCACTGCCTTCGCCAACAAGGACCCGATCGTGGTCCAGGGCGCCGTACTCAACGCCGGCGCCTTCCTGATCGTCGGCCTGGACGAGGTCGACCACGCCTACCTGACAGTGGATCCGGCCCCCAAGGACGAGGGGCCGATCGCTGTCACCATCCGCACCCCCTAACCAAAGCCCACGAGGAGATCACGCACATGCCCGATGTTTTAGCCACTGTAACCAGCGACGACGTCGCCGCTCTCGAGAAGTTCGTGGGCGGGCTCGACGCGCAAGCCGCAGCCCTGAGGGCACGGCTCGGCCGCCAAGCGCTGCTCGATCGTCTCGCGCCGGATACGAACACGCGGAACGAGTGCGACTGGCTGGAGAGCGAGATCAGGAAGATCGAGATGGATCTCCGCCGGCCGAAGCTCGCCCTGGACGAAGCTCGTCGCATCGTTGCGGCCAGAGCGTAACGCCGCCGCGGCCTAGACCGAGCATCGCAAGTTCATCAAGGGAGCCTTTTCATGAATATTTTGAAACCCGCGGGTTGGCCGGCTACGGCCGCGCAGCTGCGGCGTCAGCTTGAGACGATCGAGGGCGAGCTGGCGCAACTTGACCAGGAGCGCCGGTCGTTGCTGGTTGCCGCCGAGTTGGGAGACAAGATCGCGCAGGCGCGGGTGGCTGAGCTCGCCGCCGCCAGAGCAGTGAAGATGCCCGACATTCAGCGCGCCCGTGAAGCGCTCGAGGAAGCCGAGCGTCACGTCCAGGAGGAGACGGCAGCGGCCGCGCAGGTAGCGGAGGTGGCCCGAGCCGAAACCGCGCGGCGGGAAGTAAGGCGGCTCGAGGAGCATCGGCAGAAGCTGATCTCCAACCACCTGCAGAACATGCGCGTGGTCGAGCGGCAGGCCAAGGAGTTCGCGGCCGCGGTGAGGGCCGCAAGGGAGGGCGCGGCCGCTCTCGTCGAGACGGTAGGAACTGCTGAAGCCCGGCGCGTGCTCGGCTGGCCCGCGCTGCGCGAGCGTCTGACTTACGGGTTGCTCGACATTCTCTACGTGGAGATGCCGGAAGGCGTAACGCGCGGTCCTGGCGGATACTGGCAAGTGCTGCCGATCGAGTTCAATGTTCGGGATCCGCGTTGCAAGCTGGGCGGTCTGGGCGACGATCGAAAGGCGCTCACGGATCTGGGCTTGCTCTCGCCGGCGGCGTTGCCGCGGAGTGCCGCGTGATGAGCGACAACCACGCGCTGATGCGGCAGACAATCGCGGCCGCCGCGAAAGAGTTCGGGATGACCTTCAAGTATCCCGATCGCCTCACTCGCGCCGAGGCGCAACAGGTGCTGGCCGCCGCCAAGAAGCACCCGGAATACCGGGCGATCATGCTGGACAAGCATCACGCGAACCACAAGGCCGCCGTCCAGCTCGAGCAATGGGGCTATCACTTTGCCCACGATCATCCTGCAGATGCTGCCGGCGAACCTTTGGGGCTCGAGCACGCACTGCCGGCGGAGGCGCCGCCGCAGGATGGGCGGGTCGACGAGGAATTTGCACCGCTGCTTGAGAAGGCCACACCGCAGCAGGCGCAAGATCTTCTCAACCGAATGAGCAGGGATCCGGAGCTCGCGGCGCGGCTGCGTGATCCGAACCACCCCGAGCACCAGGTGATCGCCGTGCAATGGCGCCAGCTGCACGAGAAGGTTTATCCGGGGCGTGGCGCCGACACGTTCAAGGCGTCCCTTGCTCAACTCGGCGCACACGCCGACACGGCGGGTATAGCCGACCGCATCCTGGCTGAAGGAACGACGATGACGTCAACAAGCGATACGCGCGAGCGCGTCGAAGCGCTGCACGCCGACAAGGACTTCATGGCTGCCTACCGCAACAAGAGCCACCCGGGCCACGCCGATGCCGTCGCCAAAATGGCGGCCGCCTACGAAGGGCGCGCCGATGGCTCGGCCCCGGGGCCGAGGACGGGTGGCGGGGCGCCGCTGCCAGTTGGCAGCGAGCAGGCGCAGCAGCAGATCCGCGGCAAGCAGGGCGATACCAAGTTCATGGAGAGCTATCGCAACCGATTGGATCCCGGTCATGCCGCTGCTGTCCAGGAGATGGGGCAGCTCTATAGCCAGGCGTATCCGGAGCCTGCCGCCGCCGCAGGGGCACAGGGAGGCACCAATGGCTGAGATCGGCCATCGACGTGCCGCCGGCGGAACGCGGCACAGACCCGCGCGCATCGCGAAGCACGCACAGGCGCGTTCGTCCGGAATGCGGTTTGTGGCGCTGACGCCTGAGCTGCTGCGCCTCCTGCCGTTGCGCGACCCGCGCGCCGCCGGTTGGATGACCGAGGGCTACATTGCCGCGGCCTGCGCCCCCGGTCTGGGCTGGGCGGCGCTCGAGGGCGGATACATTCTTGGCGCCGGCGGCTTGGTGCCGCTTTGGTACGGCCGGGCACTGACCTGATTGCTGCCCAGCACGTTCGCTCGCCCGCGGCATTTCCTGCAGGCGGCGGCGTTCACGCGTTCGTGGCTCGACGGCATGCAGCGTGCGCCCGAGTTCCGCCGCCTTGAGTGCCACGTCTTGGCGCGCTTCCAACACGGGCTCAACTTCGTGCGGGCTCTCGGCTTCGTCGACGAGGCCCCGCTTGAGGCCTGGGACATGGACGGCAACGACCACATTCAGTTTAAGCGCATCGCGCGGGCCGGGGAGGGCTGCCACATGGCGGCCGCCGCAGAATGAGCGGCGCTGAGATTGCCCTTGGTGCCCTGGCGGCCGTCTCGGCTGTCGGCACGCTCGCCGCTGGGGAGCAGGCTGCCGATGCCAACGAGGCTAACGCGGCCATGGCCCGCCAGCGCGGCGAGATGGCCATGGAAACCGCCAACTCGCAGGCCGAGATCCAGGCGCGGAACAACAAGCGCGCCATGGCGGAGATGGTCGCCGCTTACGGCGCCTCGGGCGTCGAGCTGACGGGCTCGCCGTTGGACGTGCTCTGGGACCAGACGAGGGAGCGCAAGCTGGCCGAAGAGATGATCCGCTACCGGGGCAAGGCCGGCCAGGTGCAGGCGGAGAACGAGGCGTCGCTGTACGAATTCTCCGCCTCCGGGGCCCGCACATCGAGCTACTTCGGCGCCGCGACGACGCTGCTCGGCGCCGCCTACGTCGGCAGCCAGCTGCCGGCTTCGAGCGGCGCCAGCCCGAACTGGCGCAACTACTACCCTGCGGATGCCGGTCCGACCTTCGGCCCCTTCGGCAAAGCCGGGCTCAGGCCCTACTGACACGGCGGGCGCCCGTCCACCAAGCAAGCGAGCGGCGATCGTGGCTCTGACACTCAGCGAGGGCACCAGCTCGCCGATCCTCGCGCCCTTTTTCGTCGCCGCCCCGACCCGAGGAGGCAAACAATGATTCGCTGCGCTGTTGTTGCTGTCCTCGGTAACGGCGGAGTAACGACATTCGTTAGCGAGATCAACGCTGTTACTGCGTTACTGCTGTTACCCGGTTTGCATACGTATAGCGAAGGCACGTGCGTGGCGCTGGCCGTCTTTACGCGCGCGCGGCGGGTAACACGGGTAACGGGTAACAGGACTAGAAATAGTCTTGTCTTTAAAGAGCTGGAGATCGCTCGATGCTGTTACCCCGTGTTACCCGGAGTAACGGCCAATAAAATATTGGGGTTATATGCCCCTTCCAGGATGCGTGGCGCGGCGAGCTGGGAGATCGCGCGGCCGTCGCGCCGCAGCTCGACCAGGCGCGCGTCTTGCGGCGCCGGCATGCTTGCTCGGTGGAAGGGCCTGCGAAAATTTTTCAAGCACGTGGGGGTGCTGGGGCCGGGCGGCTGCCAAATGGCAGGAATACCCTTGACGCGACGCCGCGCGCTGTGGCCCGCTGTCCTTGGTGCTGAAAACACCGCGATGACCACTGACGGATGCCGCCCCCGAAAGCATGGCGGCATTTTTGCGCCCGCGTTTGTCGGGAGTGCGGCGGATACAACACCCGAAAGGGAAAGAAGCCCGCCGGCTCAGTGGCCGGTTTTCAACTCCCGGCGCCAGCGCCGCCCGTTGGCATGGCCTGAAAAGCCGAACCACTGGAGCAAGCTGTGAGGAAAACCATGTCACGACGTGAAGCGCTGGCAGCTATGGCGGGCAGCGCAGCCTTGGGTGCGACGAGCGTTAATGCGGCACGCGGCGAGGATCCGCACGCGCGGCTTTACGAGGAAGCACAGGCACTCGATCTTGCCTCGGCCGAGGCGACGGCGCGCGCCGACAAGATCCTCTTTGCGCTGCCGCCCGATCTGCGCGGCCTCGCTGATCGGCTGGGCCATCAGCAGTTGAGCAGCGAGGAGGAGCAGGGCATCCGCTCCGCGCTCGCTGCGACGGGATATCCGGCGGCCCGGGACCAGGCGGGAGAGACGAGAGCGCGGCTCGAGGCGACGGAGGCCGAGCTCTACACCACACGCGCGACCACCTTGGGCGGGCTCCTGGTGCAGGTGCGGGCCCTGTCTGAGGACCTCGAGAGCTACGGCGGGATTAACAGCGACGAGAGCGACGTTGCGGGAGCCAAGAACATCGTCGCTACGCTTGAGAGTTTCCTGCCGAAGATGCGTGCGGCGGCCTAGGGAAATGATGGCGAGGGCTTCACAACAAGGAGCCCTCGCCGATCGCCTATGTCGCGGCTGCCATCTCGGCCTTGATCCGCTGCACGGCGCTGACGCCAACACCAACATGGCGGGCGATCTTCAAGACGCCGACTTTCTTGGCCAGCTGCCGACGGATGCGTTTCTCCGTTGCGGCGTCGAGGCGAGGCCGGCCGAGTGTCTTGCCTTCGCTCCTGGCCCGCGCCAGCCCGGCGTGGACGCGCTCGACGATCATCGCGCGCTCGAATTCAGCGAAGACGCCGAGCATCCCGAACATCGCCTTTCCTGCCGGCGTGCTCGTATCGATGCCTTGTTGCTGCAGATACAGATCCACGCCCTTGGCCTGCAGCTCGCCGAGGAAGACGACCAGGTGCCGCAGAGATCGGCCGAGCCGATCGGCCGACCAAGCGGCGACCATATCGAAGTCGCGTCGAGCGATGCCTTGGCAGAGAGCATCGAAAGCGGGGCGCTTGTCGCGGCCCTTGGCGCCGCTGATGCCCTCGTCGGCGAACGTCTCGATGATCGTCCAGCCGTGCCGATCGGCTGCGGCCTCGAGTTCGCGCCGCTGGTTTTCGATGGTCTGTCCGGTCGTAGAGACGCGGAGATAGATCGCAACGCGCTTTGCCATGTAACGCTCCACCGCTGTTCGCCCTATGGCCTAACACCAGAGGCATACCGAAATCAACTGTTTTCGGTATAGCTAAGCGGCAGCCGCAAACCCGCATAGATACAAGGGGTGGCGTGGGCCGTGCTGGGCAGGGTTTTCGGTATAGGTCGATTTCGACGAGTGCGCGGATCTCGGAGCATAAATAGATCATGGCAGCGTCGGGAAGACACCAAACCGTCCCACAAGCACTCCGCGCCTCTGTCCCGCCATCACGGCGGGCACGCGCTAGATAGGCAAAGACGGAAGGGCTGCAGCTATCCAGCTGCAGAGGGGCGCTGCCGCCTAGTTTCGACCAGGTGCGCGACGGCAAGCGGGGCCTGGCAGCACGCCGGCCGTCGTGGTGCCTTGAGCTCCTGCGGCGCCTGCCTCGGTGGTGTCATCACGACCAGGTGGGCGCGCGCCTCGTTACCCTGGCCTCACCCGCCGTCGTCTCGATCGCGTCGCTGCCAGATGGCACGCACGTATCGCCGCCGAAACGGCGGAGGAGGGGGTACCCCCCTCTTTTGATCCTGGCCACGCATCGCCCCCCTGCCAGCGTGCTTTGCCTGATCTGCCGGATTTTCCGCGTCGCTCCAACTCGACGACACCGAGAGGAGGGCCGGGTATGGGGCACAGGGTGCGGGCGGGTTTCCCGAGAGGTAGGATGCAGCTGATGACACCCAGGGGGCGCGGATGACGGCAAATCTCGCAATGCTCTTTCCAGATCCGAAGGTGCTGCTTGAGCTCGAACCGGAGGACCTTGGTGCCGTGCTCCTGGAGATCTGGGGCACCATCGCGCAAAACAATCTTTGCATAGTGGGTAGCTTCGTCGTTCCGTTTCAAACGTCAGACTTTGTGCGCCAGCACGGCAACCTGAATGAGCAGATTATGCAGGCGGTCGCCGAAGCGTTTTCGTGGTTGGAACGTGAGGGCTTTATCGTCAGAGACCCTCACCCGGGTAATTCTCACTGGTATCTACGAACGCGGCGCGGTCTCAAAGTCAGGAACCGGACCGATCTGATCGCCTACCGACAAGCGAGCCTGTTGCCGCGCTCTCTGCTGCATCCGACAATCGAGGCGAAGTGCTGGCCGTTGTTTCTGCGCGGCGACTACGACACGGCAGTATTTCAGGCTTTCAAATCGGTCGAGGTTGCCGTGAGGGAAGCAGCTGAGCTCGGGCCCGAAGACATCGGCGTAACACTTATGCGGAAGGCCTTTCACCCCGAGACTGGGCCTCTTAGAGATCAGTCGGCGGCGGCGCCAGGAGCGGAGCGACAGGGATTGATGGATTTATTTGCCGGCGCGATCGGGCACGCCAAAAACCCACAGAGCCATCGGGTCCATACGATTGGACTTGGGGATGCAGCTCGCCTCTTGCTGTTTGCCAGCTACCTTTGCGACGTCGTCGCGCTGAGGCGCCTTTTCAGCTAGATGCAACCCGGCCGCAACCCAACCCGCCCGTATCTGACCGTACCCAATCGCACACAGCACCACTCGATTGAGAAATCCGCCAACCAAAACAGACGTATCGCAACTAGCCGGTACTCAGCCGCACGACAGGCTAAGAATTACAAAACCGCTGCTCTACCGCTGAGCTAACCCGGCCCGACCGCTGGAATCACTAGATATTCTGAACGGGGCGACGGGGCAACAAGGTTGTCGGAGGAGACTTCCCGCGGCGTCGGCGCTGTTCTGGCTTTCCGAGCAATCGGCGCTGGTCACCGGCCAGGTCAACGAGGTCGAGCAGTATCCGGTGATCGGGCGCAATCTGATCAACCGGCTCTGAGCCTGCCAAGCGATTGATGTGGCTGTTTTCTTCCTTCCGCGGGGCGCCCGCGGAAACTCTGCTATACTGTGTTTTTAAGAGGGAAAGCGTTCTCCGTGACCGAGCGCAAGCCGCCGCGGCGGCATATCGTTCTCACTTCCCATCCCGGATCCGGCCCCAAACCCCTGCCCGTGCATTGGGGGGCGCCGACGGCCCGCGAGCGCGGGCCGGTGATCGGATCGTTCAGCCAGCCGGGACAGCGCAATGTCATCGGTGCCCATGCCGGCGCCTATGCGATCTACCGCGCGCTGGCCATCGCCGCCGGCAAGCTCAGCCCGATCCACGTTCCCGACCTGACCAACACGGCGCCGGCGGAGAAGATCGGCCCCTTCCCGGAATGGGCCAACCCCAAGACCATCGTCTCGCTCGATCCTTACGGGCACCTGGTGAGTGAGGCTTTCGCCGACCTGCTGAAGGAAGGCTGGGATATCCGGCCGACCATCGCCATCACCAGGGCGCATATCAACATGCCGGAGTTCCGCGACGCGATCCGTGCGGGCCGCTTGAAGCCGGATGGCGACATCCTGCTCGACAACGGCGACGTGCGCGTGACCAAGGCCGCGATCGAGCCGGTGTGGTTCCTGCCCGGCGTGGCCGAGCGTTTCGGCATCGAGGAGAGCGAGCTGCGGCGCGGTCTGTTCGAGCAGACCGGTGGCATGTTCCCCGAGCTGGTGACGCGGTCCGATCTCAAGGGCTTCCTGCCGCCGATCGGCGGTCACACCGTCTACATCGTCGGCGACATCGCGGCGCTGCACGATCCCAGGCGCAAGGTCGCCTGCCGCGTGCATGACGAGTGCAACG
>SXGR01471277.1_pt1 | contig 13788 bp, 8 predicted proteins | sample 3174711 | NCBI WGS metagenome assembly SXGR01 (sample SAMN11356860, study PRJNA531348) | freshwater metagenome | isolation source: freshwater sample F1-60 | place: China: Fuxian Lake, Yuxi | collected 2017-12-25
CCAGATCACGGTGCTCAAGCGCGGCCCGCAAAACCTGAAGCGCAAGCCCAGCGACTACGTCCGCTCCATCTACATGGACATCGTTTCGCCGCTCCCCGAGGCGATGCGCTTCGCCCTCGATTTCAGCGGCCCCGACAAACTCCTCTTCTCGAGCGACCACCCGTGGGTGCAGCCCAAGGAAATCCTCGATCCCTTCCTCAGCCTGAAACTCCCCGCCGCCACCGAGCAAAAAATCCTCTCCGGCAACGCGCGCACCCTCTTCCGCCTGTAGGAGCGCGCTTGCGCGCGATTTCCTTTGGTCCCTTTCGTCCCATAGGTCCCTCATCGCCCCACCGCCATGCACCGCCGCGATTTCATCTCCACCGCCGCCACCACGGCCGCCATTCTCTCCGCCCCGCGCGCCCTCCGCGCCGCCGCCGCTCCCGCGCGCATCCCAATCGGTTTTTTTGGCGTCACCTACTCCCACGGTCCCGCGAAACTCGACCTCGCCCTCAAATCGCCCGACTGGGAATTCGTCGGCGCCTGCGATCCCACGCCCGCCGGCCGCGCGATTTGCGAGAAGGCCGGCGCGAAAATGATCTCGCAGGACGAACTCTTCGCGCGCGCGCGCGTCATCGCCGTCGAATCCGAAATCCGCGACCACGCCGCGCACGCGCTCCTCGCGCTCCTCGCCGGCAAGCACGTCCACCTCGAGAAACCGCCCGCCGCCACGCTCGCCGATGCCCGCGCCATCTTCGCCCTCGCCCGCGAGAAGAACCTCCTCGTCCAGGCCGGTTTCATGTGGCGCTACCACCCCGGCTTCGAACGCATCCTTGAGGCAGCGCGCGCCGGCTGGCTCGGCGACATCTATCTCGTCCGCGGTTTCATCGCCAACTACCTCCCGCCCGATCGTCGCAAAGACTGGGCCGAGTTCGCCGGCGGCTCGTTGTTCGAGCTCGGCTCGCACCTCATCGACGCCGCTGTCCGGCTGCTCGGGAAACCCAAAACCATCACGCCCTTCCTCGCGCGCCACGGCCCGCACGACGACACCCTCCGCGACAACAACCTCGCCGTCCTCGACTACGACCGCGCCCGCGCCGTGCTCTTCAACACCGCGCTCCAAGCCGGCGGCGCGCCGCAGCGCTCCTTCGAGGTCCTCGGCACCAAGGGCACCGCCACGCTCACGCCCATCGAGCCCGGCAAACTCGTCCTCGATCTCGCCGCCGCCGCCGGCCCCTACAAGAAGGGCGCCCAGGAAATCCCGCTCCCCGCCTACCGCCGCTACGTGGACGACTTCATCGAACTCGCCGCCGCCGTCCGTGGCGAAAAACCGCTTACCGCCTCCCTCGACGAAGAACTCCTCGTCGCCGAAACCGTCCTCCGCGCCAGCGGCATGAGCTAATCCAATCCCCATGCACCTTCGCTCTCTCCCGTTCCTTGCCTCCCTCGCCATCGTCCCATTCATTTCCGCCCCCGCACGCGGTCAGGCCCAAGACGTCACCTTCACCCGCCAGTCGGATCGCATCCGCATCGAAATCGCCGGCCGCCATTTCTCCGACTACATCCACGCCGGCTGGCCCAAGCCCTGCCTCTACCCAATCCTCGACGCCGACGGCACGAGCTACACGCGCGATTTCCCCCTCAAGAAGAACCCCGCCGAGATCCCGGACCACGACTGGCACCGCGGCGTGTGGTTCGCCCACGGCGCCGTCAACGGCCACGATCTCTGGCGCGAGCTCCCCGAGCGCAAGACCGGCCGCATCGTCCTCGACTCCGTCCTCGAAACGCGCGCCGGCCCCACCGGCCTCCTCCGCGTCCGCCAGCTCTGGCAAACCCACGACGGCCGGACGCTGCTCACCGACGAAACCGCGCTCCGTATCACGCGCACCGCCACCGCGACGCTCCTCGATTTCGACGTGAAACTCCTCGCCACGCACGGCGCCGTCACGCTTGGCGACACCGAGGAGGGCACGATGGCCGTGCGGGTCAACGAGCGCCTCCGTGTCACCCACGGCAAAAACAGGGATAAGCGCGACGGCACCGGCTCGCTCATCAACTCCGCCGGCGACTCCGGCCTCGCCGCGTGGGGCAAACGCGCCGCGTGGGCCGACTACTCCGGCCCGCTGCCCGACGGCCGCACGATCGGCGTCGCGCTGCTCGAGCACCCGCAGAATTTCCGCCACCCCACGTGGTGGCACGCGCGCGACTACGGCCTGCTCTCCGCGAATCCGTTTGGCCGGCACGATTTCGAGAAACTCAAGGACCAACCCACCGCCGGCAACCACGTCATCCCCGCCGGCGGCGAGCTGCGCCTCCGCTACCGTCTCATCTTCCACCGCGGCGACACCACCCCCGCCCGCCTCGCTGATCACTTCCGCACTTACGCCGCCGAGAAATAGTCTGCTCTCCCTTCCCCGCCATGCGCCTCCGCCTCTTCCTTCGCTCCCTCGCAGTCGTCGCCGTCCTCCCATTCCTTCCATCGTTCGCCGTCGCCGCCACGCCTCCCCGCCCGCCCAACTTCGTCTTCATCCTCGGCGATGATCTCGGCACGCCTCCCGTCGGCGCCTACGGCAATTCCTACTACCGCACGCCGCACATCGATTCGCTCGCGCGCGACGGCCTCAAGTTCACCACCGCCTACTCCGCGTGCCCCGTCTGTTCGCCCACGCGCGGCGCGCTCATGACCGGCCAGTATCCCGCGCGCACCCGCATCACCGATTTCATCGCGGGCAATCCGTTCCCTTTCGCACGCCTCACGCAGCCCGAGTGGCAGAAATTCCTTCCGCTCTCCGCCTCCACGCTCGCCGAGGAACTCGTCGCGCGCGGCTACGCCACCGCCCTCTTCGGCAAATGGCATCTCGCCCGCGCCTACACCGGACCCGAGAGCGTCGCCGAGGGCCCCGATCGCCAGGGCTTCCAGGAAGTTCTCCTCACGCACAAACCGAACTCCAACGCCGATCCCGAAAAAGATCCCCACGGCGTCGAAGCCACCACCGCACGCGCCCTCGATTTCATCGCGCGCCACCGCGCCCGCCCGTTCTTTCTCTACCTCCCGCACAACTCGATCCACTCGCCGATCATGGCGCCCAAGGCTCTCGTCGAAAAACACCGCGCCCGCCCCGGCGCCGATCGGCCCGAAAACAACCCCGTCATCGCCGCCATGATGGAGGTCCTCGACGACTCCGTCGGCCGCGTCCTCGCGCAACTCGACACGCTCGGCCTTCGCGAGAACACCGTCGTCATCTTCAACGGCGACAACGGCGGCCTCTTCCGCGACGCCGCGCAAACGCCCCATCGCGGCGGCAAGGCCCAGCTCCACGAGGGCGGCATCCGCGTCCCGCTCCTCGTCCGCTGGCCCGGCGTAATCGCGCCCGGTCGCGTGAGTGACGCGCCGACTTCGACGGTCGATTTCTTCCCCACCCTCCTCGAACTCACCGGCCGGCCGGCCGCCGCCTCGCTCACCATCGATGGCACCAGCCTCGCCGCGCACCTCCGCGGCGGCCCCCCACCCGCGCGCCCCGCGATTTTCTGGCACTACCCGCACTACCACGCCGCGGGCGACGGCGGTCCCGCTGGCGCCGTGCGCGCCGGCGATTGGAAACTCTTCGAGTATTACGAACACACCATCGCGAAGACCGGTCGCGCCCCCGAGCTCTACAATCTCCGCACCGATCCCGCCGAAACGAAGAACCTCGCCGCCTCCGATCCCGCGCGCGTCGCCACCCTCCTCTCCATGCTCGCCGCGCACCGCGCCGCGACGCACGCCCAGATGCCCACGCTCAACCCAAATTACGCCCCCGCCAATGCCTCCGCCTCGAAGTGATTTCAGGGTGGGCGCAGGTGTCCCCACCGGCGCCCTCGCCATCAGCCGCTCGAAGCGCCCCACCCGCTTGACCGCCCCGAGGGTGGGTGTCCGCATCGCTTGCGTTGCCCCGTTGGCCGGCCCGAACCGCTTTTCGTCCAACCCCAAACTCCATTGCCCATGAAACTCAGGTTATTTGTCGTTCGCTCCGTCCGCCGCACCGTGCTCCCGCTCGCGCTCACGTGGTTCGTTCCCGTTCGCGCGGGCGACATCAATGGCCTCACCCTCGATAGCAACACCGGCGGCAACCTGGCCGCAGTCACCGTCACGGTTGATGGCTCCGGCACCTCGGCTGTCGCTGACAGCGAGGGCCGGTTTCGCATTTCCGGCCTGCCCGCCGGCACCTACAAACTGACCGCCAGCTACCTCGGCTACGAGAACGCCACCGCCACCGTGATCGTCCCCGCCACAGGGGAGGCCACGACCACCCTGCGGCTCGGCTCCGAAATCAAGCAGTTGGCCGCGTTCACCGTCGAGGGCTTCCGCGAAGGACGCTCCAAGGCGCTCCAGCAAAAGCGGACCGCCGACAATATCGTCGACATCATCTCCGCCGACTCGATCGGCAATCTGCCCGATCGCAATGTCGCCGAAGCCGTCGGCCGCGCCCCCGGGGTCAACCTCTCCCTCGAGCAGGGCGAGGGCCGCTACGTCAGCATCCGCGGCGTCGAGCCCAACCTCAACCAGGTCACGCTCGATGGCGCCACGCTGGCCGCTCCCGGCGGCACCCGCCTCGGACGCGCCGTGCCCCTCGACTCCCTTGGCGCCGCCCAGATCGCGCAGATCGAGGTCGTCAAAAGCGTCACGCCCGACATGGACGCCAATTCGCTCGGCGGCACCCTGAATCTCAAGACCGCCAGCCCGTTCGACCGCAAGGGCAGCTTCTTTTCCGGCTCGGTCTCCGGCAACCGCAACGAAACCACCGGCAAGCAGGACCTCGACGCGCAGGTGAGTTACTCGACGCAGTTCGGGCCGGAGAACAAATGGGGCCTCGCCGCCGGACTCAGTTACGACAAGCGCCACTACTCCAACGAGTGGCTCCAGGTGTCCGGCTGGAACCTCCGCACCATCGGCCCGACCAGCCTCTACCTCCCCAGCGGCTTTGAGATCAAACCCGAGTGGGGCCACCGCTCGCGAGCGGGCGGCAACCTCAACCTCGAATTCCGCCCCAGCCGCCACACCCAGTTCTACCTCCGGCCCACTTACAGCCGGACGTCGCGCAACGAACGCACCATTGAGGTCATCCACTCGGTCGACAACTCCGTCGCGCGCACCACGCTGACCTCGCCCACCGCCGGCACCTTCGCCGGCGCCGGCGTGCGCACCGAGCGCCGTGATTTCCAGAGCCTCAAGCGCCAGGACCTCGTCTCCATCGTCGGCGGATTCAAGACCGAATGGGCCGGCTTCACCATCGAGCCGATGGCGACCTTCTCCGGCGCCAAGGAGGAAACGCCTTTCAACAAGATTCTCGCTTTCCGCAACGGCACCGGCGGCACGGGCCCCGTCGCGTTCGACCTCGGCGCCTTCGACTTCAAACGCTGGGACGTCGATCCCGCCATCGATCTTCCCTCGAAATACTCCCTCCGCCGCACCCGCGACGATTGGGGCACCGTCGACGAGCAAACCACCACCGCCAAGGTCGATATCCGCTGGGACGCGCGCGGCCTCCTCCGCGTCCCCGGTTTCCTCAAGTCGGGCGTGAAATATCTCTTCCGCGACCGCACCGTCGACCTCGAGTCCCGGCGCCTCGTGCCCGCCGGCACCTGGAACGTCGGCCAGATCGGGGTCGACCCCGCCGTGCGGGTGTATCAGGGCCGGTTCGACAGCGGCTTCCTCCTCGCCCCGCAAAAGACCCGGAGCTACCTCGCCGCCAACCCCGCGCTCACCGTCACCGATCCGGTTGAGTCCGTGCAGAACTCCATCGAGGACGACTACGCCATCAAGGAATTCATCTACTCCGCCTACACGATGGCCAACGTCCGGATCGAGCGGCTCACCCTGCTCGGTGGTTTCCGCTGGGAGAAGACCGACGCCACCATCCGCGCCGTCGAGGCCCGCTCCGCCGGCACCACCCTGCTCGGCCGCTTCCCGACCTCCGGGAAATTCTCCTACGACAAGCTGTTCCCGAACCTCCAGGCGATCTATCGCTTCACCCCGCAAATCCTCGTGCGCGCCGCCGCCACCCAGACCATCGGCCGCCCGGCCTACGAGGACGCCCGCCCGCTCGCCACCTTCCGTTACGATGCCCTCGGCGCCGCGGCCCTCAGTCCGCAGTATCCGTTCTCCGGCACGGTCAATGTTGGCAACCCGCGCCTGAAACCCTACGATGCCGTCAACTACGACCTCGCCGTCGAATGGTATCTCAAGAACAACGGTATCCTCTCCATCGCCGCCTATCGGAAGGAAATCGCGGACCCCATCTACACCTACTCCGAGACCCAGCGTAACGTCGCCTACAGCGGCGTTTCCCTCGAGTCCCTCAGCCTCACCAGCAAACGCAACGCGACCGACGGCCGCATCTCCGGCATCGAGTTCTCCCTGTTCCAGCCGTTCAAGTTCCTGCCGGCACCCTTCGACGGCGTCGGGATCGACGCCAATTACACGCCGATCCGCTCCTCCGAGATCGTGCCCACGCGCCCCGGTGAGGACATTCCGTTCTTCCGCCAGCCCAGCCGCATCGCCAACGCCACCCTCTTCTACGAGAAGCGCGGCTTCTCCGGCCGCATCGCCTACAGCTACGCCGACCGCCAGATCTACACGCTGGGTTCGAACCTGCTGAACGACATCTACCGCAATCCGCGCGGGCAGTATGATCTGCTCCTCCGCTACAAGCTCGGCAGCCACTACTCCATCACCGGCTCGATCCGCAACCTGACGCGCGAAGAGGAAAAGTTCTCCTACGGCATCAACGGCCTCATGCGCACCAGCCGCCTGCTCGACCGCGACTACAAGCTCGGCGTCGGTTTAAACTTCTGAGCTTGAACGTCCGCGCCAACCGCCCGCCCTCCGCGCCAGTCCGGTTTCTCCGGACGCTCCTGTCCGCGCTGGCGGCGGCCCCCCTCGCTGCCGCCCTGCCCGGTCCGCACACCGCCCCGTTTAATCCCGCGCCTTACCCGACCGTCCTGCATGTCGACGCGGGGCGCGGCCAGGATGCCACCGGCGACGGTTCCATCGCGCGGCCGTTCGCCTCGCTCCCGGCGGCCCTCGAACGGGCCGCCCTCGCTCCGGGCCGGCGCACCGCACTGCTGCTCTCGACCGGCCGTTACCGGCAGCCCACGTTCGCGCTCAAGCCCCGCGTCGATCTCTTCGGCGGATTCGCCGCGCCCGGCGGCACCCGCGATATCCTCCGGCACGCTTCGATTCTCGACGGCGAGGATGCCCGCCGCATCGCGCTCGGCGCCGACGATGTCCGCCTCGACGGCCTTCACTTTTCTGGCGGCCGCGTGTCCGGGCGGGGCGCCGCGCTGCTGTGCGACGGCAGTTCTCCCACGCTGACGAACTGCGTCTTCACCGCCAACCGCACGCTCGCCCCCCGCGGCTGGGATCCGCCGCAGTTGCACCTCGCCGCCCACGATGGCGGCGCCGTCATGTGCCTCAACGGCGCCGCGCCGCGTTTCTCCCACTGCCTCTTTTCCGACAACACCACCGAGTGCGGCCGCGGCGGCGCGCTTGCCGCCGATCGCGGCGCCGCCCCCCGGATTGCCTCGAGCGTGTTCGTCCACAACCGGGCCGGCCTCGACGATCCCATGCGCAGCAGCGACGGCGGCGCGCTCTCGTTCTTCGACGGGAGCGGCGGCGAACTCATCGGCTGCGTCATCTCCGCCAACACCGCGCTTGCCCGCAACGACGCCGGCGGGGTCTTCGTCGCTCTTTGGTCGTCGCCGCGCATCGCGGACTGTGTGTTCACCGCCAACGACGCTGGCGACGACGCCGGCGCGCTCTTCATCGGCGGCCAGGAGCACCGCTACGGCGCCCCGCTCGATCCGATGCCGCCCGCGGACAAGTTCAACGTCGTCGTCGAACGCTGCGTCTTCGCCGGCAACACCAACTCCACGAAGAACTCCGGCGCGATGCGCATCACGATGGAGTCGCGTGCGACGTTTCGCGACAACGTCATCGCCGAAAACCACGGCGGCTTCTACCTGCAGCGCTCCGAAATCGTCGCCGAGCGCAACACCGTGTGGCAGGACTGGCGCTTTGTGGAGGACAAGCCTTCGCTCGGCGCGAGCCGTCTCGCCGGCAACATCCTCCGCGGCCCGCTCGCCGGCACCGTCGAGGCGCGCGTCACGATCGCGCACAACATGGCCGAGCCCGCCCTCGGCGGCGATACGCTCGCCGTCGCCGACGTCTTCCTGGCCGACGCGGTGGAGGGCCGGATCGCGACGCGCCGTTTTGATCCGCTCACGATGACCACCACCATCACCGCGACCGCCGATCTCCCCGATCCGTCAGCCCTGGCCGGCCGCCCGGTGGCACTCGGCAACGGCCGATCCTCGCAGTGGCGCGTGATCAAGTCCGCCACCCCCCGGGACTTTATCTTCTGGGGCCGCCTCGAAGCGGAGACCAATCCCGCCACGCAATTCGCGGTGCTGCGCACGTTCACCCTCGCACCCGCCGCTCCCGCCGGCATCGGTGCCCGCCTCCCCCCATGATTTCATCCCACCTCCCGTCTCCGGTCTCCCGCCTCCTCGCTTTCGTCACTTTGATCGTATTCGTCCCGTGCGTCTCGTCCGTCACGCACGCCGCGTCCGCGCCCGCGAAACCCACCCGCATCAACAAAGCCATCGAGCTCCTCGCCGCCGGCCAGCCCGTCTATTACGACTACGGCCGCGGCGGCTACGACGAGGGCAAGGCCGCCGCCGCCGGCTGGGCCGACCTCCTGATGTATGACATGGAGGGCGCCGCGCTCGATTTCACCCGGCTGCGCGCGTTCATGAAAGGCCTCGCCGACGCCGGCCCCACCGCGAGCGGCCACCGCACGCCCGCGGTGTTTGTCACGCTCCCGCTCTACGGCCTCGACGCCGCCACCGTGCAGGCCAACCACTGGATGATCCAGCAGGCGCTCGCCGCCGGCATCCACGGCCTGCACATCTGCCACGCGCGCAACGCCGCCGCCGTCGCGATGTTCATCCGCGCCGCGCGCTACGAGATCCACCCGCAGTCCGTCGGCACCGGGCTCGGCGAGGGCCTGCGCATGTTTGGCGCGCACGAGTTCGCCTCCGGCATCTGGGGCGTGTCGCCAAAGGACTACTACGCCGTCGCCGACGTCTGGCCGCTCAACCCCAAGGGCGAGCTCATGATCGGCGTGAAGGTCGAGGACAAGCAGGGCCTGCCCAACACGGAGGAAATCGTGCGCGTGCCCGGCGTGGCCTTCGCCGAGTGGGGCCCGCGCGACACGAGCTATGCCAATGGCTTCCTCGACGTGGCTTTCGACTACGGCCGCAAACCCGGCGTCGTCGAGCCCCCACCACTCAAGGCCGCCGCCACGCGCGTGATCAACGCGAGCAAGGCCGCCAAGGTCTTCGTCCTCGACAACGCCCGCCCCGAGACCGTCGTCCAACAGATCGACGCCGGTATGATGATCATCGCCGGCGGACTCAAGGAGGTCGCTGAGATCGGCCGCAAGCACACGAAGCGCACAATGCCGTGAGTGAAAAATTCCAAATCCCAAACCTCCATACGCCAAAGAAACTCCAAACACGAAGCGAAGCCTTGAGTATTTGAGCCTGAGATTTCTTTGGCCTTTGAATCTTTGGCGTTTGGCTTTTCTCCCCATGCCACCCGCCCCACCACTTTCTTTCGTCCCTCGAGTCCCTCTCCTCCTAGGTCTCTGGTCCCTGGTCCTTGGTCCCTGGTCCCTCCGCGCAGCGGAAACCATCGCCTTCTTCCCCTTCGACGAGCCTATCGGACTCTACCCGAGCAGCGTCCTCGCCGACCACGGTCCCGCGCGTATCCCGCTCGTCATCGGCCCCGGCGGCACCATCGTCGCCGGCAAATTCGGCCACGCCCTCTCCACCGCGCCGCAGCCGCCCATCGAGTATCCGCCGGGCAGCGTGCTCTTCGGCCTCACGCCCGCACCCACCCCGCCGGGCCGCACCGTCGAGCCGATGCACTGGCGCAATGCGAAGTTCGCCGCGCTCCTCACCGCTGGCGAGAAACACCTGCGCAAGGAGATCCGCGCCCCCGATCCCACCGCCACCGGCCTCAACCTCGGCGCCTTCGATTGGACCGTCGAGTTCTGGTATCGCGATGAAGCTCCCTCCGCGGCCTCACCCGCCAGCGACGCCGTCGTCTTCGAAATCGGCGAAGGCCCGCGCGCCGAAAACGATCGCGTCACCGCCCTCCTCCTCGCCGCCGATCGCTCCGGTTTCCTCCTCGTCAACCAGCCCACCGCGACGCGCGCGTCCATTCCTTCCGACCGCGCCGCGCTCTCCTCTCCCTCGCGCTGGTCGCATCTCGCCTTCGTCTTTGATGCCGCCCGGGGCATGCTCACGCATTACGTCGACGGCCGCGTCGTCGGTGCTCCGATCCCGCTGAAGCTCGCCGCGCTCCCCGCTGGCGCCGAATCCTACTTCTCAGTCGGCCGCGACGCGCAGTGGCAGCGCCCGCTCCCTGGCGCGCTCGACGAGCTGCGTTTCTCGCGCGGTCTCGTCTACACCGCCGCCTTCACTCCGCCCGGCTCGCTCGTCCCGAATCCCGCCGCCGGCGCCCCCGCCCGCGCCCCGACCGTTTCCACTCCGCTGCGTTTCACTTCTTCCGCGCTCGCCGCCGCATCCGCGACCAACCCCATGGCCCTCGGCTCCGCCAAGCACCTCCTCCTCGACGACGCCCTTTTCCCCGAGCACACGCACATCACCTTCGTCCCCACTCCGCCGCAACGCATCGACTTCGTTTTCGAAATCAAAAGCCGCATGCGCAAGCACCTCGCCATCGTCGACGACGGCGCCGGCCTCATCCGCCTCTACGCGCCGCTCGACGACGACCGCCTCGGCGTCTTCACCTCGCGCGACGGCCTCGTCTTCGACGCCCCGCGCCTCGCCACCGGCACCGCGCAGACGCCCAACCTCGCCACCGCCGAGGACACTGGCACGCCCTCCGTCTTCATCGATCCGCTCGCGCCACCCGCCGAGCGTTGGAAGATGGTCAGCGGCTGGGGCGATCGCGGCATCTTCCTCTTCACCTCGCCCGACGGCTACGCGTGGACGCGCCTGCCTACGCCCGTCATCTCCGCGCGCTCCGCCTCGCAGTCGAATCTGTTCTACGACGACCAGCGCGGCCAATACCTCGGCTACCACCGCACCGATCTCGGCGCGAACCAGTTTGGCAAGACCGAGCGCCGCTTCGTCTTCACCGCCACGGAGAGCCTGCGGCCGCCGTGGCCCTTTACGCCGCTCACGCAGGCCGACTACGAGCGCACCGCCGCCACCATTCGCCTGCACAAGCAGCGCCCGTGGTATCTCGACAACGGTCCGCTCACCCCCGGCGGCATCGGCCTCGAGTGGCCCACGCTCTTCCGCCCGCGCGACGGCTACGATCCCGACGCCACCGACATCTACGTGCCCAAGGCCGTGAAATACCCGTGGGCGCCCGACACCTACCTCGCCTTCCCGCCCATCTACTACCACTACGGCGACACCCGCCCCGCCGGCCGCATCGCCCTCGACGATCCCGCTCGCCGCCGCGGCGACGGTCCGCTCGAGACGCAGCTCATGACCAGCCGCGACGGCGAAAACTGGTCGCGCCACCCGCGCCCCGTCTGGCTCGGCGTCGGCGCGTATTCTGGCGGCCTCGACATCCACCAAACCTACATGGCCCACGGCATGGTCCGGCGCGGCGACGAGATCTGGATGTATGCCTACAACACTGAGGCCTACCACTCCTCCGTCCGCGGCACGCCCGATCGCCGCGTGCTCCACCGCACGGTGTCGCGCCTCGATCGCTTCGTCGCCGCCGAATCGCCCTACGATCGCGAGGGCACGCTCGTGAGCCGTCCGCTCACTTTTGCCGGAAAGAGACTCGTGCTCAACGCTGACACCGCCGCCACCGGCTTCATCCAAGTCGGCCTCCGCCGCCCCGACGGCACCGCGATCTCCGGCTTCGGCGTCGACGACTGCGTTTACGTGAGCGGCAACGAGCTCCGCCACGAGGTCGAGTGGCTCGCCCGCGGCACTGATGTCTCGTCCCTCGCCGGCCAGCCCGTGCAACTCGTCATCCGCACCCGCGGCGCAAAACTCTACGCGCTGCAATTCGAGCCATGAACGAGGAAAAATCCCAAATCCCAAACGTCCAAACGCCAAATAAATTCCAAAATCCAAACCAACCCTTCGGTATTTGAGCCTGAGATTTTTTGGGCATTTGGACTTTTGGCGTTTGTGATTTCGCCCCTCCCCGCCCCATGTCCCTCCACGTCCTCGACCTTCTCGTCATCGCCCTCTACTTCGCCGTGATCGCCGGCATCGGCTTCTGGGCGACGCGCGGGCCGAAGACCGCGGAGCGCTACTTTGTCGCTGGCCGCAGCATCCCGATGTGGGCCGTCGCCTTCACCATCATGGCGACGATCATCAGCACCGGCACGTTCGTCGGCCACCCCGGCACCGCCTACCAAAAGGGCCTCATCCTCCTCGTGCCGCACTTGCTCGTGCCGTTTGTGCTGGTCGTCGTGGCCAAGGTCGTCGTGCCGTTCTACCGGCGCGTCGTGAAGATGAGCGCCTACGAATACATCGGCCAGCGCTTCGGGCTCGGCGGGCGGTTCTACACGTCGTTCGGCTTCCTCGCCGACCGCATCTTCGACCTCGGCGTCACGCACGTGACGACCGCCCTCGCGATCAACGTGCTCACGGGCTGGGACATTCGGACCGTGATCCTCGGCGTCGGCGTGTTCACGATTCTCTACACGATGATCGGCGGCATGGAGACCGTGGTGTGGACCGATGTCGTGCAGGGCGTGATCCTGATGGTCGGCGGAGTTTTCATCCTCGGGCGGCTGCTGTTTGCGCCGGAGGCGGGGGCGCCGTTCGGCGTCGTCGCCGAGACTTGGCGGCAGGGCAAGCTCACGCTCGGCTCGTGGGACTTGTCTTGGAAGACCTTCACCGATCCGGCGCTCACGACCACGTGGCTCTTCTGCCTCGCCTACGCCGTGCAGTGGACGCGCCGCTACGCGACCGACCAGCACATCGTGCAACGCTACCTCGTCGCCAAGTCCGACGAGGCCGCAAGCCGCGCCGCCTTCGTGAGCGCGCTGCTCTGCGTGCCGGTGTTCGTGATCTTCATGTTCGCGGGCGCGTGCCTCGCGGGCTTCTTCTCGCTTGCGCAAGTCCCGCCGCCGCCCGTCGCCGACAGCGCGATGCCCTACTTTCTCGCCAACTTCATGCCCGTCGGCCTGCTCGGCCTCGTCGTCGCCGCCATCCTCGCCGCCGCGATGTCCACCGTCAGCGCCGACCTCAGCAGCGTGGGCACCGTGCTCACGACCGACTACTATCTCCACTTCCGGCCCGACGCCTCCGATCGCACGCGCCTCCTGTGCGGCCGCGTGATGATCGCCGCCGCCGGCGCGATCACGGTCATCGCCGCGTGGCTGCTGCTGCCGGAAAAAGGCTCCGCGCCCCTGATGGAGCGCGTGATCCTCATCGCGTCGATTCTCTCGGGCGGCACGCTCGGGCTGTTCTGCCTCGGCTTCCTCACGACCACTGCCACGCGCCAAGGCTGCTACGTCGGCATGGCCTGCTGCCTCGCTTACACCGCGTGGGCGCTCCTCACCATCGGCCGCGAGCCGGTCCTCGATCTCGGGTCCTTCAAGTTCCCGCTCAACCCGATCCTCATCGGCGTGGTCGGCCACCTCGTGCTCTTCGGCACCGGCTGGCTCGTGAGCAAAGTGCTCGGCGGTCACCGGCCGGAGGAGGTGGAGCGGCTGACGATTTATGGGCTCAAGAGAGCGACACCTACGGGCTGAC
>SXGR01261103.1_pt1 | contig 13787 bp, 10 predicted proteins | sample 3174711 | NCBI WGS metagenome assembly SXGR01 (sample SAMN11356860, study PRJNA531348) | freshwater metagenome | isolation source: freshwater sample F1-60 | place: China: Fuxian Lake, Yuxi | collected 2017-12-25
GATGGAAAGATCGTTAGAGAAAACTCCACGCAAGGATTTGATGAACATGAAGATGCGGCCTTATTAATCTGGATTAGCCACTATTAATCTGAAATAGCAGCTATGGCTGGTAAAGTGCGGCAGTATAAGGGAAATTTGCGCGTAAGTCGGCCTCTTTTTACGCACTTTTTGCAAAAGAAATGACATTTCTGAGCAGAGACTAAAACCACCCAAAGATCCTTAAAAAGCTGAAAATCTTTGACCAATTGAAGGACACAAGGAAAGCAGGGATATTACAGCGAATCACTCCAGCTAGACTCCGCCATCCATTCACCAATTTGCGCCAAGTGCATAGGCCGCCCAATGTGGTAACCCTGAGCTTCATCGCAGCCCATACGGGTTAAACGATCAATCAAGGCGGCGTTCTCAACACCCTCGGCAATTACCTTGAGGCTTAAGCTATGAGCCAAGTGAATGGTGGATTCGACGATCAATTCGTCCTGCTTATCATCCAACATATTACGGATAAACGAGTTGTCAATTTTGAGTGCTTGCACGGGTAATTTTTTCAAATACGCGAGCGATGAATAGCCCGTGCCAAAGTCATCAATGGATAATTGCGTGCCCAACTCATGCAGTTGCTGTAAAACGCGCAGCGCGCGCGATGGGTCGCTCATGATGGAACTTTCCGTAATTTCTAACTCCAAAGCACTTGCCGGCAAATTGTATTTTTGCAATAAAGTGCGCACCAGTTTTGGCATGTTTTCATCGAGCAAATTACGGGCCGATAAATTTACCGCAACACTCACCTTTAAACCTTGCGAGTGCCATAGGCAACATTGGGCAATACTTTTCTCCAGCACCCACGCGGTTAACGGGTGAATTAAACTGGTTACTTCGGCAATAGGAATAAAATCATTGGGTGGCACAAATCCCAACTCGGGGTGATTCCAGCGCAATAGCGCTTCAAAACCATAAAAGGCTTTGGTTTCTAAATTCACTTTAGGCTGATAATACAAACACAATTGATCTTCGCGAATCGCGCGCCCCAATTCACTCATCATCGCCAAACGCTTGGGCGAATGTGGGTCAATCTCCGGCGTGTAAACCGCAATCCCAGACATTTGTTCTTTGGCGTGATACATAGCCACATCGGCAAAGCGCATCAACTCATTAACATCTTTCGCCTGAGTAGGTGCCAAGACGATGCCAATACTCGCACTTATTTCCGCACAAAATACTTCAAGATCAAACTCCAAACGCAGCGCATCTAAAATGCAATGCGCAAATACCACGGCATGTTGTTGATTGCGAATACTCGGTAAAAAAATCGCAAACTCATCACCACCCATGCGAGCCACTGTGCCTTTTATCTCACTCATTTCAGAGGCAATACGCGGCCCAATTAACTGCAATAAACGGTCGCCCACTTGGTGCCCAAGGGTATCATTAATTTCTTTAAAGCGATCCAAATCGATAAACAACAGGGCGCCGAACGAATCACCACCCTTGGCGTAAAAAAGCTCAATTTCGTGATAAATATTCGCGCGATTAGGTAATCCCGTGAGCGAATCATGCAGCGAAACATGCTCTAGTTTTTGCTGATATCGTTTACCAACCGTGACATCTTTGGTAGTACCCCATACGCGCGTTAGACAATTGTTATCAATCACTCCCACACAGGAAATTTGAAAGTAAAAACGGCGACCTTTGTGATCTTCACGAATAATATCGTGATCATTCATTTGGTATTTATTTTTTACAAAATACTGCAAATCAAATGCATAGCGCGTTGAACCGCTTTCACGCAAGCCCATGCCCATAATATCCTGCAGTGATTTCGCGCCCAACATTGTAACCAGCGTTTTATTGCCTTGCGATAAACGCGCGCGATCTGCCATTAAATCTACTTGCATTTCAAGAGGATGATCCAAAGAAATAGGCGGCACCATTTCATAACACCAAATCGCTTCACTGCTATTGGCGATAAAAGCTTTGTAGCTGGCCTCACTCTCTTGCAATTCGCGCTGCTGCTTTAACAAAATGTGTAACGCGTTTTCTTCGCTCGTTCTGTCTTGCAGCTGAATTAACACGCGCTCCACTTCGCCAAATCTATCCCGAATGGGCAACAGACTTGCACGCACACTGATTTTACGCTCACCGATATCAAACTTTTTTGCAGCGAGGGGATCAACCATTGTATTAAGCGAATAACTGATATCGATACTGAACGTTTCGCCATTGCGGTATACAGCCTCCAAAAAATTGGAAGCGTTCAGCAATGATTGTAATTGCTTATCTTTAAAAAGATTGTAGCGGCCAATAGCGGCAGTAATGTTGCGCGAATTCAATTCTAATAATTTTTCAAAAGCGGCATTCGCTTGCAGCAGAACACCTTTAGCATCCGTCATTAAACTAGCAATAGGGTTTTCAGAAAAAAGCGTGCGCAAAAAGCTGTTGCTCGTTTCTATACTGGGGTTTGCCAGCCAATGGCTGGAGGGCACAACGACACCTTCATAATGCCTTAGTTGATGGGCATCAAACTTAAGCCTGCCTATAAAGCGTACGCGAGACTCATCACCATTAGGACTAAGGCACTTAACCTCGCAAGCGCGCACACCTAGATCACAATCCATAGGGTCAGAATTAAATGTTTGCAGAAAAACATATTTGTACGCAGGCGCAAGCGTCTCCATCAACTCAGACAAACACTGAAAGGCACGCGCACCGTCAAAAAACACCAGAGGAAACTCTTGAGAGAACTGCAAGACTCCAGAGTCAACTGCAAAGCGCCACGCGGCAACATCCGGTGCCAATAATGCATACTCCAAACGAAGAGGGGTCAGCGCCTCAAAATTGGCCAAATGCGGTTGTTGATGGTTCATAGGCTAGAGGTAGACTCAAAGGTAAAAATTCAATTTTGAGTCTAGTCAAAGAAACACATGTAGCAGTAATAACTTGTTGCTATGTGAATTGTTTATAACAAAACTTTTAACCACTAATTTGGCGCAAAAATCATTATAAAAACAAAAACGTAGGCATTCAGCACTTTAATAGTGCGGCGGGCGCTCATTGGTAATCTCTTCACTGCCATCACCCTGCGTAAATGAGAGTTCATCTATGCGCTTAGCCAGCAGGCGCATTTGTTGTTGCAGCTGAATAATATCGGCATCTTGCTTGATCACCACATTATTTAATTGGGTGATCGTATCTTCTTGATAAGCGATGCGAGTCTGTAACTCTATTAATTCATCACCAAGGTCGTTTATGGTCTGCTCAATCATCGTTGTTCTCCTAGTACTTCATAAGCCGCATTGATTAAAAGTACCGCGCGCTCGTCGATTAAAATATTTTGCCCCATACGCGATGTGACATAACCAAAACCCAATTGATAATCGGGATCAGCAAAACCAATGCAACCACCCGCACCCGGGTGCCCAAACGCACGCGCACCGCGCCCGTAACGGCAATCTGGTCGATTTGCCTGCGATAACATAAACCCGTGACTAAACCGCAAAGGCAAACCTAGCACCTGATCATGACTGAATGTTTGCTCTTGTGAACAAAGCGATAAGATTTCAGCAGGCAATAATTCCCCATTCGCCCTATCACCACAAGAAAGGGCCCCATAAATAGCAGCAATAGCCTGAGCATTGGCATGCGCATTAGCGGCTGGAATTTGCGCCTGCCGCCACGCTTGTGTATTCGTCGCCGTCATTAAACTGATGGGATTACAAAAGGCACGATTAGTCACACCGCGCGGGTCAGCCTTCATTAATTTACCCAGCGCTACGCTGTCTGCACCATTGCTCACCACAGGTGCATTACTGAGATTTCGTTTTAGTGGGCCGGTATCTGCAATTAATTCCAACGCTGAATCAGGCACACCAAAATAACAAGTCACACCCAAAGGTGCTGCAACTTGCGCTTGAAAATAATCGTTAAAGCTTGCGTAACCGCTGACGCGGCGTACTAACTCGCCCAGAATCCAGCCATATATAAAAGGCGAATACCCTTGCCCAGTTTTGGGCTCCCACCAGGGTGTTTCATTGGCGGCGAATGCGCTCATAGCACTCCAATTAAAAATGTGGTCATCTGGAATATGTTGATGAAATGCCGAGAGGCCGCTGCGATGCGATAGTACATCGCGAACTGTAATTTCCGCTTTATCGCCCTGCGCAAATTCTGGCCAGTAATGGGCGATGGGCGAATCCAAACTCAACTTACCCTGCGCCACTAACTGCAACACACAGAGTGCCACCAAACCTTTACCAGCAGAGAAAATATTGACGATGGTGTTTTCAGCCCAGGGTTCATGAGCTATGCCAGCCAAACGATTACTCCGCACGCCGGCCCAAATATTCATCACCAATTCACCACGATGATAGAGCGCAAGGCCAGCGCCCTGCTCACCATAGGTAGTAAATAGCTCAGAAAACTGATTGGCTACACCCGCCCAACGCGGATTAAAAAAACCCTCAACCACAATCACACCCTCATAGATTTACTACGCGCATTCTATCAGCTGAACATCGCCTTGCATGTGCAAATCTTGACCTATACTTAGCCAACATGACCAGCCAGAGGGCAACAAGATGAAGGGGATAGTATTTCGAGAGTTTACAGACATGGTGGAAAATCATTTTGGGGAGAGCATGGTCGATGACATAATCGCAACCACCAACCCAGCTTCAGGAGGCAGCTATACCACCGTGGGCACTTACGATCACGGCGAGCTGGTTGCCATGGTTGGTGTGCTCAGCGACCGAACTGGCATTGCAGCAGCCGTTCTTGTACACAGCTTCGGAAAACATTTGGCCGGTGTTTTTTCTAGAAAATTTCCTGCCTTTTTTGACGACTGCCCCAACACCTTTGAGTTCTTAAAAAAAATAGACAATCACATTCATGTGGAAGTAAAAAAATTATACCCAGATGCCGAACTCCCAAAATTCACCTACCTACAACACAGCGAACTTGAGTTTGAACTCATCTATGAATCACAGCGCGATTTTTCACATTTAGCGCACGGCCTGATTGAAGGCTGCATGGAATACTTTAATGAGGCCTTTCAAATACATCGAGAGGATGTTCTCGGCGGCGGCAACACCACAGTGATATTTAAGTTACGCAGACTTGTGCAATGACTGAAGATATAGACGTCTACAAAAGACGTTATGACCGAGAAAAATCTGCTCGACAGCAGGCAGAGCTACTTTTGGAAACTAAAAGTACAGAGCTTTATTTTTCCAACGAAGCCTTGAAAAATCTCACCGCAGAACTTGAACAAAAAGTACTCTCAAGAACTCACGAGTTACAAATCGCCAGAGATCAGGCTATTGCTAGCAACGAAGCAAAAAGTCTCTTTTTGGCAAATATGAGTCATGAAATTAGAACACCCATGAATGGGATTTTGGGGGTTATTTATTTATTAGAGTCCAGCGAATTAACCCACCATCAACGCCATTTATTGGCAACCGCCAAAGAGTCTGGCGAATTATTACTAACGGTCATTAATGACATTTTAGATGTCAGTAAAATTGAAGCAGGCGAACTGACGCTCGAAACAATCCCATTTGATTTGGCAGAAACTATTCACAACGTTACCAATACATTTTTAATCGTCACACAACAAAAAAAATTAACACTCAGCACCAACATTGCATCCAATCTTCCAAAGTTGGTAGAAGGCGACCCCACACGAGTTCGTCAAGTTCTCTACAACTTAATCAGTAACGCCATCAAGTTCACGCATGAAGGGTCAATTAACGTTTCGGCCACGCTATGCACGAATCAACTCATTGAGATTTCTGTAAGCGATACCGGCATTGGTATTGCTGCAGATAAAACATCACATATTTTTTCTCCCTTTGCGCAAGCGGATGAAAGTATCACACGCAAATTTGGTGGCACCGGTCTTGGGTTAGCCATTTGCAGTCATCTCACCAAGCTTATGGGCAAAGGAATTGAAGTATCGAGTACGCTAGGAAAGGGTTCAAGGTTTACGTTTTGGCTAAACCTAAAAACCGTAACCGCAGAGCAAGACGCAGGGCGAATGCAACAAAATAATGCACAAAACTCAGCTAAGTTTGCGCCCAGCCTCATTATGCTTGTTGATGACAACCCCGTAAACCGAGAAATAGGGAGCGAGATTTTACGGACACAAGGGCTCGTCGTAGACTGTTTTGAAAACGGTCAATTAGCGGTGGATGCAGTTACTCAAAAAAATTATCATGCCATTCTCATGGATATACAAATGCCGGTAATGGATGGCCTAACCGCCGCTGCGCATATAAGAGCACTCGGCGGAAAATACAAGTCACTACCCATCATTGCGATGACCGCGCACGCACGCAAAGAAGACATTGAAAAAAGTTTAACTGCCGGTATGGATGCGCACCTCACCAAACCGGTAGAACCCAAAAAAATATTTTCTCTGCTTGGAAAATGGATTCCGTTAGACGCGGCGTTAGCTATTTCCGCCAGCGAGACCACAGAGAAAAACCTAATAGACCCTAATAACTTTTTAGAAATCGATATCAAAGGTGCATTAATTCGCACCAACAACAATCAAGAGCTTCTCAAAAAAGTCTTGATCATGTTCTCCAACACCCACAACAATGACAGCGATAAATTAGACACCTACCTGCGTGAGAATAATTATTCTCAATTACAAGCTTTAGCACACAAACTGAAAGGCAGCGCCGCCAGCATAGGTGCCAACAAGCTTTCCTCAGCTGCCAGCCTACTTGAGAAAGCCTGCAAAGAAAAAGAATATACAGAATGCGCGCTATTAATTACTGACACAAATCAAAAGCTTTCTTTGGCATTAACTGAACTACGCAAACTATCGCCAACGGAAATAAAAAAAACTACCCATTATTTAAGCGTGCACGACATTAAAAGCAAAATTGATACATTTAACATTCTGAGCACATCCGATTTAGCCGCCGCAGAAAAAGTGCTCTTAGAGATTGTAGAGGCCAACCCAACCGACCCTATTGCCAATGAAATAATGGCACACTTTGACAGCTTCGACATTGATGCCATTTACCCTTTGCTCGACCATTTTTTACTAACAATGTCGCCTAACAATGCAACTGATGCAAACAGACAGACAACAGGAAATTAGCAATGACGCCCTTCAAAATACTGATCGTTGACGATGCACCGCAAGACATCAAACTGGTAATGGAATGCCTTAAAGAAAAATATACAATCACCGCCGCCACAACCGGCGAAAAAGCCATTGAACTCGCTGCAAAGACAAAGCCAGATCTTATTTTAATGGATATTTCAATGCCGATTATTAACGGCTACGACACCTGCAAAGCAATACTCAAAGAAAGACAAACAAATATTATTTTCTTATCTGCAAACAACTCTACCGAAGAAATTTTACGTGGCTATGCCGCTGGGGGTATTGATTACATCATCAAACCTTTCCACCCCGATATACTTCACTCAAAAATAGAGTTTGCTTTACAACGCACAGAGAAAAAGCTGGCCATTTCTGGCGAAAAGAACCACACCTCTATCGATGATATTTATCGACTCATGTTAGATTTCAACAAAAAATGTCTGCACATAACCGACACTCAACACTTTGCCAATACTCTTATCGCTCAGTGCGAAAGCATACACTTAGATTGTTGCGTTCAGCTTCATGCTGCTTCTGGCACATTTGAGGCAAGCTCTAGTGGCTTGGTTAACAGACTGGAAGCGGAAATTTTAACCAGAATATTACAGGAAGAAGGAAATTTCTTTGCTCATGAACAAGGGCTGTTTTTTACTCACGAAAACATCGCCATGCTTGTTAAAAATTTAGCACCAACTAACGCGACTGAAGATTTAAAAAAATCATTATCACACTTTATTGAAAACGCCAATACCATGCTGCTAAACCTAGATCATATTCATTCACTCTCGCAGCAAGATAATCACCAACCACAGTCAAACCTACCCGGCTTAAAAGACCGATTTGGCAGAATATTTGAACACGTTGATCTGCAAAAAAAATATAAAAAAGAAAGCGTACAAATCGTTGATGATGTATTGGCAGACATGGAATCTTCTTTTGTTGATATGGGTTTAACCTATAATCAAGAACAAGCTTTATTGAGTATGTTGCATCAGGGCATTGATAAATCCATCAAACATCTTGAACTCGGCGCGCAGCTAGACGAACACCTTGAGGCCACACTGAAAGATATAGCAGCAACACTGAGTTAGCGAAGAACAAACTTCCCTGTCACTCACAAACTCAGTAACATCCGCATCTAGGAACGCATTTATTGAACACGTGAGACAGATTATGAGTAATAGCCGTTTAGTTTATTCCACCGATAGCGGTCGCATCAAAGAAGACAAACCCGCAGCAGCAATTCCAAAGGGCGATGGCATAGTGCGCATCCGCCGCGAAACCGCCGGTCGCAATGGCAAAGGCGTAACGACCATTAGTGGCATTCCGGTCGATGAAACCGAATTAAAAAATATCGCCAAAGCGCTTAAGCAAACCTGCGGCGTAGGTGGTTCCGTTAAAGATGGAATCATCGAAATTCAGGGCGACCAGCGCGAGAAAATTAAAACCGATTTAGAGAAACGTGGCTATACCGTGAAGCTAGCGGGCGGCTAATCGACAATGGAAAACGCTTTGCCCGACCCCACGATTTTGATTGAACTCGCCAACACCAAAATGCCCTACGGCAAATATGCAGACCGTGTGTTGGTAGACCTACCCGAACCCTATGTGGTGTGGCTAGCCAATAACGCCATGCCTAAAGGCAGACTCGGCGAACAACTGCAATTACTCTATGAAATTAAAGTGAATGGTTTGGAGGGATTATTGAAGCCCTTGCGCGGCCGCACCCCTTAATGGACCTGAAGGTCTATTAACTCCCTTTTAAAAAATTGACTTAGTGGCGGCAATACCAACTTTGGCTAGACTTATAGCAACATTAGGGAACACACTTATAGCGATCGTATGAACATAAAAACCAGAATATTAATCGCGGTATTTTTATTAGAGCTATTGGGTTATGGCATTTTACTCTTCTATACACACAAGACCAACAAAACCAGCCTCGAAAATGTTCGCGAACGTCAAATACAAGCCGCAATTGCAGGCAATGCCAACCGCATAAATCACCTCACAAATCTTATGGAACACAAGGCCATAGAACTTGCTAAATCGGGAGAATTGTTTTACCAGCTCAAAAACACAATACCGCTAGAACAAATTGAACCTGCATTAAAATCTTTTTTAATCGATAGCTTTACCTTTTTTCCCGAATCCATAGGCGGCGGACTTTGGTACGAGCCCAATATATTCGACAAGCAAAAAAAATATTATGGCCCCTATGTTTTCTGGAACAAAGACAAACACGTAGAGTTCACCTGGGATTTAAGTAGCACTGGGTACGACTATCACTCGCAAAGCTGGTACTTGGAGGCACTCCCGCCAGACTGGGACCGAAAACAAGCGCGACCATCAAATATTTATTGGACGGTTCCTTACTGGGACGAAGCAGGCTCAAAAGCCCTGATGATGACCGTTGACACATTCATGAAGGACACCAACGGCAATATTATCGGTTTAGCAACGATTGACTGGTCTTTACAGGAAATGACTCAGTTCGTCCAAGGAATATCCATCACAAAAAATTCCAAAACATTTCTGATTGATACTCGTAGCAATCTTATTTTAGCCAACAATCTCTATCCACCCAGCGTTATGAGCAAACGCGAAAACGTATATTGGCTAAAAAACTTGGAAACCAATTTTTCACAAGGCCAATCCATTAAAACCGCTAATAAAATATTTATTGAGGATACCTTGTATCGAATTTATTATTTAAAAAGTAATGCAGGTTTGTTATTAGGTGTTGTAATACCAGAAGAAGAACTAAATCAAGAAATAGAACAAGCCACCAAACAAGCGGTTGTAAATGGTGCCATTATCATCACTCTGTTTATAATTGGCATGATGATACTGTTAGAAATTCTGTTTAGACCCTTTCAAAAGGTAAAGGAACTCATAAGCAATAGCATTAAGCTTACAAACGGCCAAACACTTGATATAAAGCCTGTTTATTATCCCGCTAAAAATGAGTTTACATCTGTTATTGATGCCATCAACTTAACTTACAATCAAATCAATCAATACACCACAGAAATAGAAAAAGCTAACAAGGCAAAAACTATATTTCTCACCACTATGTCCCATGAAATTCTCACACCAATGAATGCAATCTTAGGCTACACACAACTACTCGGCCTTGAAAAAAACTTTCCACAAGAACACATAGAAACAATCCACGCTATAGACATATCAGGAAGACATCTACTGGAATTATTAAACGATGTTTTAGATATTTCGAAAATTGAATCCGGCTCCATGCAGCTTTTTTGTGAAAACGTATTCATTTTTGATTTACTTGACACCATCAATCAGACATTCAAAATTCGCTGTAAGCAAATGCAATTGAACTGGCATTGCAATGTGAACATTCCGACCGACTATAGTGCGTACACAGACAAAGCAAAAATCTCTCAAATCCTAATTAACTTGCTGGGTAATTCCATTAAATTCACACAATCCGGAAAAATAACATTGGAGTGCTCCATAATAAATAGCGGCCTCCATGTCGCAATTTCCGACACAGGCACAGGCATAACCCAAGAACAGCAAGAAAATTTATTCACACCTTTTTTCAAGGACATGCAGGTCAACAATATGGTGGAACTGGCTTAGGCCTAACGATTGTACAAAAACTCGCTAACCTTTTTAACGGAACTATTACGTTTAGATCTGAAGTAAACAAAGGCACACGCTTTGAGATTGTACTGCCGTTAACCGCCGCAAAGCCGGAACTGCCACCCGCAAAACATAACACCTCCATTGAATTGCAAGACTTTAGTAGCAGCAACCTAACAGCATTAATCGTGGATGACGTTAGAATTAACTGCGATATATTAGCCAAAGTGCTTTCGAAGTTAGGCATTAAATCGTTGAAAGCGGCCAATGGCGTTGAAGCGCTGGACATTATTAAAAGTCACCCGCTAAACGCGCTCTTTATTGACATTCAAATGCCGGTAATGGATGGCTTTGAATTATTGGAACACATCAAACTCTACCGCGAGGAACTGCTTCCTTACACCATTGCCATTAGTGCAAACACCTATCATTTAGATGAAGATTATGTGGGTGCAGGCTTTCAATATTACATATCAAAACCCTTTCTGCTGGGTGAGATAAGCGCTGTTATAGAAACCATACTTAAAGCGGCCAAAAACTCTTCGCCCAGAAAATAAGCAGCACTCAAATATAGTGTCACTTGGTCTAGTAATTGCAGATTCCTGTTTGAATAACTATTTACGACGTTTTTCTGACAGCGAGGCCTACTACCATGGATTCACAAACCTTTATTCAATTAACTGACACTTCGCTCAAAATTGGGCTGGGCGCGTTGATTGCGGCGGCTATTGCCTGGTTTATTCTCTGGCGCAGCGCGCATTTGAACAGCGGGCCGCGCGAAAATCGTCGTTTGCAGATTTTGGAAGATGTATCGGCGCAGGTGGGTACGGTCACTCACATTTTCGCCAAATATTCGTCGCTGGTGGTGGAATCGATTCAATTTGGGGAGCGCTGGCCGACGGCACGCCGCCAGGAATTAGATGTGGTGAACACCGAGCTGGTAAATGAATTTCGTAAACTTGCTGATGCCGAAGCCAAGCTTTTAATGCTCGGCGAGAAAAATCTGGAGCGCAGCCTGCGTTTGTACGGTGCCAAAATCGCGGTGTTCCGCAAGCAAGTGTATGTATGCCGCAAAGATATTAGCCACGAGCAAATCACCACCTTGAAGATGGGTGTAAACCAAGTGCGCGAGCAGTTCTACGATATGCTTAGCCGCAAGTACGACCGATTATTGGCAACCGGTTAATACCGGCGGCATTTTGTTGAGAACCACTCCCTTTAACCCGCCCAGTGTTTTACGCTTGGCGGGATTATTTCGTCGACGCTATTAACGCTGTTGATACTGCCAGCGCTTTATCGGATTGTGCATGGGGGCAGAAAGAGCGATTAAGGTTGCAGGGTGGAAGGCACTTCGCTTTTCCAGATATGCAGTCGCTATCCTCGCTCACACGAGGATAGCGACTTAATGGATGAACATAAAACTAGGGAATAACATCAACATCGGTAAAAGTACCACTCACCGTAGTAATACCCCCTGCCGCAGAACCTGTTGCCTGGAAAGTTCCAGACATTTTTAATGCTGCATTTTTTGTTATAACAACACTTCCACTCGTTGCCTGAAACATGGCTGAATTAACAATATAAGCGAGTGCATTTGTGGATCCATTAAGAGCATAAGTTCCAGGCATACTTCCTGTTAAATTAATTTCAAAAATAGTTTCTGATGCACTTCCTGTAGCGTAGATCGTTTTGTATTGATTAGTGAACGATGCCTGAGTAGCGGTTTTTGTAAGAGAGCCGCCATTTTCTGTCCATGAAAAGCCTTTGGTTGCTACAGGCGCTTTTGTAGTGATAGTGCCATCTGCTGTAAAGCTTCCCTTACTCGTACCGGTGGCATCTAGAACTACAAAATGTACGTTGCTTAAACTTAAAACATAGCTATCACCGGTAATACTCACTATCGTTACGGTGCCAGAATTTGCATTCCAAACACCTGCGCTATCTACATAACTGGCAGCGCCGCCTTTATGCAATGCATAGTCGTAACCATCTTCCAACTTGATGCTGGCACCAACAGTAGCCGCTGCAAAAAAATCGATGCCCAAGTTGCGGTGATTAGGTGCAACACCTTCATTTATTTCAAAATTAACTTGCCCAGTGTAGGGAGTTGCCAAACAGTCCTGCGTAAGCGGAATACTAGGATTCAATGCATTAGACGTATTGGCAGAAATAACAACACTACAAGCACCATCTGAACCATTATTGGGTGGCGTTTCTTTTTTGGGGAGGGCGTTAATGTTTCCATCTTTTAACAACGCCAGTAAATCGGCATAACTTTTCAAGCTGTTTGATAATGCAATCGCAGCCTGAAGCTGATCCAATAATTTATCCCACACATCACCAATAATGAAAGCCGTAGTAAAAGGATTAAACACCCCCTGCGGCATGGTGTAACCATTTGCCAGCATAACGGCATAAAAATTTGTTTGAGCCAATAAGAGTACACTCTCTAACAATTGCCAATTATTACTGGCATACCAAACCGCCGGATCTAGCGTGCTCGCATTAGCAATAATTAAATCTGTTAAGGGCGTAATATTAATCACTCCTGCTGCAAGCGCATAACTATGAAGCGTGATATTTGACCCAGTGACTTTAAGTGCACAAGGTAAAGCACTTGCACTAACCTCGCCGCTAAATGCACCTTGTGCATTAGTGGTTACATGTAGCGAAAAACCGGAACCATTCGCGCATTTAGCAACAACAGGCGCATTAACAATTGGGGCACCTACAGCAGCTACACCACTAAGCACCACATTTGCTTCACTGCTACTTGAAGCGGACGATGCGACAGAAGACGCTTTGCTACTTGAGCTAACCGCTGAACTTGATGATGAACGTGAAGCGCTAGAAATACTTGAGGATGAAGGCGCACTAGAAATAAGACTGCTAGAAGAACTTGAACTTACAGGCGCAGAAGAACTGGAAATTGCTGGTGCAGATGAACTTGAAATTGCTGGCGCAGATGAACTAACAAGACTGCTACTACTAACCGCATTTTCTTTTTTATTATCGCTTCCACCGCAACCAACCAACAGAAAAACACTGATTAAAC
>SXGR01459747.1_pt1 | contig 13786 bp, 10 predicted proteins | sample 3174711 | NCBI WGS metagenome assembly SXGR01 (sample SAMN11356860, study PRJNA531348) | freshwater metagenome | isolation source: freshwater sample F1-60 | place: China: Fuxian Lake, Yuxi | collected 2017-12-25
GCCGCTTTCATCGCCAACTACAACCAGCAGTGGCTGGTTGGAAAACTGGGGTATCGCTCCCCAGCCCAAGCCCGCCGCGAGTACTTTCAGGCGATTGCAGCCTGAACAAAGGTGTGTCCAAACAATCGGGTGCGGTACACTTTGCTGGACCGGCTTTTCCGTCACAAGGGGGAGCTTCGGACAGATTAGTCTCGACAGCGCTTTCGATTCGGTCCGGGACAATGATTGAACGATCGCTTCGGCGGACCTCGAAAGGCGCGGGAAGGTGGGCCTTGCCTGTCGGCCTCGCCATCGCGCGGCTGGTCTGCTCGATCCCGGCAAGCGCGAAGTACGGGGACGCCCGGTCGGTCTTCTGCAACAGCCCGATGGCAGTCTCCTCCTCACCGACGACGGCGGCGGGAACAAGGTTTGGCGTATCTCATACAAGCGCGAATCGCCGCAATCGTATTCACCGGAATGGCCGGAGCGCAGGAGAAATCCTTCTCGCACCGGCGGCACTTGGCGTTGAAGTTGCAAAAGCCCAGGACAACAACCTTCCTTCCGCTGCCTTCTGCACTAGTTTAACTTCACCGGCTCTACAGTATCGCCGGAGGCTCATTACCGGCCTCGAGCGCCGCCCGGCGGACGTTCACCTTGGAGAGCAGCGCCAAGCCCAAAGCGAAGAAGACGATCAGCGAAACGATCGCGATGCGAAAGTTATGAGTGAGTGAGAGCGCCGCGCCGAAAAAGAGGGGCCCGAGCCAACTGGTGCCCTTGTCGCTGATTTCGTAGACGCTGTAATATTCCGCTTCCTGACCCTTCGGGATCATGAACGAAAACAGCGACCGGCTCAAGGCTTGGCTGCCGCCAATTACCGTGGCTACGATGGCCGCGGCAACATAGAATTGATTCACCGAGTAGACCCAGAAGTAGATCAACATCACCGCGAACATCCAGATGGCCAGCGTGATCATGATCGTGCGGCGGCTGCCCAGGCGGCCAGCCACCCAGTTGAAGGCGATCGCTCCGCCGAAGGCTACAAACTGCACAATGAGGATCGCCTGAGTCAGTTCCGCCGTGGACATCTTCAACTCTTCAGCGCCGAATTGCGAGGACATGGCGAAGACTGTCTGGATGGCGTCGTTATAGATAAGATACGCCCCGAGAAACCAGAGGGTCTGGGGATATCGGCGCAGTTGGCTGAGAGTATGCAGGAGCTGCTTGACCGCCGCTCCGATCGCCGATTCACCGGGTGCGGGGGTCTTGGCGGGAGCGCGGTTGCGCAACGTCAGCATGGGGATAATGGAAAAGACCAGCCACCATACTCCCGCCGATGCGAGTCCAGCCCGGACGGCTTGCCCCGCGGTCATGCCCAGCTTCTCTGCGTTGGCGTACATCCATAGGTTGATCAGCAGGAGCAGTCCGCCGCCAAAGTAACCAATAGCCCATCCGCGGGCCGAAACCGAGTCGCGCTGTTGGGGCGGCGCGATCTCGGGCAGGAAGGAGTTAGAGACGGTGATGCAGCAGCCGTAGGCGAGGTTGGCGGCGAGGTAGAGCAGGACGCCGGTCATGAAAGACGAGCCCTGCACAAAATAGAGAGCGATAGTGGCAGCCGCGCCGATGGCGGTAAGCACGCCGAGTAACTCACGTTTGCGATGCCCGTAGTCCGCGTACGCGCCTACGAGCGGCAAGACGAAGACTTGCAGGAACACGGACAGCGAAACCGAGTAAGGCCAGACCGATTGCGCGGCTACTCTTAGACCGAGGAATGGTACCGTGCCATCGGCTGCCGCCGCGGATTTGGCAATCTCGGTGAGATAGGGCCCGAGCAGGACCGCGACAACGGTGGTGTAAAAAGCGGAGTTCGCCCAGTCATAGACATACCAGCCGCGTTGTTCTCTGGTGCTGTAAGTCATTCGGGTTAGCGCTCTGCCTCGGGGTCCGGGAATTCGCGCGCGGCGGTCTCTTTGAGCGTCACGTAATCCACCTTGCCGCTTCCTAGCCGCGGCAGCTTGGCCACGTGCTGGACGTGCCGCGGCACCGCTACCTCCGCTATTCCACCTTCGCGTGCAACAGCTTGCAGACGGTCCCGGCGCAATTCGGGGTCTTCGGTGTAGAGCAGAATCACTTCGCCGCGCTTGAGGCTGGAGACCGTGGTGGCCGCATGCGCCTTTCCAGGCGAGGCAGTGTTGGCCATTTGCTCCACCACTTCCAAAGACACCATCTCGCCCGCCACCTTGGCGAAACGCTTGACGCGGCCGAGGATCTTGACGAAGCCGTCGTCGTCGATCTCGACGATGTCACCGGTTTCGTACCATCCCTTGCCCTTCACCGAAGAAGTGGGAGGCTGCAACTGACCCGGCGAGTCATACAGTAGATAGCCGGACATCAGATTCGGGCCGCGCACGTGAAGCAGACCGCCGCGCTCAATGCCCGGCACCGGGCTCAATTCGTACTCGATCGCAGGCATCAACCGGCCTACCGTGCCGAGCCGGTGGAACATCGGCGTGTTCACGCTCACCACGGGCGAGCACTCGGTAACTCCGTAGCCTTCCATGATCCGGATGCCAAACTTATTCATGTACTCGGCCCGGACGCTTTCGGGGAGCTTCTCGGCGCCGGAAAGTACATAGCGCATGGTGTAGAAATCATACTCGTGTGCCATCTTGGCATATCTGGCGAGGAAGGTGCCCGTGCCGAAAATGACTGTGCAGTCCTGATCGTAGGCCATCTCCGGGATCATCCGGTAATGGAGTGGCGAATGGTATAGGAACACGCGGGCGCCGGTAGTAAGTGGGAGGAGCGCACCCACCGTCAAGCCGAAAGAGTGGAACAACGGCAGCGCGGCCAGGAACTTGTCGCGGTTGGAAAACTCGTAGACTGCGCGGATCTGCGCGATGTTCGAAAGGATCGCCCCGTGGCTCAGAACGACGCCCTTGGGTTTGCCCTCCGAGCCCGACGTAAACAAGATGACGGCCGGGTCCGAAGGCTGCACTCTCGCCACCACCAGACGCGGGAAACGCAGGGCCCAGAGCATCAGCCACAACTTGTCGCCGAGGCCGAACTGCGGGCGCAGGTCTTCGAGTAGCTTTATCTGAACGTCTTTGAACTGGCCCACCTTGTCAGTGAGTTTGGCCTTCTCGAGAAACACCTTGGACGTGAGGATGGTCTTGATCCGGGCCGTGCGAATGGCGCTCTGCATGCCATCCACCCCCGATGTGTAGTTGATCATCGCCGGGACGCGTTTGACGCTGAACATGCCGAACAGCAACATGACCGTGGGAGAGGCGTTCGGCATCAGGACACCCACCACTTCCCCTTCGCGTGTGATCTTGGAAACCAAACGCCCCAGCGCGAGTGCACCGCGCAGCACGTTGCCGAAGTTGTCGGGCGTGAAACGGATGTCGGAGAGGATCTCCGCCTTGCGCCCGTACGTTTCCACCGATTCGAGGAACTTGTCGAAGAGATTCGTAATGGGCTGAGCGGCGAAGTAGTTACGTTCCAGTATCTGGCGGACCTGGTGGCTGGCTTTGCGGCGCCGCTCGCGCCCGGTACGCCCTTGCGGCTCGTTCAGATGCAGTGGAGGGAAGAACTGGACGCGCACCTTGGGGCGGAAGAATTTGGGAAACGATGCCGGGAGTCTCGTGAAGTAGGAGCGCGTCAAACCGTCGACATTGACTGGCAGCAGCGCGGCGCCGGTCTTGGCGGCGAGGAACGCAAAACCGTCGTACGCCTTCATGAGGCTCCCGGTTGTGGTGATGCGGCCTTCGGGGAAGATGCAGACGGGTTTGCCGGAGTTGATCAGCTCCACCACTTGTTTCATCGCCAGCGGATTGGCGGTGTCCACTATCAAGTGCGGCACGAACTTCAAGAGAATGCGGAAATGCCACTGGGCGGCAATCTGCGTGTGAGTGATCCACCAGATGTCGAACGGGCAATGGACGCCGATGAAGATGGGGTCGAGGAAGCTCTGGTGGTTGCAGATGATCAAAAGCTTCCTGGGCGGGGTTTGCGGAATGGGCCCGGAGACTTCGTGCCGGGTCAGCAGGCGCAGCAGGAGTTTAAAGAGGGTACGCATCAGGCGATGTTCTATACTCCGCTTTGCTGGAGCAGTTTCGCAACTAGCGCTGTCCAGCCGGTCTGGTGGCTCGCGCCCACGCCCGCGCCGGTGTCGCCGTGGAAGTACTCGTGGAACAGGATGTGGTCGCGGAAATGCGGATCTTCCTGGAGTTTGCGATTGTTGCCGTAGATGGGGCGGCGTCCATCGGAGTCCAGAAGGAAAAGGTGAGAGAGACGCCGCGATAACTCGGCGGCGACCTCGCCCAGGTTCATCAGTTTGCCGGAGCCGCGTGGGCACTCGCTCTTGAACTGGTCTCCAAAGTAATGATTGAACCGCTGGAGAGATTCGATGATGAGGAAGTTGACTGGAAACCAAACGGGCCCGCGCCAGTTGGAGTTGCCGCCGAAGAGCCCGGTGGTTGAGTCGCCCGGATCATAGGTGACACGGTGTTCGCTGCCGTCCACCTTCAAGACATATGGATGTTCACGATGGAAGCGTGAAAGCGATCGCACCCCATGCGGCGATAGGAACTCGGTTTCATCCAGCATCTTCTCAAGCACGCGCCGCAACCGGTCGGCTTGACAGATGGCGAGCAATCGCCGGTCGGCTTGGCCTTCACGCGTAATGGAGGCGATGTTCGAGCACAGGTCCGGGCGGTTCTGAATGAACCATTCCATGCGGTGCCGGAAGCCGTGGAGCCGCGACAACTGGCTGGCCTCGATCGTGTCTACGGCGAACAGCGGGATCAGGCCCACCATCGAGCGGACTCGCATGGGAAATGAATCGCCGTTGGGCAGCTGCAGGCGGTCATAGTAGAAACCGTCGGTCTCGTCCCAAAGGCCGCGGCCGCCGAGCGAATTCATGGCCGATGAGATGTAGAGGAAATGTTCGAAGAACTTGCTGGCGATGTCCTCATACACGCGATGGTGGCTTGCGAGCTCAAGCGCGATGGCCAGCATGTTGAGGCAGTACATGGCCATCCAACTGGTGCCGTCCGATTGCTCGAGGGTGCCGCCGGTGGGGAGTGGGCGGCTCCGGTCGAACACGCCGATGTTGTCGAGCCCAAGAAAGCCGCCTTCGAAGATATTGTCGCCGGAAGAGTCTTTGCGGTTCACCCACCAGGTGAAATTCATCAGCAGTTTGTGGAAGACGCTTTCGAGAAAGGCGTGGTCGGGTTTGCCTTGTAGCTTGGCGTCGATCTTGAAGACCCGCCAGCAGGCCCACGCATGGACAGGGGGGGTCACGTCGTCGAAGGCCCATTCGTAGGCGGGGATCTGCCCGTTGGGATGCATGTACCACTCGCGCAGAAAGCGTCCCAATTCGCGCTTGGCTGCGTCCGGATCGACGAGTGAAAGCGGGATCATGTGGAACGAGGTGTCCCAGGCGGCAAACCATGGATATTCCCATTTGTCGGGCATCGTCAACACGTCTTCGGCGTGCAGATGCCGCCAGGAAGAGTTGCGACCCTTGCTGCGCGGACCGGGCGGCGCAGGCTGGGCCGGATCGCCGTTGAGCCACTCGTGCACCACGTAATGAAAATATTGGCGGCTCCACAGCAACCCGGCCAGCGCCTGCCGTTCCACGCGTTGGGCGTCCACCGGCAAGGTGGAAGGAATGAAGCTGTAGAACTGGTTGGCTTCGTCGATGCGCTGCGCAAAGAGCGCGTCCACGCCGATTGGTCCGCGCTCACGTGACAGGCGCAGATGGATCGCGCGGCTGGCGCCTGGCTCGACCGTGAAGTTGTACCAGGCCGCCGCTTTGGTGCCACGGTCGGATGGATTGACGGCGCTGTGCTCGCCGTTGACCACGCGGCGATGGAAGGCGTCCTTCACGTAGCCGTCGGCGTCTTTGAGGCCGAACACGCGCTCGAAGTTCGTATCGTTTTCGGTGAAGAGCCAATGCGGCGGATCCTGCGCCCAGAGCGTCATTTCGCCGAGCCCCTCGTGGCGCAGGGTGACATGATTGGCATCGTCGAGCCACAAGGGCGGTTTGTCGACGCCCTGGCCCCAGGACCAACTGTTGCGGAACCACACGCTCGGCAGCAGATGCAGCACAGCGGCTTCGGGGCCGCGATTGTGACAGGTGATGCGGATCACGGTGTCGTCGAGGTCGGCTTTGGCGTACTCGACGAAGATATCCCAGTAGCGGTTGTCGTCGAAGATGCCGGTATCGATCAGTTCTAACTCCGGCTGGCTCTTGGCGCGGCGGGCGTTTTCCTGCACTAGCCGCGTGTAGGGAAACTCGGCTTGCGGGTACTTATAGAGGGCTTTGGCGTAGGAGTAAGTGGGCGTCGCGTCGAGATAGTAATAGAGTTCCTTGACGTCCTCGCCGTGGTTGCCTTCCTGGCCGTTGAGGCCGAAGAGGCGCTCCTTGAGAATGGCGTCGCGGCCATTCCAGAGGGCGAGTCCGAAGCAGACGCGCTGGTGGTTATCACACCAGCCGAGCAGGCCGTCTTCACCCCAGCGATAGGCGCGCGACCGGGCATGGTCATGGGGAAAGTAATCCCAGGCTGTGCCGTCGGGCGAGTAATCTTCGCGGACCGAGCCCCAGGCGCGGTCAGAGACATAGGGGCCCCAGCGGGCCCAATGGCGAGCCTTGCGGCCGGACTCTTCGATACGATGGCGTTCAGTGGGCATATAGGGGGGTGTGCCTATTCATATCGTCTCATGCGGCCAGGGAGGCAAGAAGAGCGCGGGAATCTAGTACCGGGGAAGTGTAGTGTAGTGACAGGAGCCGCCACGGCGGCCCACACTTTGAGGTTTACAAGGATAAGCGAGATGATGAGAAGGGCAAGAGAAACCGCACCGTGTGGGACAACAGCTGCATTCGTCATGCCAGCGTTGAGTCTAACCGTTGCGGCCAGCGCTGGGGCTTCATTCCCCCCCGGATCGCCCTGGAAACCTGATAGACTTTCGCTGAAATGGGACACCACTCACACCTAAGCCGGCGCGACCTGCTTCGCTCCATTCCCGTGCTCACCTCGGGCACGCTCCTGCTTCCGCTGCGGGGCCAGAAGCCGGACTCAAGCGCTCCGGCGATCATCCGCGGCTCGATTCGAGAAGCATCGACGGGCCGGCCTGTGCCCGCCAAGATTCGCGTGGTTGAATCGAACACCGGACAGGTCTACATGCCCGAGCACTCGATCAAGACGATGCCGGACCGGCGCCATTACTTTTACGCCCGAGGCCAGTACGAGGTCGCCGTGCCGGCTGGCCGATACCGCATTGAAGGCGTGCGCGGCATCAGTCACGACGTCGCCACCGAATTCACCGAAGTAGGATCGGGCATGACCCACGTGGTCGATCTAAAAATTCCGCTTCTCCGCGATATGAAGAGCGCCGGTTGGTACTCCGGCAACACCCACACCCACTACCATCTGACCATCGACGAGAACCCGGATGACCGCCTGCGCATGGTGCCGCCCGCCGAAGACCTGGACGTCAGTTGTATCAGCTATCTCATCCGCGGTGACTCGCCCTACATCACCAACCGCTACCCCGTCGGCCGGCTGCCGGAATTCTCCCGCGACGGCACGATCATGGACATGGGCGAAGAGGCGCGAAACAACCAAGGCTTCGGCGATGCCGGCTACGGCCACGTGTTGTTTCTCAATATCCCGCGGGCGATTGAGCCGGTCTCCACCGGGCTGCTTAGCAAGACCGCCAAAGCGCCGGATTTCCCCACGCTTTCTATGCTCTGCGCGGAGGCCCGGCGCCTGGGTGGCACCACCATTTGGTGCCACAACGGTAGCGGCATGGAGTCACCGGTGGCCGCGGCGCTTGGCCTGATGAATGCCTATAACGTAGGCGACGGGAACGATGCCAACTATTCCCGCTACTACGGCCTGCTGAACAGCGGCCTTGCCATTCCCGTTTCCACCGGCACCGATTGGTGGATCTACGATCACAATCGCGTGTTCGTCAAGACGGAGGGAGCCTTCACCTACGACAGTTGGATTGCCGGAATTCGAGCCGGGCGCACGATGGTATCGAACGGCCCGCTGCTGGAATTCACCGTGAATGGCCAAGGCCCTGGAGCCACGGTCCAGACCGCGGCCGGGCACGTGAAAGTAGTGGCCCAGGTGATCTCGCGCATTCCGTTTGAGCGTGTGGAGATTGTCCAGGACGGCCGCGTGGTCGCCGATCGGGCTTCGGTCCGCGGGCGCACAGTCCGGCTTGAATGTGAGCTTGAGGTGGAAGAGGGAGGCTGGATCGCGGCCCGCGTCACCGGCGGCGCCAGGACCTATGCCGGCTTCACCGCCTTCGCCCACACCAGCCCGGTGTATCTCCGCGTGCCGGGCACCGGCTACCGCCGCGCCGAAGCGATCGGCTCGTTCATCGATGAAATCGGCCGCTCGATGCGCGCCATCGGCAAAGGCTTCCAATTTGAAAGCGACGCACAGCGCGCCCTGGCCCTGGGTAAATTCGAGGAGGGCCGGAGAGCCTTCCTCGCCATGCTGTAGGCTCGCACGCCGCCGCTGCAGTGAAAGACGCCGGGCGTCACGAAGAGCCGGAAGAAGTCGCGCGCCTGCAGGATTTCATAGAGAATCAGGAGACTAGCCGTTCCTCACATGGTGATGCGGAGCGAACACGGAGCCACAACTCGGACATTTCACCATTTCGACGGTATTGGGATCGTTGGGCGCGGGGGGCTTCAGAAAACCGCCCAGGCCTTTGGAGAACAAACCGATGGCGGATCGCAAAAGAGCAATGCCGACGAGGGCTCCGAACAGGATCAAAATAGTGCGCATCATCGTCCAGTTGCTCCTAGTCCCAGACCGCTGGAAGCCGTTATTTCTTCTTTGCGGGCGTCTTCTTCTTGGCGTCCGTGTTTTCGAACTTGGTGGACACGGTCGAGCCTATTGCGGCGATCATACCATTGGCCGCTTCGGCGAGTGGGCCGTTAGGGTTGTTGTCCAAATAGGCTTGGAACGCCTCACGCGTCCCCTCGGGCATGATGACCTTGCCGTCGGCGGAGGTAGTGCCTTTCGCACTCAGGTAAATGCCGTACTGGAATTGCGCGTCGGCATGCTTGGGATTCGCATCGATCGCCTTCTTGAAAGCGGCTCCGGCCGGTTCCATCTGACCCCGGTTGGTGAGGATCGCGCCAAGGTTATAGAAATACTTGGCGGCACTGGCCGGATCGAGCACGGCGGCCTTGTTTAGCTCTTCTTCGGCTTCCGGGTACTTCTTGGCCTCGACAAGCAGAAGCGCGTGGTTGTTGTGATAATTGGCATCGTCCGGCTTCAGCTCCAGCGCCTTGACCCATGACTCATTGGCTTTCGCGAAAAGCGCCGCTTGCTCGTCACCAGTCTTGGTGGAGGCTTGGCCTTTGTACGACTCGGCTAGACTGGCCCAAATCGCAGCCTGCTTGGGGTCTATGACGGAGCCTTTGGTGAAGGCCTCCACAGCGACGTCGAACTGCCCGGCGCCCAGCGCGTTCATGCCGGTGTTGAAGGCGTCGTTGAGCGCCTTGTTCTTTTTCATCGTTGCCGATTGCTCTTTTATCTGCTTTTCGAGGGCAGCCTTCTGCTCCGGCGTCATTTCACGGGCCAGTTCTGTGTCGATCACTCCGGTTTCGGCGGCCTTCTCCACGGCCTTCTGCACCTTGGCCTGAGTCTGCTGTTGGACCGCGGCCTGCTTAGCGAGGTCAAAGTTAATTTCGGTCGGTTCGCCGAGCCCGGTGCGGACGCCCCTGATCAAATCGACGGGGTGGCCGTCGATTTCGCAAACGAGGTTGTAGGTCCCCAGCGGCAGCCCGACGTGAATGTACTCACCTTTTTTGTTGGTCTTTACCTTATAGTTGCCCCTGATATCGGTGCGCTCGATCTTAATCCACGCGTCCTTGGCCGGCTGGCCATCAGGGCCTATTACCTTACCGGCAATGGTGCCGGTCTGCGCAAATGCGGCAGCGGACGCGAATAAAAAAAGGGCGAACGATCCGAGTGAGCGGCTGGACGGTGACACGCAATTCATTTCGAGGAACCTCCTAACAGTGGAGAAAACCGGGCCAAACCTTACACAGCATATTATACCCGCGATGCCCATTACGAGAGATGAGACGCCGCCGGGGCTTGGATTGTTTCTACTCCGGTGGTGGGAGACGGCGTGCTGTTATAGTGTAGGCAGATTGCGCCACTCCGCATTTTGCCTGGCGATCTTGCTCCCGTTGCCCTCGGTGGGCGCTGAATCCGCGCGCGAGCTCTACCGGAAAACTGAGTACCGGGCGGCTCTCGATTTGCTCCAGCCGGCGCACTCGACAGACCCCTCGGAGTGGCATTTGGCTGGGCGGGCGCACTTCCAACTCGGCGAGTATCAAAAGGCTCAGCGGTGGTTTGAACAGGCCGCGCTAGCCGAACCAATGCGGAGCGAGCATCAGCACTGGCTCGGCAAGACACTGGGGCGGCGCGCCGAACACTCCAACTTCATCACAGCGCCTAAATACGCCGTGGATTGCCGCAAGGCGTTCGAGAAAGCCGTGGAGATCGACCCAAAGAATATCGAGGCGTCGAGCGACCTGTTCGAATACTACCTCTCAGCGCCAGGGTTCCTGGGCGGAGGGCTTGCCAAAGCCACGGCCGCGGCAGAGCGGATCGGACGCATAGACCCGGTTGAGAAGGAATTCGCGCAGGCGCGGCTGGCCGAGAAGAAAGAGGATTGGCCGGCCGCCGAGCGGCATTGGCGCGCCGCGGCGGAGCTGGCGCCCAAAAACGGCGGCCGTTGGATCGACGTCGCAAAATTTTTGGCGCGACGTGGACGCCTCGACGCGAGCGACAAACCATTCGAGCGCGCCGCCGAAGCTGAGCCCGCCGCGCTACCGAGGGTCTGGTTTGCGCGCGCGGAGACCAACATCGGGAACAAGCGGAACCTTGCGCAGGCCAAAGACTGGCTCATCCGGTACCTGGCCGCGCCGGCGACGCCCGACGACCCCTCCAAAGACGAAGCCCGCCGGCTGCTGAAGAAGATCCCGTGACGCTGATAGACATCCTCGCGTCCAGCTATCAGGCCCTCGCGGCCAACCGCATCCGTACGCTCCTCACTGCCCTCGGTCTGGTGATTGGCAACGCAGCAGTGATTTGGGTGGTGACCATCTCGCTGCTTTCGCGCGAGCTGATCCTCGAGCAGATTCGCGGGATCGGCTCCAACATGATCTATGCGTATCTGGAGTCCGGTGAGATGACCGGGCGCAAAGTGGACTCGGACTATCTTAAGATGGCCGACGTGGAGGCGGTGCGCGAACAACTGGCCGGGCGCATCGTTGCGGCCACGGGCGTGATGACTAACTACGACCGCCTGGTGCTGCAGGGCAAAGAAGAAGATATCAAAGTAATCGGCTCGGACGATCAGTATGCCCCTGTGCGCAACCTCGTACTCTTGGCAGGGCGCTTCCTTGATCCAAGTGACGTCGCGCTGCGCCAACGGGTGGTGTTGTTGACTGACCGGCTGGCAGCCCGCCTCTATGGGAATCACCCCTCTTCGCTTGGGCAGGTCATGAAGTTGTACGGACTGCAGTTTACCGTCATTGGCGTGTTCAAGGAGAAGACGGAGAGCTTCGGACAGACTGAGCTATCTCAGGAGACTGCGCTGATTCCCATCTCCGTAATACGCAACTTCGCGCCGGTGGAGCGCATCGACCCGTTGTACGTGGAAGCCCGCACGCTCGAAGAAGTGCGGCCAGTCACCGGGCAGGTACGCGCGATCCTGCAGAGCCGTCATCGGCAGGGCGCCAAGTACACGGTGGAGAATCTGGCGGCGATCCTCGACACCGCTTCGCAAATCACTGTGATTTTGTCGATCGTGCTCGTCCTGGTGGCTGCGATTGCATTAGTGATTTCCGGCATCGGCATCATGAATATCATGCTGGTGACGGTGACCGAGCGGACCCGCGAGATCGGCTTGCGGTTGGCAGTGGGTGCGCCGCGCGCCGTAGTGCTCATGCAGTTCCTGACCGAGGCGGTGCTGATCAGTTTGGCGGGCGGAGTGCTCGGCATCGCGCTCGGACTCGCCGTGCCTATCGCGGCGCGTGCGCTGTCGGGCATTGCGATTCCGGTGTCGTGGATCGCCGTGGCCGTGGCGTTTTCGGTTTCTTTCCTAAAAGGGCTGGTCTTCGGAATTCTGCCTGCCAGCCGGGCTTCGCGCATGAATCCCACCGAAGCTCTTCGCTACGAATGACGGCGAGCGGTGCGTTATCTACGGATGGTGTCCCGAAAACACTCTATTGACCGGCGGAAAGCCGGCGAGCCAGCAACTCCGGCAACTTGGCCTCACGTATCTTGGCCTGTGCGCTCTTGATGTCGTAAGCCACGCGCCGGTAAACGACTCGCCGGTCTCTCGGATGATAGACGCACCAGGCGGCCCGAGGGTCGTTGTCGCGCGGCTGTCCCACCGACCCGGGATTGACCAGATAGTAGGCATCCGGTTCGAGGATCAACTCTTCGTTGTCGAGCTTTCGGGTAACGCCCGGGATGCGCTTGACGATCCCGCCGTTGTGAAACACGAATCCGCCCTGCACGTGGGTGTGGCCGAAAAACGAGAGCCGCGTATCGAGGTACCCGGCCAACTGCGCCACCTCGCCCGCCTGCATCAGGTACTCGTCTTCGTCGAGCGGCGAGCCGTGCAGAATCTGAAAATTGCCGACCGGGAGCGGTCCTTTGGGAAGCTTTTTAAGGTAATCGACATTCTCGTCCCGCAGAGTATTGGCGGTCCAGATCGCCGATGTCCGCGCCACCGGATTGAACCACGTCAGGTTCTCCAAACCAACGCACGCCTTATCGTGATTACCGCGTACTACATACGCTGCCGCCGAACGCACCCAGTCCGTTACAGCATTCGGATCGGCCCCGTAGCCAACCACGTCTCCGCAACAGAGGATGTGCTCATAGCCGTGAGCCCTCGCCGCCGCCAGGACCGCGTCGAGAGCCTCCCAATTGCCATGGATGTCACTCAGAATCAGGTAGCGCACAGGGCAAGTAGGGAAACCTCGGGAGGAGCGCCAACGCGCGACGGAATGGCGACGGTGCCAAGCCCGCGGCTCACGTATATTTGGCGGCCATCTTTCTTGTAGTGCCCGTAAACGTACGGAGTGTGGAAACGCACGATATTGGCGTTCATAGCCGCCATACGCCAGCTAAAATCGAATCCCCAGGCGCCAGCCGAACAGATTGCCCAGGCCAAACCAGCGGCCTTGAGCCAGGCGGCCGCCGGAGAAAATGGAATCAGCCGCCTGGCTAGCGCAAACCGCAGCCAAATATCAAACGGAGCCCCCACTATTTCGAATAGGTGCCGCCGGATGAAATCCATGAATGGCCGTTTCCTCCATTGTATCGGCAGTAGAGGGGGGATAGTTGAGGCGCGTTTCGTCGCGGGTGACTGCGCGGGCGGGGCGTAGCGTCGCGTCGCGATTCCGGCATTGTCGCCGCGTGGCAGGACATCGCGCTCTTGGTCATGGCCATGTTGGCCTACTATGGATCTTATCGGCGGCAACACGTTTGACTGGCAACCTGACCATCCCTGAATTGAAGCAGCGCGTGCGGCGCGGTGAAATCGAAACCGTGATCGCCGCGTTTACCGATCACTACGGCCGGCTGCTAGGCAAGCGGTTTGCCGCGGGCTTTTTCCTTGACGAAGTGGTGCGCCACGGCATGCACGCCTGCGACTATCTGCTGACAACCGACATGGAGATGAACCCGGTGCCGGGCTACACGTTCGCCAATTGGGAACTGGGGTATGGCGATTTTCATTTAATCCC
>SXGR01279600.1_pt1 | contig 13784 bp, 6 predicted proteins | sample 3174711 | NCBI WGS metagenome assembly SXGR01 (sample SAMN11356860, study PRJNA531348) | freshwater metagenome | isolation source: freshwater sample F1-60 | place: China: Fuxian Lake, Yuxi | collected 2017-12-25
GACCGACCCCGTGCGCCTGGAGCGCCGCGGTGATCGCGTCCGCGCGCGCGGCCAGCGCGCCATACGACAGCGTGCCCCCCGCCCACACCACCGCCACCGCGTCCGGCCGCGCCGCCGCCACCGCCGCAAACCGCGCCGGCACCGTGGTCGCGATCGATGGTGCAGTCACGAGCGCACCACTCCACTCGGTGGTGATCTGCTCGGCCTCGGACTCGTCCAGGAACTGCAGCGCGGACACGCGCTCACCGTGCGACTCAGTAGCGGCGCGCAAGAGGTTCATGAGATGACGCACGATGCGGCAGACCGTCGAGCGGTCGAACAGGTCCGACGCGTACTCGCACTCGCCGTCGATCCGGCCGTCCTCGCGTTCCCGCAGCGAGAAATACAGGTCGAACTTCGCCACTCCAAGGTCGACCGGCAACGGCGTGACGCGCGCCTCCCCGAGATTGCGGGATCGAACCGGGTTGTTCTGAAGCGCGAACACGACCTGGAAGATCGGCTGATGGCTGAGGGATCTCGCCGGCGCGAGATCGGCAACCAGGACCTCGAGCGGCAGCTCCTGCTGCGCGTAGGCGGCGAGCGCGGAGGCCTTGACCCGGTCGATGAGCCCCGCCACCGTCGGATCGTCGTCAAAGTCGGCGCGATGCGGCTGCATGTTGACGAAGAAGCCGACCACGGGCTCGAGCTCCGGCAACGTCCGGTTGGCGATCGGCGAACCGACCACGACCGTGGCGTCGCCGGAATAGCGGTGCAGCAATCCCTGCACGAGCGCCAGCAGCGTTTGGAACAGCGTGGCACCGCGCGCCCGCGCCAGGCCGCGAAGCGCGGCGGCCAGCTCCGCGTCGATGACGAACCGTTCGACGCCGCCGGCGAACGACTGCGTGGCCGGACGCGGCCGATCGGTGGGCAGCCGCAGCAGGTCGGGCGCACCGCGTAAGTGGTCGCGCCAGTAGGCCAGCAACTGCGCACGCTTGTCGCCCGAGAGCTGATGTCGTTGCCAGGCCGCGAAGTCGACGTAGCGCACGGCCAGAGGCGGCAGGTCCGGCGCATCGCCGTGCTGCATCCGCTCGTAGCTGCGCGAGAGATCCGACAGCAGCACTTCCATCGACCAACCGTCGGCGACGATGTGGTGGAGGCTGAGCGCGAGCAGATGCGACGCGGGCGCCATGCGAATCAGGGCGGCGCGCAGCAGCGGGCCGGCCGACAGATCGAACGGCTCGCGCACCAGCGCATCAGCAGAGGCCGCGGCGGCCGCCTCGGCATCCGCTCGACCCGACACGTCGATCACTTCGAGCGGGATCTCACGATCGCGAATCGTCTGTGACGGCTCCCCGCCGTCAACGCTGAAGGTGGTCCGCAGCGACTCGTGGCGCCGGATGAGGGCGGCGAACGCCGCCTGCAGCGCCGGCACGTCGAGTGGTCCGTCGAGACGGGCGCACGCCGGCAAGTGATAGACCGGTTGCCCGACGGCCAGCGCCTCGAGCGCCAGCAGGCGTCGCTGCGCGAACGACACCGGTGTGGCCGCGCCATACGGCAATGCCGGAATCGCGGACGCCGGCGTGTTGAGCGCGACCAGCCGTTGCGCAATCCCACGCGCCACGGTGTCGGCCACCGTGCCGAGCGTCGCGTCGGACAGAAAGCTGGCAATCGGCACATCGACGTGGAAGTCGCGCAACAGGCGATTCCGCAACTCCGTCGCCATCATCGAGTCCAGGCCGGCGTCCGGCAACGAACTGTTGGCGTCCGGCCGCCACTCTTCGTCGAGACGGAGGATGTCGCGCACGATGGCGCCCAGGTGCGTGAGGAGCCGCTCGCGATCGTCCGCAAGCGTGACGTCGGTCACCAGGCCGGCGGCCTCGACGCTGGCCGGCGCAAGGTCGTCGAGCACGGTCGGACGAGGCGCGCCCAGCTGGCGCCGAACCACCGACACGTCAAACCGCGCGGCCACGGCGTGAGTGGCCTTGCTGCCGAGGAGGCGCGCGAAGAGCCGCACGCCTTCAGCCGGGGCGAACCACGACAGGCCGCGTCGCTGCAGCGCCGCGGCGGCACCGGCGCCCAACTGCGACGTCATGCCGGCGCCGCTCCACGGACCCCAGCCGATCGAGAGCGCCGGCAGCCCGCGCGCCCGGCGATCGGCCGCCAGCGCGTCGAGAGTGGCGTTGGCGGCGGCGTAGTTGCCCTGGCCCGGCGATCCGAACACCGCGGCGACCGACGAGAACATCACGAAGAACTCGAGCGCGCAATCGCGGGTGGCCGCGTCCAGGTGCAGTGCGCCCTGTGCTTTGCCGGCCATCGCCGTGGCGAATCCGCCGGCGTCTTGGGACAGCAGCGCCGCGGCGGCCAGCGCGCCCGCCGCGTGGACGATGCCGCGCAGCGGCGCGAGGCCGTTGGCCGCTGCCACCAGACGATCAACGTCGGCGCGTTGCCCTAGATCGGTACGGACGAACACGACCGAAGCCCCGCGGCGGCGCAACTGCGCGAGCCGCGATGCCGCCTCCCCCTGCGGCTCGCGCCGGCCGGCAATGACCAGATGACGCGCGCCACTGTCGACCAGCCATTCGGCGATCGGCAGGCCGAGGCCGCCGGCGCCGCCGGTGATGAGATAGGAACCTCCGGCAGCAAGCGCGGCCGCCGTGGGTGCCGCCGCGTGCGGTCGCAGCCGCGGGACGAACCGGCGGCCGCCACGCAGCGCCACCTGATCGTCGCCGGCGGCCGCCTCGATTTCCCTCAGCGCCGCCGCCACGTCGGCCGGCAATTCGGGATCAAGATCGATCACGCCGCCCCATGAATCCGGATGCTCGAGCCGAACCACGCGCCCGAGCCCCCACAACGCGGCCTGCGCCACCGAGACCCGGTGCTGGCCGGCCGCCTGGGCACCGCGCGTGATCAGCCACAGCCGAACGCTTGCCGGCGGCCGTGTCGCCGAAGCCGCCAGCACCTCGAGGATGGCCAGCGCGGCGCCACAGCTCTGCGCGGCGGTCGGGTCCGAGGTCGTCGCATCGACCGTCGCGTCACTGATGCCGGGGGCGAGGTACACGACCGCGAGCGGGCGGGTGTCGTTCGCGGCCATTGCGCGCCGGAGTTCGCGCTCAATCGTCTCTGCCGTGCCCTCAACGACGAGCAGCCGGCTCGGCCGGCGGCCAGTTGGGGCCGGTATGGGCCGCTCCGTCCACGCCACCTCGAACAGCGGTGAGGCCGCGCCGTTATCGTGATCAGCGAACCAGTACCGTTTGCGCTGAAACGGATACGGCGGCAGACGGACCCGGCGAGACGGACGACCACCGCTGAGCGCGTCCCAATCGAGTGAGGCGCCCCTCACGTACGAGTCAGCGACCTCGAGGGCCGTACGCGTCGCGGCATCGGCGCCCGGCTCGAGGGCCGCGCTCGCGGCCGAGGCCGGCGTAGCGCTCGAACGCAGCGCCGGCGCAGCGGTACCCTGAACGAAGTGCTGGAGGAGGTCCGCCGCCTCCTCCGCGGATCGCGCCACGACCGCGGCGCGATCCGCGTGATGATCGCGGTGCAGGGCGGCGGCGAGGCAAATGTCGTCGAACGGCCCTTCGGGATTCGTCCGCAACCACTCGACGTAGCTCGCCGCCAGGTCGAGCAGCGCGTCACCGCTCGCGGCCGAGATCGGCAACAGGTGCGGGCCGGCCGCCGTCCCTGCCGCCACGGTCAGGTCGCCATCCGCATCCGACGGCGCCTCTTCGAGCACGATGTGCGCGTTGGTGCCGCTGAACCCGAAGCCGCTGACGCCGGCCCGGCGCGGCTGGTCGCCCTTCGGCCATGGCATCGACTCGACCGGCACGCGCACCGGAAGGCGATCCCACTGGATGTGCGGCGACGGCGCATCGAAGTGCAGCTGCGGTGGAATCTCCCCATGCTGGAGGCTCAACACCGTCTTGATCAGACTGGCCACGCCGGCCGCGGACTCCAGGTGGGCGAGGTTGCCCTTGACCGAGCCGACGATGAGCGGCGAAGTGGAGGGACGCTGCCCGAAGACCGCGCCGAGGGCGCCCATCTCGATGGGATCGCCTAGTGGAGTGCCGGTGCCATGCGCCTCGACGTAGCTGATCTCGGCGGCGTCGAGACGCGCCGCCGCGAGCGCGCGGCGAATCACATCCTGCTGGGCCGGGCCGTTCGGCACAGTCAGGCCGGCGCTCGCGCCGTCCTGGTTGACCGCCGACCCGGCGATCACGGCGGCAATGCGATCGCCCGCGGCGACGGCGTCGGACAGGCGCTTCAACACCAATACGCCGCAGCCTTCGCCGCGCGCCATGCCGTCGGCCGACGCAGCGAACGGCCGGCACCGCCCCGTGGGAGACAGCACGCCCGCCTTCGACAACGCGATGAAGCCATCGGCACTGGCGATCAGATTCACGCCGGCGGCGATCGCCGTCTCGCAGTCACCGGCCCGCAGGCTCTGGCAGGCGTAGTGCACGGCGACCAGTGACGACGAGCAGGCCGTGTCGATGGCCAGGCTCGGCCCGCGCAGGCCGAACCAATACGACAGGCGGCCCGCCGCCATGTTCAGCGTGTTACCGGACACGTAGTAGGCATCGATGCGCTCGCCCACGCTCGCGAGGCGACGGCCGTAGTCACACGCCGTCACGCCGACGAAGACGCCCGTCGCACTCCCGCGCAGCCGCGCCTTCGTTAGGCCGGCGTCTTCACACGCATGCCAGGTCGTCTCGAGCAGCACCCGCTGCTGCGGATCCAGGCTCTCCGCCTCGCGGCGAGTGATCTGGAAGAACGCCGCATCGAAACGATCGATGTCCGGCAGGAACGCGCCCGTGCAGACATAGGAGCGGCCCAATGTCTCGGGATTGGGATCGAAACACGCGGTGACGTCGAAGCGCGCGTCGGGCAGGTCGCCGACGGCGTCGGTGCCGGCGCTGAGCACGCGCCAGTACGACTCGGGGTCGTTGGCGCCGCCGGGAAAGCGACAGGCGACGCCGACGATCGCGATCGGCTCCGAGCGCTCGCGTTCGAGCGCCTCGATCCGCGACGACGCGGTATCGAGCGCCCGCAACAGGCGGGCGCGGGTCACATCGTCAGCCGTGCTCACTTGTGCCTCACCCAGGCAGGCGCCAGATTGGGAAAGTTTCCCCGGCACTCGAGGCGTTCCATGCGCCCGTCGGCGCCGGGATGGAACTCGTATTGCACGCACGTCCCGGCCAAGTCGAAGCGTCGCGTGTCACGCTGGATCAGCCGCGTGTTCGGCGCGCCCTCGACGTACAGATGACTTCCGTCGGCCACGACGCTGCAGCAGTCGTCGCTGTCGGTGCGCTGGTAGCGGCCGGCGAACGCGGCGAGGTCGCTGACCGCGGTGTCAAAGGGCGCAAACGGCGGTAATCCCAGCACACGCACCAGCTCCGGGACGATGGTCGCGAAGCCCCGGCCGGCGTCGATGACCACGGTCGGCAGCCGCAGGCCGGCGACGATCTGCGTGGTCAGCGCCTGATAGCTCCGCAGGTACTCGACCGCGCCGTTGCGGCCGGAGAGTCCCCGCCGACGCGCGTACGGCGTCGCGCTCACCTTCGCCTCGATGAGTTCGGGAAACCAGCTGCCTCGAACGCGACTGACCTCATCGAAGGCCGCACCGACATCGTCGAAGTGCAGCAGGACCAGGATCGGCGCGGCCGGGGTCACCGCCTGGGCGGCCGCGGCCACGTGAGCGGCGATCCGTGCCGGGTCCCAGTCGAGCGCAAACATCGGTTGGACGGTCGATTGCAGAAAGGTGCTTTCGACAATGGCCGTGGCGTCCCCACACGCCAGCCCAGTGGCCAATGCCTGCCATCGCGCGGTCGCCGTCTCGAGAAATCCGGGGCGCAACGCCTCGCCTGCGATGGCGTCCTGGAAGTCGACGATCGGGTGTGGCGCCTCCATCTCCCAAAACCAGCGCGCCCCCTCACCGTGGCGGCCCAGGTGCAGGCACAACAAGTGCGCGATCGTCGACTTGCCTGAGCCGGGCAGGCCGTCGATTAGCACCAGCTTGTGTGCTTTCATGCGGTGGTTCACAGCAACCGTTCCAGCCGCGCGAGTCCGGATTCGAGGGCGGCCGCGTCCACCGGTCCGGGGGCGCCGGCGGGCGCCGGTCCCGCGTCCCGAGCGGAGGCCTGTGTCGCGCGCCCGGACCGGTGCGGCAACACGCGTCCGAGAAAGGCGGCCACAGCCGCGACGTTGGGATAGTCGAAGATCAACGTCGGCGGCAACGGTTCGCCGACCACCGCTTCGAGCCGCTGCTTCAAGTCGATTGCCATCAGCGAGTCCATGCCTAGGTCGAAGAACCCGCGATCCTGATCGGGCGACTCTCCGGCCTTCAAGCCGAGCACCGCCCCGGCCTCCTCCCCAACGATCGCGTGCAGCAGGGCTTCACGCGCAACGCCAGACACCGCCAGGACCGCCGACCGTGTGGGACCGGCGGCCGCACTCGACGGCATCACCGCGGCGGGCCGCACCTCGTCCAGCAGCGGCCGGCGCCCCCGGCCCTCGAACACCGGTGCAAAGCGTGCCCAGTCGATGTCGGCCGCAACGACGTGAGGACCGCCGGCCAGCGCGAGCAGCGCGTCGGCGGCGCGGGCCGGCGTCCAGGCCGACACGCCGATCTCTTTCATAGATCGGAGCAGATCGGGCGGCAGCATGCCATCCTCAACCGGGCCGAGCGCCACCGACGCCGTCGGGACGCCCGTGGTGCCAGCGTGTGCGAACACGTCGAGGAAGGCATTGGCCGCGACGTACGACGACAGGCCGGCCGCGCCCCATGCCGACGCGATCGACGACACCACAATCAGAAAGTCGAGTGGGCGGCCCAAGGTCGCCTCCCGCACGGCCAGCGCGCCGACCGCTTTGACCGCCACGACCCGGCGCAGCGCCGCCGGGCTCAACGACCGCAGCGGCACACGTTCGGCGAGACCCGCGGCGTGGACGACGCCGGCGATCGGCGTCCCCTGGTCGGCCAACTCGCGGCACAGTTGCGCCAGCGCGGCGGTGTCGGTCACGTCAATCGCGGGTGTGGTTACGCGAGCGCCCAACGCCTCGAGTGCGGCAACGGCCTGCTGCCGTTCGCTCGTGGCCGCGCCCTGACGGCTGACGAGCACCAGACGCCGCGCGCCGCCCTCGGCGCAGCGGCGCGCCACCGCAAGACCCAGCGTCCCAAGCCCGCCGGTGATCAGGTAGGCCGCGTCCCGGCGGAACGCGGGTGTGGCTGGCGCTTCCGTGGCGCGCACCACCCGGGCCACGAGGCGTGACGACGCGCGAAACGCGACGTGGTCGTCCGGCTCTATCGTCCGGCTCGCCGAGCGAAGCTCGTCGCACAGCTCCGCCGACGGCGTGTCATCGCCCATGTCGATCAAGCCGCCCCAATGCTCCGGGTGCTCGAGCGCCAGGCTCTTGCCAATGCCCCAGACCGGGGACTGCTGCAGACCGGCGTCTGAGGGACGTTCGTGGACGGCCTGGGCCAGTCGCGTCACCATCCACAAGCGTCCGCCGCGCGCGCCGATGAGCGCCTGCAGCAGCAGCACTACCGAGGTGGCGCCGCGCTCGAGCGCGGCCATGACGGCGCCCGGCGTCGCCACCGCCGCCGCGTCCAGGCTCCACAGATGCACGTGCCCGACGGTGGTCCCGCCGAACCGTTGAGACACCTGGGCCAACACGCGCGCGTAGTCTTTCGCATCATCCGGCCGCACGGTGACCGAGCCATCGCGATTCAGGCTGAAGGCGGCGCCGCGACGGACCACCAGTACGTCGCCGCCATGCGCCTCGAACGCGCCCGCCAGCAAGTCCCCGGCTCCGCCATCGTCGGCATACACCACCCACGACTGCGGCTCGCCGTTCGCGCGGCCGCCGTCGGCGCGATCGACCGCCCGCCACTGCACGCGATACAACCTGCCGCCCAGTGGCGCCTGCGCAGTTAGCGCAGCGACAGTTCCGCCGGGGTCGCCTGACGTCGCCGGCACGACCGTGGCCGGCAGCCAATGGCGACTGCGTTGAAACGGATACGTCGGCAGAGAGACCTTCCGGCGGCCGTGTCCAGCATGCACGGCTTCCCAGTTGATACGGCCGCCGTTCGTCCAAGACTCCGCGAGCGCCTCGATCGCGACGTCGCGCCAATCCACCTCGATCCCCGCGCCGGCCGCTCGGCCCCTGAGGACTCGCACGCCTGCCGAGACCGCACCGCCGTCGAGGTGCCACGCCTCGAGAGCCGCGGCCGCCTCCGCTGCCGAGGCGGCGACCACCGCGAGCCGCTCGGGCATGTCCGATCGACTGACGTTGGTGGTGAAGCAGATATCGGCGAAGCGCGTCGCGGGCGCACCCGCGAGCGCGGCGGCGTACAGGCCGGCCATCTCCGCAAGCGCCCGCCGGTCGCGCGCCGAAAGCGTCAACACGGCCGGACCGGCACCGGCTGCTTCCGCACCGGCGTCGATCGATTCCTGTAGGACGACGTGCGCGTTCGTACCGCCGAAGCCGAACGACGACACGCCGGCAATGCGCGGCCCGGCGGTATCCCACTTCCCGCCGGCGGTCGCAATTCGCATCGGGGTGCCGGCAATCTCGAGCCGCGGATTGAGCTCGCCGCAGTGCAACGTGGCGGGAATCCGGCGGTGCACCAGGCACTGCACCGTCTTGATCAGCGCCGCGATGCCCGCCGCGCTTTCGAGATGGCCAATGTTCGTCTTGATCGAACCGATGCGGCACACGGCGTCCGGCGGGCGGCCCTCGAGGAGCACGCCGGCCAGCGCGTTGACCTCGATGGGGTCGCCTAGGGGCGTGCCCGTACCATGGGCCTCGACGTAGCCCACCTCCGCCGCCGCGACACCCGCGTCGCGAAGCGCCGCGCGCACCACCGCCTGCTGGGCCGGGCCGTTGGGCGCGGTCAATCCGGTGGTACGGCCGTCTTGATTGACGGCCACGCCGCGAATCACCGCCAGGATCCGATCGCCGCTCCGCTCCGCGTCGGCCAGGCGCTTGAGCACGACGACACCGGCGCCTTCGCCACGTCCGTACCCATCGGCGTGGGACGAGAAGGTCTTGCACCGGCCGTCGGCCGCGAGCATGCGGGCGTTCGCAAACGCGATCGAATACTCGGGCGCCAGCACCAGGTTCACGCCGCCGGCCAGCGCGACGTCGCACTCGCCACGGCGGAGGCTCTGCACCGCGAGCGTGACCGCGACCAGGGAGGACGAGCAGGCCGTGTCGACCGCAAGGCTCGGCCCGCGGAGATCCAACGCGTACGAAATGCGGTTGGCGGCGATGCTGAGCGCGCTGCCGGTACCAAAGAAGAGATCCTGGTGTGCACCCTGCGCGGCGAGGAGGCGCCCGTAGTCGCTGTTCGAGATGCCGATGAACACACCCGTCCGGCTGCCGGCGAGCCGGCCCGGCGCCATCCCGGCGTCCTCGATTGCCTCCCACGCCACTTCCAGCAGCAACCGCTGTTGCGGATCGGTGCGCTCGGCTTCGCGCGGCGACATCCCGAAGAAATCGGCGTCGAAACGGTCGACCTCATCCAGGAATCCGCCGGCAAAGCCGTCGGGCGACCGGCGATCGGCTGGCGCGGCGCCAATTGCGTCGCCGCCACGCTCGAGCAGCCGCCACAGCGCCGCCGGACCGGCGGCGCCGGGCAGCCGGCAGCCGAGGCCGACGACGGCGATCGCGGGGTCGGCGGACCGCGCCAGAGAGTCGGGGTCACACGCGTCGCTGGGGATGGGGCGACCACCGGCCACGTGGGCGGCGAGCGCGTCGATCGACGGGTAGTCGTAGAAGACGGTCGACGACACCGGCCTCTGCAGCCACTGCTCGAGATCGCCGGACAGCCCCACCGCATCAACCGACGCCATGCCAAACATCGCGAAGCTGACGCGCGGGTCGACGGCTGCGCGAGGCAGATTCAGACGCTGCGCGCAGCGATCGATCAGCCACTCGCGGATGTCGCGTTCCGATGCTGGCAGAGCGGCGGCTGGCTGGCCGGCCGCTGTCGGGGCAGGCGCGCGCCACACCGCCAGCGCCGCCAACTCGCCGGTGGCAAACATCTCGCGGCAGCGGGCACGGCGCACCTTCCCGCTCGACGTCTTCGGCAGCATCCGGGGGCCAAGCAGCGCAATCGCGTGGAGCGTTATCCCGTAGTCCTGCGAGACCGCACTGGTGATTGCGGCAAACACCTGACCGGCGTCGCAACGCTTGAGGTGCGTCCGTTGAATCTCGGCGAAGACGACAACCCGCTCTTCGCCCGCGATGTCCACGGCGAAGGCCGCCGCCCCGGTATGGGCGAGCGCCGGATGGCTATGCTCGACGGTCAGCTCCACGTCATGGGGGTAGTAGTTCAGCCCGTGGATGATGATCAGATCCTTGCAGCGGCCCGTCACGTAGAGATCGCCGGCGTGCACGAAGCCGAGGTCGCCCGTCCGCATATACGGGCCGTCATCGTCGGTGGCAACGTGCGCCTGGAAGGTCTCGCGCGTCGCCGCCTCGTTGCCCCAATAGCCCTTCGCGATGGCGGCGCCCCGCAGCCAGATCTCGCCGATGCGATCGGGTGCACAGGCCTGCGTCATCTCGGGATCGACGATTCGGGCGGCGACCGACGTGGCGAGCGGTCCGCAGCTGACCACTCGCACTGCGCCGGGGCCGGCCGGCGCCGGGCTGACGACACCCCGCGCAAACGCGGCGGCATCGGCGTGCAGAACACGCGACGTCTCGCTGCTGGGTGTCATCGCCACGCCCAGGGTGGCCTCCGCCAACCCGTAGGACGGCGACATCGTCGTTGCGGGCAGCCCGCACGACGCGAACGCGTCCCTGAAGCGCTGCAACGTGTCGGCGTGAATCGGCTCGGCGCCGTTGAGCGCCACACGCCACGAACGGAGGTCGAGCGACGCTTTCTCCTCGGCGGTGATGCGGGCGGCGCACAAGTCGTAGGCGAAGTTCGGCCCGCCGGTGTGGGTGCCGCGATACCGGCTGATCGCCTGCAGCCAACGCGCGGGCCGCTGCAGGAACGCGGCCGGCGGCATCATCACGCACAAGAATCCCTGAACGAGCGGCCGCAGCAAGCCGTAGATCAGGCCGAGGTCGTGGAACAGCGGCAGCCATGTCACCATCACGCTGTCGGCGTCGTACGGCCACGGCACCGTCAGGTCGTGCAGGTTCGTCAGCAGGTTCTGGTGGGTCACCATCACGCCGCGCGGGGTGGAGGTGGAGCCCGACGTGTACTGGAGCAGCGCCAGCGTCTCGCCGTCGACGTCCGGCCTGAACCAATCGGCGGCACGGGCGTCGTCCACCTCCGGTGTCGAGATCCAGGTCGCCGCTTGCAGTACCGGATGATTCTCGGTGCAGCGGTCGCGGGCGGAGAAGAGCGGCTCGCTCGTCAGCACCCAGCGAACGCCGGCATCGGCCGCGACAGCGGCGACGCGCGGATCCGTCCGTTGACGCGAGGGCAGGGAACACGGCACGGGCACGACGCCGGCGAACAGGCAGCCGACATAGGCGCACACGAAATCGGGACCCGACGGATAGAGCAGCAGCGCGCGGTCGCCAGGACGGCCGGACTCCAGCAAGGTCACGGCGATCGCACGCGCGCGCCGGTCGATGTCACCGGCCGTCAGGCGCGCGCCTTCGAACTCGCCGTTGTCGAGGAAGATCAGCGCCGGGCGCTCGACGTCGCTGGCAAACGTGCGCCGCAAGGCATCGACCAGGGTTTGGCATTGCGGTTGGTTGTTGGCTGAGCGACCCACGGGCACAAAATATCCTTTGTGGCAATACCAGAGGTGCAGGAAATTCTTCGCCGTCAACCTCGGCGCGAGACCGTGTCGCGGCGGCGGCGGCGACTGGTCAATATATACCGAGGACGTCTTCCCGGTCGTGTCAAACGGAGGCGATGGCAAACTTATCGGATCCCGGGTCGCCCTGATTCCTGGCCACGGTTGGCACCGCACTGGGGCGACCCGACGTCGGGGCGACGGCAGGCCCCGGTTCGTGGGGCGTTCTGCGTGCCGGCCCCTGCACGGCGCAGGACATGCGCCGGACCACCTCCGTGGTCGGCGACCTTGCCCGTCAGCGACGCCACGCAGAAGTCCTCGCAGCAGCCAGGCAACGTGCTGGGCCGGGTCTCCCGGCCGAGCGAACGCGACGGCCCGCAGGGGACGAGCATGGAAGCGACGCCCTTCAGGTCCATTCCGGCGTTGCACCAATGAGCTGACGTTGAATCGTGGCGCCGATGGCGTCCCAGTGTTGAAGGATGAAGGAGTGGTCGCCGCTGAACTCCAGCAACCGGCAGTCGGCGGGGGTTTCCGTCGCCCAGCCGCCGGCGTCGCCGGCATCCGAGTCGTCGCCGGTGCCCGACATCACCACAAATGGGATGGCGAGCGGAGCCTGATCGTCAGGGCGCCAGGTCTCGACCGCCTTGAAGTCGGCGCGCAGGATAGGTTCGAAGAAGTCCAGCAGTTCGGGGTCGTCCAGCACCTGCGGCGGACAGCCGCCCAGGTCGCGCAGCATCGTCTTGAACTCGGCCGGAGGCAACAGGTGGCGCTGGCGGACTTGCCGCGCGGCCGGCGCGCTGCTGCCCGACAGGAACAACGCTTCGGGCCGGGCAAGGCCGGCGGCGCGAACGCGCTGCGCGGCCAGGAACGCGAGCAACGCGCCCATGCTGTGGCCGTACAGGGCGTAACGGCCGGTTATGGCGCGCGGTGCGATCAGACGAAACAGGTCATCGGCCAGGTCCTCAAGCGACGAGCACGGTGGTTCGAGCCCGCGGCGTCCCCGCCCGGGAAGTTCGAGGCCTTCGAGCGTGATGCCAGGAGACTACCAGCGCTCGAGGGAACGATATGACCAAGCGTTGCCCCGGCATATGGGATAGAGAAGAGATGCATTTTCGCGAGCCTATTTTACCGCCCGCGAGTGATCGGGCTGTGCCGGGCGTGTCAATTCAGCCCCTGCCGATTGTCCGCTCGTGTCGGCTAATGCCGGCAACGTGCAAACTAGTGCGCAGTCCCGACTTCGCTCTTGAAGTGCTGGCGCATGGCGTCGGGGTCGAAATCGAGCAGGGTGCCGCCTGACGCGAAGTGCTGCATGAACACCCGGCCGACCGCCCAGGACACCGCCCCGCCCATGGCCGAGACCGAAAAGCCGCCTAGGACGGGACCGAACACCGGCACCGCCTTGAGCAGGTTGCGGCCTAGCCCATAGCCGAGGCTGGTGCCGGCCAATCCGCCAATCAGGGCAGCCACGATCGATCGCGCGCGCTCCGTATCGAACGCAATCCCGTAGATCTCCGCGACCTGCTTCAACATCTTCAGCTGAATGGCCGAGATGGCGGCAAAATCCACCAACGGCATCGGAATCAGCCCCGCGCCTGCGGAGTACAGCGAGTACTTCTTGATCGCTTCCGTCGCCCGCGTGTCTTTCTCAGTCATTTCACCCCTCCTCGAGTCAGACTTTCCCGTACGGCGCGCACGCGCCATATTCCATCTTCACGACGCGATCCGCCAGCGAGAAGTACTTGTCGTCGTGCGTCACGGCCACGATGGTCACCATGAAGGCGAAATTGAAGCGCTCCGAGCCGCGGGGCAGGAGGCGCGCAAGCGGCAGCGTGTTGAACAAAAGGGACACCTAAGGTTCTTCCGGCTAGTCGTGAGAGGCCGGGCCCAGCAGCCATCGCATGGGCGCCAGCACCGCCATCAGCGACACCGCGATCGGCAGGGTCACGATATCCATCGCGCGGGTGACGCGCGAGGCGCGAGGCGCTGGCACGGCCGCCACCGGGGCCTTGGTCCCACGGCGCGGCGCGGCCGCCCGGGCCGAGC
>SXGR01189053.1_pt1 | contig 13782 bp, 12 predicted proteins | sample 3174711 | NCBI WGS metagenome assembly SXGR01 (sample SAMN11356860, study PRJNA531348) | freshwater metagenome | isolation source: freshwater sample F1-60 | place: China: Fuxian Lake, Yuxi | collected 2017-12-25
CGTATTGAAGAACAGATCCGCCGCCTCGATCTGGGTGCCGGGGGCCGCGGCCACGTCCTCCCGCCGCTCCGTCACCCCGCCCGTGAGGACTAATTTAGTGCCCACCGGCTCATCCCGCCGGGCCGTCGTCAACGTCAGCCGAGACACGGAGGCGATGCTGGGCAGAGCTTCTCCTCGAAACCCCAGGGTCTGGATGAACCAGAGGTCCTGCTCCGAGCGGACCTTGCTGGTGGCGTGACGCTGCAGGGCCAGCGGGGCGTCCTCCCGACTCATCCCTTCCCCGTCGTCGGTCACCTTGATCAGCGTGCGCCCGCCGTCCCGCACCTCCACCGTGATTTTCGTCGCGCCGGCATCCAGACTGTTATCCAGCAGCTCCCGCACGATGGAGGCCGGCCGTTCCACGACTTCGCCGGCGGCGATCTTGCTGACCACGTCGCCGGGCAACAACCGTATCTTGCTCACGCGAGTCACCGGCTTAGGAGGCGAGAAGATCACGGGCGGAATTGCCCTCAGAAGAGCCGAAGCCACAATGGAAATCAAACAAAAATGGAATGAACGGACCGCAACCTTTTTCTTGCCGGGAAGTGGAAGGCCCGCAATAAGGGTTTGCGAGCGTCGGGGTTGCGATCATCATGGCCCCTTGAGCGAGCAAGGAAGCGATCTCATCGGGTTTCGGCCAGTTTGTTCTTGGCCAGCTTGGCTTCGTTGGAGGAGGCAAACTCCTCGAGCACCCGCTTCAGGTAACTACGCGCTTTCAGCGGATCGCCGGCCTCCGCCGAGGACAGCCCCAGCTTGAAGAGAGCGGGGGGCACTTTTTCACTCTTCGGATAGTCCTGGACGACCAGGTCGAAGGCTTGCATCGCATGGGGATAGTCCTTCAGGCTGTAGTACGATTCGCCGATGAAATAATGGGCATCGGGAGTTTTCGAGGTCGAGGGGAAATCTTTCAAGAACCGCTCGAAGCCCCGGATGGCCAGCTCGTACCGCCCGTTGAGATAGTCGTTCTGCGCCAGGTTGAATGCGCTGGTGGGTGAAATGTCCGGCGTGCCGGGAAGGACGGCCGGCGCTTCCGGCAGCTTGGCCGGTTTGGACTGCCGGGACGGTTCGTTGGACGGCGGGACGGGCATCGCATCCGGCTTGGCCGGCGTTGGCGCGGCGTACTGACCGTCTTGCAGCCGGGCGACCCGGCGGTCCAGGTCGTTCAGCCGATCCGTCAGTTCTTCCATCTGCTGCCGGATCGCCTCCACGTCCTTCGGCGGACCCTTGACCGTCTGGTCCGCTACGGGGGTCTTCCCGCTCTTGGACTCCAGGGCATGGAGCCGCTTTTGCAACTCTTCGTCGCGTTGCCGGTCCTGCTCTTGCAGTTTGGCGACGGCCCGGACCTGCTCCTGAGTCTTCACGAAGTCGGCGTGGCTGGCGCAGCCGGCGAGGACGAGCCCCCCCCAGGCCATGAGGGCCAGACCCCTGACGGATAGTCCGCATGACGCATGACGCATTTGCATGATGTTATCGGCCTTGGTTGAGTTGGACTAATTTTTCGCGGGCCTTACCCGCCTCAGGGCTCTTGGGAAACGCCTCGACCACTTGCGTCAAGGCCGCCGAAGCCTTCTTACGATCCTTGAGCGCGAGGTAGGCCAGCCCTTTCTTGAACAGCGCGGCGGGCACCTTTTCGCTGGCGGGATCGATGGCTTTCACCTGCTCGTAGGCGGCAATGGCCCGGCCGTATTCATGCTTCCCGAAATAACACTCTCCGATCCAGTATTGCGCATTCGGCGCCAGCTTGCTCGCGTGGTACTGGGTCAGAAACTCCGAAAACCGCTCCAGCGCCCCGTCGAAATCTTTTTCTTTGAACCGCTGGAACGACCGCTCATAGGCCGCTTTGGCTCCGCCGGCCCGGTCTCCGGCACCTGTCGGAGACGCCTCGCCGGACGGCGGCCCGGCGACCGGCGTTTCACTATCTGCGGCCGAACCAGAAGCGGCCGTCGCCCCGACAGGAGCTAGCTCTTCAGCCGAGGCCGCTTGCGCCGGTTCCGACGCCCCTGCTTCGGGCTCGGACAGCACGGGGGTCGGCTCTGGCTTGGGTGCCGCAACTGCGGGAGCCAGACCGGCCGCCTGGCGGCTTGTCTTCGCGTCCGGTTTCGCCTTGACGCTTTTCCCTTGGAGTCTGGCAAGCGACTTGGCCATGTCGTCCAAGCGGCGATCCTGCGCTTCTTCCTGCGCCACGAACTTGGCGCCGACCGCCTCCAGCGCTTTGGCCACGGTGCCCACGCTCTTGGTCACCTTGTCCAAATGGTCGTTCGTGGTCTTGGCATCGGCCTGGAGCTTGACCACCACGTCGTCGGTCCGTTGCTCCTGTTGGACCAACTTGTCGCCCAACCCGGCCAACGCCTGCCGGAAATCAGTCAGGGCCCGGCTCAACTGGGCGATCTGCTCGTCGAGCGCGCGAGCCTGCGCCTGAGCCGCCGCAGCCGCCTTGTCGCGCTCTTCCAGCCGCCCATCGACCGTCTTGGCCATGGAAGCCAACGCCACCGTTTGATCGTGCACGGTCTTTTCCAACGAAGCCGCGCGCTGCTCCGATTCGGCGTCACGTTTTTCCAATGCGGCGGTTCGTTTGGCGATCAGTTGCTCGATCTTGGTGGCCCGGTCCTCCACCCGTGCTTCTAGCGTTTTGACTTTGTAATCGTTCTCGTCGATCTTGCCTTGGATTTTCGGCTGATCCTCCTCGCGGATTTCGCGGATCGCGCTGAGGGCCCTCGCCCGGGCTTCGTTGATGAGGGTGCCGGCTTGGGCGATTTGCTCGTCGAGCTTCTTGATCGCCGCCGCGATGTCTTTTTCCCGCTGATCCAGCCGGGAGATTTTCTTGTCCAAGTCCTGGCTGACCTGGAGCAACTCGGCCTTCTGCGCGAGGCAGCCGGTCAGCAACAAGCACAGGCCAGCGCAGGCAACGACGGTCCGGCCAGCCAGACCGGACTGGAACCCTCTGCTCTGGACTTGTTTCCTCACCGCCGGACCCCAACCGCGCGCGGCGCGGACCGGGCGCGCCGCTTACTTGTCGCTGACGACCAAGTGGCCGCGCCGGTTTTGTTGATAACAAGACTCATTGGACTCCCTGCAGAACGGCCGGTCCTTGCCGTACGACACGACCGTGATGCGATTGCCGGCCACACCGAGTTCGACTAGGTAATTGCGGACCGCTTTGGCCCGCTTCTGCCCCAGGACCAGATTGTACGCCTGGGTACCGCGCTCGTCGCAATGACCTTCGACGGCCAGCTTCTGCGAACCGTTGGTCTTGAGCCACTCCGCGTCCTTGGACAGCGCTTGTTTGCCGCCCTCGCTCAGTTTCCACGAATCGTAGGCGAAGAACACGTCGTTGAGGCCCGCCGCAGCCGTCGCCGCCGATTCCTGTTGCATCTCCCGTTGCATGGATGAACCGGACGGCGCGGCTTTCGCGACCGCGATGCCTTCCGATACCCGCTCTTCCCCGGACCCCTTCCCTGAAGGCTTTCCGTTGCTGTCGCCGGGCAGCGAGCCGAATTGGCTGACGGGCGCATCCTGTCCGGCGCCCGAACCGGATTTCGACTGACTGGGCGCCGGCTCGAACGATTTGGAACCGGCATCCGCTTGGATGGACTTGCTGCAACCGGCACCGACCAATGCCACCAGCCCCAGCAGACCCACCATCGTCACGGTTCGCTTGCATGTATGCATATGTTGATCTCCTTTTGAGGTTAACACCTTCGCTGCTTCTTTGGCATGAGCCGATCCCCTCTCCTCTACGCCGGCGACCAGACCGGCGCGCTGTGGTGGACGCCGCCGGACGTCAGCCGCTCGAGATCGGTGCCGTCGCTGTTGATCATATAGATGTGGCTCTTTCCTTCCGCCGTCGAGCTGAACACCAAGTGCCGTCCGTCCGGCGACCAGGAAGGCGAGTCGTCCACTCCCTGGCCGGACGTGATCTGAATCCGCTTCTGCCCGTCCGGGCTGATCAGGCACAGCTTATACTGCCGGTCCTGGCCGCGGCAAACGTAGGCGATCCAATTGCCGCGCGGGGACCAGGCTGGGGCGGCATTGTGGTCGCCCTCGAAGGTCAGACGGCGCACGTCGGAGCCGTCGGCGCTCATCAAGTAGATCTGCGGGCTGCCGCCCCGGTCGGACACGAAGGCCAGTTCACGGCCGGACGGTGCCCAGGCTGGCGACAAGTCTCCGCCGTTGTTGACCGTCAGCCGGGTCAGCGTCTTGGTGCGCAAGCTCAGCTTGTAGATCTCGGCATTCCCCTCGTTGCTGGAGGCGAAGACCAGATCCGTCCCGTCCGGCGAGAAGGCCGGGGTGATGTTCAGCCCGGGCATGGACACCAGGGTCGCCCGTTTCCCCGTGGCCAGCTCGATCGCGTCGATATCCTGTTTGGTCCGGCTCCGGTAGGTGGTGAAGACAAGGTGCCGCCGATCCGGCGACCAGCGCGGCATGAGGCTCAGGAACCCATCAGCCGTCACCTGGCGCGGACCGTATCCGTCGTAGTCCATGACGTAGAGTTCGCGGCTGCCCCCTTGCTCAGACACGAACGCAATCTTGGTCTTGGCGATCCCCGGCTCCCCCGTATAGCGGTAGACCAGCTCGTCGGCCAGACGGTGCGCCATCTGGCGCAGCACCGGCGGCGCCCCGACATAGCGTTTGCTGGCGATGGATTCCTGCTTGACGCCGTCGTAGATCAACCCGTCCAGCACCAAATCCGGCTGGCGGGCCGCAACCTGCCCCCACACCAACACCGCGATCCCACTATCCACCGCCTGCTTGAACAGCACGTTTTTGGCTCCGTAGGCCCCGTCCAGCGTCAGGCCCAGTTTCGCCTGATCCGTTACCAAGAAAATCAGCGAGCGGCGGAGGTCGTCCTTGAGCACTTGCGTCAGCCTCGACCCGGGATTGTCCGGCAGCTGTCCGTCGCGGAATCCGAGCACGGCGATCGAAATTTTCTGAAAGTCCGGCCGCGTCGCCTCCAGGAACACGTCCGCCGCGCCGGATTCCAGGATCGCCCCGAACCCGGCCCCCAGGAGCAACATCGTAACCAGCAGGTATCGCATCCGCCTACCCGACCTCCTCACCCACCACAAAGCTGAAATGCGCGTCCAAGGACGACTCGGCCAAATCCTTCGGGAACGGCGGCAACGGGTCGGCCTTCAGCACCGCGCGGGTGGCCGCATCGTCAAAGTAGCCGTTGCCGGAAGACGTTTCGACCGCCACCGCGCTCACGCCCCCGGACTGGTCCAGCCGGAATTTGATCACAACTTTGTACATCCTGCCGGTCAAATCCACCGGCGGCGCGACCCAATGCGCGCTGATCAACCGCTGGACTTGCGCGAGATACCAGTTGAATCCCGTTGCGACGCCGAGCACCTGCATCCTGGTGGCGGGAATCTTCGCCGCCGCTTTGGCCTGCTGCATCGGCGCCGGCCGCTTCAGAATCGCTTCTTCCGGAGCAGGCTTCAACGTCTGCGGCTCCAAGTTCTGCATCTGCTGGGTCAAGGTCTGTTTGGCCTGAATCTCCTTGGGAATGGCTGGCCCGACGGGAGTCGGCTGGGACTCGGGCACCGTCACGTTCTTCAGCAGTTCATCGATCTCCCGTTTGAACTTCTGCCGCGTTACGTCGGTCTTGGCCGCTTGCGCCCGCTGGACCGGCGCCGATTTCGGTGCCGGCGCCACATCGCCCAACGCGGGCGCCTGCGGCGGCAACTTGATCCCGCGCAAGAGATCCTTGAGCTGCGCCTCCGACTTGGAGGGCGCAGGGACCGGCGGCGGGGTGGGCACCGTGACGGTCGGCTTGACCGCCGGCTTGACCACTTGGGGTGCCGGCATCGGTGGCGGCGCGGCAGGCGCCAGCGGCGGGGAGACCGGAACCTCCGCCTCCACGGTCCGCTGCGCGAGGGACGGCACCGGCGCCGGGGGCAAGGTGACCAGCGAGACCTGATACGAAGCCAGCGGTCGGTCCATCTTGCTCGGCATCCTGAATCCGCCGGCGACGATCAGCACCGCCAGGTGCAGCAGCAGCGACAGGACGAGCATCGCGCCCAGACGCGACGGTAGCGGCGGCGTCCCTCGCCACCAGAACGCCGAATCTGAACAGGCGTCCGCCGTCATGTCCGCCGTCGCGCCACCTCAGATGGGCGTGCGCCCTCCCCGACACTCATGGCCTGCCCGGCTCCTTCGCAAGCCCGTCCGTCACACGCTCCGGCCCGACCGGGTCCGTGACCATGCCCAGTTTGTCGATCCCCGCCTGCTTGACTCCATCCATCACTTGCACGACGGTGCCGTAGGGCACCTCGCGGTCGGCCCGCAGGAACACCGACACCTCGCGGTTCCGCTGTTTCGCCGCCCGCAGGCGGGACTCCAATTGCACCGGAGAGACCCGGTCCTTGTCGAGGTAGAGCTTCTGATCCCGTTCGATCGTGAGTACGAGCCGTTCCTCGGGCTTGATCGTATTGCTGGCGGAGGTCGGCAGTTTGATGTCCATGCCGCGGTAGAGCATCGGCGCCGTGACCATGAAAATGATCAGCAGCACCAACACCACGTCCACGAGCGGGACTACGTTGATCTCCGCCATGAACCGGCGGTGCCGGCTTTCGAAGATCACCCGCGCCCCCCCGCGGCCTTGGGCTTGATCTGCAGTCGGTGCACCAGCTCGATGCTGAAGGCCTCCGTCTGGAACGAAGACTTGCGGATCCGATTCAAGAAGTAATTGTAGGCGATAACCGCCGGAATCGCCGTAAAGAGGCCAGCGGCGGTGGCGACCAGGGCTTCCGCCACGCCGGGAGCCACCGCCGAGATGCTGGCGGTTCCCTGCTTGCCGATTTCCCCGAAGGCGTCGATGATCCCCATGACCGTGCCCAGAAGCCCGACGAACGGCGTGATGTTGCCCGTCGTGGCCAGAAACGGCAGGTATGTCTCCTGCCTGGCAATCTGGTCTTGCACCAGATGCGTCACGACCCGATCCATATATTGGCGATCCGCGGGCAACTCCGCTTCGATCGGCTCGGCGGAGCCTGCCGTCAGTCCTTCCCGGCCTTCCTCTTGCAGCCGATCCGTGACCCCGAGAAAGAGCATAGCAGTCGGGCTGGCCGGCAACCGACGCGCCTGCCGGCGCAGATCCTCCTGATCCTTCGTTTTGGCAAAGGCGTTCATGAAGCGGCGGTCGTCACGGTCCCCGGCGTTGAACGTCCGCCATTTGAGCAGAATAATGGTCCAGGAGACAACGGAGAAGAGGAAGAGCACCAGCAGAACGACTTTCGATACCGTCCCAAGCGAACCGATGAGCCCAAGAGGACCGGTCTGAGACATCATCAGGTTAGTGCATCTCCTCCCGCATCATGCAGGGCTTACAATACCGAAACCACACAACCCATTGGGAGAAATTGGCGGGGCCGACGGGATTTGAACCCGCGACCTCCAGATTGACAATCTGGCGTCCTAAACCAGGCTGAACGACGGCCCCATAGTTCGGAAAGATAATGTGCAGATGAAATTCTGTATCCAGGCACCTCAATCACTAACGACCGTTCGACTCCGTGAGATGCCCACTCTTCGGTACGCCACAGGTTTGGTAGGCGGAACAGGGATCGAACCTGTGACCTCTGCCTTGTAAGGGCAGCGCTCTCCCAACTGAGCTATCCGCCCGAATTCTCAAGCTTGCCGAGCAGTTGCGCGAGAGTTTTCGGATGGTATCAAGTCTGTCGCTGGTTGTCAACCGCACGATACGCAACGATGAAGTATAAATGATGAACGACCCGGCCGCGGAGTTGCCGAATGTCCCGTTATCCGTTCATCATTCAGCATTGCGCATTTCGCGTTGGGTTTTGATGCCGCGCCGCTGCTTCCGCGGGAACAGGTTCGTATGCACGCGCTTCAACCGCTCGCGCTCGACGTGCGTATAAATCTGGGTTGTGGTGATCCGGGCATGGCCCAGCATCGTCTGGACCGAGCGCAGATCGGCCCCGTGATCCAGCAAGTGAGTCGCGAAGGAGTGGCGGAGCATGTGGGGCGAGATAGGTTTCCTGATCCCGGCGCGCCGCGCCCGCGCCTTGAGCGCCTTCCAAAACCCCTGACGCGTGAGTTTGCCGCCGCGCCGGGTCACAAACAGGTGCCGCACTTGGCGGCCCTTGACCATGGCCTCACGGGCCTGCTCCAGATAGGCCTCTAGTCTCTGCCGGGCCACTTCGCCGATCGGCACGACCCGTTGCTTCGCGCCCTTGCCCGACGCCAGCACATACCCGACGCCCATATTCAGATGCGCCACTTCCAGATTCACCAACTCCGAGACCCGCAACCCCGTCGCGTACAGTAACTCCACCATCGCCGCATCACGCTTGCCTTCCGGCTGCGTCTCCGCCGGGAGATCAAGCAGCGTGGAGACCTCGGCTTGCGAGAGCACCTTGGGCAGCCGCACCCAGGGGCGCGGAGTTTTGAGGTTGCGCAACGGGTTCTCTTGGACGAACCGCTCGCGGCACAGAAAGCGAAAAAATCCCCGCACTGCGGCCATGCATCGGGCGGTGGACGCAGGCGAAAGATTCGTACGCCGCAAGTGCGCCAGAAATTCTGCCATGACCGGACGGGTCGCGCCAGCCGGATCACGGATCGCACGGGCGGCCAAAAAATCCTGCAGCTTCTGTAAGTCGCGCCGATAGGCCTCAAGTGTGTTGCCGGCCAGTCCCGCTTCGACCCGCAAATCGGCGAGGTAGCGATCCACCAACCCGTCAAGTCTTTCCATCAGCCCACCCTGCTGGACATTTTCCGACTATACGCATGAACATCTGTGAAAACAACATGATACGCTTCGTCGCTGCCTTGACAGCCCCGCACCTGACCCCTATAGTACAGAAACCTTCACGCGCGAGCCGCGCAATGCCAGGAGCCGATGATCATTTCACGTCCTCTACAACAGCCCCCCCCTTCCCCCACGCACCCCTTGGTCCGCTCCCTCTCTGTGCGCGGCCTGGCCGCCGGTCTGTCTCTGTCCATTCTGCTGCTCGCCCCGCTGAGCCAGCCCCCGACCATGTACGGCGCCGACGCCGACGCTCCGCCGCCCCCTCAGATCAAGAACGCTCCGCCGCAGAAGCCGGATGACGGGCCCCTGGCAAAAGCCAAAGCCCTGCTCGACGCCCAACAAAACGACGAAGCCATCGAAACCCTCAAGCCACTCCTAGCCTCGGCCAAGGACGACTCGTTGGCCCAGGGCTATTTCCTCATGGCCGGCGCGCTCAACGGCAAGAAAGACTATGCCGCGGCGGCCGATTACTTAGACCGCCTCCTGACCGAATTCCCGAAGGCCGAGGTGGCCGTCCGGAGCCGCATGCTGTTCGGCACCGTGCAGGCACACCTGGGCAAGACGGACCAGGCGCTCTCCCTCCTGTCCGAAGTGCGCGCGCAGGCGGAGGACATCGAGACCAAACGCGACGTCCTCAAGGCGATCGGAGAAGTCCAGGCCATCAAGAAGGATTACGTGCGGGCCGTGCAAACCTGGCTAGAGGAGATGTCCCTCGGCCAGGCCGAGCGCACCGCCGAGGCGCGCGAGCGCATCCGACGCCTCGTGCAGGAACAAGCCGATCGCACGGCGCTGTCCCATCTGCGTGACGCCTATCCGACGACGTTTCCCGGCGACCTCGGCCTGATTCGGCTGATCGAGATGCACCAGGCGCGGGGGGAAGAGCATCTGGCCGAGCGTAATCTGCGCCTCTTCCTCACGCATTTTCCTTTCCACGACTATGCCCAGTCTGCCTCGGAGCAGCTGCGCGCACACAAGACGAAACTCAAGACCAGCCAGTACGTGCTGGCGGCGGCGGTGCCGACCTCGGGACGCCTGAGCCCCTTCGGAACCGAGGCGCTGAACGGCATCCGGCTGGCCATCGAGAAAGCCAAGGAGACGGGGGTGACCTCCGTCGGGCTCGTCGTCAAGGACACAACCGGCCTGGAAAAGACGGCGCTCCGCGCGGAACTGCTCGAGTTGGTCTCGGAATATCACCCGCAGGCGGTGATCGGGCCCTTGCTCTCGCGCCACCTGCCGATGGCCGCCGCCGTGGCCGAGGAAACCGACACGCCCTTTCTGACCCCTGCGGCTACAACACCCGACGTGCGCCGCCTGGGAACCTATCTGTTCACGACCGCGCTCACCTATCCGCAGCAAGCCCGCCGCCTGGCAGACTACGCGGTCGGGCGACTGGGGTACAAACGCATCGGTATCCTCCACCCGGAAACCGCCTACGGTCAGGAATTGGCCCGCCTGTTCGGCCAGGAAGTCCATCAACGCGGCGGCGAGATCATCGCCATCGAATCCTACCCGGAAAACGCCACGGACTTTGGCCCCCAGATCAAGCACCTGAAAGCCGAAGACCTGAAACGACACGGGACCGCCACGACGAGCCAGACGAGCAAGGGCGCCACCAAGATCACCTATACGGCCGGCTTCGACGCCCTCTTCCTGCCGGGCAGCGCCGGCCAGGTTGCCCTGTTGGCCCCGCAACTGCGCTTCTACGACATCACGGTCCCGCTGCTGGGCAGCAATGCCTGGAATACGCCGGACTTGCTGCGCCTGGCGGACCGCTCGATCGACGGCAGCGTCTTCGTGGACGGCTGGTTTCAAGAGAGCCGGGACCAGGGGATGCGTGACTTTGTGGAGCAGTACCGGCGGAAGTACCAGAACAATCCGACCCTGTTCGCCGCCCAGGCCTATGATGCGGCGCGGCTGACCCTGGAGGCCATTCGCAGGGGCGCCACGAACAGCAAAAGCCTGCGCGACCAGCTCTTAAAAGGCCAGGACCTGCCCTCGCTGGGCGGGCTGGCGTCCTTCGGTCCCGGCGGCGCACTGGAGCGGCGGATTTTTCTCATTCAGGTCAAACAGGGCAAACTGATCCAGCTCGAATAACAGGAGCATGATGACGACCCACCACGCAAAAAAACGAGTGTTGAGCGGCATGCAGCCCAGCGGGCTCCTCCACTTGGGCAATTGGCTCGGCGCGTTGGACAACTGGAAGGCGCTGCAGGAGCAATACGACTGCTTCTTTTTCGTCGCCGACTGGCACGCTCTCTCCACCAACTACGCCGACACCGGCCGCATCAAGGAATTTTCGCGCGAGTTGCTCATCGATTGGCTGGCCGCCGGCATCGATCCGCAGCGCGCCACGATCTTCATCCAATCACGCATCCCCGACCATGCGATCTTGCACTTGTTGCTCTCGATGATGGTGCCGATCCCCTGGCTGGAGCGGAACCCCACCTATAAGGAGAAGCAGGACGAGATCAAGGAGAAGGACCTTTCCACCTATGGGTTCCTGGGCTACCCGGTGTTGCAAGCCGCCGATATCTTGATCTACAAGCCCGACTTCGTCCCGGTGGGCAAGGACCAACTGCCGCATCTGGAACTGACGCGCGAGATCGCCCGCCGCTTCAACAGCCTCTACAAGCCGGTGTTTCCCGAGCCGATGGAGCATTTGACGAAGTTCCCCAAAGTCCTCGGCACCGACGGCCGCAAGATGAGCAAGAGCTATGGGAACACCATCAACCTGTCCGACGCAGAGCCGGTGGTGCGTCAGAAACTCAAAACCATGGTGACCGACCCGGCGCGGGTCAAGCGCACGGACAAGGGCAACCCCGACATCTGCCCCGTCTACGACTTCCACAAGATCTACTCGACCAAAGAGGCGCAGGACCGCATCAATACCGAATGCCGCACCGCCGCGATCGGCTGTATCGACTGCAAAAAGCTCGTCGCCGACGCCATGGTGGAACGGCTCGTGCCGATTTGGGAGAATCGGGCCAAGCTGACCGCCAAGCCGGATCAGGTGGAAGAGATCGCCCAGGAAGGCGGCCACCGCGCCGCCAAGGTCGCGCACCGGACGCTGGAAGAAGTCAAAGAAGCCATGAAGATTTGAGGCGGGGGCGCAAGTCAAGTCCCCCGCTGGGACATTCTCGCCCTCTCCACGCCACACAACAAATCCCCATACACCATCTTACCTTGACTTCTACACCATCTTCCCCTAGCCTATCGCAGGAAGGATTTCATCATGGGACGAACCAATATCGAATTGGACGACAGGCTGGTAGGGCAGGGGCTCAAGACGTACAAGTGCAAGTCCAAGCGGGAATTGGTGCACCTCGCGCTAACCGAGCTGCTGCGGCGCGCCAAACAACGGGATATCCTCGCGCTTCGCGGCCGCATCACGTGGGAAGCCGACCTGGCTGAGCTTCGGAGCCGCCGCACATGATCGTGGTGGACACCACGGTGTGGATCGATTTTCTTGAAGCGAGGAATACCCGCTATGACCGCACACTGCAGGCATTGATCGAAGAGGGGCCCTCGGTAGGGCTGACCGACCTCATCTATGGCGAAATCCTGCAAGGCATCCGCGACGACGAAAAGTTTTCACAGATTCGGGACATACTCCAGGCTTTCCCCATCCTGCGCGTCCGCGGCCTCCGGACATTCGAACATGCCGCGTCGATCTACCGGGCCTGTCGCAAGCGAGGGCTGACCATCCGCAGCACGATTGATTGCCTCATCGCGGCCACCTGCATCGAGTCCGGGGCGGAGATCTACCATAACGATCGAGATTTTGAGACTATCGCGAAACTGCACGGCCTCAAAATCTATCGCCCATGAGCGTGAACATGAAGTTTAACCGCGTCGCCAAAGTCGCGCACCGGACGCTGGAAGAAGTCAACTGAGCGACAGCGGTCCGACCTTCACGGCCCCCCTTCACCCCCCTTCAATCTCCTTGACAATGTTTACCCGCCTGAGTAACATTCACCCCTCCTGCCGGTCGGAATTCCGCCGGCATTTTTCTTTCAGGGAGATTGGAACTGACCATGGCTATTCGCATTGGAATCAACGGGTTCGGACGGATCGGGCGGAACGTCTTCCGCGCCTCGTTGGGCGATCCGCAACTGGAAATTGTCGCGATCAACGACCTGGCGGACGCCAAAACCCTCGCCTACCTGCTCAAGTACGATTCGGTGCACGGCACGCTGGATGCGGATGTCCAGGCCAACGACGGCGAACTGGTGGTGAACGGCAAGCCGATCAAGATTCTGGCCCTCAAGGACCCGAAGGAGCTGCCCTGGAAGGCCCTGAATGTGGACCTGGTCGTGGAGTCCACCGGCCGCTTCACGGATCGCGAGGGCGCGGGCAAACACCTGTCCGCGGGCGCCAAGCGGGTGATCATCTCGGCGCCCGCATCGGACGCGGACGTGACCGTGGTGTTGGGGGTCAACGAGCATACCTATGACCCGGCCAAGCACCACGTCATGTCGAACGCCTCCTGCACGACCCACTGCCTGGCGCCGGTGGCGAAAGTGCTGCTGGAGAACTTCGGCGTCAAGCACGGGATCATGACCACGATCCATTCCTATACCAACGATCAGCAGCTCCTGGATCTGCCCCACAAGGATCTGCGGCGCGCGAGGGCCGCGGCGCTCTCGATGATCCCGACCAGCACCGGCGCCGCCAAGGCGCTGCACCTGGTCCTGCCGCAACTCAAGGGCAAGTTGGACGGCATGGCGATCCGCGTCCCCACGCCCAACGTGTCGGTCGTGGACCTGACCGTGGAAACGGAGAAGGACTGCGACCTGGCCTCGGTGAACGCCGCGTTCCGGACGGCGGCGGGAGGGCCCTTGAAGGGCATCTTGAAATATTCCGAGGCGCCGATCGTGTCCACGGACCAGAACGGCGATCCCCACTCGGCCACCTTCGACGCGCCCTTGACCACCATCATGGACCATCGCATGGTGAAGGTGATCGCCTGGTAC
>SXGR01591460.1_pt1 | contig 13779 bp, 7 predicted proteins | sample 3174711 | NCBI WGS metagenome assembly SXGR01 (sample SAMN11356860, study PRJNA531348) | freshwater metagenome | isolation source: freshwater sample F1-60 | place: China: Fuxian Lake, Yuxi | collected 2017-12-25
CACCCCGAAGGAGGAAATTCTCCGCGTGCGCTTCCGCGAGGTGGAGCGCCTCCTCCGCGAGACCGACCTGACAATCGACGTGATCGCCCAGCAGACGGGGTTTGCCTACAGCCACTACCTGCAGGCCGCGTTCAAGAGCGTTTACGGCCAGACGCCGGGCGAATTTCGCGGCAAGGAAGTGGCCTGAGCAACCGTCTGCTGAACGCGGCCGCTCAGGATCGGCCGCGTTCAGCCGAGCGTCTGCCGCATGAGCGGTGATGCTGGCTGCCGAAGTCGTGTGACGAAAAACCTGAGGAACGGCGCCTCATAACCTCAGTGACGGGATTTCCGGAAACGATACTATCGAGGGAATTCGCCTAGTTCCCATTCCGACCCCTTTGCCCTCATGACACCCGTCCCTCCGCCGTATCGCGTTGTTCGTTTCGTGCTCGCCGCGCTGGCCGCCGGCTCAGACGCCCTGCCCGCGCAAACTCTGCTCCCCGCCGAATCCGGGCGCATCTCCCGTCATGCGCTCAAGAGCATTCTCGCGTGATCCGCCATGAAACCACTCGCGATCCTTCTTCTCACGGCATCATCCGCGCTTGCCGCTGATCCGGCGGATATCGAGTTCTTTGAACAGAAAGTGCGGCCGATATTGTCCGAGCACTGCTACGAGTGCCATAGCGACCGAAAACACAAAGGCGGTCTGCGGCTCGACTCCCTGCCGGGCTGGCAAACCGGGGGCGACAGCGGTGCCGTGATCGTGCCGGGGCGGCCCGAAACCAGCCTGCTCATCGAGGCCATCCGCTATAAAAGCGAGGATCTGCAGATGCCGCCGAAGGAGAGGCTTCCCGCGGAAGCCATCGCGGCCCTGACCGAGTGGGTGCGCCGTGGCGCACCCGATCCCCGCGCCACGGTCCCTGTTTCCGGCGGTGCGAAAATTGTCGCCATGACGCTCGCCGAGGCACGATCACACTGGGCGTATCGACCCGTCGTTGCGCCGCCCGTGCCCGAGTTGCCGGGAGCGACGGCAAATCTCAACACCATCGACCGATTCGTGCGCGACCGCCTGGCCCGGGAGGGACTCGCGCCCAGCGCCCCGGCCGATCCGCGGACACTCGTGCGTCGCACCTACCTCACGTTGATCGGCCTTCCTCCATCCTTTGATCGCGTGGAACAATTCGCCGCCAACCCCACGCCTGCAGCGTTGACCGAACTCGTCGATCAACTGCTTGCTCGTCCGGAATACGGCCAGCGCTGGGGCCGCCACTGGCTGGACGTCGCGCGCTACTCCGATACGACGGAAAAATCCGTGGACGGCGAGCGGCGCATTCCCTTCGCCCACACCTATCGCGATTACGTGATCGAGTCGTTCAACCAGGACCGGCCGTTCAACCGGTTTGTCCTCGAGCAGAGCGCCGCCGACCGCCTTCCGCCCGAGGCCCGGCCCGATCTCCGCGCCCTCGGCTTTCTCACTGTCGGCCGCCGCTTTGAGGGTAACTTCGAGGCGCCGGAGCTCATCATCGACGACCGTATCGACACCATCGGACGCGGCGTGCTGGGCCTGACCCTCGCGTGTGCGCGCTGCCACGACCACAAGTTTGATGCGATCCCCACCGGCGATTACTATTCGCTTTCCGGCATTCTCGCGAGCACCCGCGAGCCCATGGATCTCCCCGAGGTCGGCAGTGCGCCCGCCTCCGACGCCGTGGCGAAATATCGCTCCGACCGGGCCGCGTTGCTAGCCGAATACGAAAAACACGTCGACACCACCACCGCCACCGCCCGCCGCCGCGTGCGCGAACTCGCCCCCGAGTATCTGCGCTACCTCGTCGAGGAATCCCCCAATCACCGCACGGTTGAAGGCTTCGTCCCCCTCGACACGCCCCGCGGCCTGCTCGTCTTGCGCGGCGCCCCCGCGTGGCAACGGTTGATTGAAGCCAGCTTGAAGCGCGGCGAACCCTATTTCGCTCTCTGGTCGAAACTCATCGTTCTACCCTCGACCGGCTTTGCCGAAAAAGCCCGGGCCGTGATCGCAGAAGCCGCCCGCGAGCCCGCGCAACACGACACCCTCGTGCTCGCAGCCTTTGCGGAAAAGCCGCCCGCTACCATGCTCGAGGCCGCGGATACCTACGGCGCCGTGATCACGGAGGCGCTCAAAACTCCCGAGGCCCCCGGTCTCTCCGCCGTCATCAACGCCCCCGACTCCCCGCTCCAGTTCACGCGTGATGCCGTCGCCGAAGATGTCATGCGTTTTGTGACCGAGGCGCAGATTGTGGCGCGCCGCGAACTTGAGGCCGCCCGCAAGATCCACGAGAGACTCACCAAGCTTGAGGCGACCGGCCCCGTCGACCGGGCACAGGCTATCAACGTCTCCGCTGCGCCGATAAATCCAAAGATTTTGATCCGGGGCGACCGCGGCAAACCTGGCCAGCCCGTCCCGCGTCGGATCCCGCAGCTTCTCGCCAGCGTCGACGATCGTAGCTTCACCGACGACGGCCGACTCGAGTTCGCCGAAGCTCTCGCCAGTCCCAAGAATCCACTCACGGCCCGCGTGATTGTGAACCGCGTCTGGCAGCAGCATTTTGGCCGCGGCCTGGTCAACACGGCGGATAACTTCGGCGCGATGGGCGAACCGCCCTCGCATCCCGAACTGCTCGATCATCTCGCCGCGTGGTTCATCGGGCACGGCTGGTCGTTGAAGGCGCTTCACCGCTACATCCTCGCCTCCGCGACGTGGCAGCAAAGCAGCGCCGTCCAGCCGGCCGCCATGGAGAAAGACGCCAACAACCTCCTGCTCTGGCGCATGAACCCGCGCCGGCTCGAGTTCGAGGCCCTCCGCGACAGCCTGCTCCGCGTCGCGGGCCGGCTCGATACGCGTCTCGGTGGCCGGAGCGCGCCGCTCGATGACGAAAACGTTCGCCGCGCCGTCTACGGTTACACCGATCGCTTCCGCATCCCCGCCCTGCTGCGCAATTTCGACGGGGCCAACCCCGACCAATCCATCCCGCGCCGCTCAGAGACGATCCACCCGTTGCAGGCGCTTTATTTCCTCAACAGCCCGTTCCTCCGGGCGCAGGCGGAGAACGTGAACCGCCAGCCCGAGATTGCCGAGCACTTCGATGTGCGCGAGCGCATCGCCGCGCTCTACCAACGCATCTTGATTCGCCGCCCCCTAACCGAGGAGTTCAATCTTGCCCGCGCCTACCTCGGCCCAGTGCCGACCGACGCGCAGTGGATCCAATTCGCCCAGGTGCTGTTACTCTCAAACGAGTTCTTCTTCTACGACTGATCGCTCCCATGGCCCACTCCCCTTTTTCTTTCTCCGACCCCATCTCCCGCCGGGAAATGCTCCGCCGTTGCGGTGCGGGCTTCGGCACGCTCGGTCTCGCGTCCCTTTTGAGCAACGTTCCGAGCGTCGGGGCCGAAGTCTCCGGCAATCCCGCGCTCCCGCGCGGACCTCATTTCAAACCCCGCGCCAAATACGTCATCCAGATTCTCGCCAACGGCGGGCCGGCGCAGATGGACACCTTCGATCCGAAACCTATCCTGACCAAGTATCACGGTCAGCGGCTCCCGATTCACTTCGCGACCGAGCGTCCCACGAGCACCGCCCTCGGCTCGCCGTTCTCCTTCGCCCGCTACGGCGAATCGGGGCTCGAAGTCAGCGAGCTCTTCGCGGGTCTCGCCGAGAAACACGCCGACGATCTCTGCGTTATCCGCTCGATGTATGCCGACACGCCCATCCACGAAAACTCGCTGCGCCTCATGAACTGCGGCGCGAGCATCATGGCGCGACCGAGCATCGGTTCGTGGGTGACCTACGGCCTCGGCACGGAGAATCAGAATCTCCCCGGCTTTGTGGTGCTCGTCCCGAAAGGCATGCCCGTCGCCGGGGCCGACAACTGGCAGTCTTCGTTTCTGCCCGGGGCCTATCAGGGCACCTACATCGAGACGCTGGATCGGAAGGCCTCGCAGCTCATCGACCATCTCACCAACACCCATCTGAACCCGAAGGAGCAGCGCGCCCAACTCGATCTCGCCGCCGCGCTGAATCGCCGGCATTTCGAGGCCCGCCACGATCCCGCGCTCGAGGCCCGCATCCAGAGTTTTGAGACGGCCTTCCGTATGCAGACGGCCGCCACCGATGCGTTCGACATCGACCGCGAGCCCGGGCACATCCGCACCCTCTACGGTGACACTCCCCAGGCGAAGCAGATGCTGATCGCGCGCCGGCTCGTGGAGCGCGGCGTGCGCTTCGTGCAGGTCTGGCATGGCACGCTCCAGCCCTGGGACAGCCACAACGACATCGAGAAAGATCACCGCAAACTCGCCGCCGAGTGCAGCCAGGGTATCACCGCCCTGCTGACCGATCTCAGGCAGCGCGGTCTCTTCGACGACACGCTCGTCATCTGGGGCGGCGAGTTCGGCCGCACTCCCACCGTCGAGCTGTCGCAGGGCGAAAAAGTCGGCCCCACCGCCGGGCGCGACCATAACCATCACGGCTTCACCATGTGGCTCGCCGGCGGCGGCACCAAGCGCGGCGTGATCCACGGCGCGACCGATGATTTCGGCTTTCAGGCGGTGAAGGACCGGGTCCACGTGCATGATCTTCACGCCACCGTGCTCCACCTGCTCGGGCTCGATCACGAGCGGCTCACTTACAGGCACAGCGGCCGCGACTTCCGCCTCACCGACGTTCACGGCAACGTCATCACCAACCTCCTGGCATGATCCGGCGGCCGCGACTTTTCGCCGCCCTGCTCTCCGCCGCGCCCCTTGGGTGCGCCGCGAAGGAAGACAAAGACACCCGCCTGCTTTGGCGCTTTCCGCCGCGTCGGCTCAGCGCCGAGGAGATTCGTGACACGATGCTGGCTGTCGCAGGCAAGCTCCGGCTCGAGCCGATGGGCGGACCTGGCTTCCGGCTCTACAAATTCACGCGGAACAACGTCTGCACCTATTTCCCACTCGATACCCACTGTCCCGCGACCTACCGCCGCGCCGTCTATCATCAAAACGCCCGCGCCAGCGTCGTCGATGTGCTGAATGACTTCGACCTACCCGACATCGCCTTTGCCGCGCCCAAGCGCGCGAACACCACCACACCGCTCCAGGCTCTGACGCTGCTCAATCACAGCTTCACCCTCGACATGGCCCGAGCCCTCGCCGCCCGCATTCAAAGCGGCGATGCTGTGAGCCAGGCTTACCGCTTCGCCTTCCAACGCGATCCCTCCGCCAAGGAGCGCGCAGCCGCCGCCCAGTTTTTCACCGTATACGGTGCCGAGGCCTTTTGCCGCGCGCCGCTGAACGCCAACGAACTCCTCTTTCTCAACTGAAGAACGCCTTTCACCGATGACGAAGCCAACCGCACGCCCCGTGTCGCGCCGCGCCCTGCTCTCGGGGATTCCCTACGCCGCCGTCGGCCTATTGGCCGGAGTTGCCTGCGCTGGGGCTGCCAGCGTTCCGGGCCCCGCCACCCGGCGAACCTATGATCCTCGCGAATTCGGCGCCTTGGGTGACGGCACGACGCTCGATACCACGGCGATCCAACGGGCGATTGACGCCTGTGCTTCGGCGGGCGGCGGCACGGTTACCCTGCAAGGCGGCACTTTTCTCTCCGGCACACTCATCCTCAAGAGCCACGTGGCGCTTCGTCTGGAGGGGGGATCGCGACTGGTCGGGAGTCCGCGCATCTCGGATTACCAGGCGACCGACATCACCCTGAAGAACATTGCCTGGGCGCTGATTTACGCGGACGGAGCGGACGGCATCTCCATCACCGGCCCCGGTAGTCTGGAATGCCGCGGCAAGACCTTCCAAGGTGAAGTCGGCCCGAGTGGCCGGCTCAAAGACAGCACGCCGCGCCCGGTGGTGGTGCGGTTTCGCAACTGCACCAACGTCCGGCTGGATCACTTCAAGCTGCGCGACTATCCGGTGTTTGGCCTTCATCTGATCGGTTGCCGCGACGTGGTCATCGAGGGTCTGGTCATCGACTGCTTCGTCCAACCCAACAACGACGGCATCGATCTCTGGGACTGCGAGAAGGTTTTCATTTCCAATTGCAGCATTTTCACCGGCGACGACTGCATCGCGATCTACTCCGAGCACCGGGCGTGCAGCGACATCACGATTACGAACTGCCACCTGAGCACGCTCTGCCAGGCCGTGCGGCTCGGGCCGCACTCGATCAAAAACCTCGAACGGATCACGGTGGCGAACTGCGTCTTTCGCGAGGTCGGCCACTCCGGCCTCTGCCTGCAGATGTGCCAGGGCGGCGTAATGCAGGACCTCGTCTTCTCGAACATCGTGATGGATAACGTGGTCGCGCCCATCACCGTGCGGCTCGGCGGCTGGCAGACTGATCCGAAAATGACCTGGTCGGTGCAGGGCGACGAAGGCTGGGAGAAGGGCGTGTTGCGCAACGTCCGGTTTGACAATATCCGGGCGACCGTGCCGGCGGTCTCCATGCAGGGAACCAAATACGAAGCAGCCTGGCGCAATGTGCCTAAACTGGCCGGCATGAAGCGCTCGTGTATCCACCTTACGGGAACATCCCGGACGACCATCGAGAACGTGGCTTTCAACGGGGTGCACATCACTTTCCCCGGCGGCGGCACGGCGGAGGAAGGCCGGCGCCGGGACGTTCCCGAGTTGGAGCGCACCTACCCCGCCTCCTACATGTTCGGCGTCCTGCCTGCCTACGGTCTCTACGCGCGCCACGTGCGCGGTCTGTCGCTCCACCACGTGCGCTTCGACCTCGCCGCGCCCGATCTCCGGCCCGCGGTGGTGTGCGACAACGTCGCGGATCTGGAGTTGAACGGATTCAGTGCGGCGGGGCATCCCGCGGCAGAAAGCCTCGTGCGACTTTCGAACGTCCGTCAGGCCTTCATTACCGCCAGCCGGCCGCTTTCGCCCGTGCCCGCCTTCGTTCTGACCGAAAATATGGGACGCAACGAACTCAGCCTGCAGAACAATGATCTTCGGATGATCCAAAAATGAAAAGAACGACCCGTCGGGAATTCATTCAGACAACCGCCGCCGCTTTGGCAGTGGCATGCAGCGGCAGGTCGGCACACGGCGCCGCTGCGTCGAATCGAGCCGCCAGTCTCGGTTACACGCTTTACGGCATGAAGACGGTCCCGGTTCACGAGGCCCTGACTCACTGCGCCCGCATCGGCTACCGGAACGTCGAACTGCCGTTGCTCTCCGGGTATCCGACCCAGCCCGACCGGTTGTCTCCCGCCATGCGCGGCGAAATCCGCCGGCAGGCGGAGGGCCTCGGGCTGACGATTTCCGCCCTCACCTACAACATGAGCCTGACCGCGCCCGACGCGTCGCAGGCCAGATACCGGGATGGAATCAAACTCGTTTCGGAGATAGCCCGCGATTTGGCGCCCGACCGGCCGCCGCCCATCCAAACGAGCATCGGCGGCAAGGCGGAGGAATGGGAGGCGCTCCGGGAATCGATGGCCGTCCGTTTGCGCGCTTGGGTGGCAACCGCGGGGGCGGCCGGCGGCTCGCTCGTCATCACTCCGCATGTCGGCCATGCCGTCAATTCGCCCGACCGCCTGCTCTGGCTCTATCGCCAGGCGGAGCATCCGATTCTCGGCCTCACTTTCGACCGCAGCCATTTTGAGCTCGAGGGGTATTCGCTGGCCCAGAGCGTGCCGCAGCTTGCGCCCCACACGAGATTCGTTCATCTCAAGGACACCAAGGGCACGCCCGCCGCCTACGACTCTTTCCTGCCCGGCGAGGTTTACCTCGACTATCCGCACTATCTGCGCCTGCTGGCGGACGGAGGCTACCGGGGCCCGCTTGTCGTCGAAGTGAGCGGACGCATCTCCGGAAAACCCGGCTACGATCCCGTCGCCGTCGCCCAGCAGTGTTACGCCGCCATGTCGGAGGCGCTGGAGAAATCCGGACGCCCGTGAGACTGGTCCCCGCTCCGCTGCGTGCAGCACCGACCGTGGACCTGTGACGAAAAATCTGAGGAAGCGCAGGCCAAAACCGTAGTGACGATTCCGGCAGGTTCGTTAGAATGGGTGCCGACAAGGTCGCCGTGAGGCTGCGGATACCCCCGCGGCCCAGGCAGCCTGCAAACACCCCAACCCCATGAATACACCCTTACCTGTCCATCCGGTCAGCCGCACGGGCTCGCTTTCCGCGCTCTTGCTTTCCGTTGCGACGGCCGCCGCCCTGTCCGCCCAGAATGCAGGGGCAGGTGCGGCCGCTGCGGGCGCTTCGTCCGTGACCACCGAGGCCGTGCAGCTTTCGCCCTTCCAAGTGGACGGAAGCCAGGATCGGGGTATCTCGCCGCCAACGCGCTTTCCGGCACGCGGCTCAACTCCAAACTCGAAGACCTGAGCGCCTCGATCACCGTGATCACCAAGCAGCAGATGCTGGACATGGCGGCGCTCGATATCAACGACCTGTTCAAGTATGAAGCCAGCACGGAAGGCACCGCGACCTTCACGAACTTTACGGTGGGCCAAAACGGCGAGGTCGGCGATTTCGTGCAACGGGATCCGCAGGCGTCCAACCGGATTCGCGGTCTGGGTGCGGCTAATATCTCAAGCAACGGCTTTCCGCAGAAGACCGCGATTCCGATCGACCTCTACAATACCGAGGCCGTCGAGCTCAGCCGCGGGCCCAACACCAGCCTCTTCGGGCTCGGCGGGGCTTCCGGTTCGGTTAACATCCTCCGCTCCCAAGCCAATCTCAAGCGCTCGATCTCCAGCTTTACGCTGCGCGGAGACAGCCATGGTGGCTACCGATCGAGCCTTGACCTGAATCGTCCGCTTTTCCGCGACACCTTGGCTCTGCGGCTCTCCGCCGTATATGATGCACGTCGATACCTCCAAAAACCCTCGGGGGAGACGACCCGGCGGCAGCAAGCCACGCTGACCTATCAGCCCTTTGGCAAAACGACCATTCGCGCCACCTACGAGCGACTCCGGTCGATCGCCCGCCGCCCGAATTCGGTGACACCGCGCGACGCCGTCACCTATTGGCAGTCGATCGGCAGCCCCGGCTGGGACCCGGTCACCCAGACCGTCACCTATGCCGACGGGCGCAGGGGCACCAGTGCGGTCGTGGACGGATTCTTCAACATCGGGGCCGGCTTCACCAACAGCCCAACCATGTATATCGACCAGGGCACGGTTAAGCTCTGGACGCTGAACCGCCTCAGCACGACCGCGAATCCCAATGGCTTCAACTCAGCCATCGCGGCGAGGGAAAGCGGCACGCTGATCCAGCGTTTGCGCAGCACCACCTTGCCCCTCTTCACCACGCCCGGAATTTCGGATCGGAGTCTCTACGACTGGGAATCCGTGAACTTCGTGGCCATCAACTATCGCAAGGAGCGCGCAGACATCAAAAACGTTCAGATCGAGCAGGAACTCTTCCGAAATCCCACGCATCATCTCGCCGCCCGGGCCGGGTGGAACGAGGAGCGCTTCGCTTCCTATCGCGTCGATTTTGTTGGCGGGCTGACGGCCGTGCTCTTGGTCGATGTCAACGAACGCCTTCTCGACGGCACGCCCAATCCCTTTTTTAGGCGCCCGTATATCGGAGCCGCCCAGCCTCAGGTGATCGACCTGCCTTCCTACGACGACGTCCAGAGCGCCGACCTCGCCTACCAGTATGCTCCCCGCCACCTTCCGCGTTGGCTCGGTTGGATCGGAACGCAAAAACTCATCGCCCATGGAGACACCCGCCGCAGCTACAATGACAGCAATCGATATCGCGACACCGTTGTCAGTGACCATAGCTGGAGTAATTTGCAGCGGAGGGCGGACGGCAATCTGATGAACCGGGTGTATTTTCGCTACTACGTCGGAGATAACCAGAGGCAGAACGTCGACTATGCTCCGCCCGCCCTCTACGGGGTGTCGGGCCGGCATGATCTCAAATGGTTCAACGGCGCGACGAGCCAATGGGTGACTGAAAACGCGAACCTGCAACCGGCCGGAATCATCCAGGGAACCACCCGGGCGCGGAGCGAGGTGCGCACGCTTTCGCTCGCGAGCCAAAACTATTTTCTCTCGGACCGGATCGTGACTACATTCGCGATCCGCCGCGACCGGCAACGGGGACGCGACTCCAGCGCCTCGCAGGTGGATCCAACCACCGGGCTGCTCGACTACTCCGGGCTGAGGAGGTTCACCAACTGGGTGGCGTCGGCAGGCGACACGAAGACGGCTGGGATAGTGGCAAGGCCGACGCGGTGGGTGAGCGCGTTCTTCAACCACGCCGACAGTTTTCAGACGGCAGGTGTTCAATACACGCTCTTGGGCGAACTCCTGCCCAATCCCACCGGCCGCGGGCGCGACTACGGCCTGATGTTAAACTTACTGGGCGGCAAACTTGTCCTGAAGGCCAACCGATTTGAAACCAGCCAGCGCAACGCGCGAACCGGCAACGCCGCCATTGCCGGCCGCGTGATCAGTTTCGAGACCGGGCGGAGCATCACGACCTCGGGCACGACGTTCGGATCCGAGAATCTCGAATCATGGGCGACAGGTGTAATCACTCAGCGGTTGGCGCGCCAAGGGGCCACCGCATCGGCCGCGCAGATCAAGACCGAGGTGGCCAAGTTCATGCAACTGCCGGAAGGTTTTCTGGACAATGTCGTGACGAAAAACATCGGCGCGACCGACGACACCACCACCAAGGGCATTGAGTTTGAGGCCAACTACAATCCGGCGAAAAACTGGACCTTGAAGGGAAATGTCGCCTTCCAGCGGGCGATCGATGCGACGCGCTCGCCCGGAATTCAACAGTATCTCGACTGGCGGATGCCGGTTTGGACGACGGTCAAGGACGACGACGGTATCTCGTGGTGGAACTCGACCGGAGCGGCGTCCGGTTTCAACACGGCCGTCTTCGCTCCTTACAAGCTGCTCGTGGCGAATGCCGGGAAGCCGCGCTCCCAGACACGCGAATGGCGGGCGAACGGCCTCACCAATTACCGGTTCACCGACGGCAAATTCAAGAACCTGTCCCTTGGCGGTGGCGTCCGATGGGAGAGCAAGGCCGCCATCGGATTCTACGGGGCGCCGCCTGACAGCGACGGCGTCATCCGGAGCTACGACGGCAACCGGCCAATCTACGACCGGGCCCGTTACTACATCGACCTGACAGCGGGCTATAATTTGCGCCTGTTTACCGACCGGGTGCGAACCCGGATCCAACTCAATGTCCAAAACGTGCTCGAGGATGGCCGCCTGCAGGTCGTCGGCGTCAACCCGGACGGTCAACCGTTCAATTTCCGCATCGTTGACCCGAGGAAATTCGTGCTGAGCACGACGTTCGATCTTTGAGCGAGAAAGCCATACCCCCACCAACCATCCCATGAAAACGCGCAATGTCGCCCTCGTCTCGGCCGTCTTAAGCGCCGGATTCGTTTCCCTGCATGCCCAAGCTGTGGATTCAAAGAAGGCTCCTCCTGCCACCGGCGCCGAAATACCCGTCGAGCTTTCGCCGTTCGTGGTCAGCTCGACGCAGGACACCAGCTATCAGGCGCTGTCGACCCTCGCCGGCACCCGCTTGAATACCCCGTTGAAGGACCTGGGAGCATCAATTTCCATCTACACAAAGGACTTTCTCAACGACATCGGCGCCACCAATTCCTCGGAACTACTTATCTATGGGACAAGCACGGAGGCGGCGGGACCCGGTGGCAATTTCTCCGGCGCGATCAGCGACGTGAATGCGCTCATTGTCTTGAACGGCGGAGTGCAGAGCAACCCGCAGGGAGCGAGCCGTTCGCGCGGACTGGCCGCACCGACCTTCACGCGCGGCCTCTTCCCGAGTTCGCTCCCCATGGACTCCTACAATACGGAGGCGGTCACGGTGAACCGCGGCGCCAACGCCATCCTCTTCGGCACCGGAAGTCCCGCCGGGGTGGTCGAGACGAGCCTGATTCAAGCCGACACCCGCCGCGATCGCAACACGGTGGTCGCGCGTTACGGCGACAACGACAGCATTCGGGCGTCGATCGACCTCAATCGCGTGTTGATTCCACAGAAATTGGCTCTGCGGATCGCGGCATTGCGCGATAACAATGAGTTCGACCAGCGTCCTGCCTTCGAAGAAAAGCGCCGGATCTTTGGCGCGCTTGCCTACCGACCCGTTCGTTCCACAGCGCTCCGGGCCAGCTTCGAGTCGGGTAACACCCTGGCCAACCGACCGATCACGATCCTCCCGTATCACAGCATCTCAAGCTTCTGGTATGCGGCTGGCCGGCCCAGCTTCGACTGGAGTCCCTACGATGATCCCGCCCGCAACCCTAGCGCGGTCGCGCAGAACGCGGGCAATTTTGTCAGTCCGCTGCTCGGGGCAAACCTGATGGGCCAGCCGCAGGTTTTGGTGGCTTACAACAACCCGCGCGACACTTCCCCGGCGTTCTCGTTCATCAACCAGCTCAACAACACCACGGGCACGGTCGCCAATGTGATCCAGAACAACGTCGTCAACGCTCTCGTCAATCGCGACGCCGCTGCCGACACGATCAATTTTCTCCTCACCAGAAACATCGCTGAGCTTCCGGGCAGTTATTGGACGGCGAGCAACATTCCGCCGGGCAATCTCCCGGGATTGGTGCCAGCCGGCCTCAAGGCGCAGGGCTTCACCAATTACGACGCGTTCAACTTCGCCAAGCATCAGATTTACGAGAGTGGTCGCCAAAGCGAGAGCTTCCGCGCCTTCGACGTGGCGCTTGAGCAGCGTGCCTGGCGGGATCGGATCGGCGCCGAATTGGCCTACCACGTCGAGCGCTATGATACGCACGATCATCGGGAATTCATGTTTGGCTCGACGACAAGCCACGTTCGCATCGACGCCAACGTGACGCTGCCGAACGGCCAGCCGAATCCCAATCTCGGCCGGCCCTACCTGCTCTCTGGCCAGCAGGGTTACGGCGAGACATTGACCAAGCGCGAGTCGTTCCGCGCCACGGCGTTTCTCCGCTACGACTTCAAGGAAATCCGCCCGACGTGGGGGCGCTGGCTCGGCCGGCACATTCTCACCGGGCTCCACGCGCAGGATGCGACTGACGGGATCGGCACCGCGTTCCGGCTGGCGACCGACGGAGCGGCGGCGCTGGCACTCAGCCCGGATGTCGGGGCGATCAACCGTCGTCCCCTGGTTATCACCTACATGGGACCTTCGATCATCGGGAGCAACAATCCGTTGCGGTTGCAGCCCGTAAACACTCCCCCGCTGCAGGCGGGACCAGCCAATGTTCCGCTCGGTGCGACCAGTTATTTCTCCCGTGCCGCGAACGCCAGCGACCCCGGCGGGTTCGTTTCGGCGCCGGTATCGTTTGTAGAACTCAACCAAGGCACCACGCTGCGCCGCGATGTCATCAAATCGCGGGCCTTTGTGCTGCAGAGCTACTGGCTGAAGGAATACCTCATCACTACGCTCGGCTGGCGTCGCGACGAGGACTACTTCAGCAGCAAAGTGATGACCTACGTCTCCAACCCGTCGAACCTCAACGATCCAGGCAAGGTGCACTACTCGTTCGCCGACCTGTCGTTTCCACATACGCCCCCGCTCCTTGCGGCCGGAGAGCAGACGAGTTGGAGCGCCGTGCTGCGTTGGCCCACCCGGTTGCCGAAGGGAGTCGATTTCCGCCTCTTCTTCAACCAGTCATCGAACTTCGCGCCCAGGGGGGGCGTTCTGAATGGATTCTTCCAGCCGCAGTCACCGCAGGAGGGTAAGACCAAGGAGTTTGGCTTCAATCTCTCAGCTTTCGCTGAGAAACTCACGATTCGGTTCAATACATTTGAGACC
>SXGR01429389.1_pt1 | contig 13776 bp, 14 predicted proteins | sample 3174711 | NCBI WGS metagenome assembly SXGR01 (sample SAMN11356860, study PRJNA531348) | freshwater metagenome | isolation source: freshwater sample F1-60 | place: China: Fuxian Lake, Yuxi | collected 2017-12-25
AGCACGTTGTACTTTCTTTATCATCTAACAAAACTTTATAAATAGGCATGTGTGGCAGAAACTTGGTACGTGGTATCCACTGATCTAATTCTGTTATTACATCAATTGTTTTTACTTTTTTTGTATTACCAAAATAACTATTTACAAGATCTTTTAATTCATGTTCTTGTATTGGAGTAACGTACTTTCCTGTGTAAGCGTCTAAACAAATAATTTTCCCTTCTGTGTTTACAATATTTATAATAGTTTTTTTAAGTAGCTGATACATGCAAATTTCGGAGCATGAATCTAAATGTTTATATTCCCATTTGTTTATAGCTGATAATTTTATTGTGCTATCATAACTAATATTTGTGCGCATTTTTAAATACTCTGTTTTCGATACAGAGGGAAACTCTTTGTACATCATAACAAATCCAGTTGCACACCACATAAAAAAAAGTAGAGATAGAAAAAATCCAAACAAGCGGTGAATATTACGCACCGCTTGAATTATTTTTTGTTTTTTTATTTTAACAAGTTCCACTATTAAAATGCGGCTTTAAATGTTAACATAAAGTTTCTGTTCATCCCAACAAAAAATTGATTGGCAAAAATCGCATCTCTGTAATAAAACTGATCAGTAATATTATTTACATTAAAACGTAATTCATACTTACTAAACTTATACCATATTGCGGCGTCTACAAGCGAGTATGCTGGTAGTTTATAGGTATTACTGGCATTAGTGTAGTTATCAGAAGTGTAGCTTACGCCAGCTCCTACCCCTAAGCCTTTAAAAATACTTTTGGCTACATCATACGTTACCCAAGAGTGTACTAAATGCTCCGGTGCAAATGCTAGCTTTTTTCCAACATTCGGATTTTCAAAATTATCATCTTTGTTTTTTTCAACACGTGTATTAGCGTTTGAATAACCTGCTGTTATGCAAAATTGGCTTGTAATATTAGCTTGTAAGTCAACTTCAAATCCTTTAGACGTTCCTGTTCCAATATTTTTATATATCCCACCCGCAAAACTTTGTAATATATTAGTTCTTGCTAGTGTAAAGGCAGATACGTTTATAGATATAAATTCTTTGTAAGCATATCTTACTCCTAGCTCACCTTGATAACCAGTTTCAGGGTCAAACATAGTGCCATCTGCGGCTACGGTTCGGGTAGGTTTAAAATAGGTATTGTAAGATGAGTAAATAGATAAATTTTTAATAGGTTCATAAACTAAACCTGCTCTGTAAGTAGGGTTAGTTATATTTAATTTACTTACCGTACCTTCTACGGTAACATTTCTATCTTTATCTACAGTATTTGTATAATAATCTCCATTAAAAACATCTACTCTAACTGCAACCAAGGCTTTTAATTTTTCAGAAATATTAATCCAATTTTGAGCAAATATTCCATGCGAAGTTTCCATTCTTGCTTGGTAACGATTATCCTCAATACTCATTGCTCCTTGATTTAAAACAGGATTTGCAACAGAAATTTTAGCATTTTTACCTGCGCCAGATATTACGCCTCTGTATGTTTTTCTATCTAACATATTAAAAGAGTAGCCTAACACAAATTTATTTTCAATTTTTCCGATTTTATAAGTTCCATTTAAGTCTAATTGATTTTGAAATGGTTTTGTTTGATGATTAAAGTAAAAAGGGAATGAGCGAGTTAATGAATCTTTTGTGGCGTTAAGAGTTAACTCTTCAGTAGAAAAATAATTTATATCATCAACAAAATACGAAGCCGTATTACTAATACCCCAGTTTTCAGAAATGCGATATTGATATTTTAATTGCATATCAACACGCTTATTTTTTAAATAATCTTGAGGGTCATTGTAGCGTGTTAATGGGTTCATTCCTTTAACAAGCGAACCATCTTGTTCTACTGGCAATCCAGTATCGGTAGCGTAAAAATCATCATTTGCTTGAACGGATATTTGGATGGTATGTTTTTTATGAGGAACATATTTTAAAGCGAAATATCCATTTGTATAGGAATTTCCAAAATTCCTAAATCCTTGAGATTGCCCCACACCAAAATCCGTTCTAAATGAAAGCTTGCTATTAATTGCACCGCCAGCACCGGCTGATATATTTCGTGTATTATACGAGCTATATGATGCCATAAAATCTGCTTTAAAAATACTTGTAGGTTGTTTCCTTCTAATGTTGATTATACCTCCTAGTGCCGAGTGTCCAAATAAAACGGAAGATGGCCCTTTTAAAACATCTATACCTTCTACAGCAGCTAGGTTAGTTGAAGGCGCACTTTGCGAAATATTATGGCGCTCATCTCTCACACCATCTACTAAGAGTACAAATTGCTCCATACCTCTAATGTGGAAGTGTTGAAACCCACCGTAAGTGTTGCGAGATCTCACTCCAGTTACATTTTTCATGGCATCTTCTAAAGCAATACCTCCTCTTTGATCTATTAATTTTTTATCAATACTGTGAATTGTAACTGGTAAGTCTTTTAAATCAACATCAATTTTATTTAAAGATTTCATTTCTTCAACTTTTTTATTTGTAGAAATTGTAACCTCATCTAAATTTATTGAGTCTTTTGTTTGACCAAAGGTATTGGTGTAAATCGCACCAATTAAAACAAGAAGTGATATTTTTTTTAATGTATTATGTTGTGTCATTTTAAATAATATTATAGTAGCCGTATCAAATGAATGATACAACAATTTTGTTTGTAATAAGTGAATTTTAGAAAAAAGAAAAAATTAATTTCTTTGAGTTAATTTAGAAATAAGAAAGGTGGCCCTCTTAATTTATAATTAAAATTATTGGATAGGGGAATTGAATTGTTAATCCTAAAAAAAGATAAAACTGCATATAAAAACAAAATTGTATTTAATAAAAAAACTTCGTTAACTAAAGCGGGTAAATAGTGGTCATTATCACAAATAAAACAATCTGAATGTTCGTGAGATACTTTAACGGTTAAAGAATTTTCTATGTTACTTTCAACAAATTCATTTTTATGTGCAAATACTTTGTGGAAAGGTATTACAACTAATTGAAATAGCAGGGTGGCTATTAAAAATAAAGAAAAGTATGTTGTTTTTTTAGTCAATGTTTGTTAAGTCTTAAATCTATCTATTGTTAGAGTTTTAATTTACTCTGCGTTAAGTGCTTTTAAAAGTATAGTTGCCGCAATGCCAAATCCTGCGCCCGAAACAAATAAATTCCATTTAAAATGTTCGCCTTTAATTATATTTGTATAAAGCCATAAAGCAAGTGTAAAAATTAGTACAATAAATAATTGCCCAACTTCAATGCCAATGTTAAATGCACATAATGGCATAATAATACTCCCGCCAAACATCATAAATTTAAAATTACTGGCAAACGCTAATCCATGTATCAACCCAAAAACAAGGGCAATGCCGTATTTTATTTTAGCATCAGAAAATTTACTTTGCTTATCATAATTAATAATATTTGCTATGGCTGTTATCATAATAGTGATAGGAATTAGCATATCTATTAATTTAGAATTTGCAGGAATAATATCTAATGCACTTAAAATAAGCGTTCCGCTATGCCCAATGGTAAAGGCTGTAATAATTACTAATATTTGTTTCCATTGATTTAGCTTAAATGCCGCACAAAGTGTCATTACAAATAATAAATGGTCATAAGCATTAATATCAACTATATGATTCCAACCATTAACAAAAAAAGAACTTAAATTATTCATACGGTCTTATGTTAAAAATTATAAGGGATAGCATAATTATTTACAACGGCTTCATGATTATCTTCTGCAATAAAAGGAGGTATGCGCACTGTTATTCTGTTAGACTGCATGTATCCAAACTCTTCAAAAAAGAGTGTGTTTTCAATCAGTAATTTATCTCCTTTTTTAATCTTTAACTTGTTCTCTACAAACTTTATTGTGATAACATTGTACTCTTTTAAAACCTCAGATGCTTTAAACTTTAAGGGTAAAATTTTTCCGTTAACAGTAATGTTAAAATGTTTTTCAAAGTAATCTTCAATTCCTGTTTTATCTTCTTTAGTTAAATCAGATAGGTTGATATTTTTAGTCAAGGTTTTATTAATGCTTTTTTCAAAGTCATCCATAAAAATTTTACATTCTGTTTTTAAACTTGTAGAATTAAGATCGTACTCTATTAGCGAGGCAGTAAGTTTAATAGGATGCTTAAAAGATGTAGCAAATATTACAACACCTAACAGTAAAAGAGTTTTATAAAATTTAGTTTTCATTTTTATTGGGTTTAATTATTTACAAGGCATTTGGGTCGCTAGTTTATTTACAGTAGCTTCGATTATAAAGGGATTGGTAATACTTGGAGCATAAACTATAGATACTTGTTTTGTATTCAAATTAAGTATACTTTGTTTTACACCTTTTTCTTTATACAAACCATCTTCAATAACTTTTTGACAATTTTCACAAGATGCCGCAGGGATATTTATTACAAGCAAAGAATCATTACTACCTTTTACTAAAACTCTTTCTTCTTTTGCTATTTGATTACAAGAGCTAACTGCAAAAATTATAGCGCCTATTATTACTATTTTTTTCATTTTTTTATTATTATGCTGGCGATTCCATAATAACAAACTCTCCGTGCGATGTGCCTATCGCTAATTGTTTATCATCGTTTGACCAACATAGTTTACTTATTGTGTTTTTCAATTTAACACCTGTTATTAAATTTTCGCTAATTGCAACATCATAAAAATGTACAAAGCCCATATCATCTCCCGATGCTAAAAAGCTACTTTTATTTTGAAATTTAGCTTGTGTTATTTTTCCTAAATGCCCGCCGAGCGTTTGTGGCATCTGACCTTGCGGCGCAACACCTGCAAATTTCCATACGATTAATTCATCCCAACAGTTTGTTAAGAAAAAGACAGAGTCAAAAGTCCAGTCCAATAGTTTAACTTTTCCTTTATAACCATTCATTTCAAAATCAGAACCAATATTATAAGGTAACGGAAAAAAATGCACTCTCGAATCCTGAGTACCGCAACCTATAAATTTGCCATCAGGGCTCCACGATAAAGAGTGCATAGAATTTTTCCACTCCAAAAACTCTATTGGTTCATCTTGCTCAATTTCAAATAAACGCACACCACCATAGCAGGCTGTGGCAAATGCCTTGCTATTACTATTCCACTCAATGCCAGAAACAGTACTTTCATGCCCATCAAATTCTTGAATATTCTTTCCATCATTATTAAAAACAGTTAATGTGTTTCCAGAACTTACAGCAAAATAGTTTCCATCTGGCGACCAAACCGCTTGCACTACCCATAGGCTATCTGATTTAATTTCTTTAATAAGAGACGCTGATTTTATGTCCCAAAGCTTGATAAACCCATCTTGCCCTGTTGTTACTGCTTTATTTTCGGTAGGTGATACAGCTAAACACATTAAGCCATTTTGATGCGCTTTTGCTTCAAATATCTTTAAATGGTATGATGAATTATAACACGTTAATATACCACACGAAGATGCCACAAGAATATACTCGTTTGTATAACTCCACCCAATACCAATTACATAATCATTAAGTTGGGTTCGCCACAATTCATATTCGTTTTTCGATTCGGCTATTTTATTTATTTCCAAGTGATTTACCATTTATGCCGGATTTAATGATTTTTTGGCTATGCAACTTTTGTATCCACTCAATAATTCTTCTCGGTTTAGATTTTTGCCAATAAAAATAAGTTGATTTCTTCTTCTCTCGCCAGGTTTCCACATTCTATCAGCTTTACCATCAAATAGCATGTGTACTCCCTGAAACACAAAACGCTCATCGTTACCTGCAATATTCATAACACCCTTCATACGGTAAATATCTGTACCCTTATTTTGCAACAAATAAGATATCCATTCGTTTACTTTTTGAATACTCAATTCGTTTTCATCTTCAATACCAACTGACGATACCAAATCATCATGTTCATGACTGTGTTCAAACTCCTCAAATAATATAGGAGAAATTTGAGTTAATCTTTCATATTTCAAATTTTGCAAGTCTTCTTTTAAAACAACTTTATGTGCGTTTACATTTAATAATTCTTTATTATTTTCTTTATACTCCGATTTAATTTTAAGATTAAACTCATCAGGGCCATGTTGCGTAAATACAGCATAAATGCCGGGTTTATTTGGTCTAAAGTAAAAATTTTGCAAATTAGTATCAATTAGCAATCTATTTAGAGTGTGATTCGTATTTATAAACTTATCTGCCTTAACCTCTTTTGGGTGCTCCGAAAATAACTTAATAGCTTGCTTTTTGGCCTTAGCTATTTCGGTAACACTTGCGTCATTTAATTTTATAAACCCGATATCAAAAGAAGGATCAGGGCCTTCAGTCATTTCAATTTGATATTCATTATCAGCTAAATTATATAAGCCCATCCATTCATAAGGATACTCTTCTGTTGAAAAGGAAGGATTTATTTCAATTTTTGCATCTAAGTCAAAAGCTTTTATATCAAGTATGTTTTCAAGATTAATTTCAGCATTTTTAGTTTTATGTATTTTAGCATTGGCATTCATTGAGCGTATGCGTTTTTCAAGTATTACTAACTCCTCGGCAGTTACTAAATCTGTTTTATTTAAAAGAATAACATCGGCAAAAGCAATTTGCTCCTTACATTCCTCACTATCATCAATATGCAACCAAACGTGTTTGGCATCTACAATGGTAACAATGGCATCAAGGCTGTATGTTTCTTTTATATCATCATCTACCCAAAAAGTTTGCGCCACAGGGGCAGGGTTTGCCATGCCTGTTGTTTCTACTATAATGTAATCGAGTTTATCTTTACGTTTCATTAATTGATCAAGTATGCGAATTAAATCTCCACGAACCGTGCAACAAATACATCCATTATTCATTTCAAAAATTTCTTCATCAGCTCCAATAACCAATTCGTTATCAACTCCAACTTCGCCAAATTCGTTTTCGATTACAGCTATTTTTTTACCATGATTTTCACTCAAAATTCTGTTAAGTAAAGTTGTTTTTCCAGACCCTAAAAATCCTGTAAGCACAGTTACTGGGATTGTTGTTTTATTTTCCATATTATTTATATTTTATTTAGCATTAGGTATTGCATCACTATTAATTATTGTATCTCCTTCTTTATACAAAAAGTTGGCCTCAACTAATTTTCCATTTAATATATGGTCATATACTATTTTCTTTGCATCTTCTTTTGTAACGCATTTATACCAAATACATTCGGGCTGAATAAAAACCACTGCTGCATCATCGCATCTGCCAATACATTTTGTTCTTACTGTGTGTATTTCTTTAAATAATCCTTGGTCTCTAATTTCTTTTCTAAGTGTTAAAATCATTTCCTCTGCTCCCGCTTTATTGCAACAACTGCCATTACACATAAATAGTGTATGCTTTACTTTTGTTATATCTTTTACCGACATTATGTTACTGTTGTTTTAATATTTTTAAATAGAGTTACAACATAAATTGATACTACAAATGCTATAAAAATTAAACCAACTAAAGTGTTTGCATAATAGCCTAGTTGAACAATTGGGAAAAAAGTAATCGTAATTTTGTACAAGGCAATAGTAAACGACATAATAACAATTGACCATCCTATCCATTTACGATAGTTGGTTATTAAACTTTGGTTTGTTTTTTTGTTTAAGATGCTATATAAAACTCTACCATCTATTGTATCTATCACTATCATTCCGGCAGAGAAAACCAATCCCATAATTACTGAGGCTAAAATCCCTCCTCTAAGAGAAGCGGCATAACCCCAAGCAGCTGCTTGTGAAGCTGTGTCAAAAACGGTAGCAAATAACATGCCTATTAGTATTATAGATAATGGGTTAGTACTATTTTTTAGTTTATTAGGAAGTAGTTTTGTTCGCCACCCTACTATTTTATGAGGCTCTTTAATTAATAAACTTTTTAAGTTCAAAAATCCGAGTAATAATAATAATGCAATGGGAATCCATTCTGCTATAGCCATTAGCCAAATTGGAATATCGAGCTTACCTGAAATTAACGCTACTAATACCGAGATAATTGTAACTACTAAGCCGTGCCCAATTGCAAACAATGTTCCTACCCATTTTGCAATTGGAGAATTTAAACTTGCGTGTCTCATAGTCATCCCATCAATAATGGCAATATGGTCGGGATCTATACCATGCCTAATCCCTAGTGACAGCATTAACAAAACCCCAGAAAAGTTAAGAGAAAAAGGAGTTATATTTTCCATTACTAATAGTTTAGTGCAAATTTAACGAATTATTTTAATAATGCAACTATGTTGCATTTAGTAGCGAAACAATTTTTATGAGGCCAAGGGTGGAATCGAACCACCGTATCACTTTTTAAAGTTTAACTTATCCACTCGGTCACAAAGCCTTTTTTACTCAACATCACAAAAATAGTAATAATTTCAGTAAACGCAATAATGTTGCAATAACACATTTTTGAAATTTGTTAGGTTACTTTTTCTAATTTTGGATATTAACATAAAACCTTAACCTTTAATAAAATGACAATCTTAAAATCAATTTCAGCTGTAGCAATTACAATTGCCTTAGTTTCATGTGGTGGAGCTAATAAAGAATTAGAAAACAAATTAGCCGTTGAGCATCGTAACATGGAAACGGAAGATTCATTAATGGAAATTAGTCATGCAGAATTAGAAACTGCTCATAACACAATGAAAGACGAGCATGGAACGGTTGCTAACGGACAAGATAGCGCCTGCATCGCTATGGAAGCTAATCATGATAAATTAATTGCAGAACATGATGCTATTTTAGAAAAGCATAAAGCTTTAGTAGCTACCCATAGTGAACTTGAGAAAAAACATGTGAATGGTGAGGCTGATGCTAAAACAGTTGAAGCGGATCATTCAAAAATGGTAGAAGAACATAATGCGATGAAAGCGGAACATGAAAAAATATTAGCTGACCATGAGCAAATGAAAAAGGACCATGAGGAAATGATGAATAGTCACAAGCAAAGCACTAAATAATTAAAAAACCCCTTTAAAATTTCAAGGGGTTTTTATGATAAACTATTTTTGACAGTTATCGCAAGTACCTTCAATGTTTAAATTTAAACGAGATAAAGAAAAATCTTTAGGGAGTTTAATAATTGGCACTTTTACTGTATCTAAACAAACAACATCACCACATTCAGTACAATTAAAATGCACGTGCTCATCATGATGTTCGTGCTCGGTACAATGTTTTTCGTTGCACATCGCATATCTTGCCACGCCGTGAACATCCATTATTTTGTGAATAATACCCTTTTCTTCAAAAGCAGAGAGAATACGATAAAGCGTCACTCTATCTGCTAAATTATTGAATTTTTTTTCGAGTTCAGGTTGAGAAACAGCTTTCTCTACCTTTTGTAAATGTTCTAATACTTTTATCCGAATTTCAGTTTTACGAAATCCCAATTCATCTAATATTTGTGGAGCTTTTTTCATTTTAATAAAGTAAAGATAAAAAAATAAATTGCAACATTGTTGCTATTATAATAAATAGTATATATTTGTTTCATGGTAAGCATATTAAATACTGGAACTGCTTTTGTTTTAGGTGCGATGCATGCATTGGAACCTGGACACGGTAAAACAGCCATGGCTTCTTATACTTTAGGCAATAAAAATGCTAAAAATCATTTGTTTACTCTTGTTTTTAGCATGGCATTCTCGCATACTTTTATGCTTCTAGCTATTGGATTTGTAGTTTCTTATTTGTTTCCTCTTTTTGACTCTGAAAAAGCAGAGCACATTTTGGGTATTATGTCACCATTAATTTTAATGTCTATTGGAGGATATATGCTTTATAAAATCAAAAACAATAAGCATGTATGTTCTTCTAGTTGCACACATCACCATCATAAAAATGCTCCTATAAAAAAATCTATTAATGTAAATAGTTTGCAATTGCATACAGCATCCGTTAATAAGCCTACACATACTCATAAAACAACTGCATTAATTGGAATTTTAAGTGGATTAATACCTTGTCCATCTGCTATCGCAGCCTTTTTTATGGCTGGGCAAACAGGGAGTTTTACCAATTCTTTTGGCTATGTGCTTATTTATGTTTTTGGTTTTGTAATTGTGATGTTTTTATTAGCAATCATTTTTTCTTTTATTGGAAAAAAATTAACACAAAAGCAGCAGAAATTTCCAATTTTTAATAAAATGGATTTAATCAGTGCTTATTTGATTATTGTTGTGGGGATGGGTTACTTTGCATATAATTTATTTTTTCATCATCATTAAAATACCACACGCCTGTTGCGCGCCTTTTGGTGCATCAAGCACACGCGCAAAAAAAGTGCGAAGCACACCTATTTGAAAGGGAAGGAATTTAGCTCTTTTGATTTTTGCAATTGCGTTAGTGTCTATGGAGGGCAAAAAACAAATGTGCTAAATTAGGGATAGCCAAAACGGGTTTTCAAAACCCGAAAAAAGAGGGAGGAAATTAAAAACTAAAAACCGTTTCAACTTCCCTAAACTGTTTCTATGAAACCCTGTTCTTGTCGGCACGTACTTTTTTAGAAACCGAAAAGCTTGTTGTCTACTATAAAATTGTCTTTGGAATTGGCACTGGGCGCATTGAACATAACGTATTGGAGCTTTGCCTAGTACGCTTTGAAACACTCGTCAACCGAATGTTTAAATAAAGATACTAATGTTACTACGCATTTGCAAAGAAAAATAAATAACTTTCCCGAAGGGACAATATTTGCAAATGCTTTGATGTCTGCAAGTATTAGGCAAAGGTGCTGTTATAACTTGTGCGCCCTACACAGTTTGAAAAAACAACTAACAGAAACAAACTATTACTAATAAAAGACTCATGTGTCTAACCGAAACACAATGCCACCTTTTAGCAATTTGAAAAATTGCCAGAGCGTTGGTGAACTATACAAGCTTTTTTGCAAAATTTGGATTGCAGGGCTGGTTTGTGCGTTTTGCAAATGGGCTTGGATAGTTTGCGGGGACGTCCTAAGTTAAGTAGATTGCAAGAACTGACGAATAGTTTACAAGAACAGAGAACACGAAAGCAAGTACAAACGAGGCGGAAGCAAGAACAGGATTTACAGTCTGAAATATTGTCACAAAGATTTGCAAAATAACCTATAAACACAGGTCTACAGAAAAATAGCCGACAAGTACAAGCAAATAGCTTGTTAAAATATATAACACGATTGTTAAAACACTCGAATAGTCTAGAAGAAAACTTAAACATCTATGAATTATATACGAGTAGATAGGAAGAACATAAAACATTGACTGACATATTTTCTGATATGAAGTAAATTGTATTGAATGTTTTGCATTTGTCCTTGAATAGATTTGAAGTTGCGGTAAGTAGCTATGGACTTTATGCGTTAGGGATTGACCTGTAAAGCCCACAGTGGAGTGATAACGGAACGAGGACTTGCAAGGGAAAGCCCGCCAACAAATTTTAGTAAAAATTTGTTGGAACGCCCAAAGGGCATAAAAAAATCCAACTTGTTAGGTTGGATTTTTTAGTGATTACTGAGCTGACTTTTTAGGAACAACCCTTGTAAACTTGATAGCGTTTACAGCTTTGTATTGTTGGCTCGATGCACCGTAAACACTTTTCACATAAGCCTTAGCTTGTTTTACTATATCTAATGCGCCTGTGTCTTTAGCATAAAAGAATAGATTACGTTGAATACGAGCATTTTTTAAAGTAGCATAGCTTGTATTAGCCGTATTATTTATAGTGTTTAAATTAGTGAATTGTGTTTGAAGTGTTACAACTTTAAATGCAGTTTCGTTTGGGTTGTAAGTTGCAACACTTTGTAATATCAAAATCATTTTTTGAAAGTGTTGAATTAAATTGTCAAAACTTTGTTGTGAATTTGATATTGTTTTTGCTTCGGGAGTTTCGTTTGGGTCTATTACTTTTTCGGCAGGAGTTGTGTCGGCTATACCTGAATCTGCTTTAGTTAATTTTGAACCCGATGAACGAAATTTGTTTACTTGAAAAGTAAAGTCATCAATGGTTTGTTGTGGTACACCCAAACTTTGTAATGCTCCTAGGATTTGTGTTACTTCTTTACGAAGTGGTTCAAATGCTTGTTCACGAGCGTTGGTAGCGTTTTTCCAATTTGTAAAATTGGTACTTACATCTGATAATTTAGTGTTGGCATTGGTTGCTAATGTGCCTAATGCCGCTAATTTGATTGCATTATTACTTGGATTATAAGTTGCTCCAAAGGTTGCAATAGTTTGATTTAATTTTAACAGGTTCGCTCCATTTTTAATGTGACCTGTTTCATAATAGTTTGACATGATTTCTAATATATATAAGTTAAATTATTTTATCGATGTTCTGCTTTACTTTAAGAAAACGAGCAAGGAAGAGAAAGAGTTCGAGAGTTTAACATGTTTTAGGTGGCATATCTTTTTTGTTTATTGTTTTGGTATAACGAAGTATCGTACCAAATAATACAATGCTATTCTAAAGTTTTGTTAAAGCAAGAAACACACTTTATAAGTGGTTGGTTTTTGGAGATAACTGGTTTGTTTCGACAAGCTCAACAATCGAATGAATGATTGGGTTTAAATAAAATACGCAAATAACAAAACCATGCTGCCGCAGGCTTGTGCCGTGTGTGAGCGGAGCGAGGGGCACAGAATACACAAGGGTTGTTGCGAAAGCAATAACTTTTGTGACCTTATTGTAAGTGAAAGCGAATAAAGAAAACGCCTTGGTTTTTCAAGGCGTTTTTTTATTTGCTTGCACGTTTTTAAGTTATGGATTTATAATTAGTTTCTTAATAATGCTTAAACCATTGGAATAACTTACTTTGATAAAGTAAATGCCTTGGGCGAAATTATATAATTGTAATTGATGTGTTTTTGAGTCAATAGTTTCTTGAGCCAATAGTTGCCCTGAAATATTTGTTACTTCTATCTTTTGAATTACATCTTTACTATTTATTGTAAAAACACCGTTGTTTGGATTTGGATAAATCTCAAAACTATTTTTATTACCTAACTCATTAACGCCAACCGTTGTTTGGTCTATTAAAGTTATATCATCTATGTAGTAGTATGAATATTGTGGGTCACTTGGTATAGGATTATTGGTGCCAGCATATAAAGTATCAGTATTTCCACTAGAATCAAAATTACCAATAGTTATATATTGCTCTCCGCCACTTGCCATAAAGCAACCTTGTACTTGTGTCCACATAGTAGAATCGGTTAAAAATCCACTTTGATTAATTATTTCTGGAACTGAATTGATATATGCACCTGATACCATTGTAGGTGTCGAAACTGAAAAATAGGCTCCTATATTTTTAAGGGCATATTCTTTACGATCTGATCTTGAAACATAAAAACTTAAACAATAGATTTTGCCAGCTTGTAAAGGATTACTTAATAGCTGGTAAATATATTCACTATAGCCACCAGAATAAGGAAATACACCAATGCCAACATAGGCGTTGCCATGTTTCGCATTCGAATATCCAAAAAAACTATATGGAACATTATAGCCACCTACACCACATACAGCGTTAAAATAATCTGGACTATTAAAATTATACCAATTATCTAACACATGCGGAACTGGCATTCCCACCCCATTGTTATCAAAGCCTCCAGCTGCACAATCAATTGGATTTGTATAGTTTTCAAAACTTCCATTATTGATTAAATTTTGAGAGAAATTATTTTTAAATAAAAATATACTGGCTAGCAATAGCCAGTAT
>SXGR01010989.1_pt1 | contig 13771 bp, 13 predicted proteins | sample 3174711 | NCBI WGS metagenome assembly SXGR01 (sample SAMN11356860, study PRJNA531348) | freshwater metagenome | isolation source: freshwater sample F1-60 | place: China: Fuxian Lake, Yuxi | collected 2017-12-25
GACGGCGGCGGCGGCAACGGCACGCCGGCCGACAGTCCGCCACCGGCGCCGGGAGGCGCGGCGGGCAGCACCATCGGCGTGAGCGCGGCTGCGTCCGGCGGCAGTGCGCGCGTACCCGCGGCGACCCCGTTCTGCTCCAGCATGAACGCGACGAGCTCGGCGTAGCGCTCGGCGCCAAGCCCGCCGGGCATGGCGGGCGGCATTCGCGTGCTCGTGAAGGTAAAGAGGGTCTCGGCGGATCGCCCGCCCCATCGCTGCCGGAACTCCACGCCCTTCAGCGGCGGCCCGAACTCGCCATCGTCGAGGTTGACCCCGTGACACGAGGCGCAACTCTGGGTATAACTTTCCTTGCCCGCCGCGGCCTGGGCGGCCGTATAGGTCGGGCTTGCGAGCGCCTGCGCGTCGACGCTGCGCGAGAGCTGCAGGGCAGCCACCGCGGCAGCGCCACAAATGGCGAGAACAAAGGGAATTCGCATCAGGACCGTTATCTTAGCGTCAAAAAATCTTCGGAACCTCCGCTACATGGTGTAGCGTAGGCGAACCCACATGCGCGTACATCTCGTCAATCCAAGCGATATTTCATTCGGAACCGCGGTCATCACCCCTCGCTGGCTGTATGTGCTCGCTTCGGCGACTCCTGCCATCTACGGCGACCCGCTGCTGACCGACGAAACCCTCGAACAGTTCGACTTCGACCGCGTGGACGCGGGCGACGTGGTCGGGATTGGCATCCACACGGCCAACGCGTACCGCGGGTACGAGATCGGCCGCGAGGCGCGGAAGCGCGGCGCGTACGTGGTGTTCGGCGGCATCCATTCGACGCTCTACCCCGCCGAGACGCGCGAGCATGGCGGCGGCCATGCGGTGGTGCGCGGCGACGGCGACCTGGTGTGGAGTCAGGCGCTCGCCGACTGCGCGGCCGGCAAGCCTGCCGAGGTGTACGAGGGCGGCCGCATCGACGGGCGCTCGTTCTACGGCGGCCGGTGGGATCTGCTGCCCAAGGACAGCTACATGTGGGCCTCGGTGCAGACGGTGCGCGGCTGCCCGAAGCACTGCTCGTTCTGCTCGGTGTGGCGGACCGACGGCCAGGAAGCGCGCATGCGCGGCGTCGAGGACGTCGTCGGCGAGCTGCGCGACCTGCGCAGCCGCGGATTCCGGTTCATCGTGCTGGCGGACGACAACTTCTATCCGGTGGCGTTCGCCGATCTCGCGATGGCGAAGCGGCGGCTCGACCCGACGCAGCTGCAGGAGCTCGAGGCCGTCCGGCGCGAGCGCTTCGAGCTGATGGAGCGGATGGCCGACCTGCCCGACGACATGACCTTCTTCACGCAGATCACGATGGAGGCCGCCGAGGACCCCGCGTTCCTCGACGCCATGCGCAAGGCCCACATCAAGGGCGCGCTCGTGGGCGTGGAGTCGGTGACCAAGGAAGGGCTCAAGGCGATCTACAAGGACTTCAACCTCGCCGGCGACGAGCTCGCGGCGCGGCTCAAGATTTTCCGCCAGCACGGCGTGCACGTGCTCGCGTCGTTCATCTTCGGGCTGCCCACGGACACGCCCGCCACCTTCGACGCCACCGCCGAACTGGCGCAGAACGCCGACGTCGCGCTGGCGCAATTCGTCCTGCTGCAGCCGTTCCCGGGCACCGTCGATTTCGAGAAATGGGAGAAAACCCAGACCGACGTGCGGAAGGTGGACGATGTGCCGCTGACGCGGCATTGGCTGCTGCCGTCGGGGAAACGGCCGAAGATCTACATGCCGCACCCGAGCCTGTCGCCGGACGACATCCGCCGCCACACGCAGCACGTCTGGGATCAGTTCTACAGCCTGCCGGCGATCTGGAAGCGCTCAGGCATCGTCAAGTCGATGCAGGCCCGGCTCGCGTTCACGCTGATGTCGAAGCTGTACCGGCAGATGTACGCCAACACCGGGATCGCCACCGACAGCGCGCGGCACGCGCGCGCCAACCGCATGGCGCGGATGATGGCCAGGCCGGCGCGCCGGCTGTTCGTCTCGGCCGCCAACAACTGACACTCACTACTGCACGATCCGTCCCTCTGTCAGGAAGCGGCGGTAATCGGTGAAGCGCTGCGTGATGCGCGTCCGCTGGGTGCCGCCGCCCCGGACGATCTGCAGCGTGTCGATCGACGCCGGCAGCATCAGCGTCTCCTCGGGATCCCTGAACGCCACCCGCCTGAACTGAATCGACGAGTCCGCGCGCTCGATCACCATCGAGGCTGACGCGCCGCGCCGTACGTGCTCGCGCGGCACCGGAAAGTCGAACTGCCCGACCAGGTGCTCGTCGTAGCGCAGCACGTCGAACGTGGCCGCGTCCACCCAGATCCGTCCGCGGGAGCGGCCCGGCAGCGAGATGCTGACGCACTCGCGCGTCCAGCTGATCTCGGGCGGTCCCGGCGCGATGCCCTTGTAGTCGAGCATCACCGCCGCGCGCCCACCCACGCGCGCCCGGCCGGCGAGCGTGAAGGCGTACTGGCCGCGTTTGGCGGGCAGCATCATCGCCAGCGGCTCAGGCGACACCGATTTGGGATCCATGCACTCGGCGCGGTCGCGCTCGCGCGGCTCGCGGCCGTTGATGGAGACCAGCTGCCGCAGGATGCTGGCCTCCGGCAGCAGGCCAGGGCCTGCGCTCTGCGGGTCCCACTCGACGCGCAGCTCATAGGCAAGGCGGCGCGGAAAGTTGTCGGGACTGAGGTCGGACCTCAGCGGCTGAATGGAAACCGTTTCCAGCGAAATGATGCTTTGGGCACGCGCATACCACTCGACGACCCGATCGCCGACCCTGGTCAACAGCTCATCGAGCGGTAGTTCGGCGGCCGGTTGCGCCGCCGGCGATGCCACCACGGCAAGCGCCAGCACGACGGTACAGACAGCTTGTGATGCGCCACCGGGAGGCGTAGAGTGACGCCACAGAGGTGCGTCATGGCTGAAACAGTGAAGTGCGCCCACGCGGTGTGCGAGTGCATGGTGCCACCGAACGGGCCTCACGGGAAGTACTGCAGCGACCACTGCAAGGCGGCGGGCAGCAAAATCGAACTGCGCTGCGATTGCCAGCATCCCGCGTGTCGATAGAAGGCCTCTGGGCCCAGGCCCCGGGCCTCGGCAGGCATCAGTAAAGCGACTGATTCCTCTGGGGCCTGAGCCCTGAGGCTTGGGGCCTACTGACCTCGTCCCCCCCTGCCAGCCCCGGCGCCGCGTGCGCGCTCGTCGCTCGAGGGCGGCACGACGTTCTTCGCCCGCAGATACACGGCCGCGTAGCCGTACATCTCGTTCGAGTGGGTGATCATCCCGGCGAGGGCCGCGGACCGCGCGATCTGGCCGCGTCCCTGCGTCACCATCTGCGCGCCGCTCTCCTCCGTCAGGCTCGCGAACGCATCGTCGCAGAACGCGAATGAGGCGGCGAGCGCCTTCTGGATCTCCGCTTTGCTCGTTTTCTGCTCGTGATCGGTGCCCATATTGGGATTTGGCACGCCCTTGGCCGCGGCGCACTGGCCGAACTGCGCGTTGGCGACGTGGCCAAACAACTGGCCGAACGTGCGCACCTCGGGCATCGCGCTCGGCTTGAATGCGTAGTCGGACTCGGGGAGCTTCTCGGCCGCCTGCGTCAGGTTGTTCTTGATCCCGTTGTAGGCGCGCTGGAGATACTGCGCCATGGTGACCGGTCCCGGCGCGGGGCCCTGGGCGGCGAGAGACGTGGAAAGAAGGATAACGGCGGACGCACACGAAAGAACGCGCTTCATCATCAGCTCACTCCTGCGGCGATACAGACCGCGACTCCGCACGGTACACCAGGATGCGATCGGTGAGCTACTTCTTGCGGGGGCGGCGCGGACGGCGGCGATGCGCGATGGGCTGTCCGGTCCAATCGGGCTGGTCCTGCCGCCGCTGCGACAGCAGGCGATCTGAGATGCGCTCCTGCAGCGCGCGCGCTTCGTCGATGAGCGCGTCGAGCTGCCGGAAGAGCGCAGCCAGTTCCTCGGGGGAGAGAAGGCGCTGCTCGCCCATGACGATTCGCTACCCGCAGAATACCGAACACGCGGGCGCACGAAAAGCAGAGCCGTATGCGCGATACCGCTGGGCCTCGCGCGCAACGGCATCCCGCTTGCCTTCAAAATAGCCGGAGGCCCATCGTGATGCGAACCCAGGAACGCCGCGACATCGGCGCGCGAGCGCAAATCGTGCAGCGCGTGATCAACGGCGTGGTCCAGAACCCGAGCGTGACTCTCACCGTCGATACGCTCCAGGCGTGGCTGGACATCCCCATGGAAGCGGCGCAGCGCATTATCGAACGGCTGGCCTCGTCGGGGCTCGTGCGTGAGGTCCAGAAGGGCGTGTGGGCCCGCGGCACCTGGCCGGGCGCGCAGCGCGACTGGTACTGAGGCGGCCGACCTCTTCAGTTACCGCGCTGATCCGTCAGCGGCTCTCACGTCTCAGGGTCAGGCTCGACGCTTCGCTCTTCGCGGCGGGGGTAAACCCGGTTGGACGCGACTCCTCCGCCGCCGCATCGACATAGGCGAGGCGCAGGCTGGTGACAGCCACGTCGAAAATCCCCTCCCATTGCATGCCGCCCGCGTGCGTCAGATCGATCGCGAACGGCCGCTTCGACACGTCAACCTTCAGCGTCCCCTTCGTCGGCGTGCCGGTCGCCGGCCGGATCTCGAACGTCTGGCCAAGGATGAGCATCACCCCGCCGCGGAGCCCCTCGACCGCCTTGCCCTGGCCCTGCGCGCTCGTGATGATCCAGCGCCCCTGAAGCGGCTTGAGCGCGGCGCCGGCGTCCTGGGCGCCTGCACGAGGCGCGATAAGCGTGAGCAGTAACGCCGCCAGTGCGAGCCGTGTCATTTATCTCCCTCCCAGGGTAAACCGCGCGCCGGCGACCGCTGCCCGCGGCAGCCCGGGATAACCGAGCGCGCCCTGGTATTCGGTATCGCCGAGATTGTCGACGCGGACGAAGAGCGCCGCCTCGTTGCGCAGCCGGTATTCACCGCCGATACCGACCACCGTGTACCCCGGATTCACGGTGATGTCCACTGAACGGGTGGCGGCAATCGGGGAACCTGGCGAGGGCACAGCCGACAGACCCAGAAACGCGGCGTCGTGGCGCTCCCCCACGAAGCGGGCGTCCAGGTTCACCGTCGCCCGCCCGGCGGCGTAGCCGACGCGGATGGCGCCCGAGTGCTTCGGGCGCCGCAGCAGCGGCTGGCCCGGCTGGAACTGCTGGCTGGTGCTGGTCGTCGCCGTCACCTTCGTGTCGACGAGCGCATACGTCGCCGCGGCCGTGAGGCCGGCGACGGGGCGCTGCAGCACCGCCTCGAGCTCCCACCCATTCGCCTCGGACCCGGCGATGTTGACGAAGTCCGGCCGCCCGTCGCGGCCGGGCCCGCTCGAGCGGAACGCGACCTGGTCCTCGTAGCTGTTGTCGAAATACGTGACCGTCGTCCGGAAGCGCTGATCGGCGAACGTCAGCTCGGTGCCGAGGTCGATCGTGCGCGCGCGCTCAGCGTTCAGGTCCGGGTTGCCGTCCGAGAAGGCTGAGCCAAACAGCTCGCCGAACACCGGGTTCTTGATTCCCTTCCCGGCGTTGACGAATGCCTTGACCGACGAGACCGCGCCGCTCGTGAACGGCAGCAGGAATCCGCCTGCCGACACCTTCGGGCTGGTACTGCTGCCGTAGTGCGAGTTGTTGTCGCCGCGCGCGCCCACCGTGACGAACCACCGGCTGGCGAGGGTGAGCTGCTGCTGCACGAAGACGGCATGGTTGTCGAGCCTGAAGCCGGCGTTCAGCGGATCGGATTCCTTCTCGTACTCGTAGCCGCCGGTCAGCGTCTGCCCCGCCCGCCATGCGACGTCGGCCTGGTACTTGAACGAGGGGCGGCGGAATTTCGTGTCGCTTGTGAACGGGAAATCACCGACGCCGAACGGCGTGCTCGCGATGAACTCCCACGCGGCGAGCGGCTGGCCGCCGGCGCGAATCGCGTTGAACGCCGCCTGATCGATGAACCGCACCAACCGCGGGCTCGCCGGAAAGACAGCGCCGGGAGTGCCCGACAGGATCGCGAAGAGGTTGAACGAGGGATCGGCGATGCGATCGACGACCTCCGAGTCGCTGCGCGAGTAGGCCACGGTGCCGCTGCCGGTGACCCGCGGCGCAATGCGGTGCGTGACGCCGAGGTGCCAGGAGAGGTCCCGCGTGTCGGACGCCGTGCCCGTATCCCGCGACCCGAAGGCAATCGCCCCGACTCCACGTCCGTTCGCGTCGCTGTAGCGAAGGGCGCTGCGCACCGTGGCGCGGTCGCCGAGGACGACGCCGATGCTGCCGTCGAAGGCTGTCTGAGTGAATCGATCCTTCTCAGGCAGGATGTCGCCGAACGCGCCATCGGTGCCGCGGTACGAGACGCCGCCGTGATAATCGACGCGCTGTCCCGCGCCTCCGGCAACCCGCGCATGGCCGCGCCAGGTATCGAACGTGCCGCCTTCGATCGAGCCTGACAGTTGCGGCGCGTCCGACGGGCTCGCGCGCCTGGTGAAGATCTGGACCACCGCGCCCATCGCATCGGAACCGTACAGGGCCGACTGGCCGCCGCGCACGACCTCGACGCGCTCGATCTCGGCGGCGGAGACACGGCTGAAGTCGAACGTCCCGCCCGTGTTGTTCACGCGCACGCCGTCGATGAGCACCAGGTTGTAGTCGGACTCGCCGCCGCGCGAGAACAGCGACGCCAGCGCGCCCTCGCGGCCGTTGCTCTCCACGCTCAGCCCCGGCACGATGCGCAGCACATCGGCCACCGACGTGCTGCCGAGCGCTTCGAGGTCCTCCGCCGTAAACACGGCCACCGATGCCGTCGAATTCGCGCGCGTCTCGGCCGTCCGCGCCGCGGTGACGACCAGCGTGTCGCCCACGGCCGCCGGCTCGAGCACCAGGTCACGCGTCGCCGTCGTCGTCGCGGAGACGTCACCGATCTCCTCGGCGAAGCCGGCAAGACGTGCGCGGATTTGGTACGACCCCGCCGGCACCTCGAGCCGATAGCGTCCGTCCTGCCCCGTGGTGGACGCAGCGGCGACCTGCGTGCCGCTGACCGCTTCGACGAGCGCGCCCGGGACGACTCCGCCGGATGAATCGGTGACGATGCCGCTGATGGTCACGCGGGACTGGGCGGCGACAGCAGACGCGAGCGCAAGTAGCGACACGAAGACCAGGACGACGATTTTCATGAGCGTCGAGTCTACCGCGCCGGATCGGCCATGAACTGAAGAGTTTCTGAATCTTTCGTCAGGATCGGCGTCGACGCGCCATTCGCGCGCGCGGTGTGGCATCGTAGGCGCGCGTGTGGCGCAGACTGCTCTTCCAGACACATCGATGGGTCGGCCTCGGCGCGGGCATTTATTTATTCGCGATCGGTATCACCGGCGCCGCGCTCGTGTTCCGCCAGGACATGCAGGCGGCAGTCTATCCAGAGTTTTTCGATGTCGATCGCGGCGGCGCGCGCGAGGCTGAGCCGGCACTCGTCCTGCGCGCGCTCGAAGCCGCCTATCCCGGTTACCGGGTCAGTGGGCTTGACTGGCCGACGTACCGGCGCGGCACGTTCCTCGCCTACGTGAGCCACGGCGACGAATTCAAGACCGTCTTCGCGCATCCGGTCTCCGGACAGGTGACCGGCGAGCTGCCATTCGACGCGATCCGCTGGCTGCAGGAGCTGCACTTCAACCTGCTGGGCGGACCGACGGGTCTCATGATCAACGGCATCGGCGCGGCGCTGCTGCTGGCGATGTGCATCAGCGGACTCGTCATCTGGTGGCCCGGCGCCGCGCGATGGGCGCGGGCACTGCGCGTGGACGTCAGCCGAGGGTGGAAGCGCGTCATCTGGGATCTGCATGGCGCGATCGGCATGTGGCTATGGGCATTCATCGTGATGTGGGCGCTCACAGGTATCTACTTCGCGTTCCCGCAGCCGTTCCGGCGCACGGTGAATGCCGTGTCACCGCTGACCGTCGTCCGCGCCCCCGAGTCGGATCTCTCTGGCGCTCGCGTGGTTCCCGGAAGCCCTCAGGCTTCCAGTCTCCAGCCCGGCGCGCTGATCGCCCGCGCGCGACAGGCGGTGCCAGACGGCCGGATCGCGCGGTTCGTCTTTCCCTACGGCAACCGCGGCGCCTACCAGCTGGTCATGGCGCGCGCCGTTCACGGCGACTACGACACCACCGACGAGGTGACGCTCTACTTCGACCAGTACACCGGCGCGCTGCTGCTGACGCGCGACCATGCGCGTCGGAGTGGCGGCGACGCGCTCACCGCCTGGATCGGACCACTCCATACCGGAACACTTGGCGGCTTGACTGTGAAGGTCCTCTGGGCCATCGTCGCACTGGCGCTGCCAGTCCTGTTCATCACGGGCGGGACCATGTGGTGGAACCGGGTGCGCTGACGGCGATCATCGGCAGCATACTGATAAGGATGGAACCCATGAGAGCATCCGCGGCCATCGTCGTCCTCGGCCTGCTGCTGACGAGCGCGGCCTACGCACAAGGAACGCCGCCCGCACCCGCGGCGCCTCCCGCGCCTGCCGTGAAGACGCCGTCCCAGGCCGAGACGCTGGCGAAGTGGCCGTGGTCGATCGCGCACCATCCCGGACAGTTCAAGCAGGACGCGATCGTGATCGAGCTCGCGCCGAAGGAAGGGATGGAATACAAATACCGGCTCGAGAAGGGCGCCGCGATGCTCTATTCGTGGACCGCAACGAAGGAGGTCCATTTCGAGCTGCACAGCGTCCCCGACGGCTCGCCGCAGGGCTACGCCGAGTGGTTCGCCACCAACAAGCTCACCAGCGACCACGGCGTCTACAACGCCCAGTTCACCGGCCTGCATGGCTGGTGGTTCGAGAACCAGGGCGCCGAGCCGCTCACCATCCGCTTGACGACGTCCGGCTTCTACAACGAGTCCACCGAGTACCGCGCAAAGACGCCGCCGAAGGTGAAGCAGATTCCGTAGGCGGCTGCGCGAAGTCGATTCGGCCGCGATGACGGACTCCGGGTGCAGACCGCGTTCTGAGCGCAGCCTGCACCCGCGATGATGACATCTCAGAAAATTAGGTTCTTCAGGTATCGTCCGGCAACGACGACGGCGGTGAGACTCAGAAGAAGCCCGCCGAGGCTGAGACCGACTGTCAGCGGATACCAGGCCCACGCGCGCTGGTAGAGCCATGGAAAGTCGAGACTGTGCAAGCCGTGGTACAGCCAGCGCTCCAGCCGGCTGCGCCGCACCTCGGTCTGCACGAGCTGCCCGTCGTGCGCGTCGAGGTACATCATCGTCGCCTCGGGGTCGTTGAAGCTGACGCGCAGCACCGGCAGGCGGCGGTCGCCGCCCTTCCCGTAGTAGTAGGCGTCATACTCGGTGAGCCACGCGGCTTCGGTCACGCCAAAGTCGGGCATCACCGCGCGCGCAGCGTCGAGCAGCTCCTCCGCGTTGAACAGCTCGCCCACCTGCGTCACGTCGCCAACGCCGTTCACCAGCAGGCTCCGCAGCGACGCGCCGCTGCCGTAGTTGGTCACGGGCACATCGATCGCGTCCGGGTCGGCCGGCGGCTCGTAGCCCAGATAGAACGGCGCGCCCAGAAACTGGCGGAACTCGATCTCGCTCGGCTTGAACTCGTCGCGGAAGAGCCTGAGCGCATCGCGCGGAAACAGCCCGAACTGGTCGAGACTGACGCGGTTGCCGCGGATCAGCAGCACCTGCGACGGATCCGGCGCGTTCCCGGGACTCCAGTTCCACGGCACGACCGACAGCAGTCCGCTGACGAGAAACGTGAAAGTGAACACGCCGAAGACGAGCCCGGCGTAATGGTGCCAGCGCAGCCACCCTGAATAGGGCGACATCGCGACCGCGGGGGCGCGGCGCCGCAGGCGCACCCGGTAGACGCCGATCACGAGGCCAAGCAGGCAGACGAGGCAGCCGACGATCGAGCCGTAGATGATCAGGCTGGTCCAGAGCTGCCCCTGCACGCGCAGCGGGGTGAAGTACATCCAGTGCAGCACCGGTCCCGCATACCCCCAGAAGCGGCTCGCGCGATCGGTCTTGAGCGCGACCTCACCCGTCAACCGCGCGATGTAGAGCTCGGTCGCCGCCGGGTCGCCGAGGCTGATGATGTGCAGCGGTCCCGTCAGCCGGAACGGATGGCCGATCGTCCACTGATCCGGATCCGTGATCGACGCCACGAAGCGGGCCGTGCGGCGATGTTCCGGAAACAGATCGCCGGCGACGCCGACCGCTTCTTCCGGCTCCACCGGCGGGAACGGCGACCCATCGTCACCGAACACCGCCACCCACCCGCGGCGGCCGAGGAAACGGTAGACCGGACGCGATCCGTACGTGACGAGATAGGCGCGCTGGGGCAGCTCCGTGAGACCGGCGGCGTTGTAGGCCTCGGCAGGGCTCAGCTCGACGTCATCGCCTTCGAGCGGCGCGAGGCGCGCCAGCCTCTCTTCCGCCGAGTACTGCGGCATCCGGTGGTAGACCATGACGATGCCGGAGGCGAACCAGAGGACGAAGATCAGGCAGAAAGCGAGACCGATCCAGCGATGGATGCTGGTCAGGGCCCGGATCAACAGCGTCATCGAACGGACGTGAAGGCGATCTCGGAGCGGCCCGCCGACGCGGTGCCGCCCTCGGGAAGCGGCGTGGACTCGTTCCAGGCAAGCGCGAAGCCGGTGCCCGACGCCCGGATCGACGGGATGAGCGACGCGGTGTCGTTGTCGGTCAGCCGACTGGCGCGCGCCAGCGGCTGGCCGCTGTCGTTGAAGCCGCGGAAGTACACCTCGTGCTGCCCTTCCGAATCATCCGACCAGGCGACGCCGATCCGCCGGCCGTTCCAGGCGAGGTAGGAGCCGATCGAGTGTCCCTCCGTTTCGGTGACGCGGAAGGCTCGCTCCTCGACGAAGTCGGACATGCGCCCGGCAAAGAGGTAGACCTCCTGGTTGCCGTCGCGCTCGTCGTACCACGTCACCGCGACACGCCCGTCGCCCGAGAAGGCGACGTCGGGATACTTCGACGGCACGCCGTCGTCGGCGGTCAGCACGGCCACCTCGACGACACTGCCGTTGGTGCGCGCGACGAACAGCTCCTCGCTCTTCGTTTGCGCTTTCGCGTCGAACATCACCCACGCCCACCCGCGGCTATCGAGGGCGGCGTTGAGATTGAACGTGGTCTTACCGGCGGGCGCCAGCATGCGCGCCACGCGGAGGAGCTTTCCCTCCACGTTCCACCAGCTCGCCCAGACCTCGGACTCCCACGGCCGATCCGTGCTGTTGGCGAGGCCGGGCGGAAGGTCTTCGATCCAGATCGCCATCAGCCCGTTGCCGTCGCGCCTGACGATCGGGTTGCGGCCGTTGCTCTCGGCCGACGAGAGCGTGTTCGACCAGAGCGGCTCCCCGTCGCGCGACCAGACGCCAAGCTTCGCCTGGAGCTTGCCGTCGGCGGCTTTCTCGTACCACGCGACCGCGAAACCCTTTCCGGCGGACTGGATGTCGGCTTCGTAGGAGAGCTCGGGACTATTGGTCAGCCGGCGCTCGGGTCCGGCCGGCTCGCCCATCGCGTTGAGCAGGCGCAGGTAGATGTCGGCGTTGCCGTAGCGGGTGTCGTACCACGCCACCGCGAAGCCATCGTCGGTGGATGCCAGGCTGGCTTCGAACGCGCCGGCGCCGCTTTGGCTGACCTGCGTCCCGCCGCTCGGTCCGCCGCAGGCGGCGCAGAAACAGAGCGCGACGAGGGTCAGACCCCATGAGGCGCGCCGTGTCATGGGGTCAGACCCCATGAGTCGATCCGTGTCAGGGGGTCTGACCCTACTCATCGATTGGCCTGCGCAAAGGCGGTCAACGCAGCCAGTCCTTCGGAGGCGCCGGAATGTGCAGGCACGATCGCCGTCACCTTCACGCCGTCGGCGACGAGCCGCTGCTCCAGCCGCGCCAGCGAGGCGCGGTTGTCGGGCTGGCTGTCGCTGAACATCCAGGGCGCGCCCTTGAGCGTCCCGTCGCTGGCGACGTCCGCCGAATCGCCGAGGAAGAGCACGCCGTCTGCCACATATGCCGCGCTCCCAACCGTATGGCCAGGCACCGCATACACGCGCACGGGCACGTCGCCGATGGTGACGACGTCGCCGTCGTTCAGGTGGCGAGTGACGGTGATGCCGGTCGGCCGCACGGGAAAGAGCCGCGTGACCGGGCCGCGCGCGCCGGCGCGCCCCTCGACCAACGGCGCCTCGGCATCGAGCGCCATCACCTGGGCCTTTGGAAACAGTTTCACGGCGCCGGTGTGATCGGGGTGGCCGTGGGTGATGAAAATCGCGGACACGGCATCGGGCCCCAGCTGCCGCCGCGACAGCTCCGCGAGAATCGCGGCGCCGGATGTGTCGTTCCCCGCATCCACGAGCGCAACCTGCCGGCTGTCGATCGTGATGACGCCCATCCCCGAGAAGCCATCGGCCACCACCCGCACGCGGTCGAACGTCTGCCCGTCGGTGACGGGCCGCCGTCCCATGAACGTGGCCGCCAGCACGCCGCCGACACCAAGGACGAGCAGCAGGACGACCAGCAGGATGATCTTCAGCGCGCGCTTCATAAACATCTCCCGGCGGGCCGTGAAGACCCGCCCTACGAGTCGAGCGCGAGTCGCGCGACGTACGCGCGCTCGTCGGGTCCAAACCAGGGCGGGTCGCCCGCCGCCGCATTCTGGCGCATGTGCTCGGGGCTCGATGTCGCCGGAATCGCCACGTGGCACCGCCGGTCGCTCAGCACCCACTTCAGGAGCGCCTGCGACCACGTGGTCACGCCAAACGCGGCCAGCGGTACGAGCGCCGCCGGCGTCACACGGCGCTGCAGCAGGTCCCCTTCCGCGAACGGCCGCATGATGATAACGCCGAGGCCGCGCTCCGCGGCCGACGGCAGGATCTCGGTCTCGGCCTCGCGTTCGCGCGGGTTGTACGGCACCTGGATCGCGCCCACACGCGGGTCGGTCATCAGGCGGCGCATCTCCGGAAACGCACGCCGGCTGTAGTGCGTCAGTCCCAGCACCCGCGCGGCGCCGCGCGATGTCAGCTCCTCCAGCTGGTCGAGCCGCCTGGGGGCCGACTGCAGGTTGTGCACCTGGTAGACATCCACGCGGCCGCCGAAATACCCGAGCGCCGCTGCGATCTGCTGCTCTGCCTCGCGGTCGTCGCCGGTCCACAGCTTCGTCGCCACGATCGCGCCGTCCCGGCGTCCCTGCAGCGCCTGCCCCAGCACGCGCTCGGCCTCGCCGTACATCGGCGACGAATCGAAGAAGGTGGCGCCCGTGTCGAATGCCGCATCGACGACGGCGTTGCGCGTGCGCTCCTGCGGTCCGCGGACGTCGAAGGTCTGCCAGGTGCCCATGCCGACGGCAGGGACGAGCAGTCCCGTGCGGCCGAACGCGCGGTGTTCCACAGCGAACGGATGATATCCTCGCTTTCAATGAAGATCCTTGGCATTTCCGGCAGCCTGCGGAAGGACTCGTTCAACACGCGGCTGCTCCGCTCCGCGATCTCGCTGGCGCCGGACGGCGTCTCGATCGACCCATTCGACCTCTCGGCGATTCCGCTCTACAACGAGGATGTGCGCGCCGCCGGCTTCCCGCCGGTGGTCCAGCAGCTCCGTGAGGCGATCCGCGGCGCTGACGCACTGCTGTTTGCGACGCCTGAATACAACTACTCAATCAGCGGCGTGCTGAAGAACGCGATCGACTGGGCGTCGC
>SXGR01342343.1_pt1 | contig 13771 bp, 11 predicted proteins | sample 3174711 | NCBI WGS metagenome assembly SXGR01 (sample SAMN11356860, study PRJNA531348) | freshwater metagenome | isolation source: freshwater sample F1-60 | place: China: Fuxian Lake, Yuxi | collected 2017-12-25
GGGTGCGCCGGCGTAAGCCGGAGGAGAGTCGCGAATGAAAGAGTCGCACGAGAGAAGACTTAGCCAGTCACCTCGGCCTCGAGTGATGCGTCTTGTCAGGCAACTGCCAAGTCGAAGCGTTCACAGAGGCACTGCCAGGCTGTGTATTGAGCTCCGAAATCATCTTTTTGTGGTGGCCGACCTTGTCCTGACAAGGGGAAGGCAACAGTGATGTCGAGCGTTCATGGCAAGTTCGATGTCGCCCCCACGGAGTCTGAGACCACAAGCATGGCTGGAAACTTTCCTCACGGAAGCCGGGAGGCCCCGGAAACATCCACGGCTCGCCAAGCGGTTCGCGCCGCGCGGGATGTGGATCGGTCGGAGAAGGCGCGATGCCATACTGCCGACGCGCACGTTTCCGGGGAGTCAGACAGTTCCATAGTACCGGGGAAGCAGGCGAACAAAGACGGCGTGCCGCTGTCGGCGGAGTCTGTGGAGGGAAGGGGGCTGACCAAGGAGAACACCAAACAGTTGCTCTTGGACTGGACGCAGCGTCAGAAACCCAAGTCACGCGGACTGCGCGGTGTACGAGAAGCGGCACAACGGGACAAGCAGATGCGGTTCAACAATCTGCTGAGTCATGTCACGCCGGAACTCCTGTTCGCGAGCTTCTTCGATTTGAAGCGGCAAGCGGTTCCAGGGATTGATGGCGTGACGTGGGCTCAATACGCCGAGGACTTCGAGCGGCGGATCAACGATCTGCATGAGCGAATTCATCGGGGCACGTATCGAGCACAACCGTCGAAGCGAGCTTGGATTCCCAAGCCGGACGGCAAGCAGCGGCCCTTGGGGATCGCTGCGTTGGAGGACAAGATCGTCCAACAGGCCGTGAAGACGGTGCTGGAATGCATCTACGAAGAGGACTTCTTGGGCTTCAGTTACGGCTTCCGTCCTGGGCGGGGCTGTCACCAAGCTTTGGACGCGCTCAGCGTGGGCATCCAGCGGCGGAAAGTGAACTGGATTTTAGATGCGGACATCCGGGGCTTCTTTGACAACATCGACCACTCGTGGTTGTTGAAGTTCTTGGAGCATCGGATTGCCGACCCTCGGCTACTGCGGCTGGTGAAGAAATGGCTTCGCGCCGGAGTTTCCGAAGATGGCGAATGGTCCCCGACGACAGTGGGCACTCCGCAAGGGGCGGTGATCTCACCACTCCTGGCGAACGTGTTCTTGCACTACGTCCTGGACCTGTGGGTGGAGTCGTGGCGGAAGCGTCACGCGAAAGGAGAAGTCATCATCGTGCGTTATGCGGATGATTTCGTGATCGGCTTCCGCGAGGAATCCGATGCGAAGCACTGCTTGGCGGCGCTGCGGGAGCGGTTCACCAAGTTCGGTTTGGAACTGCACCCGGAGAAAACGCGGCTGATCGAGTTCGGACGCTACGCGGCCGAACGCCGGTCGAAGCGTGGCGATGGCCCTCCGGAGACGTTCGACTTTCTGGGTTTCACGCACATCAGCGGGACGACTCGGAAAGGGGACTTCACCATCCGCCGCATCTCGTCGATGAAGAAGCTGCGCACCAAGCTGCGCGAACTGAAGGACAAGCTGAGGCGGAAAATGCACCAAGACGTGACGCAAGTCGGCTCTTGGGTTCTGAGCGTGTTTCGGGGGTGGTGCAACTACCACGCGATCCCCGGCAACTCGGAACGTCTGCAACAATTCCGCACGGCGTTCCAGGACCTCTGGCTCCGCGCGCTGCGACGACGCAGCCAACGTGGCCGCCGGATGACTTGGCCCAAGTTCAAGTCGCTGATCGCGCGCTGGCTTCCCACACCGAGAATCCTGCATCCGTATCCCGACGTGCGGTTCGATCGTCAACATCCAAGGTAAGAGCCGTATGCGGTAGTTCCGCACGTCCGGATCCGTGCGAGGGGCAGCCCGCAAGGGCTGGCTCTATCGCGATAACAACGTCTTCCAGCTTGGTTGGAAACACTCCATGCCGACGAAACCAGAATTGGCAAGCCAACGTCAGTCGGAGAGCGTCGTGCCTCGCGAGTTCCTTGTCGCATTGGTCTCGTGATTCGTCGATCTTAAACCGGTACTCACGATCGAGCGCAGAGTTATCAAGCCATCGTTGAAGTTCCGAACCTGAAATGCCCGACTGCGGAGCTGTGACGTCGAGGAGTGCTCCATGTTTGCTGAGCAATCGACGTTGTGAACTTCGTGGTGTGTCGCCTTCAGCAAGCCAGTTTTCGAGGGCGAGCTTGTTCCAGCGAACATTGAAATCGGGCTGTCCGAGACAGTACCTGACGAATCTTGAATCGCGCCAACTGGGCTCGTCACCCATCACAATGGGTGGATCACGATTCCACTCTTCTCGCCCCCAGGCAAGCTTCCAGAGATCGCAATAATGAACCTTGAGCAACTCCGAAAAAGGCCGCGTGAGCTGGAAGTCTGCGGTCAATTGATCCAACGCGACCTGCAAATCAGCGTTGCTCGCTTGCGATTCCTCGGCCCATCGCACAATGCGCTTTGCGGTTTCATTGTGTAGATAATAGCCAATAAGGCGCCCAACCGATCCTGTCCGTTGTCCGATATGCCGACTGAATCGCATGAGGCTGCGATACCATTGCCACGCCTCTGACATGTGGCCTTCCGATTGTTCTCGCTCACCTTGCAGGCATGCCAACCTCAAGAACTCGCGCGCTTGGGTGACGTCCGGAAGACTGTAAAGCAGCTCAGGGTGTCGCAGATCGCCGTTGATTGCAGACACTTTCTCTGTGCCCAGCCGCCAGCGATTCAGCGCCGGCCGATTAGCGTCCACCCAAGATCGCAAAGCGGGTGAAGCCTTCTCCCAACCCGCATCAAACTCCTCTTGCGAGAATTTTGAGGGCACCAGTAACGCTCCTGCTGCGTTGTAATCGACGAAAGCATTGTCTTTGTCGTCCACCGTCTCGGAAAGAAATGCCTCGACATCAAACGGATCGGCGATGTCCGGCACCTTTGCCAAGCGCCAGCCGCGCACTAAAAATGGCGACAGCATCACCAACACAAACAGCAACAGCGGGAGCGCCACAACCGGGCGCAGCCACCACGTCCAGTGACGCCAGTTCGGAGGGGCCGAAAGGTCTTCGTCGGGCGGCGGAACAATAGGGAATTCGTAGATCATGGACTCAGCCTGGAACGGTCACGATCCGTCAGCGCGTGGCTGAATGTTGGATCGCGTTCATTCTCGAAATTGGTCGGCCTTGGTTCTACCGACTTTCTGGTCGGTTTTCGTCGGAAGGGAGGGAACCTTGAGAGTTGCATGTTTGGCCCCGTGGCGAGATTCTGACGGAGACAGGGTGGATGACTGGCCGGGAAATTTCACAAACCCAGTGAGGGGACCATGCCCAACGTGCGACGGCTGTTGTGGGGATTGACCTGTTTGGCGGCGATGGCGATGGCGATGACGGCTCAGGCCGAGAATTGGCCGGGTTGGCGTGGGCCGCGCGGTGATGGCTCCAGTGACGAGACAAAAGTTCCGGTGACTTGGAGCGAGACCTCGCACATCGCCTGGAAGGTCAAGCTCCCCTACGGCGGGCATTCGTCGCCGATCGTGCTGGGCAATCGCGTCTTCTTGGTCGGTGCTAACACCGGCACACAGCCCAGCCGAATGCTGATGTGTCTCGATTTCGCGACAGGCAAGCTGCTGTGGGAGAAAGTGGTCGTCGAGACGCCGCTGGAGAAGAAACACAAACTCAACAGTTGGGCGAGCGGCACGCCGGTCACGGATGGCGAGAAGGTCTACGTTTCGTTTCTCGATCAGACGGACATGCTCGTCGCGGCGTACGATCTTGAGGGTGAGCGGCTCTGGCAGACTCGGCCAGGCGTGTTCAAATCGGAGCATGGATTCTGCTCGTCGCCGGTCGTGTTCAAGGATTTGCTGATCGTCAACGGCGATCACGACGGCGAGTCGTACCTGACCGCGATCAAGCGAACCAACGGCGACACCGTTTGGAAAACACCGCGCGAGTACAAGACACGCAGCTACTGCACGCCGATCATTCGTGAGATCGACGGTCGCACGCAGATGATGCTGTCGGGCAGTAAATGCGTCGCCAGCTACGACCCGCACACTGGCAAGCAACTCTGGATGCTCGACGGTCCGACCGAGCAGTTCGTAGCGTCGCTGGTCTACAACAAGGGGCTGATCTTCATGACCGGCGGCTTCCCCGATCATCACGTCATGGCCATCGACCCACGCGGCAGCGGCAAGATCACCAACGAGTCGCATGTGAAGTGGCACTACAAAAAGGCGGACGCCTATGTCCCGTCGCCCATCGCCTGCGGAGATTATTTCTTGATCGTGTCCGACGCCGGCATCGGCACTTGCTACGACGCGGTGTCGGGCAAGATTCAGTGGCAGGAGCGGCTCGGTCCGCACTACTCGGCGTCGTTGGTGACGGCCAATGGACTCGTCTATTTTCTGGACGACCACGGTCTGATGAAGGTCATCAAGCCCGGGCCGACGTTGGAAGTCGTCGCTGAGAACAAGCTCGCCGAGGATACGTTCGCCTCACCGGCGATCAGCCAAGGCAAGCTGCTGATTCGCGGGACGGACTCGCTGTACTGCATCGAATAGACCACGAAGGTTTCCATGATCCGCAAGAAGAATCGTCAATCCAGCCAGGCTGCCGAGTCCGAGCCATCGCGACTGTCACCATACCCACCTCCTGGAGCCTGGGCGTTGTCGTCCTCCGCCAAGGAGACCGATTGGGAAGTTGGCATCTTTGGCGACCTGACCGATAAGCAAACGGAGCTGTTTCAACAGTTGTTGGAAGTTCCTCGCAACAGTCGCGGGACCATCTTTTTCGACAGTGGCGGTGGCAGCATTTATTGCGGGCTGGCGTTGGCGACGCTCATCAAGCTGCGCGGATTGCGAGCGGTCGGAGTCGTCGCAGGGGAATGTTCCTCGGCAACGATTTTGCCATTCGCGGCGTGCGAGCGACGACTTGTCACGCCGCATTCGACGCTGCTGTTTCATCCGATCCGCTGGCAAAGCGAAGAGGAAGTGCGGCTCGAAGAGGCGGCTGAGTGGACTCGGCATTTCAAATTGCTCGAGGCCGACATGGACGGACTGTTGGTCCGCATGTTGGGGGTTGATCCAGAGAAATTGCAGACGTGGACTCGGCCAGGACGGTTCGTCTCGGGCCCAGAGTTCGTTGCAGAAGGATTGGCCGAGATGATCGACCTCTTCGGCGGTGACGTTTGGACGCAGATTCGCAAAAATAGATCGGTCACTCCGTGACCGGAAACGCGAGTCACGGAGTGACTCGCCTACGGTTACGCCTCGTTGTTGAGCACATCCACCATTTGACGCAGGCGGCCAACTTTCTTGCGGTCGAAGTTCAAAGTCAGCCTCGGCAGTTCGATCGCGTCCGGTTCGTCTGACTCCAAACGATGCGCGGTCGCACGCTCGATGCGACCGGATTCCAGCAAGTCGGAGAACTCGTCGTTCAATCGGGTCAGCAGGTCGTCGGAAACCGGAAGATTCAGCCGCAGAATCAATTGGCCACGGACGAACCGCATGCTGTGGTAGGCGCGGAAGAAGTGCAGAATCTCCTCGATCGCGGCATCGACGCTGTTGGTCACTTTGAACAGCGACAAGTCTTCCGGAGAGATCAGTCCTTCGGAGAGCAATTCGTCGGCCAGATACCGCCGCCATTTTTGCCAGTAGTCATTCGTCGGATCATCGACGCAGACAATCGGCATCAGTTCGTGCTTGCCCGTTTGAACGAGCGTCAGCGTCTCAAAGCACTCGTCTTGTGTTCCAAAGCCACCGGGAAACAAGGCGATGGCGCTGACCTCTTTGACGAACAGCAGCTTGCGGGTGAAGAAGTATTTCAGATTGATGAGCTTGTGATCGTTGAGAATGATCGGGTTCGCCACCTGCTCAAACGGGAGCATGATGTTGACCCCCATCGCCATGTCGCGGCCGGCACCAACGTGAGCACCCTCCATGATGCCCCCTCCCGCGCCGGTCAGGACCATCCAGCCGAGTGCGGCCATGCGGCGGCCGAAGTCGACCGATTGCTGATAACTGGGGTGATCCGACTTTGTCCGTGCCGAACCGAAGACGGTCACTTTGCGATGCTGCCGATACGGTGTGAAAATCTTGAAGGCGTACCGCAACTCTTTCAGCGCACGAGCCAGAATCTTCACGTCCCCCAAGGCCGCGTTGTCGCGAGCCAACTTGTCGGCATCCTGTTTGATCTCCGCAATCAATGATTCCAATGTGACGCGAGGACGCGGTTGTCGAATGAACTCGGTCGGATCAGGATCAAAGACATCGTCCGGAAGTTCGTCGGCCATGCGTGCCGCGAGATCTTGCGGTGCCATCGCGCGAGATTGTTCCTCCTGCGGCGACGACAAGATTTCTTGAAAGGACTGCGAAGGGTCAAATTCGTCGGGAGTTCTCGGTCGATCCGTCATGTGAGCTTCCGTAGCGTTTCAGTTTCACGAAGAAGCGCCGGACTCGGACGATCGTTACGCAGCCAAGGCAGTGAGCGCTTCCTCGCGTGAATCATAGATCGCCCAGAGCGTGTCGAGCGATGTGACTCTCAAGAGTTCTCGAGCCATCGCACTGGGGCCGCACAGAACCAATTCGCCTCCGCGACTTTTGACGAGCTTGTGACAGCGCAACAGCAACGCCAAAAACACCGAGCCAAAATAGGCGACGCTGCTCAAATCGAAAACGACCATCGGAACCTTCTGCTCCTTGAGTGGCCCCAGAATGATTGCCGCGGCAGGCTCGATCAGATCCCAACGCATGGTTTCCACGCTGGCCGCCGGAATCACCACGATGCAACTCCCTTGCCACTTCAGCTCGAAGCTTTCGGCGGGGTCGATGCTGTCGTCTTGAGTGTCAAACATGCTGAACTCCTCGGTCGCCTGCGAGTGACCGCTGTTCAATTCCGGAAACAGAAACGGGATGTTACGACTCATCGAAGCTTGCCTGCAAGCTGTCAAGTTTCAACCGGCCAATTGCTACAACCGTCAAAGTTGACGTGATCGGAAAATGGTGTACTCTGTGGCCGACCTCGTGATGCCACGCACGCTCGCTCTCGGATTCATTCCTCTTGCGGAGCGTTACGACGGTGACTCAACAATTCAGCACCCCCGTGGGGCAGGTTTTTAACCTGCCACCGAATGCAGGGCAGGTTAAAAGCTTGCCCCACGAAACTCGCTGGCCGAAGCTCGTTGCCACGAGATGCGATTTCACAGAGCAAGTGGAAGCAGCGGGGTTGCTGCTTGCTCGTGGCGAACTCGCTGAGTCCGCCAAGCAATTCCGAGCACTGCTGCAAGTCGGTCTGACGTCCCACGATGCCGAATTGACCGAGGCCGCTTGCCACAATCTGGCAGCGGTGTATCGGCAATCAAAGCAATGGGACACGGCGGAAACTTGGCAGCAGCAGTCATTGACGCGGCGACTACGGCATGCCTCCGAGTCGCTCCAACAGTCCGCCGATGAACTTGGTCGTCTCGCGTGCGATCTGACTGGTTGCGGTTGCGACGCCTTTTTGAAACGGGATTGGGAACTCGCGGAATCGTTGTGGCGACGCGCGTTTGCCATCGAAGAATGGCGTGGCTGTTTGGAGGGCCAAGCCACGGACTCTGGTAACCTCGGACTTTTGGCCGCCGTGCAGGGAAGACTCGACAACGGAATTCGTTGGTTGAAGCAGACGCTGCGACTGCATCGCCTGATGCTCGATGCCTGTGGAGAAGGAACGGATCTGATGAACCTCGCCGAGTTGCGACGTCTGCAAGGCAAGTTGCCTCGCGCGACCCGCTTGTTGCGAGATGCGATTTCCTGCTTCGAGCGTGCCGACGCTTTGCCGCTGCGCGATCTCGCGGAACTTCGTCTGCGCGAGGTGCAACGCATTGAGGGGATCGAGAAACTCGATCCACAACTCAATTGAACCGGTGCTACGGCTTCTCGTGCTTGAGCCGCAGTTGGCCGCAAGCAGCATCGATGTCCGCTCCTTTGCGCTTCCGGACGGACGCTGGGATGCCAGCTTGTTCGAGGATTGCCACGAACTGCTGCGTTCGCGGAGCTGGCGGTTCATGAAATGGCAGCACCGAGACGCCGTTCATCGGAATCAAATTCACATGTGCGCAGCGGCCTCGCAGCAGTTGAGCCAGTTGCTGCGCGTGTTGCGGTTCGTCGTTGACTTGGCCGAGCAAAACGTACTCGAAGGTGACTCGTCTACCGGTGACTTCAAAGTACTCGTCGGCCGCGTCGAGGATCGCCTCCACGCCGATCTTGTCGTTGACGGGGACGAGCTTGTCCCGCAGCGTGTTGTTCGGAGCGTGCAGCGAGATCGCGAGGTTGTACTGCTTGCCGGTGTGAGCGAACTCGCGAATTTTCGCCGGCAGGCCCACCGTCGAGACCGTGATGTGTCGAGCACCGATGCCGAGTCCCTCCGGCGAACTCGCCGCCGCGAGCACCTGCAAGACCGCTGGCAAATTTGCGAGCGGTTCGCCAATTCCCATCACGACGATGTTCGTAATCCGCTCGTCCGGGCCGAGCAGCGTTTGCATCCGCAGCAGTTCTTCGAGGATTTCACCTGCCGACAGATTCCGCTTCAGACCGAGCATGCCGCTGGCACAAAACACGCAGCCCATCGCGCAACCGACTTGTGTGCTGATGCAGACGGTGACTCGATCCGGCTCGCGCATCAGCACACATTCGATGGTCTCTCCGTCATCAAGCTTCAACAGCAGCTTCTCAGTTCGATCGGACGCGACTTGGTGCGACTCGACCTCGGCCGCGAAGAGCCGGAACCCGGCGGCGAGTTGTTCACGCATCGGCTTCGGCAGGTCGGACATCTGCTCGAACGACGTCGCTCGGCGGTGGAACAGCCACTTTTGCAATTGCCCGGCACGAAATTTCGGCCAACCGTGAGCGACCACCCAATCGGTCATCTCCGTAGCCGTCAAATCGAAAATGCGTGGCCGAGACTCGGCGCGAGTTGAAACGTCCGTGAGTTGGCCAAGTGAGTTGTTTTTAGTGGTCATTTTGAGTGACTTTAGATGTCTGTACCGACCTGTCGCAACGATGACTGGTAACCAACGGCCGCAAGAATTGTTCAAGGTCCGTGAGAGTCACCTTCAAATCCGGTCCACGCTCTCCGAACGACCTCCGCGAAAGATTTTCCCGCAGTCACCGCACGGCCTGCACCAATTCCTCCCGTTTCGCCTCCAACGTCTTCGTCATCGCCGTTTCATGTCCCTCCTTGGCGTGGCTCAACTCGCGGACGTCCATTTCCGCAATCGCAGACGACTCCAGAAACAACGAACCGGGAATTCCTGTTAGGCACTCCCCGATCGCTCCCTGAGCAGATGCTGCTTGACGAAGCTCGGAGCGACTTTTACCCTTCGCCCCCCTTCATCCGGGACGATTAGCTCAGTTGGTTAGAGCGCCACGTTGACATCGTGGAGGTCACAAGTTCGAGTCTTGTATCGTCCACTCTACAAAGACTTTAACAGAATTGAGTTACAGTCAGTCTTCGGTGATACCTTTTGCGTGGTGTTCACCGGTGATACCCTCGGTGATACCTTTCGTACTGCGTGGAAGCGTCCAATTTCGCTCAGGAGTCGTTGGAGGCTGTCTGGGCTTCCTGGGTCGTGTTACCCATTTGGTGGGCTTCCTGTACGCTCTGAGGCTGGCTTCAAGCCAGCCTCGCAGCGGCCCAAGAGCATCCCTTTCTCCCCCCGCAGCGTCTCAGGTGGTCGCTCTGCTGATCCTCCCGGGTGATGTTCGTCCTCGCTTTTGGGTCGTGACTCCCTGCGTTCCAGGCATGCCAAACTCTGGCCTCAAAGTGCTGGCCGTCAGTGTGGTGACGTGGCATGACTGAGTCCGCATGTCGCGACTGATCGAGGGTATTTGCCACAAGGTAATCCGACCGCCGCTTATTTTGTATGCGCTTGCATTCAAAAGGCTCATCCCGCCTGCTAGCCTTGGCCGACACCAAGACAGGGGCGAGCCGGATGCAGACCACGAATCCATTGAATGAGGCCGATGTCCTGCGGTTCTTGCAGCAGCAGCACCAGAGGGGGCGGCCATCTCCCACGCTCCGCGAGATCGCAGCCCATGTCGGGCATAAAGCGACGCTCAGCGTCCAGCGGATTCTCGACCGAATGGAGCAACAAGGGCTGATCCGCCGTGAGGCTCAGCAGGCGCGAAACATCCGGCTGACGGCCAGGGCGTTGCCGAAACGTGGGTTGTTGTTGATTGGACAGATTGCTGCCGGGCCACTCACTGAGGCGATCGAGGACCAGGAGTTCCTGGACCTCGGCGCGTTGTACGACCCTGGCACACATCGCGGGTTGCGGGTGAAGGGTAACTCGATGGTCGAGGCGCACATTCTCGACGGCGACATCGCAGTGATCCGGTTGCAGGAGACCTGCAACGACGGAGAGATCGTAGCTGCCGAGGTCGATGGCGAAGCGACGCTCAAGCGGTTCTTCCGGCGCAAGGACCATGTGTTGCTCAAGCCAGAGAACAAGCAGATGAAGCCGATCCGTGTGACGGACGTGACGATCCGGGGTGTGTTCGTGGGCTTGGTCCGAAAGAGTTGACCTATGGTGGCTCGGAGCGTCATTACGGAGTTATCGCAAAAGATCCGCACGATCGAGCGGGCGAGCCACCGATGCGCACCGCAGAGTGACATCACGCTCAACGGGCTGCCGGGGCTGGAGCGGTTACTCGGTGAGGCCGGTTGGCCGCGTGGCTGTTTAGTGGAATGGCTGGCCGAGGGGTGTGGTACGGGATCGACCGGCCTCGCACTGTGGGCCAGCCGCGAAGCCTGGCGAGATAACCTGCTGGTGATGATCGACAGTCGGCGTGAGCTGCACGCTCAGGCGGCTGTGCCGTTCGCCGTGGACTTGAGCAGGACTGTATTTATTCGACCAGAGCATCCACCCGATGCGCTGTGGTCTCTGGAGCAGGTGTTACGGACACGCGGCATCGGGGCAGTCGTGTGTGATGTCGAGAAACTCTCGTCGCAGACGTGTCGGCGATTGCAGTTGGCGGCGGAGGTTGGTGGAGGGCTGGGCATTCTCTTGCGGCCGGCACAGGCTCGCGGGCAGCCATCGTTCGCGGAGTATCGGTTTCTGGTGCAGCCGCTGCCGCCGCCGAACAAGTCGGATGCCGTCGTGTCGCGGCGGTGGCGAGTGGAGCTGGTGCGTGCTCGGAGGCAGTTCGTCGAGAGGTCAATCGTCGTGGAACTCAGCTATGCCCAAGATGGTTTGCGTATGGCTGCCGAACTGGCCTCTGCAACGCCTGCGGCATGAGCGGCCTGAACTGCGGAGCCGGTCGGTCGTGTTGTTCGCGAGTGACGGAAGCCGTGGCCCGCGTGTCGCGGCGTGGGCACACGGCGAAGCTCAACGGGCAAACAGCGCAGGCATCCAGATCGGGATGCCGTTGGCCGAAGCGGAGGCGCTGCTGGCCGGACATGTTGGCTCTACGGCTCACATCGAAGCACACGATCCTGCTGCTGACCTCACGGGGCTGCGCGAGTTGGCTCGCACCTGCAACGACTTCTCCCCGCTGTTCGGCATTGAGGATGCGAAGCCGCCGGAGTGCCTGCTGCTGGACGTGACTGGTTGCGAGCATCTGTTTGGCGGCGAGCAGGAGTTGGTCGATCGACTCGCCGAGGATCTCCGCCAGCGCGGCTTTCAGGTACGAGCGGCTCTCGCTCCGACGATCGGGGCCGCATGGGCAGCGGCGCGTTGCTTGGCAAAGTCGCATCAGCAGCCAGCCTTGAGCAACGTGGGGCTCGACGAGACTCTCGCACCGCTGCCGATCACGTCGCTGCGGCTGCCGCTCAAGATCATCGAGACGCTGCACGAGTTGGGCCTGCGTCGCATCGGTCAGTTGCGAGCTTTGCCGCGAGAGACTTTGCCATCGAGGTTCGGGCCAGACTTGCTGCTGCGGCTCGATCAAGCATTTGGCGACGCGCCGGAGTTGCTTGTGTCGGAGCGGCCTCTCGAACCGATCGTGGCCGTGTGGGTCACGGACGAGCCGCTCACTGATCGCGAGTCGTTGAAGTTCGTCAGCGGTCAACTGCTGGAGGAACTGCTTGGCCGGCTCAAACCAGTGCGCGAGGGCGTGCGGCAACTGTTTTGTCAGATCAAAGGGACGGCCGCGCGTCCGGTCGAGTTGGTTGTGAATCTGGTCAGCCCCACCGACATCGTGAAGCACTTGCTGGAACTACTCAGCTTGCAGATTGATCGAGCCGGCCTGCCTGAAGGAATTTCGTTCCTGCGTCTGGAAGACACCAGCGTCGGGTCGCTGGTGACGCGGCAGCGGGACTTATTTGGTTTCGAGACCGACGCTGACACATACCGCGAGGTCAGTTCACTGCTGGATCGGCTGAGCAATCGGTTGGGCGCGACTGCCGTGGTCCATGCTGTCTTGGTCCCAGACGCTCAACCGGAATTGGCGGTCAGGCATGAGCCGTATGTGGCTGAGCAGCGAACAACTGTGTCATCGCACTCGTCCCATCGCACTCAGCAGTCAGCCCAGACTCGCCCGCTTCGACTCTTCACGCCACCGCAACGGATCGAAGCCACGGCGGCTGGGCCGGAAGGCGCTCCGATGCACTTCCGCTGGGACCGTCGCGATCACCGCGTCATCCGTTGTTGGGGACCGGAGCGGATTGAGACCGGCTGGTGGCGCGGCCAGTCAATCTGCCGCGACTACTTCCGAGTCGAGACGCAAACCGGGCAGCACTTCTGGTTGTTTCGCTGCTTTGAACAAGCCGCGTGGTTCATTCATGGAGCTTTTGATTGAACCATGCCTGAGCTACCTCCCAACAAACGCCGTCCAACGTGGGGCAACCCTCCAACTTGCTCGCCGCACTCGTTGCGCTATGCCGAACTGCACTGCCGGACCAACTACACCTTCCTAGAGGGAGCCTCGCATCCCGATGAGTTGGTCACGCGAGCCGCTGCGCTGGGTTTGTCCGCGCTGGCGATCACTGACCGCAACAGCCTCGCTGGAGTCGTCCGTGCTCACGTCGCCGCGAAGGAGGCCAAGCTCAAGCTGCTGATCGGTGCAGAGATCACGCCGGTCGATGCGCCACCGGTCGTATTGTGGGCCATGAGTCGCATCGGCTACGCGAACCTCTGCCGGCTCATCACTCAAGGTCGCCGGAATGCACCGAAGGGTGAGTGTCGGCTGGTGCTCGCTGACGTGGCGGCACGAGCCGAGGGACTGTTGGTGGGTGTTGTGCTGAATCAGATCCACGGGCCGCTGTGTGATCAGCCTCTGACTCGTTATCGCGACCTGTTCGGGGACCGCGTGTACGCGCTGGCGGAGCTGCACCGAGGACCGAACGACCGGCAGCGGTTGGCGGAGTGGCGGCAACAGACTGAGCAGGCCGGCATCCCGCTCGTCGCTGCCAATGATGTGCATTGCCATGCGCGCGAGCGGCAGCAACTTCAGGACGTGATGACTGCGATCCGGCACGGCTGCACGGTCGCGGAGCTTGGTGAACGGCGGTTTCCAAATGCCGAGCGGCATCTCCAGTCGGCGACCGAGATGTCCGCGCTCTTCGCCGACTGCCCCGATGCGGTGGCTCGCACGATCGAGGTCAGCGACCGCTGCAACTTCTCACTCGATGAGTTGCGGTACGAGTACCCGGAGGAACTGTGCCCACGCGGTCTCACTCCAATACAGCATCTCATCAACCTGACGTGGCGGGGTGCAAAGGAGCGCTACCCGCGTGGCGTCCCAGACAAGGTA
>SXGR01537718.1_pt1 | contig 13771 bp, 14 predicted proteins | sample 3174711 | NCBI WGS metagenome assembly SXGR01 (sample SAMN11356860, study PRJNA531348) | freshwater metagenome | isolation source: freshwater sample F1-60 | place: China: Fuxian Lake, Yuxi | collected 2017-12-25
CGTATGCCTACTACAGCGATCTTGAGGCTATGGCGCGCGAGGCCGACTGCCTCGTGGTCGCCTGCGCCATGACGCCCGCGACGCGCAATCTGATCGATGCGCGCATTCTTGCGGCTCTGGGCGCCGCCGGTTACCTCGTCAACATTTCACGCGGCACGATAGTCGATGAATCCGCGCTGGTGAGTGCGCTCGCAGGCCAACAGATTGCCGGTGCGGCACTCGATGTGTTTGCCAACGAACCGCACGTGCCCGCTGAACTCTTACACATGGACAACGTGGTGCTCGCGCCGCACATGGGCACCTCCACGCGTGAAGTGCGCGAGGGGCGTGGCGCGATGCTGCTGCATGATGTGCGGGCCCATTTTGCTGGCGAAGCGTTGCGCTACGCTGTTTCGGCTTAAATAGTTAAGTATGTGTTTTTATTGATGTTTTCAACGAACCGAATTGTCTTTTCCTAAAGCCCAAGAAACACCTACCCTGTCGTTCCCGCGAAGGCGGGAACCCATAACACACGTGCCACTGGCATCCACGTATGGATTCCCGCCTACGCAGGAATGACAGTGATACTCTTTCATCCTCCCGAAGGTTCGACATGTCTCAAACGCCGCAAACCCCAACCAATACCACCACAACCCAAGGCTCCATCGACGCCCACGCCCACTGGTCGCCGCAACCCTATTTTCAGTACGCCGAATCACTGGGCGGCAAAACGTCCAACGGTGTGCCCAGCCCGTTGATGTATGACCTCGAAGCACGCATCAAATGGATGGATTCACGCAACGTCAAAATGCATGTGCTGAGTCTCTCAGGCGGCATGCCGTGGCAATGGGCTCCGCTCGACGCGGCGGACAAGCTCGCGCGCATCGTCAACGATGCCGCCGTCGAGGCGCACCAGAATTTCCCTGATCGTTTTATCGCCGCCACCGCCATCCCCATGCGCGACCCCAAAGCCGCGCTGCGTGAAATGGATCGCATGGCCGGCAAGCCCGGCATCTGCGCCATGCACTTGCCCAATTCTGTCGAAGGCATCGACTACCTGTTCACGCCCGCCTACGAACCCATCGTCGCCCAGTGTGAAGCACTCGGTCTGCCGTTGCTGTTTCACCCGCTCGACGGCGAGGCCAATCACTATGCCGGCACGGAGCGTCTCGCCGGCCCCAATTTTATTTACAACACACTGGGCTTTCCGTTCGAAACCGCCACCCTCGCCGTCAAATTCATCTACAGCGGCTACCTCGACAAATACCCCAAGCTCGACATCGTGTTGCCGCATTCTGGCGGTTGCTTTCCGTACATCGCGGGCCGCCTCGAACACAGCATCAAAAAAGGCGCTGTCGAAGCCGCATCGAATCTGAAAAGCTCCATGCGCGATTACATCCGGCGCTTCCACTACGACACCCTCGCTTACTACCCCGAAACTCTGCGCTTCATGATCGAACTCGTCGGCGCGGATCGCGTGGTCATCGGCACTGACAACTACGCCAAAATGGACGTGGAATACCCGAATGCGCTGGTGGAATCGCTGAATCTGCCGGCGGCGGATTTGCAGAAGATTCTTTATGGGAATGCAGCGCGGTTGATGCGGGTGTAAACCGCAACGGATCCACATCCGCTGGCTCACCGCCGATCACCCGGCCGGCGTTCAGCTCTCCGCTTATGATCCGCACGATGGGTGCATCGTGGCACCCATGGGCATACTTAATAAAAATATCAATAAAATCAATTACTTATACAATACAGTATTCCGATGCACGGCAAACCATGAACAGCGCAATACGCCTAATCACCTGCAAACCGCCACCGCCAGCGCTATAGCGCCAGTGGATTAGTCCGCGCCCGTGCAATTTTTTCCTGATGCGAACCCGGCAGCAGGGCTTCTACTTCAAACGTCGCAGGCACGTATTCGTTCCACTGATTCACCAGCTTGTGCACGGTTTCATGCGCGTCGACATCGAATATCACCACCGCGCCTCGCCCCAGCTTGGTGTAGACGTGTTTGGCGATGCCCTTGGCGGTCAAGTCGTTGATCCAGTCCCACCACTTGATTTGCACGTCGCGCATACCGGACGGCCGTTCCGCCCGTGGCGTGCTGATCACCAAGAAATGCATGCTGCCTCCTGTGTTTCGTCGCTTGAATTAATCCAGCCGGGCGCCGCTGTCTTTTACCAGCTTTGACCATTTGCCGAGTTCTGACGCGAGAAAATCGCGAAATTCCGGCGGGCGCAACAAATCGATCTCAAGTGCCTGTGCCTGCAACAGATCGACGAACTCCTTACCTTGCGCAATTTTTGCCACGTCACCATGAATTTTTGAAATCACGCTGGCGGGCGTACGCGCGGGCGCGATCAGGCCGTTCCACGCCGACACATCGTAATCGCGCAGGCCACCTTCGGCTACGGTCGCCACGTCCGGCAATACCGATGAGCGCCTGGCACTGGTGATCGCCAGGGCCTTTAACTTGCCCGCCTTTACATTGCCGAGCACCGACGCCACCGCCGGGCACGCCAGCGGAATTTGATTGCCGAGCACATCGGTCATCATTTGCGCAACACCCTTGTACGGAATGTGTGCGAGATTGATCCCGGCGCGCGACTTCAACAACTCCACCGCCAGGTGCGTAATGCTGCCGTTGCCGCCGGAGCCATACTGGATGGCGCCGGGGCGGGCCTGCGCCAGCGCAATCAGTTCCGGTACATTGTTGGCGGCAAACCCCGGATGCGACACGATCGCCAGCGGCGCCAGCGCCACGCGCACGATGGCACTAAAGTCACGCTGCGTGTCGAACGGCACATCCTTGTATAGACTCGGATTGATCGCCTGATTAATCCCCGCCATCAACAGCGTATGGCCGTCTGGTAGCGCCTTTGCCACGGCGGCGGCGCCGATGACACCGCCCGCGCCGCCCTGATTTTCCACCACCACGCCCTGCCCCCACACCTCGGCCAGACGCGAACCCACATGGCGCGCCACGATATCGGCGGCGGTGCCGGTGGAAAACGGTACGATGACGCGCACCGGCCGCTGCGGAAAACCTTGCGCGCCCACTGGGGCGGACCACATCACGCCGGAAACCGCAACACCAACTGCTGCGAGGGTAAGTCGCCTCATTTCACGTGCTCCCGCGTCAGCCGCACCAGCACGTCCTCGACCACCTGGTCGCAAATACCCTCAAGCCGTTCGGCGGAAATGAATTCCGGATTGCCTTTCACCATGACACAGATGGATTCCGGCACGTTTTGCGAGCGCATGATGACTTTCGCCAGTTTTTCAAATTGCTCCGTGACCACCACCGTGGCGGGCATACCACGCTTCACCAGCTGCGCTGTGTCGTGGACACTCCACGACGTGCACGAGCCTCAATTCGCCATGCCGACGATCGCGGCATCGCACTCCGCCGCGACTTGCTCCAACACGCCTTCCGGCGGCGCACACGAGGTGGGTATCGAATAGGTTTGCATCGACTTTATGCCGTGCTTTTCGCTGAACACCTGCTCGATGCGCGCGCCCATGGCGTTAAAGCTGCTCCAGCCGTTGGTAAGAAAACCGATGCGCTTGCCCTGCAGCGCGCCGACCGCGGGGACATGAAGCTTTTTGTCGCGGTTCGGGCTGACGGGATCAAGATACTCGGTGACCTGCGTATCCGGGCTACTCATGCGCGTTCCTCCTTCACTCATTGGACACTGATTCGATTTCCGCCATGCTGTAAACGCTGGTGCCGAAATTCGGCACGTAAGTCACATGGTAAGCCTCCGGCCCACCGGCCACGATGATGATAATGGACTCGGCGTTCTGGCACAGCAGACACAGTGCGTCGTCGGGATAGTCGGTGTAAATCGGCTTGGACAACTGTGCTGCGCGCGGCATGCGGCTGCGCGGGATTTTGGTACGCTCAAACAACTCATGCTTCACGCGCTGCTTGCTCCACCCCGCATCCGCGAACAACTTCGCGTGCCCCGGACTGAAAATCACCAGCGGATTGCCCAGTGCGCGCAGGTAACCGTTGTTGCCAAAACAAGCCATGCCATCGGCGACCATGGTCACCACGTCCTGCGGATCGTGACAGGCAGCGTAGATATTCTGCGTGCCTTGCCCGGCAATCGCGGTGACCGTACTCTGCCCGCGCGTGTAACCGTTGTCCCTGTGAAACGGCTCCCACGGGCTGTGCTCTTCGGCCTCGGCAAAACAGAAACTGAGTTTTCCGGGCATACCGTGTATCGCCTTATCCACATCGCCCGGCGGACAGCCGCCGATATTCAGCAGGCACAACCTGACCGCGCGGCCGATGGTCGCATTCGCGCGCCAGCCGGGGCCCAGACAACCGCGTCCGCTGTTGATCTCCAGCGCCTTGCGTATGGGGCCATTGACCACCAGCACCGGGCTCACGGGATTGGTCGTGGTCTGCACACCCAGCAAATTAAATTTGGCCTGGGTGATGGCCCGCATTGCCGCCACCACCACGGGGAAATATTCCGGCAGGCAACCCGCCATCACCGCGTTGATCGCCACTTTTTCCGCTGTGGCCGGGCCACCTTCAGGCGGCACCATGGCAATCAGATCCTGCGCTTGCAGTTGCGCCGCAGCCAGCATCGCGCGCACCGCCGGCTCGGTGGGTGGAATCACCGGCAAGCCGTCGGTGAAACCGCGTTCGTACATATCGCTGAACACCGCACCAAAATCACCGGCCACTGAAAACCGGGACGAAGCCAACGCACTCATCGCAAGTCACTCATGGTTCATCGTTCCGCATGTGAAATCTTCTGCCTCAATTGTAGGACAATTTCTTTGCAGACGCGCCCCGGCGCGATACAGTAGGCGCTTCCGCATAGATCTCAAGGGAGTCCCGGATTGGAAACCGACGTCCTGCTGCCCACCGAAGCAACCCGCCAGTGGCTGTTCAATCTGTGGCGCGCGGCCGGCAGCAATGAACAGGAAGCCCGGCTCACCGCCGATCATCTGGTCGGCGCCAATCTTGCCGGTCATGATTCGCACGGCGTGGGCATGGTGGCACCGTATGTGCGCTCCTTGCAGGCCAACGAACTTCAATTAAATCAAATACTTTCCATAGTCACTGACACCGGGTCGCTGCTGGTGGTGGACGGCAATCGCGGCATCGGGCAGTCGATGGCGTACCAGACCATGCAGTTGGCGATTACGCGCGCGAAGCAAAACGGCGTGGTGATCGTGGGCCTTAAGAACACGCATCACATCGGCCGCGTCGGGCATTGGGCGGAGATGGCGATTGCGGCGAACCTTGCGTCGATCCACTTCACCAACGTGGTAAGCCGCCCCATTGTCGCGCCGCATGGCGGGCGTCAGGGGCGCTTGGGCACCAATCCGCTCACTGTCGGCCTGCCGCGCCGCGACGGGCCGCCGATTCTGCTGGATTTCGCCTCCAGCGCCGTCGCGGTGGGCAAGATACGCGTCGCCTACAACAAAAAAGGCGCCGCACCCGTCGGCACGCTGATCGATCATGAAGGCAATGCCACCACCAACCCGGCGGTGATGTACGAGGAGCCGATGGGCGCGCTGCTCACCGCCGCCGGCCACAAGGGGTACGCGCTGTCGATGGTGTGTGACTTGCTCGGCAGCGCGCTGTTCGGCGGCACCACGGCGCAGCCCAGTCACCTGCGCCCGCCCGCGACGTATAACAACATGCTCGCCATCGTGTTCGACCCCGCGCGTTTCGGCGCGGGCGAACATTTCGAGCAGGAATCGCAGGCGTTTATCGACCACGTGCAATCAGCCAAACGCAGCAATGCCAACGCGCCGATAGAAATTCCCGGTGACGCCGAACGGCGCTTTCGCGTACAGCGAACGCAGGCGATGCCGGTGGATACCGGTACGCTGCGGACCATGGACGATGCGGCAGGGATGATAAATGCGCTACGGGGTTCGGCATTGCCGCCGGCTTCTTCGTTGGCGGGCTGACTGCGGCGAACAGTAACCGGTGAACCGCTAACAGGAAAACCCGCATGATGGCGGTACGCCTTGTAACTATCTGTTTTAATTGATATTTTTTTGGACAACGAATGAGCCACGAAGCCTCACACGACAACCCCTACACCCGCGGCATCGCACAGTTCGTATCAGGCCTGACCTACGACGCGATCCCCGCCGAGGTAAAGACGCGCATCAAGCTGCTGATGCTCGATGCTCTCGGTTGCGCGCTGTATGGCGCCGATCTGACATGGAGCAGGATGCTGCAGGACACGCTGGTGCGCGTGGATGGTTCGCGCACCTGCACGGTGTGGGGCACGAATTTGAAACTTTCCGCGCCGCACGCTGCGCTCATCAATGGAACGCAGGTGCAGGGCTTTGAACTCGATGATGTGCATCGCGCCGGCGTGCTGCACGTGGGTGCGGTGGTGCTGCCCTCGCTGATTTCGATCACTGAGATCAAGCCGGGCATGAGCGGCAGGGAGTTCATCACTGCGGCGGTGGCGGGTTACGAAATCGGCCCGCGCGTGGGGCTGTGCATGCGGCCCGATCACGTCGCGCAGGGCTGGCATTCGGGCGCAACCCTGGGCGTGTTTTCGTCTGCTGCTGGCGCTGCACGCGCGCTCAAACTCGACGTGGATAAAACCGTGCACGCACTGGGCGTGGCCGGCACGCAAGCGGCGGGCTTGATGGCCGCGCAGTACGGCGCCATGGTCAAGCGCATGCATGCGGGCCGCGCCTCGCAATCCGGCTTGTATGGCGCGCTGTTCGCTGAAAGCGGCTTCACCGGCATCGTCAATGTGCTGGAATCCGAATACGGCGGTTTTTGCACCACCTTTTCCCGCTCGCAGGATCGCTTTGATTTGACAGAACTCACCGCGGGCTTCGGCACGGTGTGGCAAACCATGGGCGTGGCGCTGAAGTTTTATTCGTGCGTGGGCAGCAATCACACCACGCTCGACGCCATCCGCGAGATGCAGGCAGAGAAGCCCTTCGCGGCGAAAGACGTGAGGCGCATTGACGTGTACGGCTCACAAGTCACCATGGATCACGTCGGCTGGAAATACGTGCCGCAGGGGCTGACCTCGGCGCAACTCAATCTGCCGTACTGCATTGCAACGTGGCTGTTGGATGGCGACTGTTTCGTCGACCAATTCACCGAAGACAAAGTCGCCGACCCTGCGCGCATGAAGCTCGCCGACATGGTGCACGTGCATCACGACAGCGCGATTACAAAGCTCGGCGCGAAAATGCGGCATAAGGTGCGCGTGGAAGTGGCGTTTAACGACGGCACGCGCATGGAACGCACCGTCGAATCTGCGCGCGGCAGTGAATACCAGTTCGCCTCAGAGACCGAGATTGTCGGCAAGTTTGAAAAGCTGGCCATCAAGGCATTGCCGAAAACGCAGGTTGAACAACTGCGTGATGCAATGCTGGAATTGGACAAGCTGGACGATGCAGCGACAATTGCGCACTGTCTCGGTCAGCGATAGAAATTTTTATGTATTTAAATCAATAGGTTAAGATATGAACCCGCCCTCCAAATCCGCCGTCTTCGAGTTCACCCCCACCGGCCCATTGCGCTGCGGCCTAAATATGAGCAACTTTTTGCTGACCGGTCGCGATGCCGCAGGCGCGCCCATCGGGGTCGCTCCCGACATCGGACGCGAATTGGCGAAACGCCTCGGTGTCGAAGCGGTGATGGTGCCTTATGCCGGCCCCGGCCTGCTGGCCGACGACGCAGGCAAGAATTTGTGGGACGTAGCGTTTCTGGGCGCGGAGCCGCAGCGCGCGAACGTGATCGACTTCACCACCGCGTACTGCGAAATCGAAGCCACCTATCTGTTGCCGGCCGGTTCGCCGCTGAAAACCATCGCGGCAGTGGATGCCAAAGGTGTGCGCATTGCCGTACCGGAGCGCAGTGCCTACGAGTTGTGGCTCACGCGCAATATCAAGAATGCCGAGCTAATCCGTTTCAAGGGGGGCGATGAAACCTTCAAACGCTTCGTCGAGGACCAGTACGACGCGCTGGCCGGCCTGCGTCCGCGCCTGATCGAAGATCACGCCCGCTTGCCCGGCTCAATACTGCTGAACGGCAACTTCACTGCCGTGCAGCAGGCGGCGGGCACGCCCAAGGGCCGCGCCGCCGCGTTCGTCTACTTGCGCGAGTTCATCGAAGACATCAAGGCAAGCGGTCTGGTGGCGCAGGCGATCAGCCGCAATCAGGTGCGCGGCCTGACGGTGGCGGCAGCGGCGTAAGCGCGCCTGACACGGCGTCTATCACTCCTCCAGGGCGGCAAGCTCACTCAGCGACAGCGGTTTCAATGGCGCCCGCACCTTGAACACCCCTGTTTCCTGCATGCTCTTGCCGCGCGCAGCGGCCAAAATTTCGGCTGCGGCCAGCCCGCACAGGCGCCCCTGACACGGCCCCATGCCGCAGCGGGTGAACGCCTTGACCTGATTCGGCCCCATCGCGCCCAACACCACCGCGTCGCGTATCTGCTTCGCGGTGACGGATTCACAGCGGCACACCACGACATCGTCAGCCGGATTCAGCAGACTCGCGCGCGGGGCGAACAACGCATCTAGAAACCGTCTCGCCGCTAGATGACGCCAAAGATGGGCGAAGTGAGGTGCAGCGAGTTCATCACGCTGCGCTGGCGTCAATTTGCCCAATGCGCGTGCGGCTTCCAGCGCAGCGATGTGCCCCTGCAACAGCGAAGCCTCCGCACCAACGATGCCGGTGCAATCGCCCGCTGCCGCATAGCTTTCAATGCTGGTGTTGCCCCAACTATCAAGGTTCGGCACAAAGCAACGTTGCAATACATTCCAGTGGTGTTCGGCGCCCAGCGCGCGGGTAGCGTGCGTGTGCGGAATCACGCCTTGATGCAACAGCAGCAACGCCGCGGGCGCCTCGCGCCAATCACCCTTCACACAATAGCGCACCGATTGCACACAGCCCTCGCCGCGCGCTTCAAGGGCTTCGACATGGTTCACCACCAGCACGCCCGCCGCACGCACGCAGCGCTGCAGAGTAAGCCCGCGCTTGAGATACGCTACGTGCCCCAGCGCACCGCCGATATGCCGCAGCGCGCGCATACGGTTGCTGCCCGGCGTGGTGTCGAGGATGCCCGCGATGCGCCCGCCGGCCTCGATCACCTGCGCAGCATACAACCACAACAGTGGCCCGCTACCTGCCAGCCATGTTTCAGCAGGTGGTTTGTAAGTAATTGTTTTTAAACGAATTTGTGCAGCACCCACCGTCATCACACCCGGCAGTGTCCAGCCCGGAATCGGCACGGCACGTTCGATCGCACCCGCCGCGATAATGACGCGCCGGGCAGTGATAACCCGTGCGCGCGCGCCGTCAGTGACGTAAACCTTTCCATCCGCCTGCATTTGCCACGCTTGCGTGCCGGGTTGATAGCGCGAACCGCTCGCTCGAAATTCCGCCACCAGCGCAACACCGCGCTCGTCATCTGCCCGGGACACACTCTCTGCCTTAAACGCACGCGATTCCATCGCGCGGTGAATTTGCCCGCCCGGCGCGACTTGCTCATCCATCAACGTAACATCCACTCCCCGCTTTGCAGCAGTCGAAGCGGCCGCCAGACCCGCCGGCCCCGCGCCGATCACCAGCAAGTCGCACGACACACTCATTTCCAAACCTCCACTGCAGTCTGCCGTTCGATGCGCATGCCCTCGCGCACGGGCACCATGCAGGCCTGACGCGACGGCACGCCGTCAATGACCATCAGGCATTCAAAGCACACGCCCATCATGCAGTACGGCGCGCGCGGCTCACCGGTCACCGGTGACACACGCGTGTGCGTGAGGCCTGCTGCAAGCGCCGCGCCTGCGGCAGATTCCCCGGCTGGCACGCTGATGGCCTTGCCTTCCACGTTAACCGTAACGTTGCTCATTTCAGCCGGCGTCCGTGAAATGCATCAATCATCGGTGTGAATTTTCCGTTGTGAATCGCCTCCGCCAAATCGTTCGCATGCACCGCCGCCAGCGTCACACCCGAGTGGCAGGTGGCGATAAACGCGCCGGGATATTGCCCGCTTTGCTCATACACCGGGCACTTGTCGCGCGTGAGGGTGCGCACGCCCGCCCAGGTGCGCACGATGCGCACGCCCGCCAGCGCCGGAAACACACTCAGCGCGCGCTTCACCATCGCCGCGCCCGCCTGCGGCGTGGTGGATAAATCAAAGCCCACGCTCTCGGTCGTGGTGCCGATCAACACCGTGCCCTCAGTGGATTGCCGCACGCCATTGGCGGGCAGTATCCCCATGGGGGCCACGCGTTCAGTCACCACTATCTGTCCGCGCTCGGCGATGATTTCCACGTCGAAACCCAGCGCTTTTTCCAGCGGCATGCTGCCATGGCCCGCCGCCAACACCACCTTCGGCGTGGAAATCACGCCACCTGCGGTGACGACCTCGAAACGTCCGTCCACCGGCTTAATGGCCGTCACGGGACTATCCGCGCGGTACTGCGCACCCCGTTTCGTCATACCGGCATGCAGCGCGCGCAGCAAATACAGCGGACTGCAGGTGCCATCGTGCGGGCCATAGGAGGCGCCTGTCACGTCGCCGCCCAGTTTCGCACGCGGCATCAATTGCCGCAGCTCGCCGCGGTCAACCATGCGCGCTTCGTACGGGTCTTCCGCGGCCTGCCCGCGCATGCGCTGCATGGTCTCCGAGCGCTTGTTGTACTCGGCCTCCGACAGGCAGTAATTCACGCCGCCGGATTTGACATATTGCGTATTCACGCCGGTTTCATCCGTCAATTCATCGGCAAATTGCTGCCACAGGTCGCACGCGCGGCGCGTCCAGAACCCATACGCGGCCATGCCGTCGCCCTTGCTGTGCAGCCACACCAGGCCAAAGTTGACACGTGAAGAACGTATCGACGAATCGCCGCCATCCAGCACCAGCGGCTTCTCACCACGTTTGGCCAGCCCGTATGCAATCGCCGAACCGACCACGCCGCCGCCAATCACCACGCATTCCGCGGTTTCACTCACGCTGGCACTCCGTTGTTGGTTAAACTGCCTTCCATGAACCTGCGCCACATCGAAGCCTTCAAGGCCGTGATCGAAAACGGCACAGTACAGCGCGCCGCCGAAGTCATGCATGTTTCGCAACCCGCCGTGACCAAGCTCTTGCAGGCGTTCGAACGCAGCGCGGGCTTTCGTGTGTTCGATCGCGTGCAGGGGCGGCTGGTGCCCACGACGGAAGCACTCGTGCTGCACCGTGACGTCGAGCGTGTGTACGCCGGTGTCGACGAAATCCGCCGCGCGGCAGCCGAAATTCGCTCGGTGAAACGCGGCTCGCTGGTGGTAGGCGCCATGCCCGCGCTGGCTGCGGGCTTCGCACAACGTGTGGCAAGCGCGTTTCTCGCAGCCCGCCCCGGTGTCACGCTCGAGCTGCGCGCTTCACAACGCGTGCGCCTGGTCGATGGCGTCGCCAGCGGGCAAGTCGACATTGCGCTTCTCAACGCCACGCATGAACATCCGCAAGTCGACACTGAACTGCTGTCGCGTGCGCATGCCGTGTGCCTGCTGCCGCCTGTGCACGCCCTCTCCCGCAGGAAAGTCATTCGCGCCGCCGATCTCAAAGGCGTGCCGTTTGTGTCATGGAGTGAGGGCACGGTCACGCGGTTGAAGGTGGATGCCCTCTTCGCGCAGGCAGGCGTTTCGCGCGCGCCGGGGCACAGCGCTTCCACCGCACCGGCGATCTGCGCGTTTGTGGCACATGGCCTTGGCGTGACGCTCGCGCATCCGTTGTATGTAGGTGTCGCCGCCGGCGCAGTTGCCGTGCGCCCCTTCACACCAGCGCTGGACCTGGACGTGATGCTGGCATACGCCAAGCGCCCGGTGCGTTCGCCGCTGGTTACCGCATTCGTCGAGGAAGCACGCCGGCAAGCCAAAATGATCGAATCCGATTTCAAAAAATAATTAATTAAATCAAATACTTATAATCATCACTCAATAGCATCTAACAACCCTCTGGTGCTTCCGCTATTGAGCGCGGTAACACTTGCCAACACCGCCTGTTGCCGGGCGTCACTCAGTGTACCGCGCGTTACTGTCAGAAATTTTTCCTGCAGCTCGGGCGCCGTCAAGGGGCGCGACGGCTCACCGCGCGGCGTGGTGATGGGCGATTCGTAAGCGCGATTCGCCACTTGCACCACCACTCGCGCCAGCGTCTCAGCGGGGAAGCGGGCGTCCAGCGCGCTGTCTTTCACCAGCGTCACCTTGCGTGCAAACGCGCTGATGGCCGCGCGATTTTCTACATTCAGACACCGCGCTTCCACGGGCGTCAGCGCCTCTGCACCGAGCACGGCCGTCACACCGAGACAATAGGGGATGCTGTACTGCACATCCACTAGGTTGGCCGGCTCCACCTTGTTACCCAGTTGCAGCGCCCAGCCGAAGGTGTGCACATGAACCGACTGCACGTCATCTGGCTGCAGCGCGTGCGCGCGCATTAAATCAACAAAGGCATCCACCGGCGCGTGGTTGTAGCGGCAACACGAATACGGCTTGAAATAAGTGTCTAGAATTTTTTGCGGGTACGATTCGGCGCCAAGTCCGTGCAGCAGCGGAGCACGGGCAAACTGGGTTTCGTGGTCGAGGATATCCAGCGGCCCGGTCAGCCCGGCCTCCGCCAGCAGCACCGCCAGCACGCCATTTGCGGCGCTCCATGCGATGCCCTCTTTCACGTCGTTACCCGTCTGTTTGGAATAGCCCGAACTGCCATTCGCCTCCTGATTCGGTGCGGTGACTCCGGCTATGGCAAACGCCTGCGCCAGTTGTTGCGGCGTGGTGCCGCGCAAGCGGCCAAACGCCGCTGCCGCCGCGTAACCCGCCCAACGGCCCGACTGGCGGCTGGGCGACGTGGGCGGTTTCGCTGCGTCGCGTGCGTGCGCTACACGCACGCCGATTTCGTAACCGGCAGTGATCGCAGCGAAGAGGTCTTCCGACGTGGTGCCGGGCGAGGCGCCTGCCAGGGCAGCGGGAATCACGGCCGCGCCCGGGTGCCCGCGCGCCGCGCGATTGCCGTCATCCAGGTCCAGCACCGATGCCGCCGCGCTGTTGCAAAAAACCGCACCGGGAGCCGTCAAACGAGCGCCGGAAAACCATACGGCCGCATCGCCTGTACCGAAAGCGCTGCGCGCAACTTCGCGCAGGCCAGCAACCGCAGGCGCCGCATGCCCGGCCGCGGCGCTTCCCAGCACGTCGAGCACGCAGGAGGCCGCCATGCTGCGCACGTCCGGCAGCAAACGCGCCGCATCAAATTCGCGCAAGTACTGCGCAAAGGTCAGTGTAGCCGACGTACCACGCATCACTCGGCCTTGATGCCTGCGCGCTTTACCACGTCTGACCACTTGAGATTTTCGCGCTGAATAAAGGCCGCGAACCGCGCCACTGAAATGGGCGTGGCCTCGTAACCGCGAACGTTCAGTGCGTCGCGCACCGCGGGGTCGGCAAGACCTTTCACCATCTCGGCGTTGAGCAGTGTGACACGCGCCTTGTCCACCCCCGAAGGTGCAACCACGCCACCCCACACGGTGACTTCATAGCCCGGCACGCCAGACTCCGCGATAGTGGGAATTTCCAGGTACACGGGCGAGCGCCGCACGGTGGTGACGCCCAGTCCGCGCACGCGTCCCGACTTCACGTGCTGCCCAATGGAGCTCAGGTTATTCAGCATCAGATGAATTTGCCCGGCTATCAACTCCGTGTTGGCCTGCGGTGTGCTCTTGAACGGCACATGGGTCATTCGCGTATCCGTCATCTGGCAAAACAGTTCCGCCGCCGCGTGCA
>SXGR01206288.1_pt1 | contig 13770 bp, 11 predicted proteins | sample 3174711 | NCBI WGS metagenome assembly SXGR01 (sample SAMN11356860, study PRJNA531348) | freshwater metagenome | isolation source: freshwater sample F1-60 | place: China: Fuxian Lake, Yuxi | collected 2017-12-25
CGTCATCCTCGGCCATCTCATCCCGGCCGGAACGGGCTTCAATACCTTCCAGTCGGCGGAGGTCCGGGTGCGTCCCGAGGCGCTCGAGTCGCTGCGAATGGACCGCGAGAACGTGCTGGCGAGGCAGTTTCCGCTGCTCGAGGCCGCCCTGCCGGGTGACGGCTCGGCCGACGGCACACTCGCCGCCGGCGAGGTGGCGACGCTCGATGTCGGCGGCGACGGCGAATAGCCGGGGCTTTCCGCACTCCGAAATCCACGGGCACGGCCATGTTCAACGCATGGTCGTGCCCGTCGGCATATCCGGCATCATCGGCAGGGGCGAACGTGCGGCGTTTTTGCAGCCGCCGACCTGTCGAAGTAGTGTCGGAGGAGGAGTCGAGTCGTGCACCCGCCAGGAGCTTCCCGATGAGAGGATTGTGTTGCCGTGCCGCCCTGCTGGGTGGCGCGGTCTCAATCGCCGCTGCATGTGGACCGGCGTCGGCCTTCAACCCCTACGCCGACGCGGAGAACGCCCTGCCGCCGGTCTCCGCCGATGGCACCATCCACTGGGGCACCTTCTACAAGTCGCCCGAACTGCAGCAGGCGTATCTGCGGCTCTGGAATCTCGGCGCCTGCCGAGGGTCCAACAAAGCGATCACCGTGCCTGTCGCCGAAAACAAACTCGTCATCGACCGTCTGCCGGAGGCGGAGTTCAAGGGGGTGGTGCGGTCCGCCGCCGGTCAACTCGCCGGCGGGCTGCTCGCTTTTGGCGAGGCCGACGCGATGGCGACGCAATCCGAACCGCTGGTGGCCCAACTCCATCCCGCCGGCGTGACCCGCTTCGCCGTCAACGGTCCCGCGCCGGGGTCGATCCTGGCGCCGGGCATGGTGATCCGGCTCCGCGGGGAAGTCGACGAGCACGGGCGAAGCACGTCGCCCGTTCAGGCCTTTGAGATCGTCACACCGCCCGCGGGCTTCACGCCCGACGAAGTTCGTCCGGACCGTGTCGAAACGATCGTCGGGACGGTCACGAGCCTCCGCAAGGGCCGGGCAGTCGTGCGGATCGACGCGGGCAAGATCCGGCGGATCACGCTGCTGATCGCGGATGACGCCGTCGCCACGATCGACGCCTCCCGGCTCGATCTGGTCGGACCGGGAGATGCGATCGAGGTCAAGGGTCGGCTCTGGACCGGCGAGGGCTCCATGGGCGCGGGGACCGTGTTCGTCTCGGACGTGCTCGTCACCAAGGCGCCGCTGAATGAACGTCGCCCGGCGGCTCCGGGGGCGAGGGCCGTCGGCGTCCGTTGATTCACGAAAGCTGCCGGACGGCGGCGGCGGCTGGAATAGAGCCGCGTTCGCCCCTAGAGTGACGGGGTGCGGGACTCGGTCGATCACCGCGTCCTTCACGGACCCCGTCGGGCTTCACTCCATGCCACCGCCGCGCAGTGCCACCACCGGATGCCGCCGCCCGTGGGCCGTGACCGACGGGCCCCTGACCCCGGTCGGCGACGTCGCGATTCGCACGCTGCGGAAGCGGCTCGAGACGGTCTGGTCGGAACTGGGGCAGTCGTGCGGCCAGAGGCACGATGCGGAGCGGATCCACCAGCTGCGGGTGGCGACCCGTCGAACGATCGCGGCCATCGACGCGTTTCGTGACTTGTTTCCGGGAAAGTCGCGAAGTTGGCTCGAGAAGCGACTGCGAAGGATCCGCAGGGCCGCCGGCAAGGCCCGCGATTTGGACGTGTTGGCCGACCGCCTGACGGGGCAGGGCGGAACCGTCCGGCAGGGCCGCTCGTCGGCGGGCGGCGCCGCACGGCGAAGGTTGATCGCGATGCTCTCGCGGCAGCGAGACGACTCCCGCCAACCCATCCATGAGGTCCGCGAGAAGCTGCTGGCCACCGACTGGCATGCGCAGGTGGAGCGGTTGCTCGAAGGGATGGCCGTCGGCCATGGGCACGTCCCGTTTCAGCAGTACGCCCGCCGTCGCTTCAAGAGGCTGATGGGGCGGTTCTTCGCCCGGGCCGACCGGCGGCTTCGCGACGCCGACGAAATCCACCGTCTGCGGATCGAGGGGAAAAAGCTCAGGTATTCGCTCGAGATTTTCGCGACGGTGTTTCCCTCGCGGGTGCGGCTGAAATGCGAGAAAGCCCTCGAGTCGCTCCAGGAAAACCTCGGCGAGTTCACCGACCATGCCGCGGCGGCCGATCGTTTGAAGCGCTGGTCGCGGCAGAATGGGATTGTCGGTGAGCGAAAGGCGATCGTCGCGCTGAAAAAGATCGAGTCGCGACAGGCCGACGAGGCCCGGCGCACGTTCGCGAAGTGGTGGAGTTCCGCCCGCCGCCGAACCTTGCGGCGGCGGTTTGAACGGACGCTGCGGCGAGGAACGGCATGAGTGGCAGGCGTGCTGCGGCGAGGAACGGCATGAGTGGCAGGCGTGCTGCGGCCGGAGCGGGTTCACGGCGGGGGAGCGTCCTCACGATCGCGCTCTGGCTCGTGCCGGCGGCGTTCGCCGTCGCGGTGTGGGCCATCGGCCGCCCGGTCCGGCAGCCGGCCGGAGTGCCGGCATTTGCCCCGACGACTCCCGCACCCGATCCTTCACCGGGCGAGGCACCGGCGGGAATGGTGTGGATTTCCGGCGGCGAGTTCTCGATGGGCTGCGCCGACCCCCGTGGCGTCCTGTTCGGTGGTCACGATGCGATGGCGGACGCCCGGCCGATTCACCGTGTTCGCGTGGGCGGTTTTTGGTGCGACGTGCACGAGGTGACCAACAGGCAGTTTGCCGAGTTCGTCGCCGCCACGAACTACGTCACCGTCGCGGAGCGGCCGCCACGTGCCGAGGATTTTCCCGACGCACCCCCTGAAAATCTCGTGGCGGGGTCGATCGTTTTCACGCCCCCGGCGGAATCCGTGCCGCTTCGTGATCGGACGGGCTTCGCCCACCTGCGGTGGTGGGCCTATGTGCCCGGCGCCTGCTGGCGGCATCCTGCGGGGCCAGGCAGCGATCTCGAGGGCCACGGCGACGATCCGGTCGTCCACGTCGCCCATGAAGATGCCGTGGCCTACGCCGCCTGGGCCGGCAAGCGCCTGCCCACCGAGGCCGAATGGGAGCACGCCGCCCGCGGCGGTCTCGCCGGCGCGAGGTATCCCTGGGGAGACGACTTCAAACCGGCAGGACGCTGGATGGCCAACACCTGGCAGGGCCGCTTCCCGCAGGAGAACACCGCCGAGGACGGCTTCGCAGGTGTCGCTCCGGTCGGCCGTTTCGAGGCCAACGCCTTCGGGCTGCACGACATGTCGGGAAACGTCTGGGAGTGGTGCAGCGACTGGTATCGCCCCGACGCCTACGCCACCGACGTGAAGCGGGCGGCTGTGACGGTCGATCCGCAGGGCCCCGGCGACAGTTTCGACCCGGCGGAGCCCGGCCAGCCCAAGCGGGTGCAACGGGGCGGCTCGTACCTCTGCAGCGAAGACTACTGCGCCCGGTACATCGTGGGCACCCGCGGCAAGGGTGAGGTGTCGAGCGGCACCAACCACACGGGGTTCCGCTGCGTGAAATCACCCGGCGCGGCCCATTGACAGCGGCTCGCCCGGGATGGCATGCGCGGCGCCAGGACCGTGCTGCAGGCGGCCACCTCCGCCGACGGAGTGTCGCCCGCGGGCCGTCATCCCCTCCGCGCCATCAATGCCTCGAGGTCGGCGAGGGGGCGGGTGTTGGCGACGTCGTGCTTCTCGAGGCCGGCGCGGCGGGCCTGGATGATGCCGCACCGCATCACGTCGAGACCGCGGGTGGAATGGGCATCTGTCGAGATCACGAGCTTCACGCCGGCCTTCTTGGCGGCGGCGGCGTGCTTGTCGTCGAGGTCGAGTCGCCAGGGGTTGGCGTTGATTTCGAGGAACGTACCGGTGCGGGCCGCAGCCTCGATCACCGCCTCGATATCCACGTCATAGGGGGGACGGCGATTGATGAGTCGGCCCGTCGGGTGGCCGATCACCCTGACGTGCGGATTGTCGATCGCCTCGACGATCCGGGCCGTGATCCGATCGCGGGGCTGGTTCTGGCCGTAGTGCAGGCTCGCCACCACCCAGTCGGCCCGGGCGAGCACGTCGTCGGGAAGGTCGAGGCCCCCCTTCTCGAGCATATCGACCTCGATTCCCTTGAGCACCACGATCGGGGGCGGACCATCCGCGGCGAGTGACTCGTTGAGCCGGTCGATCTCGTCCCACTGCTTCAGAAGACGCTTGCGGTCGAGTCCGTGGGCCATCGTCACCCGCTGGCCATGGTCGGTGATCGCGATGTAGGAGAGTCCGCGGGCGACGGCCGCCCTGACCATCTCACCGAGCGTGTCTTCGCCGTCGGTGGCATTCGTGTGCATGTGGAGGTCGCCACGGATGTCGGCGAGCTCCACGAGCACGGGAAGGGCGTTTCGCTCCGCGCGGTCGATCTCGTCCCCGCCTTCGCGAAGTTCCGGTGGAATCCAGGGGAGTCCGACAGCCTCGTAGACTTCAGACTCGGTTCGTCCGGCCACGAGGCGACCCTTCGTCGGCGGGGCATCGCCCGACGCGCCGGCCGCGAGTTTGTACACGCCGTATTCGTTGATCGTCAGCCCGCGATCCCGGGCCCGTGACCGCAGGCGGACATTGTGCTCCTTGGAGCCGGTGAAGTATTGGAGAGCGGCCCCGAAGGAAGCGGCTTCGACCACCCGCAGGTCGATCTGCACGTTCCGCGGGCCGCGGATGCTGGTCTTCGTATCGCCCCGCAGGAGGACGGTGCCGCCCTCGGGCCAGCGTTCGAGATGGTCCATCACGGCGGCCGGGGCGTCGCTGACGACGACGAGATCGAGATCCCCCACCGTCTCCCGGCCGCGGCGCCAACTCCCCGCCGCCTCGACCTCCTTGGCGTCCGGGCAACGACGCATCCAGGCGATGAGATTCGTCGCGATTTCATCGGCCTCGTTCCAGAGGAGCCGACTGTGCTCGGGATTCTTCGCGAAGGCGATGTTGTCGAGGATCGCCGCCTGCGTCTTGGCACCGAAGCCCTTGACGTCCTTCACGCGTCCATCGCGGCATGCTCGCTCGAGCGCGTCGAGCGAGTCGATCCCCAGTTCCCCGACGAGCAGTTTGACCTTCTTGGGACCGAGTCCGGGCACCCGCATCAGCTCGAAGACGACCGCGGGCACCTCTTTCTCCAGCTCGGTCAGGAGCGGCAGGCAGCCGGTGTCGAGCAGCGTGCCGATTTTCGTCGCGAGATCGGTACCGATCCCCTCGAGATCGGTGAGGCCGCGATCGGGATCCTGCCGCACCGAAGCGAGTGATTCCACCATCGAGCCGATCAGCCGGGCCGCGTTGCGGTAGGCCCGCACGCGAAACACGTTGCTTCCCTGGTATTCCAGGAGGTCCGCCACGTGGTCGAAGGTGGCGGCGATTTCGGCGTTGGTCACGTGATCCTCGGCACTCCGGATCGGGACGGCACGGCCGGCCCGGGCAGGAAAGTGTCGGAGGAATCATCCGGGCTGGCAAGCAGACGCCGGAGTCGAGGAACCGTTCCTACTGCTGCAGCCGCGACGGCAGTGCCGCGGTCGGATAGCCGGATCGTCGAGCTGTCGGAAAGCCGATGGGTGAAGCCTGCCAAGAGGTGGTGTGGCTGGTGGGCTCGAGCAGCCGCGGAAAGGCGTTCGAGGAGGCCTTCGGTCCCTCCCCGGGGAGCACGGGCATCCCCTGCCGGGACGGCGCCGGTGTCTGCGAGCCGTTCGTGCCGCTGGGCTGCGAGAGACCATTGGTGCCGCTGGGCGGCGAGAAACCATTGGTGCCGAGCGGAGTGGTGCCGAGCGGAGCGAGGGCCGGAGCGGCCGTCTGGCCGCCGGCTGCGGATGCAGGAGCGGGAGTCGATCCATTGCGGGGCATCTCGGGGATCGGTTTCAGCGACGGAGCCGGCGCCACAGCGGGTGCCGGAGTCGCGGAGGGTGCCGGTGCGAACGCCGGGGGCTGAGTGGGCTGGGGCTGCACCGTCGCCGACGGCGCGGCAGGGAGATACGACGTCCCGCTCTGCGGGCTGATCGGCTGCTGGTAGGTCTGCTGCGGCATTCCTGCCGGGGGCAGGGCCGGCGGGCTGCCGCCCGGCACCAGTTGCTGCGGAATGTCGGCGCCGGCGGCGCCCCAGGCCTGCGGTGTGGTTTGGACGGGTGCTGCGAAGGGACTGGCCGCTGGGGGAGGCGCCATCGCCGGTACGGCGCCGGGGGCCGCGAAGGCGGGCTGCGCGGCGGGGTAGCCGCCGGCCCCGGGCTGCATCTGCACATATTTCGTGGTCGTCACGGCGCGATACTGCGTGACCGGCACGTTGACCGCCTGCTGCACGTATTGCGTGACCGGCTGCATGCATTCCCGCGGGCAGCCGGTGCACGGATCGATCTCGCACGACGGCTTGTAGGTGGTGACGGGTACGTTTTGATACTGCGTGCGGTAGGTCGTCTCCGGCACATAACTCGTCTGCTGCACCGGGACCATCACCGGCGGAGGGGGAGCGGCGATCGGAGCCATGATCGGAGCCGCGACCGGCGCGACCGGTGCGACGGCATAGACCGGAGCCTTCCGGAAGCAGGCGCCGCAACCCGCGAACAGGTCGTTGAGGCAGCACTGGGCGTGAGCCTGACCGCCGGCCCCGAGATGGAGGCCCACGGCCGTCAGCACGATCCCCGACATACGACGCATCGTCATCGCACAGTCCTCCGCTTGCCGCCTCCACCGGGAAAATCCACGGTTTTTTCGAGGCGACACCCAAGACTAGGTTGCGCGTCGCCGAGACTGCGGAAAAAAAGCCGCCCCCGATTCATGAATTTCCAGTGGTCTCCCCGCACGACCCTCACGGCAGGCACCACCGGCACATCCGGGACCCGCGCACGGGTTTCTTCCCGCCCAGGACCGGTCTCCGCGTGTTCCGGCGGCCGCTTTCGCGGTGGTCAGCGGATTCGCCGCTCGAAGCGGTCGTAGAGGTCGTAGAGCGCTTCCCGCACGTTGCCCCCATGCCGGCGAAAAGCGTCTTCGAGGTCCGTGGCGTCGATGAGACCGCCGTGATGGGGGAGCCGGGCAACGATCGCGGTCAGAAGGCCGAGGGTGGTTTCGCAGCGGGCCAGGATCGGCAGCCCGTCGAGCCGATGGGTCGTGACGAGCAGCGACGCTCCCCGGCACCAGGCCACGAGTCGCAGAACCGGCAGGCACGCAGACGCGATCCGGTCCCAGCCGTCGATGCCGACGACGGTGGCTGGTGCGGTCCGGGCCAGCACGGTCAGCACCCGCCACGCATCGGACGAGGCCCCGACACGCACGAGCATGGTCCGCCGGCCCCGGACACCCGCTTCTGCCAGGATCGCCACGAGCAACGACGTCTTGCCGTGCCCGTGTGGGCCGGTGATCGCGACGCATCCCCCCGGCCCCGGCAGCCGGTCGGTCAGGGGGACCAGATCGACGGGCTGTCCAGACGCATCGAGTGGTGCGATCGAACCGGGCCGGGTGAACCTCGTCGAGAAGGGGTTCGACGGCAGGCGGGGTGTCGCGGTTGGTCCGCTGACGGTCATGAGGCCTCCACGCGGGGCATGCGGGCCGGCGGCACCTGCCCCACCGTGAACTCATGCTCGGAGACGTAATCGCGGCCCCCCGCGAAGAAGAACCGTATTCGCACGCACCACCGGACCTTGACGATCACTCCCTCGTAGGAGAGCGGGCTCGGCGGAAGTCGTGCACGGAAGCCCTCCGTCGCCGCCTCCGGCGGCAGCCTCGCCCGGTCGACGACGCGCTCGAAGAAGAGCACGCCCAGATCCTCTTCCCCCTTGCCCTCCGTGTACCAGAGCACCGAGTGCTCGACCGCACGGGGCAGGTCGTCTCCAAGACCATCGGCCTCGTAACGGATGTCGATCTCGTCCGAGGGAGCATAGCGACGGTCCGGATGGCAGAACTGGACGAACACCCGGGGCGACGGGCGGGACATATCGGCCGAGGTGGTCATGAGGCGGCCCCCCGGGACCGCGCCGGCAGTGCGGCCTGACCGGAGGCATCGGCCGGAAAAACCACGAGCGGAAAGGTTCGGGCGAACGGCGGCCAGCGGACTGAAGTGCCGCGGACGGCGATGCTCCACCGCGCCGCGTTGTGTTCGGATGCAAAGGAGTGCATGGCCGCCTCGGGGATCGTCACCCGCGCCCGTCCCTCGAAGCGGGCGCCGGGCGTCAGCGTCAGGTCGTGCCAGGCATGAATCGGCTGCCGCCAGACCGTGAGCCGCTCCGTGCGGGTGTCGGTGCCCTGACGAAACGTCGCCTGCTCCTCGAGTTCGAGCGTCATCTCCAGGGAGGTGAGCGTCCCCGAGCCCCCCTGCGCCAGCAGCACCTCGTAGGTGCCCCCGGGCCTCAGCGGCTGTGCCGAGATTTCGATCTGCGTGGGGCCGACCGCGGTGGCCAGCAGGAGACCGCGGACGAACACCACGATCCCGGCGATGCCGACGATCGCGAACGGCACGAGCAGCGTCAGCAACAGCCAGTCGGTCCTGCCCCCAAGCAGGTCGAGCCCGGCGCCGACGGCCAGCACCGCCAGCACGCCGTTCCAGAGCAGGGCGAACAGCCCGAATCCCAGCAGCGCCCAGCTCTCGGGGCTTTCGATCGGGAGCCGATAGGCGAGAAACGTACCGGGAGAGTTCACCATGTCGTCGCAGGATGGCACGCCCGGATGATCCGGGGCCTGACGCGGAGCGGCGGCGAGCGGATCGAGGATCTCCGCCAGCCGCGAGGGCACCGCGCACCGTTCCTCCGACCTGCCCCAGCGCCGGATCGTGCGGGCGAGCCCGGAGCCTCCAAACGCCACGAGTGCTCCGGGCAGCAGCAGCGCGAGCAGCCACATCCACCAGTTGTAGCCCCGCTCGATCACCACCGTGCCGGGGTCCGCCGGGTCGTACCAGCCCGGAATCGTGTCACCGACCCGCCATGCCGTCAGTCTGCCCAGGGCCTTGTCGCGATCGTTGGTGAGGGTGGTCTGCGATGGCCGACTCCACGATTCGAGTTGTCGGCCAGCGGCCGCATAGCGGACCCGAAGACAGGGCTGCCACGTCGATGACGCCGTTCCCGCAGGCTCCAGGGAAGTGCGGCGCACCAACCCCTTGCCGACGATCGTGCAGGTCGCCGGCACGAAGCGGTGATTCATCCGCCATTCCGGCACCGTCACGCCGGAGAGCAGCAAGCCGCCGAAGACGAGTCCGGCGGCCAGAAGTACCGCATGGAAGGCACCGTCGCCGAGCGACGCCCAAGCCGGCGAGCCGGTTCTCCGGTGGCCTCGTTTCTTGCCGAAGAATCGCGGCAGCCTCACGATCGAACTCCTCGCCGCCGATGGCCCCGGGTCATGTCCCCGAGGCCGGACGCACCTGTCGGCCGGCCACCTCTCACAACCGGCTAGAAGGCCTGGCCCAGCGGCTCGGGCTGCCGTTCGGCTGATTCACCGCCGCTCGTTGGCGACCGGAAAAAACCGATCTTTTCCAGCGACTTGTAGACCTCTTCCAGCGTCTTTTCGCCGAAGTTCGAGATCGAGAGCAGGTCGGACCGGGTGCAGTTGAGCAGGTCGTGCACCGTGAAGATGCCCCGCTCCTCCAGGCAGTTGGTCGTGCGCACCGAAAGCCCGATCTCAGCCGTGCTCATCTCGAGCTTTTCGGCCATCTCGTCGGACTGCGTGAGGTTCTTGTATGGAACTCTCGGCATGGGGTCCCTCCCGTGCAAAGCGAGATCATGTGTGGCCGCGGGCGACAACGAGCACCCGGACGAAGCCGAACAGGAATATAATCGAAGCGGTCGAAAATCGGCTACGCCTGCGCGGCGAAAAGGTCGGCGCCTTCTCCTCAGTCTGCCTGATTTACGTTCCTGGAACCCCGAACCGTGCCCTCCCCCCATGCCGCATCCCTGAACGCTTCCCAGCTTCGGGCCGCGTCCCACATCGAGGGCCCGCTCCTGGTGCTGGCGGGCCCCGGAAGCGGCAAAACCCGGGTCGTGACCCAGCGGATCGCCAACCTGATCTCCGCCGGGATCCCTCCCGAACGGATCGTCGCCCTCACCTTCACCAACAAGGCGGCCGACGAGATGCGCCGGCGGGTCACGGAGTTGGTGGGGCCGCAGCCCGTGGAGATGGGCACGTTCCACCGCTTCGGGGCCCGGCTTCTGCGCCGTTACGCCCGCCAGGTGGGGCTGACGAGCGATTACTCGATCCTGGATTCAGACGACGCCGCGGCGGTGCTCAAGCGGGCGATGAAATCGCTCGGGCTCACCGCGACGCACACCCCCGTCGATCGGATCGCGGGGGTGATCTCGCGGGCAAAAAACGACCTGCTCACGCCCACGACGTTTGAGCCGCGCTGGGGCAGACCGGTCGATGACGTCGCGCTGCGAGTCTGGCCGACCTACCAGCAGCTGCTTCTCCGGGCCAACTCGGTCGATTTCGACGACCTGCTCGTGCACGTCGCCACGCTTCTGGCGAACGATCCGGAACTTCGCCGCGAGCTCGACGCCCGCCACAAGTTCATCCTCGTCGATGAATACCAGGACACCAACGCCGTCCAGTACTGCATCCTTCGTGGACTGTCGATTGACCACCCGAATCTCGCCGTCACCGGCGATCCCGATCAGGCGATCTACGGCTGGCGGGGCGCGAGCATCCGAAACATTCTCGAATTCGAGCGGGACTACCCGGCCGCGACCGTCGTGACGCTCGAGGACAACTACCGCAGCACCTCCAACATTCTCGGCACGGCTGACCGTCTCATCGCCCACAATGCGCGGCGCAAGCCGAAACGGCTGGTCACGACGGCGGCTCCCGGCGCGCCCGTGCGGATCGTTCTCGACGGCTCGGGGATCGAGGAGGCCGAGCGGATCGCCGCGGAGGTGCAGCAGGCCGCGGCGGCAGGACGGCGTGCCTACCGCGACTTCGCGATCCTGTTCCGGGCCAACGCCCTGTCACGGTCTTTCGAACTGGCGCTGCGCACCCGCGGCATCGCCTATCAGCTCGTCCGCGGCCTCGAGTTTTTCAAGCGGCGCGAGATCCGCGACGTGGTCGCATGGCTGCGTCTGCTGCGAAACCCCCGTGACGACGAGGCGATGCTCCGGGTGGTCAACGTGCCACCGCGGGGCATCGGCCGGCAGTCGCTCGACAGGCTGGCGGCCTGGGCCGACGATCACGCCGCCACGCGGCTGGAGGCCGCGGTGCAGGCCGGGTCCATTCCCGGAATGCCCAAGCGGGCGGCCACGGCGCTGGCGGCCTTCGCCCGGCTGCATGCGGAACTCGCGGCCACGGCGGGCCGGGAGCCGGCGGTGGCATCCCTGCTGGAGGCCGTTCTCGACCGCACGGGGTATCGAACGATGCTCGCCGAGGATCAGGACGACGACGAGGAAGGGCAGGATCGTCTGGCGAACGTGGAGGAGCTGGTCACCGCCGCACGGCAGTTCGACGAGACCTTCGCCGCCGCTCCCCCCGTCGGCGCCGAGCCTGCCGACGCTCTGGGGGGATTCCTCGAGACGACGGCGCTCGTCGCCGACACCGATGTCTGGGATTCCTCCGCGGATCGCGTCTCGCTGATGACGTTCCACGCCGCCAAGGGGCTCGAGTTTCCCGTCGTCTATCTCGTCACCATGGAGGACGGGATCCTGCCCCACGAGCGGAGCATCGGGAACCCCGAACAACTCGAGGAGGAGCGTCGTCTCGTGTTCGTCGGAATCACCCGCGGACGGGAGGAAGTCCATGCCAGCTGCGCGCGGATGCGGGACTACCGCGGTACGCGCCGCATCTCCGCCCCGAGCTTGTTTCTCGCCGAGATGCAGGGTTCGGAGACGGAGGTCGTGGGTGCGGAAGCACCGCGAGACCACGGAGCCTTCGATCCCTTCGGCGACTCGGCCCGGCGCTGGGGGGAGGATTTCGACGACCTCTCGCAGGAGCCGCCCACCGACCGGAACGCCGCCGCACCGCAGAGCTCCCGGGGCGACGGTCTCACCATCGACCTCGACGACTCACAGGATGAATCCGCGGCCCGGCCGGAGCCGCCGTCGCGGCGTCGCGGCCTCGATGCCCTGATTGAGCGGGCCACCGACCTCGCCCAACGCATGGACGGCGGATCCCGACCGAGGCATCGGTACGAACGAGGGCAGCGGGTTCGGCATGCCGACTACGGCGAGGGACTGCTCACGACCATCAGCGGCACCGGCCCGCGGGCGGTGGGCACGGTGATCTTCGACGGCCCCGCGGGCACCCGCAAGTTCGTCCTGGGGCACGGCGTCCTCGACCCGCTCGAGGGCTGATGCACGGCGATATCGAGATCATGCGGAGCAGGCCGCGCCTCGGCGACCGATCGGCGTGGCCGGCCGTCCATCCGCAGGGCCCGGGCCGGTGTTGTGGGCTTTCTGATCGGGAGCGGCCGCCGGCTCGACACCAGGGGTCGGGGCCTGATCAGCGCTCCCCGTTCTCCTGCGAGCGCCACCAGGCGACGGTGGCCGCGAGGCCGGCGGTGAAGTCCTGGCGCGGCGACCAGCCCAGGAGCTGCCGCGCCCGCGAAATGTCGAGGCCGCGGCGGGGCTGCCCGTCGGGCTTCGTCGTGTCCCACCTGATCCGGCCTTCGTATCCGCAGGCCGCGGCGATCGTCGTCACCAGATCACGGATCGCGATCTCGACGCCTCCCCCGAGGTTGATCGGCACCGGCTCGTCCATCACCTCCGCCGCCCGCACGATGCCTTCGGCAGCGTCGTCGACATAGAGAAACTCCCGCGTCGCCGCACCGGTGCCCCAGCAGACCACCTCAGGAGCGTTGCTGCGACGCGCCTCCTCGCACTTGCGGATCAGGGCCGGGATGACGTGGCTCGACGAGGGGTCGAAGTTGTCGCCGGGGCCGTAAAGATTCACCGGCACCGTCACGGCGCTCTCCAGGCCGTACTCCCGACGGTAGCCGTCGAGCATCACGAAGATCGCCTTCTTGGCCACGCCGGAGGGGGCGTTGGTCTCCTCGGGATAGCCGTCCCAGATGTTCTCTTCGCGGAACGGGACCGGGCAGTGTTTCGGGTAGGCGCAGACGGTGCCGGTGTGCACGAACTTCCGCAGCCCGTGGCGGCGGGCGTGCTCGACCAAGTGCAGCCCCATCGCCATGTTCGCGTAGAAGAAGCGGCCGGGGTGGGCCATGTTGGCACCGATCCCGCCGACCTCGGCGGCGAGGTGAATGACCACGTCGGGCCGGGCCGTTTCGTAGAGACGGGCCACGTCGGTTTCGGTGGTCAGGTCGAAATCGCGTCGCCGCGGCACCACGATCCGATCCGCCGGCACACCACGAGCGCGGAGCAACCGCGTGACCGCGCGGCCGAGAAAGCCCGCGCCGCCGGTGACCACGATCCGCTGAGTGGAGAGATCAAGCATGGATGAACCCGGGGAGGGCCTAATGGTAGGGCAGGCCCGTCTCATGGCCGGCCGCCAGCAGCACCTGCTCCTTGCGGGCCAGCGCCACATCGGCATCGACCATCAGGGCGACGAGGCCGTCGAAAGAGACCCGCGGCTGCCAGCCGAGCTTGCGCCGGGCCTTCCGTGAATCACCCAGCAGGAGCTCCACCTCCGCCGGCCGGAAATACCGCGGATCGATCTCGACGAACTCGCGGTGGTCGAGGCCGAGTCGGCCGAAGACTTTTTCACAGAACTCGAGGACCGAGTGGGTTTCATCGGTCGAAATCACGTAGTCGTCGGGGGTGTCCTGCTGGAGCATCAGCCACATCGCCTCGACGTAGTCGCCGGCGAAGCCCCAGTCGC
>SXGR01369793.1_pt1 | contig 13760 bp, 18 predicted proteins | sample 3174711 | NCBI WGS metagenome assembly SXGR01 (sample SAMN11356860, study PRJNA531348) | freshwater metagenome | isolation source: freshwater sample F1-60 | place: China: Fuxian Lake, Yuxi | collected 2017-12-25
GGTCGCGTTGGTCATGTGTCTTACTCCTTCGTGGTCACTGTCGATATAAGAACTATACACGATAGCGGTAACTTGTGCGCATTAGAATTGTTAAATCTCTAGGACATACAAATATGCCACGCGTTGATGCGCGCGTTGATGTGGGTGCCTGGGACGAGGCGCAGATTGGTTAGGCGGTCGGCGCGTCCAGCGCGGACAGCCATCCCCACCGCTGGCGCAGAGCGCGATAGGCGCGCGCTGCTACCACCGTGACTACAGGCGCGATCGCCACCGCCTCGAGGTCGCTGAGCCCGAGCCTCATCATTACCAGCATGGCGATACCAGCCGGTGTGCCCGATACGATGCCGTCCCTGAGTGACTTGCTCGTTGCGTTCATGACACCTGCTCCCTAGCCTTTGTCGCCTCATTGATTACCCACGTTAGCGCGTCACCGACCACGATGCGCGGAGCGCCGCGCTCGTGCATCGTGGTCAGCCACGCCAACGATTGAGCCAATCCCGATATCAGGTCGCCGACAGGACGAACAGCCTCAGGCTCCGGCTCCGAACCCCTGCCAATAAATGCAAGCGGATCTCGCAGACGAGAGAGCGTGCCGTTGTCTTTATCAAACCAAGGATTCTGTGGCGTAGCGCAGCCCCAATGGAGGTGCGGACCGAATGAGTAGCCGGTGTTGCCGACCTCGCCGAGTAGATCGCCTTCGTAAACTATGGTGCCCAAGCCTAAGCGTGGCGCGTGCTGCATGTGCGCGTACAGGCTGTAACCGTCGCCGTGATTCAGGATGATGCTGTTGCCGAACGTCTCAGCCCATGCGCCGTTATCAGCGATAGATACAAACTCGACAGTGCCATCATCCGGCGCGTAAATCCTGGTGCCCTCGTCGGCTGCTATGTCCACGCCGGAATGAGGAGCAGGGTGCGCCTCGTCAGTGACACCAAAGTAGGCGGTTATGATCCCGTCGCAGGGCATACGCGAGAACATGATTTTTATTCTCCGGCCAGCGCCATGTACGCGAGGATGATCGTGGGTAGGCTAGCAAAGATTGTCAGAGCCGCGAGGAATCCCCGCACCATTGCGCGCCACTCTACGAGGGAGTCCAGCGTCCTACCATGCTCATCCAGTCGACGCGAGTGCGCGTCTAACTCTCTGACGATAGCCGGATCTTGCATCATTTAGAGCCTCGCGTTCGCCATCACTAGCGCTTTCAGATCGTCGAAGGAACTGGCCTCGGCCACTAACTCCTCGAACTTCTTAATCGGCGGAACTGTTGGCCGCGGTGCCCTATGGTGCAAATTAGATTTCCCGTCCCACGGGTCGATATCCGCCTCGACCACTACCAGCGGCTCTATCCCGTACCCTGCCTCATGGTCGATCCGATGCTGCTCTGCCTCAACGCTAAACTCATCATCTGCTGTTAAGAGCGCATCTAGGTATAGGCTATCGGATGCAAGCAATCTTCGGTATTTCATTGTGATCTCCTATACCCCAAGCGTGTAAACGAACACGCCACGAATACCGAGCGTGTTTGTGCCGTCCGAGTCCCCACGAATCGTAATGCTGGTAATAGTGTCCAAGGGTATCGGTGCCGCATACAAGGTCGAGACGCCAGAAGATGGGAGGACTACCCTTGTCGAACCAGTGGCACCCACAAGGCTTGCGGTTCCAGTTATTACATTCTCATAGTTTGTGTATCGTGCCCCGAATGTTAGAACTACTTGGCCGTTCTGTGCCTCATTCGTTGATGGGAAACTTACAAGCCTGCCGTTACCCATTACGGCTTCGAAGATTATTGTAGAATTGATCTTCAGCCCGAGTGATAACTCTGAACCAACCCCACCACTCTTCCGAGCGCCAAACATGATCATAAACGGCGTAGTAACCGGGATTGACAAGCCCGATACTGTCACCAGGTCGGCGGCAGTCGCGCTGGTCATCGTTGCCTCGGTAGTGTTAGAACCGGCGAGCGAAAATCCTCCAGCAGCCGTCGCCCATGCTGGCAATCCGCCGGTCACCGTCAGCACCTGCGCCGAACTGCCGATAGCGAGGCGAGCGAGAGCATTAGCGCCGGTCGCGTAGGTTATATCTCCTGCTGTTGTGACCTTCGCCGCAGCGGTCTGAGCCATGTTGCCAGTGGCTCCGAGGGAAGCGTTCCACATCGCGGCGGTCACTACGTCCCCTGTGACCTTGTCAGATGGTGCTGTCCATGCCATATGTATCTCCTTAGAACCCGAGCGCCGTAGTGGTGCCCAGCGCCCCGGTGCCCAGCGCCCAGAACCCGCCCCGCCCCGTTGTAGACTCCAGTGTATACCGCGTCTGCATATGTCCAGCGATCACGCTTGTGCTGATGCCAGCGATAAAAGCATCCTGCGAGATTGCCGATCCTCCGCCTGGTGGTGCGTAATTGACCGTGATGCGATCGCGCAATTGCCGAGATAGCGCCTGGGTCATTAGGTCGGCGTGAGCCTGTGGCTCGATGGTGATCGACCGGATTCGCAATTCCGCGTTCTTAAATTGCGACAGTATGCCGTCTGCAAGATTGTTCACTTCGGCATCCGTGCTGTTCATGAGAGAGGTGAGCGCGTATGAACGCGTGCCGTATGCCGTGATCGATTCAGCACTCGTTGCGGCCTGCGCCGTGCCGCCTGAGCGTTGAAGGGATATATCGTTCTTAATCAGGTCACTGTCGTATTCCACAGCGATGCCCGTGATGGGCAGGTTCCCCGCACCGAACGTAGCCTGTGACGTATTCGAGCGCGTCTCGCTCAGGATGGCGTGCCGATCGTCGAAATGTAGCACGCCGTCCGGCGTGCCATAGATTGCGCCCTGCTCCGATATTTCTACAAATTGCAAGGCTAATAGTGCTGTCGAATTAGTGAACGCCGTAGCCTGTAGCGTAGATTGTCCAGTCTTGATGCTTGCCGTAGATATTCCTGCCTCGTCCAGAATGTTCTGCGCGGCGACGTTCGACAGTCCTGCGCTTGTGGTCGTTGTTATCCTCGATGCTGCAAGGTCGGCCATAAGGTCGGACGCTCGCGCCGTCGTGGTCGCGTCGGCGTTGTGCTGGTAATTCATCTCCCATGCTTCGATGGTGCCCCTAAACATATCGTAAGAAATACTCGTCGTTGGGTGCGTAGCGCTGATACGAACCCGGCGTCCCGGCTGCACTTCTGTCACTCCACCGCTGACGTGCGAACCGGACAAATTAAGCGGGTCGTACTCACGCGCCCGGTTGTCCAAAATGATGCTTGCAAGTGCTGGACGGTAATGTTCTAACTCGCGCGCTTTTCCGTATGCAATTGCGATTCCGCGCACATCTGTAATCACGTCCTCGTACACACTCGGATCGTCAGCCTCGCCGAGCGATACCGATCCTAGTCCACCGTACCCCAACGACCAGCCCGACAAGTCTGCGCCAGCAGAGAATCTAATCTTGACCGCGAATGTTGGTAGCGCTACTTGTGGCATTACTCGGAAACTGCTCCAGAGGCGATCAGCGGCCCGGTTGTTGCTGATGCCTTGTTTATCATGTCGGTCATCATTACCGCTGTTTCGGTGGGGTTCGTTGGCACGTTAAAATTGTTCACGATAGTCACGCCAGACATTGAAGCGAGGTCATTTAGTCTGCCACTCCGAGCGGCTGCGTTGATTGCATCTGATGCGGCAGACGCAGAAATACCACGCGCCTGCATCGCTTCACTGATCGTGCCCATGAGGGTGGCTTGTTCTGATACGCCAGCGAACTCGTTTGCGACCTGCGGGCTTAATTGCCCTCCGGGTCCGCGCGCCATGTCGAAAAGTTGTTTTGTAAGGTTGAATGTTGCACGACGCGCAGCGTCCGTAGCGACCTCGAGCGCTTGTGCCTGCTTGGTAAGGCTTTGTAACGCCTCGCCGATCACTTCTGATATGTCTACGCCGTAGGTGTCCGCGATGTGCTTCGCCACTACCATAGCGTCATCGAGCAGTTTTTCCTGAGATTTGCGCGTAGCCTGTACCGCCGAATCTCCGCCCTTGATGTACGCCTCTACCTGCTGTGCTAGAAATCTGTTCTGGATAGTCTCTAATTCGTCGGCAAGTTTCTCTGCTGCTGTTTTTATCTTGGCTGCGCTAGACGATGCGAAGTTTTCTATACCCTTCTCAACCTTTTCATTGAACGTCTTTAAGGCTACGTCGATGCTCATATCGTCCCCAAACTCATTGAAATTGCCAGGTTTTCTTCCCATAAATCCCGACAATTGTGCCGCGCCAATTTGTCCGATGGTGCTGCCTTGAGACTCACCTAAGAACGAAGCCGATAAAGACGACGTAAATATTGTGAGCGCCCTCTGCATAAACCCGCTCTGATCGCGCGCTGCTGCACCGGATTTTTCTGCTTGTTTTATAAAATCGTTCTGCTTGATCTTGGCCTTGTCCATTGAATCGCCAAGAGCGCTAAATGCTTTTGTTATTCCGTTGACTGCGCCTGCGAATCCCTCGGCCCACTTCTCGCCGTTCTTGTCGATCAATTCTGAGAGCGCGCCGGTAACATCCTGAACGGCTGGCAGAAGCGCTACACCCAATTTCTCCTTTAGGTCTGCCACTCTCGCGCTCAGTGTCCGCTGCGTGTTTGCGAGTCCATCCGAAGTACGCGCATAGTCGCCCTGCGCGTTGGTAGTCTGCTTTAAGATGAGCGAGTATGAAGCCTGCGCCTTGTTCGCCGCGCTCAGTGTCTCCCCGGTCTTTAGGATTCCCAGACGCATAGCCTCCTGCTGGATGCTGACCTCGTTAAGGTTTACGCCGAGAGCGCGAAGCGGCTCCGCTTCCCCGACCAAGCCCGCGCGTATCTTTTCCAGCGCCTCGGGAACTCCGCCCGCAAGGTTGTTAAACGATGCTAGGTCGGCGGCAAGTTGGACTATGTTCTTGCTCATTCCCGAAGATGCGGCCTGCGACAACCCCATCGAAGTCAGTAGATTGCCGAACGTACCAAGGTATTCGGTCGTGACGCGAGTGCTAAGACCGAAGGCTCTAGCGCTATTAGCAGAGAACTCCTCTAGTGCCGCAGATTGATCCCCGAATACAACGCGCAATTTCGATAGTGACTCGCTGGCATCTGATGCCGCCGTGACAATATCGCGCCCGAATGACGCGATAGACCCGACAACCTGCGCCGATGCGAACGCGGCACCGAACGACAACGCGGCCCTCGTCATGCCTCGAAATACATCGTCTGACGTGTTGCCGATATTCTTAAGTTTCGGCGATGCATCGTCGTCGACGGTAACCTGGATGCGTATATCGTTTGCCATTACTACGTCCGCTCGAAGTACCCACTAGCGTTTAGGATGCCGTGCATCCTCAGCACCCATACAGGCTGATCCATTACGGCACCACGCTCCGGCAGAGACGAATAAGCCTGGCACAGTCCGTATACCATCTCGGCCTCTACTAACTCTGACGGTTTTCTCACCGTTGTCCCGTCCTGCCTTATGCCGCCTCCGACGTGTCTCCACTCTCCGAGGCGGCTGGCAATTTTGGTGATGTGCCGCTTACTGCATTAGTCCACGACGAAAAAATAGCGTTGGCTGCTACTGCTGGAATCCTCGTCAGACTATCCCCGGTTGCTGGCAATATTTCGCCGCGCAGGGTCAAGTCCCACGATACCAGCGCTGCGTCGCCGAACATCTGGTAAGCCTCCAGCACTCGCGATATGTCTCCGTCCTGAGAGTCCGACCAGATACGTTGCATCTCTACGAAATCTCGGATACTCATATCAAGCGAGCATGTGACTGTGGCACCGGACAGCACCGTTCCGGCGTCGAACTCCAGCGCCACGGTCGAGCCTCCTACGTCAAACGACATATGCCCCCCTTGCTTATGCTATGCGACAGTAGACCATGCTGGAGATGTACCACTTTGAAGTTGTAGACCCGCCGTGAATGTCAGTGACCCGTCAGACCCGCGAGCCAGAACGTAAGAATCTACCAGACACTCCATAGTCAAATATGGATTGCCCGACGTGTTGCCACCGATCTTGTAATCGACGGTGCGCGTCCCTGTCCGCGTCTTGAACACGTCATGCGACATATTAGACGTAGGATTAAACACGCCGCTCACGCTAAACGATCCGTCAGCCAGGCCGATCAATCTCTCGACAGCACTCTTGTCCAGTCCTGTGATGGCAATCAGCGCTTGGCCTACGTTGACTCCTATGGAAGTCACATCATTACTAATAGTCCGAAGCGATCCCGAGGAATCGTCTACTGCGAAATAGTCACCCATACCAGACTGTTTAGCCATATCAATACTCCTTAAAGCCGGACGAACCCGGCAACAAACACTATATTTGTAAACGTGCCCGAGGATTGAATCCTCACATATCGGTTGATGGTGCCCGAGGCTGTCACCCGTTCCGATGTGGACGCGGTAATCGACGTAAACGTAATGAGATCAGCCCATGTCGAATTGTTGCTGGAGTGCTGCACCTTCACTACAGCCGTGCCCGATCCGAGGCTCATGACCTGCACATATGCTACTGCTCCGCCAGCAGAACTTGCCGAATTATCTACACTCGTGCCGGTAGTCGCGCTGGCATCCGTCTGCTTCGGCCCGGTCGTCAATAGCAGCCCGAAGTCTGTCTGCTGGCCACTGGTGCCCTGATACTCCGCTACGGTCGCCAGCGCGCTCCCTGGCGCTCTCGTGACATTGTAGGCGGCCTGCTTAGCCGCTAGTCCGATGCAAGGATCTCCGAGCGCCGTACCGAGTCCGACGATTACCACTTGATCGTTACTTGGCAATTTGCCGCTATTGCTTGTCCAGACCGCATGGTCACTTGCGGCCTCGAACCACGCATTGACGGTCAGCCCGCCGTCAGACAATCCAGCAATGCGCGCGGATGCTGCGTCTTGGAGGCTGGTAACGTCTAGCAGAGATTGAGAATATCCGGCGTTCGACAGCGCATTGGCGTCTCCGCTCAAGTCATATCCTGCTGCGTACAGCCGCACATTCAGACCGGATTGTTTCGCCATGATGATTCCTTACGCCGTTATAGGTGATTCGCCATAGATGTTGACCGTGAACGGGATCGTCGCTTGCCGAAACACAAGCCCACCGATCTCGATATAGCCGCAGGTAGCATCTCCTGGCCTTGAATCCGTTGCATTGGTGCCGAGCGCGCTGTCAGCGCGTAGCGCTGTTTTTACTGCGACGATGGTGTCCCATATTTCGTCCTCGATAGTCTCGCGCACATTCGGAGAAGTCTGCATCCGCCAGTAGCACCGGATGGTGAACTCGGCCACCGTTGACGAATCCCCAAGCGTTGTGAAGTCCTCAACGTGCGATGTAAGCCAGAAGGCAGCCATCGGCGTAGTGGGGATGCTTAACGGCTCGCCGATGTATACAGCAGTGAACGTCGGGTTGGTCACGCTGGACAGCGCCGTATCTATGGCAGCAATAGCACCTGCGCGAGTCATGACAGCGCCCTGACGATCGTCTTGATCATTATCTTATTGATGCGTGTGCGGTTGGCGTTCATTTTCCGCCACGTGTTCTCGAACATTTTGTATCCCTGGAACTTCGTTTGTACCTTGTTACGTTTGCCTGTTTCAATCCAATAGGCATATACGACCGGCATACCTGTTAAAGCACCAGACTCGATCTCGTATCCGAGATCGGAAAATTGTCTAGCCGCGATGCTCCCTTTGAGCCTTCCCGTCTTCCAGCCGTGACCTTTGTACAATTGGTCTTGCACATCACTAGTGGCTTCTACGGCCACGTCGAACAGCCCTGCGCGCGTTGCTTTCTTTACTATCTCCGATACGTTCGCAGAGAACATCGGACCCGATTGCTTGATTACTGCGCGCATTAGAACACCAGTCCTGCCGCTGGCTGATGCTGAGCGTAGTGATTCAAGCGCATTAGAACATCTTGGATCTCACGTCGTGGCCTGTTCATAGATCGCTGTTCGCCCGTTCCGATTGTCTCAATGACTCCGGCATCACGTCCTCGGTACAGCGTGCGCGCGATCTCTGCACAGGCGGCTGACACATCCTCCGGATACTCAATGTGGTACACCACTACGGCGGTCAGATGCGTTGCCGCTGTAGTCCCGTTTACTCCGCGAATGACAGTCAGCGTCCTGTTGTTTGCTGATACCGCCGTGACATACATCTGCTCAGAATCGACGAGTATTGTCGTTCCCGCTGCGATAGTCCCGATCAACGTCAGCACTATGCTAGTGCTCGTAGACGTTGTGACCGCACCATCGAGCGCGCCATTCGAGTGCGATCGGTTTTCCCATCCCCACGATCCTAGGATGCTCAATACCTGCTGTCCGGCTCCGAAACTTTTAGAAGTTTCTTCGCTAAGTTTGATTCGGTATTTGGGTATGTCGTTGTAAGGTTCGAGTATGTAATCGTTCGCGATGCCAGCGACTAGCGTCTCGCTGGTGGTGCGCGCGGTGTCCGCATACGCGATTACGGTAGTGGCGGTGATTAACCAACGGTCTAGAGGCACCACAGAGGCTCGGTATTCAGTCGTGGATATGCCCACTGTCCGTAGACGTTGCCGCGGGTCGTAACGTAAAGCGCCGTCTCCCAGGTCGTAAAGTCGCGTTTCTGTAGTCGGCCCGAATGTGCCAGCACCTACATGATCGTCAATAATCCTCGAAGCCTGTTCGGTGATACGCAGCAGCACGTCAGTGTCCGCCGTCCAGTCTGACGAGTATGTGCTACCGGCCATGTAATCCCGAAGATAATCTAGGTCAGCGTATGTGTGGTAAACGTGGAACGCGCTCACTTGATCACCTCTACTCTGCGCTCACGGTCGAGCATACAGAGATCGATAGTGCGTAACCTTGCTGCGCGCCCTAGTAAAAGAGCGCGCAGCAAGGGCCGTAACCATCGCGGGGGGGACACGCGATGACTCGACATGTCAGGCTCCGGCCTTGCGAGTAGATACATGAGCGTTTACCGAAGCCGGTTTAGACACTTGTTGAGGGTCGTCCCCTACCCTCTCGAAGTAGGACGCATACCGTTCTGCTAGATCGCTTGTAATCGCGTACTTACCGCCGACAACGTAATCGGTGTCAGCGATGCGCCGAGATTGCTTGCATTCATACATCGGCATTAGGTACGCATCTTCCCGTTCAACACCACCGTCGCGGCTGCGATATCCGTAGCCTGTGATTGTGTAAGCACAACCTTTACGAACGGCTGACCGGCAGGAAAATCAAAATCTACAAACTGCACAGTGTTATCATCATCCGGCCCGAAGCCGGAGATAGCCGCTCCGGTCACGTCCACATAACTGCCGCTGCTGGTCGCGCTAGATTGAATCTTCGCCGTTACTGCTCCGGTGCTGGCCGCCACAACGCCTGCATACACAATGAGCGTGCCACTTTTATAATTGGTGCCATCGATTGCACTAGAGAGTCCGCCCGCCGGGTTCGTCGTGCCAGCGCGTGAACCTGCCAGCGGTGGTATCGCGGCAGTCGCCACATGGCCGATACCGTTCTGTCTAAACATGGGCATGATGTAAATCCTTCACTGTGTCGGCTCCGGTGTTATCCGGAGCCGACACTTAAGCCTGATTGCTACGTTGCGACCTTGAAAATACGGAACGCGTCAGCCAATCCAACCCGACCGTCGCCGCGCTTCCTCATGAAAAAGCCGACCTGGTCGTTGGCGCGATAGATTGAATCGTCACGCGTGACGCTCATTCCCACGCGGTCAATCAGATAATAGTTTCGGAAGTCTCCGATACAACCCAACTCTTCTGCCGCGGCGATCGCAGCACCCGAGTCCCAGCCGGTCGAGTCATACGCTATTACATTCTTGCCTGCGATCGGCCCCTCAGGAGCCTCACGCAAAGACGAGAGGAGATGTATGCCATCGGCAGTAGACCCTACAGCCGACAAGTAACCGAGGAAGGAACTGCTAGTGCTGATCGTTGAATTAGTCCTGAACTGAGCAGGGAGGTCGAAGTACCACCTGAGGAAGTCCGCCACGGTCACCGCATTATTGGCAGCCGTCACCGGGCCGTCGGTGGCGGCAGTACGCAGCCCTTCGGGTTCCGTTGTACCGTCCCCTTCAATGATCTGCTGATCCTCGTACCGTCCAGCGGACTCGGAAGCAATCTGCGCGAGTAGCGCGGGAAGGTTAGCCTGCGTGTCCTCGAGCAATTCCGCCGACACTTTTACGGTGCCGCCAGACTTGCGAACGGTAAACGATACCTGTCCGACTACCGGCGTGTTGTCTCCGTAGGCTGCCTCTTCTGCGATCGAAGCCCACGTCATCGAGCCGAACGTCGGGAAGTATCCGTCCTTAAGCCCTGTCGTTACCACCGTGCAATACGGACGGTGAAGTCCACCCGGCAAACCCGTGTTGTGGATGACTGGCAGACGGAACTCTTCGGGAACGAAGTACCCACCTTCTGCGTCCGTGTTTTCCTGCATAGCCTTGACCTGCGCCGACGATGCCATGCGCCAGAAATTGGTAGCGTTCACGGTGCGATCGCTAAACCATGACCTAAAAGTCTCGGCGTAGAAGTCGGCATCGGCCTTAAGGTTAGCGCCCATCTTCTCGCGCACCCACGATGTTTGAATCGCAGGAGACAGCCCCTTGATGTATCCGGAAGGCGTGTAATTTGCGTCCGTGTGAGATCGGAACGTGCCATCCGATCGCCTGATGTTGAGGGCATCGGCTTCACGCTCTGCGGTCGCAATCGGAACATCGTTCGTCGGGCGGTTGAACTCGCCCTTCATGACCTTTACCTGGTCGATGGCGTTCTGTGTTTCACGCGCATCGTCAGACAATTGCTTCGCCTCGTCGATGAGGCTGCGACCCTTTGCAACCTCACCAACTCCAAGCGCGGCTTCTGCTTGTGCGAGCAGAGACTCCGCCTTCTCGCGCATTTTTTCAACTTGACTCATTGATCTAACCTTTCGTGGTGTCGGCCACCATTAGGCGGGCGACGTATAGGTGTGCCTTTGCAATCTCAGCGGCAGCGTCAGAGGCGGATAGCGTGTCTGTCGTTGTGGCTGTTGGTGCCTGAGTGTTTGCTTCCGTGTTGTAGTCGCCTTTGGCCTCGATGGTCGCGGTGTTCGGTGATGCCCCTCGAAGCACGCTAGACACTTCGACCCAATCCAAGTTTCGAATCATACGGATGCTTTTTCCTGCATCGCGCACGCTGTCAATGGCTCCAGCAGGTACGTTGAAGCCTACCGACCACTCGCGCACGAATCCGCCCTTGATGTTTGAGAACGCATCTCGTCCGGCCTGCGTGCCGAGATTGAATTGGATGCGCGTCCATAGCCGGGATATGCCGTTTCCCATTTCTATTGATCGTGCTGCTATCACCTTGCCAACAACGGCTCGCGGGTCGTGACCTACCAGCGCCGGTATCGGCAGGTTTTTTCGGATGCTCTCGTCGAACGCCGACGATGCGATCATATCGCCGTCGAAGTCCACCTGACCCATTGTGTTAGTGAACGCCTCGACTACACCCTCGTCCTCGGAAACGACCTTCAAGTCTGTGATCTGTGTGTTCTTACGCTCCACCATCAGCCCCTACTCTTACGGTATCGGTTGTGTTGCCGAGTCCCATCTCCTCGGCTTGAGTCATAGAGATCGGTGTCCACGTCAGCCTACAGTTAGGATGCGATGTTACGACTATAGAATCGTCCATCGTGTAAATCTGCTCGTGCCGCTGGATGCAAGTGCGCCCATCTTCGGCAACATAATTATCGTCCGGGTCACCATCCGGGTCGAAGGCACGCACATACTGGAGTCCCTGCTCGCGGTAGTATCCGATCGTGGTGGCGTTCTGCGCGCGCATCACTTCGGTGCGCGCAATGGTGCGCGCTCTGTTGTGGTAGGTTTCTTCTACCAATGACCGGATGCCAGGGAAGCCTTCACTCGGCACGCCTCGCGCCACCTGCTGCACCGAGTAACCGCGCTCAATGCCGATCTCGATTGCACGCGATACCGCGCTGCGCGTCACGTTGTCGATGTTCGCAGCCGACACTTCTGCGAGCGATGTGATCTGCCTGACAATAGTCAGCGCATCATCGAAATCAATCGCTCCCGCGACGCCTGACGAAGCGATCGTGTCCCACGTTGTGCGAATGATGGTCGCGTACTCAGCGCTCATCACGCGCGCTAATTCGTTCGGTGAGCCCGCAGGGAATAGCATTTCCACCGTGATCTCGTCCGGCGCGATCTTCGTGTTTTCTGCTGACCGCTCCATCTGCCGTCCTAGCACTCCTGCAATACGCGAACGTAACTGCCCGAAGTACCGCTGTAGTGCCGCCTCCATGAAGTCTGTCAACTCCTCACGCTGCACGATAAGGCGTCTGCCGAGCGCTATAGCACGAGGCAAGGCGCGCGCCTTGAGAGCATCCGACGCTAGGATGCCCGCCTTCAATCTTAGAGGCTGGGCAATTTGTGCCAGGTTTTCGCGGTCGAGTGCTGCTACCTTAGCGTCCGCCCAATCCATCGCCTGACTAGGATTCGTCGGACTCCCACCCCATAGCGCCCACGCTACGGCACCGGCTCCCGGATAGTCCTCGTTGTCTGGATTGCTGTTCTGCGGTCTATCGAGATCGACAAGATGGCGCGCGAACCATGCGGACATCCTTCGCACCTTGTCCTCGGAAACCGATCCCGTAACCATCTCGCGCGCCTCGCGCACCGTGCGTTCGGTCAGGCCATCACCAGATAGACCGGCTGCGTTCCACACAAGACCGCGCTGCGCGTTGGCTGATATGTAAGACGGCACCTGCACGCGCGCCTTAAGCGCGCCGGTCATCGCGGAGAGTGTCTGCGTATCTGTATCGGATTGAACCGTAACCGGAGGCAATCCTATATGCGTAATGCTCGGCAGTCCGAGCGCAGAGAGAGCGGATGCTGGGTCGAATCCCACACGGATCAACTCACCTAGCGCCTCGACCGCGCTCAGATCGATACTTGGCTCCGCATCTGTACCGTCAATCGGATCATATCCGAGAACTCCGCGCGCCTCGTTCAACGTGATTACTCGCGCCTCGTATTGCTTGACGGTGCGCGCTGATAGAGAGTCTGTATCTTCCTCATAAGCACGGACGCCTGAGTAGTCAACCTCGACGTTGCCCATGCCCTCCGATATTTCCAGCGCGCGATCTAGATGTGCGGCGATGCGCCGAGCCAGAGGCGATACTGTTTCGTCCCAGAAAGCCGACCTAGCCTGCTCGTAATTTGAGTATGTCGAAGATTCTAAGCCCGATTGCAACCCGACTAAAATAGGAGGCACGCCGAACACGGCGCATATGCGCGTCTCCGCCACGGCCGTAATCGCGCTCGTGTCCATATCTTTCACGTTCGACGCTACCTGCTGGTAACTGGCGTCCTCATCCAGAACCGCAATACCATGCCAGCCCCTCGGCCCGCTGAACGATGATCGCCACTTGTTGCGCGCAGCGTCCGCCTCCTGCTGCGATGAGATGCGCCGGTTGATCTTCAATAGTCCTGCCGGCACTCCAGCGTTGGCGAAATATGCGCGCAGGAATGACGAAACGGAACCGTCTAGATTTACATACTTAGCAGCCACCTGGAGCGGAGACAGTCCATAGCGATCATCGTATGGATTCGGAAGTTTGAGATGCTCAATATCCGACGGCACAATGTAATACTGCCTGCCGTCGATGGTGTATTTGTATCGAGAGATCATGCCGTCGGCAGACAACTCGACCTCAAGCCGATCGGGACGGAGTAACTGCAAGGCGACTATGCGACCGCTCCCGTTACGGATCCTCA
>SXGR01120952.1_pt1 | contig 13758 bp, 14 predicted proteins | sample 3174711 | NCBI WGS metagenome assembly SXGR01 (sample SAMN11356860, study PRJNA531348) | freshwater metagenome | isolation source: freshwater sample F1-60 | place: China: Fuxian Lake, Yuxi | collected 2017-12-25
CCTCGATTTCGCGCCCGTGGTCGATGTCGACAGCAATCCAGCCAATCCCGTCATCGGCGACCGCAGCTTCGCGCGCGATGCGTCACGCGTGGGCGCGTGCGCTGGAGCATTCATTCGCGCGATGCAGGGGCAGGGCGTCGCGGCGTGCGCGAAGCACTTCCCCGGCCATGGCGACACGGATCTCGACAGCCACTTCAAGCTGCCGAGGCTCGCGCACTCCATGGCCCGTCTGCGCGAGGTTGAGTTGCCTCCGTTCGCGGCGTCGGTGGCGGCCGGTGTGGCCTCGGTCATGACCGCCCATGTCGTCTTTGATGCGCTCGATTCGGGAACTCCTGCGACGATGAGTCACAAGCTCATCGACGGCATCCTCCGTCGCGAACTGGGTTATGACGGCGTCGTCTTCAGCGACGATCTTGAAATGGCCGCGATCGCCGATCGCATGGGGATCGGAGAGGGGGCGGTGCGCTCGGTTGCCGCGGGTGTCGACTGCGTGCTCGTCTGCCACAAGGCGGATCGCCAGCGCGAGGCGATCGATGCCCTCACGAAGGCGCTCGTCGACGGGACGCTGGCACACGCGCGGGTCGAGCAGGCCGCCGTGCGTCTTGATCTCTTGCGCGCGCGCTTCGTCCGTTGAGAGCCAGGAACCGTCGCATGGCGGCAAGCGTGCTCGCACCGCAGTGATGCTCGATGCCCTCAGAGTCCCGGGCCGCCTCGGCAGGCCTCACGCCGAGTGACATGAGGAAGGAAACGACCGTGGCGTGACGCGCACGCGAGGCGCGGGCGAGCCGCTCGCCAGAGGCGCTGAGCGAGATCGGTCCGTGACGCTGCTTGCGAGCAAGGCCCGCGAGGGTGAGGCGCTGCACGATGCGAACGACCGTCACATGCGAGACACGCATGTGCGCCGCGAGGTCTCGGACGCGACACGATCCGTGGGCGCTCAGCATGGCGTCGATCGCTTCCACATAGTCCTCGAATGTCTCATGGGCGTGATCGGTCCTCGTCTTGACGAAGACGCCGCGGGCGGGGCTGACAGGGGTCCGTCGGGGGGTTGCCATCGGAGGGCACATGTCCTACCATCAATTGTAGCTATGGCTACATTCGCGGCAATCGTCTTTGTCCTTGGGATGCTTCAGACCACCCCGACGCCGACGCCACCACTCAAGGTCGTCTGTACCACGGGCATGCTCGGCGACATGGTGCGGGGGATTGTCGGCGAGCACGCTGAGGTCACAACGCTCATGGGTCCGGGCGTCGATCCACATCTCTACAAGGCGACCGTCGCCGATGTGCGCACGCTCTCTGGGGCGGACGCGATCGTGGCCAACGGCCTCATGCTCGAAGGGCGAATGCAGGAATTGTTTCCGAAGCTCCGCCTGAAGGGGACGCTTGTCATCGAGGCGGGCGCCGGAGTGCCCCCGAGCAAACTCCTCACCCCCGAGGGCTCGCACGGGCACCCAGACCCTCACATTTGGATGGACCCTGGACTCTGGGCGGAGGCGGCGCGATTCGTGGCGAAGGAACTCGGCGCGCGCGACCCTTCGCATGCAACCGAGTACGAGCGGAACGCCGCCGCGCTGGAGAAAAAGTGGCTCGCGTCCGATGCGCTGATCGCGGGCGCGCTTGCGAGCGTGCCCCCCACGCGCCGCGTCCTTGTCACCGCGCACGACGCATTCAGCTACTTCGGTCGTCGCTACAGCGTCACTGTGGCGGGGATCCAAGGAGTGTCGACCGAGAGTGAGTCGGGCCTCGAGGACATCCGACGACTCGTCGACATGCTCGTCACGCGAAAGGTGCCAGCGGTGTTTGTGGAGACATCTGTCGGTGACAAGAGCGTCCGCGCACTTGTCGAAGGCGCCGCGGCGCGCGGGCATCCTGTGACCATCGGCGGCTCGCTCTACTCCGATGCAATGGGCGAAGCGGATTCCTTCGCTGGGTCGTACACGGGCATGATCCAGACCAACGCCGCGACCATCGTCAAGGCGCTCGGCGGCGACGCGAAGGGGCTCGTGCCAGCGCCGTGAAGGGCCATTCTCCGACCAGTCCGCTCTCCATCCACGCGCTCACTGTGGCGTACCAGCGCAAGCGAGTGCTGTGGGATGTCGATCTCGACATTCCCGCGGGTGCCATCATTGGCATCATCGGGCCAAACGGCGCCGGCAAGAGCACGCTCCTGAAGGCATGTCTCGGACTCGTGACGGCCGCCAGCGGGCAGGTGTCAGTCTTTGGCAAGCCACTCTCCGACGACCCCACGCGCGTGGGCTATGTGCCGCAGCGAGAGAGCGTCGACTGGGACTTTCCTGTGACCGTGCTCGATGTCGTCCTGATGGGGACCTACGGCCGACTCGGATGGCTTCGGCGGCCCGGGCGACGCGAGCGCGACGCCGCGCACGCGGCGCTCGAGACGCTGGGGATGAGCGCCTTCAGTCACCGACAGATCGGGCAACTCTCAGGCGGCCAGCAGCAGCGCGTGTTCCTCGCGCGCGCCCTCGCGCAGGACGCGTCCCTCTACTTGATGGACGAACCGTTCGCCTCGGTGGATGCCGCGACCGAACAAGCCATCCTCACTGTCCTTCGACGGCTGCGCGACGAGGGACGCACTGCGGTCGTCGTGCACCACGACCTGGAGAGCGCACGCGAGTACTTCGACTGGGTGGTGCTCTTGAACACGCGAGTGATCGCGGCGGGGCCAGCGCAGGAAGTTCTCACGCACGACCGCCTGCGCGAGACCTACGGCGGTCGCCTTGCCCTCCTCGACGAAGCGGCGCAGCGACTTCAAGGTGCGCAAGGGGGGTAGCGCATGTTTGGACTCGACCACAACACGCAGGTGGTCGCTGCAGCTGCCGCCATGACGGGAGCCGCCGCAGGGATCGCTGGGTCGCTGCTGACACTCAGAAAGCGCGCGCTCCTAGGGGATGCGCTCGGGCACGCGACGCTTCCGGGCATCGCGCTGGCGTACATCGCGTCGGTGTGGCTCGGAGGATCCGGACGAGAACCCGTCGTCCTGATGCTTGGCGCGGCGCTCGGTGGACTCGCTGGGCTCGCGAGTCTCGCACTGATCCGCCGACTCGCGCGTGTCTCCGATGACGCCGCGATGGCGATCGTCCTTGGTTCGTTTTTCGGTCTGGGCACCGCGCTCTTGACCCTCATCCAGTCGTCGCCATCGGGCCACGCGGCCGGACTCGCGACGCTCGTGACCGGGCACGCTGCGTCGATGGTGACCGACGATGCCGTGATCGCGGCGGGAGTCGCCCTCGTGTGCATGGCCGTCGTGGGGATGCTGTCCAAGGAACTCAGTTTGCTCTGCTTCGATGAAGGGTTTGCACAGACATTGGGCCGCCGAACGAAGGTCCTCGACGCGGTCGTCCTTCTCGTCGCCACCTGTGTTGTCGTGGCAGGACTTCGGTCGGTCGGTCTTGTGCTCATCGTTGCGCTGCTCATCATTCCCGCAGCCGCGGCGCGTCTTGTGGTGGATCGGTTCGTGCCAATGCTGAGTGTCGCCGCGATCGTTGGCGCGTTGAGCGGCGTGATCGGCACACTCGTGAGCGCCAGCGCACCGGACCTTCCGGCGGGAGCGTGCATCGTGCTTGCGGCGGCGGCGCTCTTTGGCATCGCGGCGGTGTGTGCGCCGCGAAACGGTGTCATCGCGCGCGTTCGGGGGGCGATGCCGTGAATGCATGGTCGTGGGGTGTCGACGGATGGATCATCGTGATCGGTGCCTTGGCGGCCATCGCGTGCGCCGTGCCCGGGGTATTCCTCGTCGTTCGCCGCGAGGCCATGCTGGCCGACGCGCTCTCTCACGCGGCGCTCCCGGGGATTGCCGGCGCGTTCCTCATGTCGGGGACACGCGACCCGCTGTGGATGTTCCTCGGGGCTGTCGGCGCAGGGCTTCTTGTGGCGATCGGCGCACGGGGGATCGCCGCGCTGGGGCGGGTTGATGCGGGTGCGGCCATGGGGATCGCCTTCACGACACTCTTCGCGCTCGGCCTCGTCGCCATTGTTCAGGCGGCCGACCGCGTTGACCTCGATCCATCCTGCGTTCTCTTCGGATCGCTCGAACTGGCTCCGTTGGACACGATTGATGTCGGTGGTGCGGCGGTTCCGCGAGCGGCAGTCGTCCTTGCGTGCGTCGCGGCCATCAACCTCGCCGTCGCTGCACTTCTTTGGAAAGAGTTCACGATTACCGCGTTCGACGCCCCGCTGGCGCGAGCTCTCAACCTGCGGCCGCGCGTGATCGAGCTCCTCGTGCTGGCCATGGCCGCTGCGACCTGCGTTGCAGCGTTTGAGGCCGTGGGCAGCATCCTCGTCGTCGCGATGATCGTGATCCCTGCGGCGTCAGCGCGTCTCATGTCGGACCGCCTCGCGGGGATGGTGGTGGGTGCTGTCGTTCTGGGCATCGTCGGCGCTCTGGCCGGACACTGGCTCGCGTCAGCCGCCGCGCCGATGCTGTTGCCAAGCGGACGCGATGCGTCGACTGCGGGATCGATCGCCGCGGCACTCGGCGGGATCTTCGTGGTCACCGCGCTCTTCTCGCCGCAGCGGGGCGCGCTGCGGAGGCTCGCGGATCGAGCGAGCCTCGCGCGTCGCGTGGTCCGCGAGGACGCGCTCGGCCTTCTGTGGCGCGTCGAAGAAGACGGCAAGACGATCGACACCAAGAGACTTGCCACGCTTCTTGTGCGTGGGGCACAGGCGCGTCCGAGGTCGATCGGTCGCGCGATCAACCGTCTCGCGCGCGAGCGACTTGTGAGCATTGACGCTGGGCGAATCGCTTTGACAACCGAGGGCCGGAACGCCGGCGCGGAACTTGTGCGCTCCCATCGACTCTGGGAGCTCTACTTGGCGCGACGGCTCGCGCTCGCGCCGGACCATGTGCACGACACCGCGATGGTGCTCGAACACATCACCGACTCGACGATGCGCGACGAACTCGCCCGCGAAGAACTTGCCGACCCGACTAACCCGGAATCCCTCAAGGACCCGCACGGGCGGATTGTGCCCAGACCTCCCGAGTAGTCAGGGCGCCTTGGGCGGCGCAGGAATCGTTGCAGGCGGGGCTGGTTCGGGGTCCTTGCGCGCCGCGAAGGGTTCAGCGGCGGCGTCGATCGCGGCAAGGGCCACGAGTTGCGCCACCTCCGCCGCGAGTGACGCATCGATCTTGGCGACCTCGTCACTCACTTTGTGATAGTCCTCGTGATCTTCGACGGAGAACAGCACCGCCGGCACACCCTTCTTGAGGAACGGCCCTTGGTCGCTGCGGTCCAGCCAGTCCGGGTGCTCATCCACCCGCAGTTTCAATCCGATCGCCTCGTTCGCGCGGCGAAGTGTCGCGATCACGGTCGCGCCCTTGGGGCCTCCGTCAATGAAGATCTCTCTCGGCTTGCCACGGCTGATCATGTCCATGTTGAAGACGGCGCGGATCTCGCCAAGTGGAACGGGCGGATCCTTCACGAATGCCCGTGACCCGACCATCCCGGCTTCTTCGCCGTTGAACGCGACGAAGAGGACGCGACAGCGGGGGCCAACTCCAGCGGCCGCGCACGACTGCAGTGCATGCGCGACGGCGATCATGCCAGCGACACCGGATGCGTTGTCGTCCGCGCCGTTGTGGATCTTGTCGTCGCCCGAACGCTTTGGTCGGAGATGGTCGTAGTGCGCCGTGACGAGGACGCAGCCATCCGTGCGCGTCTCCGGCCTCGGATCAAGGACGCCGACGAGATTGGGTCCCGTCTCGGCGTTCGTGTCGATGGTCTTCCGTTCCATCGTGACACCCTCACTTGCCATGCGTGCGACGATCCATTGCGCCGCCTTTTCCGCAAAGGGACTGCGAAAGAACCGGCCCCCCATCTCGTCGCTCGCGAGTTCGGCGATGTCCTTGCGCACCTGATCGGGTGTGATCGCCGTGCGCGCAAGCGCGAGTGGACTCGGCGACTGCGCTTGGGCCAACGCGACCATGAGAGACACGAAGAGTGCATGTGCGATCATCGCGGCCCCTTGTACCGCAGGAGCCTGAGTGCGTTGAACGCCACGATCACCGTGCTGCCCTCATGCAGGACAACGGCCATGCCCAGTGGAGCAACTCCGAGCGCCGCCAAGGGAATCAGCAGCACCACAACGCCGAGCGAAATCGCCACATTCTGCGCGATGATCCGGCGAGCGGCTCGGCTGAGCCCCACCGCGAACGGAAGGCGAGTGAGGTCATCGGCCATGAGCGCCACATCGGCCGCTTCGAGTGCCACATCGGTCCCGGACGCGCCCATCGCAATGCCGACGGTGGCTGTCGCGAGTGCCGGCGCATCGTTGACGCCGTCGCCGACCATCGCCACACTCTTCCACTTCGCCAAGAGGCTCTTCACCTCGTCGATCTTCTGCTCGGGAAGGAGTGACGCGGCGAATGAGTCGACGCCAACCGTGTCCGCCATCACGCGGGCCACGCGCCCGTTGTCGCCGGTGAGCATGGCCGTGTGACCGATGCCATGAGCCCGAAGTTGCTCGACGACCCCGCGTGCTGATGGTCGGACCGGGTCGGCGATACCAAACGCACCGAGGACGCGATCGCCAAGTGCCACCACTGAGACCGTGCGTGCACCCGCCTCCATGCGGTCGATCTCGGCGGCCAGTGGCGCGTCGATCGCGGGGACGCGGTCGACACCAAAGGCACGCCGTCCCGCAATCATGGCACGCTGCGCCCCGACGATCCCAGCGACACCAAGCCCGGGAATGGCCTGGACTTCGGTTGCGCGCATTTCGCCGAACCCCTTCGACTCCGCGAATCGCACGATCGCGCGCGCCACGGGATGCGACGAGTCTCGGTCGAGCGCGCACGCGGTCTCGATCGCTTCGCGCTCGCGGACACGATCGGCGAGTGCGAGCGCCACGACATCCGGTTTGCCCTCCGTGAGCGTCCCCGTCTTGTCGAACGCGATCGCCTTCACAGTCCCGAGCGCCTCGAGGTACACGCCGCCCTTGATGAGCACACCGTTGCGCGCGGCCTGCGCCACGCCGGCGAGGACGGCACTCGGTGTCGAGATCACCAAGGCGCACGGTGACGCCCCGACGAGCACCGCCATCGCGCGCAAGAACGCGTCATCGAAGGGCATCGCCGCAAAGTGCATCAAGAGCACGATGACCATCGGCACGCCGGCGATCACGATCGGCGTGTAGACGCGCGTGAACCGCTCTGCCACCTGTTGGGCACGGCCCTTGTTGGCCTGGCTCTCCTCGACGAGCCGAATCATGCGCGCCATCGTCGAGTCCGACGAGAGTCGGGTCGTCTCGACGCCGAGAGCCCCTTCACCGTTCACAGTGCCAGCGAACACGGGATGCCCCGGTTCCCGCCGCACGGGCAGGCTCTCGCCGGTGATCGGACTCTGGTCGACGGACGAACTGCCGTCGCGCACAGTGCCGTCGATCGGGATTCGCTCCCCCGGCTTCACGCGCACCAAGTCGCCGACCGCGATCTTCTCGATCGGGAGGTCACGCTCTTCGCCATCGCGAACGACTCGCGCGGATCGCGGCGTCAGAGTGCCGAGTGCATGGATCGCGTTGCGTGCCCGCGAGGTCGCCAAGCCTTCGAGTCCATGCCCGAGCGAAAAGAGAAACAGGAGGATCGCCGACTCCTCAAGGCGACCGATGATCCCAGCGCCGATGGCGGCCAGCAGCATGAGGAGATCGACATCGAGGCGCCACCGAAGCAGCTGTTCGAGCGAGCGCGCCGTGACATGCCAGCCCCCGGCGAGGCATGCGCCGATCAAGAAGGCGAAGCCTATGGTCGCGCTCCCACCGACGCGCGGTGCGATCAGTCCGGCGCCCAAGAGGGCCGCGCATGCAATGGCGCTGATCAAGTCCGGATCAGAAAGGACCCCGCGCGAAAGTCTGTCTGAGTCGGGACAGTCGTGACAACTCATCGGCCTACCAGCAGTGCGTGCGAGTCACTCGCGTCTGCCGATCCCCATGGCCCTGGCCGCGGACCATCCCAGCGCCCCCTCAAGCACCAAGAACAGCCCGGCGGCGACGAGGATCCCGCCGACAAACCACGGCGCATCTCCAGAGAGGATGTTCACGAAGCGCAAGACAAGGATGAGCCAGCCGGGGCCCTCGACGAGGGCACCAACGATGATCCGAATCTGCTTCTCGCGTTGGGTGAGGTTGCTCGGCATCATCGCGGCCTATTCAATGGGGTAGAGACGCATGGCTTCCGAAACAATCCAGTCCATCGCGGCGTACTCATCCGTGGTCCAGGTCTTGCCACCAACGAAGGAATCCATCTTGTCGCCGACCTTGCCGATGGCGCCGTTGAGTGACTCGACCTCGTCGCGCTGCGATTGAGTCGGTTCGACGCCGCGCATCTCCATCCGCAACTTGGATCGGCGGACAAAGAGTTTCTGCCGCTCCGCCGCCAGTGCCACATACTCCTTGAACTTCGCGCTCGCGGCCAACTTCGCGATCTTCTCCATCTCTGGGGGCACCGTGTTCCCTGGCGCATCGGCGTCACCGCTTCCTTCAGCAGCTTTCTTCGCCGTGTCGGCGTCCTTCTTCTCCTTCGCCTTGTCTTTCGCCTTGTCCTTCCCCTTGGCGGGGGTCTTCGCGTCTGGTGCCTTCGTTCCCTGAGCCGCACCTCCGGCAGGCACCGGCGGATCCGTGGGCGGGGTCTGCGCCCTCGCAGAGGCCGCAACGACCATGAGTGTCAGGAGCAAAGCACTAAAGCGGGCGGACGGGTTCGGTCGTGAGCGCATGGTTTGAGGATACCCCCGATCGCGCAGGTGCCCGCAATCTGTCTCGTCGAGCCACCGGTGGTGCGATTGTCGCGTATGGATCACTGCTAGGCTCATACCGATGCGCGGTCGAAACCGATTCACATTCCGCGAAGCGCCGCCGCGCGCTCGGGCATTCACGGTGGTCGAACTGCTCGTTGTCGTCGCCATCATCACCATCCTCGTGGGCCTTCTCATTGTGGGTCTTGAGAAAGCGCAGACGATGTCGCGCGTCGCCGGATGCCTCTCGAACCAGCGTCAGATCGCGCTTGCGCAAGTGAGTTATGCGCTCGACAACAACGGTGCCTACGCAAGTAACCGAACCTCAGGGATGACCCTGATCGGCGATTTGAGTTGGACGATCACTCTCCCTTGCGGGGTGTTTCCCATTCTCATCAACAAGGGGAACACCAACCAGGACTCCTACCACTCATGGGTCGCGTCGTACGGAGCGGGCGTCATCGGAGGTGCCGAGCAAGAGTACGGCGTCAACAGCACGAACACCAACGCCAAGGCGCTCTCCAAGGGCAGGCTCTTTCCCTACATGGGGTCGTACAAGCTCTACCGCTCGCCGCTGGACCCCACTTCGCGCATTCGCAGTTACTCCCTGCAAAGTTTCGTCGGCGCGCTCGTCCCCGAAGACTCGTTTGAGTGGTCGGGCAAGTGGGATGACTGGTGCTGCAGCCAAGGGGTGACTCCGCGCGAGTGGACCGCGACGCACTCAAAGCACCACAAGTTTCCGTCACAGACGCTCATGTCGATCATCGAAGACGACAGCGACGGATTCAACTACAACAACCAAGGATGGGTGATCGACATTCGCCCGCCCGCGGGGACGCCGGCGCCGCCTGGCACGCCGAATCCAGGAGCGTGGGGGTCGACCGGCGGCTGGGACGGATGGATCGACTGGCCCGCGTTCTGGGATCCGAGCAACATCACCTACAGCTATGCCGATGGCTCGACTGAGACCTACTCGCTCCAGAAACCGAAGCTCGTCAGTGAGATCCAAGGTCCCCCCGGCGCAGGGATGGGGCATCGCTACCCGGCTCCGGCCGACAACGCCGCGATGGGTCCTTGGCGACGCGATTGGATCCACTTTCGCGATCGGCTCTTTCCCGGCGTACTGCCGCCGGTGATCCCGCGCTACCAAGACCAGTGATGGCTCGCCGCGCACCGCACGGTTACGGGCAGATTGTGCCTCCTAGGAGGCACAATCTGCCCGTAACCGCGGGGCGGTGCGCCTTCACCGTCGTCGAGCTTCTAGTTGTCGTGGCCATCATCGCGATCCTTGCCGCTCTCGTCCTCACCGGGCTCGAGAAGGCGCGCACGATGGCGAGCGTGGCCGCGTGCCTCTCCAATCAGCGGCAGATCTCGTTGGCGCAGGCGAGTTACGCGCTCGACAATGGCGGCGCGCTTGCGAGTCCGCGCACTTCATACGGCGGCGGCTCGACGACGGCAACCTTTACGAACCCATGCGGCACCGTGAGTTTCATCCTCAACAACGGGAGCGCGAGTAGCACCACATATCACCCATGGACCGCGTCGTACGGCGCCGGTGTTGTCGGCGGCAGCGAGGTGGAGAACGGGCTCAACAGCACGAACCCGCTTGCGAAGGCCCTCTCGGGTGGCAGGCTCTTTCCCTACATCGGGTCGTTCAAGGTCTACCGTTCGCCGATTGATCCCACGAATCGCATTCGCAGTTACTCGCTGAATGCGTTCGTCGGCGTGACGGTCCCTACCGACGCACCCGGATATCTCCAGGTCTGGCAGACTTGGTTCTGCGCGCAGGGGGTCACGCCGCGCGAACTCGTCACCACGCACCTCAAGATGATCAAGGATCCATCGCACACGCTGATGTCGCTCGTCGAAGATGACAGCGACGGGTTCAACTTCAATAATGAGGGATGGCTCATTGACCCGCGGCCGCCGCCGGGAAGTCCCGCTCCTCCGCATGCGCTCAATCCGGCGATGTGGGGAAACAGCGGCGGGTGGAGCGGCTGGGTTGATTGGCCCGCGTTTTGGGATCCGAGCAACATCACCTACAGCCATGTGGATGGCTCGACGGAGTCGTATTCGCTTCAGAACCCGCGACTCGTGTCGCTCATTCAAGGTCCCCCCGGCGCGGGGTACGGTCACAACTACCCACAACCGGCCGACAACGCGGCGACCGGTCCGTGGCGGCGCGACTGGATCCACTTCCGCGACAAGCTGCTTCCGGGCACGATTCCAGCCATGATCCGCCGATATCAGGATCAGTGAGGATCCATCGCTGCTCATGTGCATGCACTGTTGTCGAACTCCTCGTCGTCATGGCCATCGTGGCGCCGTTGGTCGCCTTGGCAATGGTCGCGTACTCGAAGATCACTTCGCGAGCGCCGTCGGGTGCCCCACACCCAGACGCGTGGACCGCAAGGGGATGACAGTGGCGGATCGACACCCCCGCGGTGTGGGGCCTTAGAGCCGTCAGAATTCGCAGGACTTCGGTGTCCGAGCGAACGGGATCACATCGCGCACATTCGCCATGCCGGTTGCATAGATGATCGTGCGCTCAAAGCCCAGACCGAAGCCCGCGTGAGGCACGGTTCCATACCGACGCAGGTCGCGGTACCACCAGTACGCGGCCTTGTCGAGCCCCATTTCTTCGATGCGGCGGTCGAGCAGGTCGAGGCGCTCCTCGCGCTGACTGCCGCCGACGATCTCGCCGATGCCCGGCGCGAGAATGTCCATCGCCGCAACCGTTTTTCCATCGTCGTTCTGACGCATGTAGAACGCTTTGATCTCCTTGGGGTAGTTCATCAGGATCACCGGCCGACCCACGAGCGTCTCTGTCAGGTAGCGCTCATGCTCGCTCTGCAAGTCGGTGCCCCACTTCACGGGGTAGTCAAACTTGTGCCCCTTCGCGATCGCCGCCTCAAGGTGGCGGACACCATCGGAATAGTCCATTCGTTCGAACGGCGATGCCACGAGACTTTCGACGCGCGCGATGCATCCCTTGTCGATGCGATCGGCGAAGAACTTCATGTCGTCACCGCGCTCGGCGAGGAGCGCCGTGAACATGAACTTGAGCAGGTCCTCTGCGAGTTGCGCATCTTCCACCAGCGACGCAAACGCGATCTCCGGTTCAATCATCCAGAACTCAGCAAGGTGCCGACTGGTGTTGGAGTTCTCCGCTCGGAAGGTCGGGCCAAAGGTGTAGACCTTGCTCAGCGCGGCGCACCAAGTCTCAACATTCAACTGGCCCGACACAGTTAAGTGCGTCTCGCGGCCGAAGAAGTCCTGCGAGAAGTCGACCTTGCCTTCGCTCGTTCGCGGGATGTTCAGGAAGTCGAGCGTCGACACGCGGAACATCTGCCCGGCGCCCTCGCAGTCGTTTCCCGTGACGATCGGCGTATGGATCCAGCAGAATCCGCGTTCATGAAAGAAGCGGTGGACCGCCATCGCGAGGCAATGCCGCACGCGTCCAATGGCACCGAATGTGTTCGTGCGCGGGCGAAGGTGAGCCACCTCGCGCAGGTACTCAAACGAGTGTGGCTTGGGCTGGATCGGATAGGTGTCCGGATCCGCGACCCAGCCGATCACTTCAACCCGGCTCGCCTTCACCTCGACGCTCTGGCCCTTGCCATGGCTGGGGACGACCTCGCCCTCGACAATGATGGCGCAGCCGGCGCAAAGTCTTTGGATCTCAGCGGCGTAGTTGGCAAGCGAACTCTCAGCAACGATCTGCAGGGCATCGAAACAGGACCCGTCCGAGAGTTGGACAAACGAGAGCCCAGCCTTCGAGTCGCGCCTCGTCCGAACCCAACCCTTCACCCGGACCGCCTTGCCCAAGTGCGAGGATGGATCCGAGAGCAGTTTCGCCACCGAGAGGTCAAGCATTCGCGCAAGGTAGTCATGGGCCGCGAATAATGGTTCTAAGCAGAGTGGCACGCGGTTTGCTCTAGAGCCGCCCCCATGGCTCCGCACGCACGATTTCCCCACGATTCCGGCTTCACCGGTGTGGGGGGCAGTCAAGACGGCGGGGGATCCGGGCGGCTCAATCTACTCCTGGCATATGGCGGTTGGCGCGACGACACCTTCGCCGACCAGTTGCCGACGCTCCTGCAGCCCATGGGGATCCACTGCATCCGGACTCGCACCGCTGCGGAGTCGCACCGCGCCATGCTCCGCGACCGAGTGCATGTGGCGGTCGTTGACATGACGACACCGGCCGATGACTCGCGCATGGCGCAAGAGACCGCACTCGGCGCGGGGGTTCTGCATCTTCTTCGCTGTCTCAGTCCCGTCCCGCCGATGATCCTCGTTCGACCGCCGCAGGCGTCGTCGCGCGAGTCGGTTCGCGGCTTGGCCGACGCACTTCGCGAGGGCGCCTTCTCGGTGCTCGAGCGCCCATTCCCGATGGAGTCGATGCTGGAGTCGCTCCGCCGAGTCATCAATCGTCACTACGCGGGCTACTGGCCCGCGAACTAGTCGTTCCACCGTTCCTTCCCATTGCATCCAAGAAAGGCAGCGCCGTCATGAAAGTTCGACCACTCGGAGACAAGCTCCTCGTCAAGCGCGACGAGGCTCAGACCAAGACCGACTCAGGCATCTTCATCCCGGAGTCCGCCAAGGACAAGCCCAAGCAAGGCAAGATCGTCGCGCTGGGTTCGGGCATCCTGAACAAGGAGTCCGGCAAGTACATGCCGTTCACCGTCAAGAAGGGTGACACCATCCTCTTCACGACCTACTCAGGCACCGAGATCAAGATCGACGGCGAGACCTACCTCATCATGACCGAGGAAGATGTTCTCGGCGTGATCGACTGACGCGCCCCTTCGTCCAAACACAACATTCATTCACCTTTACCAACGGAGTACACAATGACAGCCAAGCAGATCAGCTACGAAAACGAAGCACGGGAGCGGATTCTCCGCGGCGTGCAGAAGCTCGCCAAGGCCGTGAAGGTCACGCTGGGCCCATCGGGTCGCGTGGTCATCCTCGAGAAGGCCTTCGGCGCCCCGACCGTCACCAA
>SXGR01201372.1_pt1 | contig 13758 bp, 11 predicted proteins | sample 3174711 | NCBI WGS metagenome assembly SXGR01 (sample SAMN11356860, study PRJNA531348) | freshwater metagenome | isolation source: freshwater sample F1-60 | place: China: Fuxian Lake, Yuxi | collected 2017-12-25
GCCCAGCGTCGCCGACACCGCCGCCACGCTCTGGCCTGCTCGCACCAGCCGAACCGCCTCGATCTTGAATTCCAACGTGTACCGCGCCCTCTTGCTCTTCGACATATCCGCTCTCCTTGCTCACAGTTTAATTGCTCAGCACGGGATACGTTTTTCGGGGGCAAGGTCAGGGTGCCTTGTCGGCTTCCCGCAGGATCGCGACCATCTGCTCTTCGGTGAAACGACTCTTCTTCATGGGCTCCTCGCTGGTAGGCGGGAGCCATTCTCTCAAGTTACGATTGGTCCTAAGAACCTGGGCAGGTCAGCACACAGGATCGTCCATTCCCACCGCTGGACGCCTGAAACTGTAGTGTGCGCCATGCGCACGACAACTCATGTCGGCGCACGATGCCGGGCGGCTGATTTCGCGAAGAACTGAGTCGTGCGAACAACGCACGCTACTCACGTATGAGGGAACGTTCAGGCTGTCTCGTCCAGTCCCAATTTCGAGCGCCAGTCTTTCTTCTGCGATTCGAATTGCAACGGCTTGAGACTCACCAGCAGCTTCACGCCGCCACTTCTTACTGCGCCGCCGGGCGCTTCATTGCCTCCAGCGTCGGCGCATCGCGTCCTGCGCGCACCGACACGTAGCCCAGGCCCGAACGGGCGATTTCGATCAGCGCGCAAGCGCGCCGCTTCGCGACAGGCCGCGCGTGCGCGCGCGCCACCCGCTCGCGGCGCGCCTGCGAGCTCACCACTTCTGGCGGCTGATTTCCTTCATCACGTCGGTCTCATGATCACGCTCGGTAACGAGCCTCTTGAGCTTCGCGTTCTCAGCTTCTAGCTGTCGCAGGCGTTCAACGTTGGCGGGCTGCAACGCACCGAAACGGCGCCTTCAGGTGTAGATCGCCCGCAGGATCGCAAACATCTGCTCTTCTTTGGTAAGCGGGAGCCAATCTCTCAATTTGCGATCGATCCCAAAACCTTGGGCAGGTCAACGCTGCTTCGAAAGAAGATCACATAGATGGGTCAACTCCCTGCTGCTATCCAATCCTTGAACGGCGTCAACTATGTTGTCTTGCTGTCGGGGGTGATAGATTTCATCGGTTAAGTATCTAAATTTCTGTACCAATTCCTCCCAACTGAGCGGGTTGCTTCGACTCCCGCGAGGATTCTCGATAAACCTTTCATACACACGACCATCGAAAGTCTTAACCCTTACGCTGGCAGGCCAGGCACGGGGAAACTTAGCATCTAAAGCTTGGGCCCTAACACATTGGATCTTCGCCATCAGGTTGGCTACTTCGGGAGAGTGAACATTCGCCTCCGAAAACTCGCTCAGCGAAGCCCTTCTCTTTATTATCGATATTGCCGCGCCATAGAACATACTGAACTGGGCAGATACCGCATTTCCAGGATTGCGCTTTATCAAAATTGGCTCAACTATTATTGGGAACGCAATATCCAAAATTCCAAGCTGAACCTCTTTGATGTCTTCCGGAGACAAATTATTCTCACCAACTATTCCGAGTAGTCCATCTATAGGTGCATGCATATATCTACAACAGGCATGCGACTTGTGCGCCACATCGGTGAGCGCAAAAGATGAACCAAGATTTTTCAGAACTTCCTCGGGCGCTGGATTGTTGGAAAACCCCCGGAGGAAACCCTCTCTTCCTTCAATAATTGTTGAAGGACCGACGAACTCCTTACTTGCCAGGAATGCGGACAGAATTCCGTTTTGGGATGCAAGACCGGCATGAAGACGTTTGGTCCATGAACCATCTGCCTGATACTCATGAAGTCCCGATGCCATGCTTCCTGCGATCCCGAGCGCGTTAACAAATCCATCTCCAGTGTTGCCTAGGATCTTCGAAGCCGTCATCGCAGCTCCAAATACGCCACAGACCGCGGTAGGATGAAAACCGCGCTCGTAGCAACTCTTGGGTCTCAGGCCTAGTCCTAGCCGTACAGAAACTTCATAGCCGACCGTAACAGCCAAGAGGAATGTGCGGCCTGTAATGTTTTGTAGTTGGCCGACTGCCAACGCCGCCGGGTATATCGCTACTCCGGGGTGAATGGAAGCCTCTTCGTGAACATCATCGAGTTCCAGGCTGTGTGCGGCGGCGCCATTTGCTAACGCTGCATATTGAACGTTGCCTATTCGCTTTGCAGCTCCAATAAGAGCGAACCTGTTGCCAGGCGAAGTCAAATTTGTAAAATCCAGAATAGCCTCGACCGCCCCCGACTCCATTCCCCGGGCCGCTACCCCAATGAAATCTATAAAGCAGCGCTTACAAGAAAGAATGGCTTCTTCCGACAGATCTTCGTACTTAAGGGTTTCGCAAAATCGGGCTAGCTGTCTTGTGATTCCTGTAGGCATGCCCAAGACTCCCCTATGTTAAGATTTTCTTTCAATTCCGATTACGTGATCTCTAAGATCGCATTGACTTGTGCGCTTTTGGAGCTCCAGTCGATGGTTCGTAGGCTTCCTGGATATTGAGAGTCATCCAGAAGAGCTCGATTCACTCAATACGGATCCCCGAACCTTTGATGGTACTGGCCCACTTGTCCATTTCGACTTTGATATGTCTTCCTAACTGATCTGGCGAACTACTTGCAAGCGCCGCCCCTTGTAAAGCGAATCGATCCTTCATGTCCGGCGATGCTAGGATTCTCGCGAATTCGGTATTGAGCTTAGCTACAATTTCCATAGGTGTTCCTGCCGGAACAACTATCCCGTACCAGATACTAGCTTCGTACCCTGGCACCCCCGACTCCGCAATTGTAGGTAAATCGGGCATCGCACCTACCCGATGAGAACTAGTGATTCCAATCGCCCTCAATTTGCCGGCTTTGACATGCTGCTGCACAGTGATCAGTGTCGGGAACATATATTGAACTTGCCCCACCAAAAGATCCGTGACTCCCGGAGGACTGCTTTTGTACGGCACATGAACTACGTCAATACCAGCCATACTTGCAAACAGCAGACCTGCCAAATGAAGAACGCCGCCGGTGCCTCCGGACGCATAATTCAGTTGTTTTGGCTTGGATTTAGCCAGCGCGACCAATTCCTTGACCGAGGTTGCTTGCAGTGATGGGTGAACCACAAGCACGAACGGTGTGGATCCCAAAAGGGTTACGGGTTGGAAATCGTTAATTGCGTCATAAGGCAATGAACGGTGCAAGCTCGGGTTCACGGCAAGTTCGTTATAGACAATCAACAGGGTATATCCGTCCGCTGGAGACTTAGCTGCAAATTGCGTCCCGATGATTGCACTAGCTCCTGGTTTGTTTTCAACAATGACCTGCGTCCCAAGGTTTTCTCCAAGTCTTTGTCCGATCACGCGGGCCATCGTGTCAGCACCACCGCCCGGTGTAGTAGGCACAACAATTTTTATTGGCTTGGTTGGGTACGTCTGAGCATAAGACCGATACGAGAAACCAATTCCAAGTGCCAATAACGAGAGAATTATTACGGCTAGACGCAGCGCTTTTCTCACAAATTCCTCCCAAGTGACTGAGTTCAAACTGGACATTGAATTCAACGGTCGCGGTACGCGCTGGGCCTTTGCCTGAAAATGAACGCGCGTCCGAGTTCGTTCACGGCGAACATCTCATATAAGAAATTCCAAAGGCTGTCCATCGCGTTGACCTGATCGACCTTGAGCAGACCGGATCGTCACCTCGCCCGGGTTCCCCCGCAGCCGCAGTTGGCAAAGCCTCGTCTGTCGAACGCCAAACTGCCGGCACTCGCCTTGAATGCCGACCAATCTAAAGCAGCCCATTAAGGCGGCTTGGCTCAACGAAGAGCAGATGAGATGGTTGAGGTACCGCGGGGAGCAGGTCTGATTCATACTGCGATGGATGTCTATGTTCTCCATTTCTGCTCAATTTCAGACTGCACTTCCTGCGTGTTCTTCACAATGGCATAGTTACGATGCAGATAACTCATGCAGAATTGGTGTGATTCCGCTGTCAGACCAGCGCACCCATCCTCCAAGAGATAGATCTTGAAATCACGATCACAGCCATCGCGCACAGAAGACTCGACGCAGTTACCGCTCACAACGCCACCAACGATAAGGTACTCCACCCCTAGGTTTCGCAGTATCCGGTCGGCTTGCGTAGAGCTGAATACACTGGAGGTGGTCTTCTTCAACACTATCTCGTTAGCAACAGGGCGCAGCGGCTCGATGATTTCCAGCTCATCTGGAGCACGGGTAAGCATTTTGTAGCCTCGGTAACGCCAACCAGCATCGCGACCATCTAGTGCGAGGCCACCAATTGTTGTGTGTATGACCTCGATTTTCCTATCCCGACAAGTCTTAAGAATTCCGGAAAGATTCGGAATCACAGTCTGTTCTAAACGCTGATAGTAATAATCCAATTCCGCCTCTACACCCATTTCCTTAGCTCGCTTACCGAATCCGAAAGCCCTTCCTCTGGCTCTGTTGTACATATCAATGATCATCAAAGCCGTTTTCCCCGGTTCTATTGAGAAATTCTCCAACCGAAGGGGTATATCGAGTTCGCGTAACTCCGAATGATTCATTGTTGATTTGTCCCGGGTTCCCCGGAAAGTTCCTTGTGTGAGTTACGCCACCACGGCGCGAGGCCCTTTGCTGGGACATCACATTGGCCCCGAGGGTCACTCGGAATCGATGCCGGGCTGATGGGGAGTTTGCGGCATTCCAGGTACGGGGTGTCTTTCACCGCCGTAGCCAACCCGATCTCCATGCTGACGACGGGGCACGGCAACGGGCGACTTGGGGAGAACCCGAAGCGCTGCACTAAGCAACAAGAACGCATCACTTGCACAAAAGGCTTGTGAGTTGTCCAACGTGTGTACATTTCTCCAAATTTAGAACTGCGTCTTCCAGTTTCGATAGCTGTTCCTTTGGAAGTACCCTTCCCGCCAGATTGTGGAACTTGGCCTTGATGTCACCCAACGACAGGGGTGACTCCGGGTTTCCCCTGGAATGGTTTGTTTTTTTCGTGAAAACCCTGCCATCGGAAGTCTTGACCACCATTTCCGCAGGATCTTTCTCTGGGAAAGCCCTGTCCATCGCCTCGTCGGCAATAAGAAAGACCTTTTTCTCGGAAAACTCGAGGATATTCTCGTCCTGGAGCTTCTCGGGAGACAGTTGATCTACGCCAAACGCCCCGTCCACAAAAGCGGCCGAAACAGCATAGGGAATGCTCTGTTGCGCCAACATCACAGTCGCCGGCCTCCTATGGGAAAGCCTGTTGACATTGCGCGTTCTGGTGCGAATCTCCACTGACTTGATTGACTTCCAGTCCAGCGATTCGCCCTTCAGGATATCCAGCGCCAGATCCACGGAAGGGTGCGTATGCAAATGAAGTGGGTAGGGTTTGATTCCAATCTGCAACAACTCCGAAAAGTCGTCCCCGAGCCCCTGTGTAAGGAGTCCATAGTCGTACTTCTTCTGATCACATACGCCCCACAAGACATCGAAAATCCCCCCGTACTCTCCTTCAAGTATTCGAAGAGGTCCCTCGAAGCCCATCTTCGCAAGCAAAGCAGATTCGACTCCGTTGTGCGCCGCCCTGCCCGAATACAATCTCTTGAGATGCGAACCGTCGACTTTTATTATCTCTGTTCCCATGGCTCTGCTGCCTGCAAGGCCAAATGCACGAGCCATTTGTTCAGCAGGCAATCTCAGCGCTTTGCTGGCAGCAATAGCGGCTCCGAAATGGCCTAGCCCTCCAGTTGGATGTAGCCCATATCGATTCACGACTTCAATATTCAGAGCCATCGCAACTCTTATATTGATATCTACTGCGGCAACCAGAACCGCAATTAGTTCTTTTCCTGTGAGACCGTTTCCTTCGCCAATCGCGAGCGCAGGAGGAAGCGTTACGCCGAACGCATGAAGCCATGATTTGCGATGGGTTTCGTCCAACTCAAAGCAATGGCAACACGTTCCGTTTGCCAAGGCCGCATTTGGTGCGGCGACTTTTTCACCCTTACTTCCCCAAAGTGTCGCTTCTCTCGGTCCGGCCAGATACCGGGAATAGTCGATTACCGTCCTGCACCAAGGGAGATGAGACCCAAACACTGCGACGCCCAAGGTATCTAAGACAAGTACTTTCACCCACTCAGTGACCTCTCTTGGTATCCGATCATACTGCAGGGCGCTCGCATACTTGGCCATCTGCAATCCGTAAGCGTCCAAAGTTCTTTCCTCCTTTTGTTTTTAGATCAAATACTCCGGCACCGTAGTCAACTGCGAAGCGCAACGAGATCAACTACGGCGGACATACCTCGATGGGCGCTTCCCTCAGCCACCATTTCGTCGTGAGAGGACAAGTGAACAATCTTCAAGTCACTGAACGCGTTGCGTAACTCGACCTCGCTGTAAAGCATGGTCGCGTCAGGCGGGCCACCGGTTCCATAATTGATTTGTTCCGGGCGATACCCCCGCAGAATTAGCAGACCACCGGGCGCCAGTGCTCGTGTCATACCCTTGAAGATCGACGTCCGTTCAGGCGGACCGCTGAACTGGATGAAGATCGCGACCACCACGTCGTAAGAAGCCTCGGACCAGTCCCAGCGGTAGATGTCGCATTCGCGGTGGTCAACCGTCACGCCGGCATCGGCCGCCAGGCGGCGCGCTTTCTCCACGCCCACAGGCGAAAAATCGAACGCCGTGACCTTAAGCCCCTGACGCGCAAGCCAGACACTGTTCCTTCCGTCCCCGTCCGCAACACAAAGCGCTCGCATACCAGGCTTGAGCAAGTCGCGCTGGCTGGCGAGAAACAAATTCGGCTCCGTGCCGAACAAGTAGCCTTCGGCCGAAAACCTGCCATTCCAGCGCTCCAGTTGTGCGGGGTCGTACGAAAAGGTCATCGCGACCCGTCGCTTGTCGGACCTACCACTATGCGGCCAGAAGACTGGCGATCTGCGACACGTCGGCTAGCTGCTCGACGTTCTCGAGGCGCTCGAGGAGGCATTCAGCATTGCGTGGCGGCATGCGGCCAGCCACCAGTCGCCGGAACTTTTCGCGGATCTCTTCGCGTGTGAGGGGGTTCTCCGGACCGCCCTTCACCGCGGAAACGCGTTCCTGATAGCGTTGGCCGCTCTTCATGACTACCGTGACGACGCTCTCCCACTGATTCGGGTACGCACGCTCCGCCTGCTCGTCGACCTCCACGCGGACCTTGTGCGCAAGTGCGATTACATCGGGGTCGACAAGGTTCTCATCAATGTACTCGCGGAAGGCGTTACCACCTTTCACGAACCGCAGCGCCATGCTGAAGCGGATGCTAAATTGTGCCGAGCCGATGTCGCGCGGCTCAACGATCGTCCCAGCATGTAGGATTCCTTCCTCGCTAGTGCCGACGATGACTTCCTTGATTTCCCGGAAGTCCGGCTTATGCTCCTCCATAATCTTGCAGGCGGCATCGATCGGACTCTGGATGAAGTAAACCGTGCAGTACTTCTTGAATGACACTTCCGTGAATATGTATTCGGAGCCCAGCTCCGCCATCATTGGTCCCAGTTTCGTTTGGTCGCACATCACCCGCAGGAAGCCGAACTTGCCTTCAAGAATGGTCGGCGGCCCGGTGATTCCCTCTTCTGCCAGCAATGCGGAGCGTATTCCGGCCTGCACGGGGATTCCGCCGTGCAGGCGCTTTAGCGTTCCACCGGTCTGGTTGTACTCGCGAAGTCCAGCGGCCGAGTGACTGCCTGCGATTCCCATCGCGTTCAGCACTCCAGCTTCGCCCAAGCCTAGAAGGCGCGCGCATGCGGCGGCGATGCCGAACGGTGCGTTCGCCGGATGCGTGTTCTGGCCGCCACGAAGCAAAATTGTCCCGGAAACGGCCGAGACCCGGCAGACAAGTTCCAAGCCGACGATAATTCCAAGCAGCATGTCCTTGCCAGACAAGCGTCGTTGTTCGCTGATCGCAAGCGCGCTGGGGATCGCGAGGCATCCCGGATGGTTTACGACCCGCAGATGCGTATCGTCCATCTCGAAGCCGTGGCCGTACGAGGAATTGAGGAAACCTGCGTTGTCCGGCGACGTCCGGAAACCGTAATAAACCACGGTGGAATGGTTTCCGCCTCCAAGCTTCTCGACCATGCGCGTGATCTGCTTGCTCCACGGCAAGGTCGCGCAAGCCATCTGGATTCCGATCTGGTCGATCAGGAGGTCAATCGCCTTGTCGCGGACGGATCGAGGGATGTCGCCAAGCTGAACATTGTTGGCGAATCTGGCCAGATCTCGAGTCTCGTTCATGCCTTCTCCTTGTGTTGACGAAATTGGAAGTTGGATCGCTTATAGATCATCCGCCTGTTCCAGCCATCGACGCTTGCCTCCCAGGACGTGAGCCTCGCCAAGCTCACGCGCAAGCAATGCGTTGCCGGTAGCGATCGCGTCGACGACGGCGGCATGCTCCGCATTTGCAATCTCGGGAGTAATGACCTGCATGCGTACCAGCTGCATCTTCTGCACGAACTCATCGTTAACCCGCTTAGCCTGCGCATGGCCAGCGAAGGTCATCAGCAACTCATGAAAACGCAGGTTGGCTTGGAAATACTTTGCCTTGTTGGACGCGGCTTCATCACCCCGCATTTCCGTGATCGCGCCGCGCAGCGTGGCGACCTGCTGGTGCGTCACGCGAGTGGCGAGGCGCGCGCAGATGTATCCGGTGACCAGAGCGCGCAGATCATACATTTCCGCGACTTCTCGCCGCTCCAGTCTGCGAACGAAGAGACCGCGGTTGGCCACGCCGACGACGAGTCCAGCCCTCTCTAGTGTCCGGCGCGCTTCACGAATCGGTCCGCGGCTGATTCCTAGCCGGGTAGAAAGCAGTTGCTCGTTAATGCGGTCGCCGGGCTGGAGTTCGCGGGCCTCGATCATCCGCTCTAGTTCCAGGACAACAAGGTTTGTGAGGGACTCGCCACGCTGAAGCCGTCGAATGGAGTTGATGGGATGTTCAGGATCACGCATACAATAACTATAGCGCAAAAGTGTTAACAGTAAACGGTATGTTGACAGTTTACGGGAAATGCGTACAGTACCCCTTTTCTTCTAATTGAGGAGAGTGCGCATGCGCCGTTCATCAGTGGCCCTCGGTCGCCGGCTCGCACTCGTTGCTCTCTTCGGGTTAGTTGCATCCTCCGCCTGGGCGCAGGAATTTCCAACGAAGGCGATCCGGATCATTGATGGCTTCGCGCCGGGCGGGACACCCGACAGGCTGGCCCGGATAATTGCATCGAGAATGTCTCAGACCTTCGGACAACCGGTCATTGTCGAGAACAAGGTCGGAGCGAACGGAACCATTGGAATGGGGTTTGTCGCGAAAGCTGACCCTGATGGCTACACGCTGTTCGTCGGCTCCACGTCGACCATGGCGGTGAATCCGCTGCTGTACAAAAACAGTAGTTTTGATCCGATCAAGGATTTCGCGCCGATAAGCATGCTTGCGGCACAGCCATTGATCGTCGTCGTTCATCCGTCTGTCCCTGCAAAGACATTGAATGAACTTGTTGCCTACGGCAAGGCCAATCCAGTTGCCCTTACTGTCGGGATTCCTGGTGGTATCGGGCACCCTTTCCACCTCGCAACCTTGCTTTTCAAGAGCGCGACGGGCACTCCGATGCTGGAAATTAACTATGCAAAAGGGGGCGCTCCCGCACTAGTCGACCTGCTCGCGGGACGGACCCATTTGATGTTCGGGATGTCGTACGTGTCTGCGCATGTTCGTGATGGCCGGCTTCGCGCCCTTGCGGTAACGGGACCCGGACGTATGGAACTGTTGTCTGATGTGCCGACGGTCAAAGAAGCCGGGGTGCCGTTTGATGAGGTGACGCTGTGGAACGCTATGGCTACGCGTGCCGGGACCCCGCCGGCGATCATTGCTAAGTTGAACGCGGAGATAGTTCGAATTCTGAACCTGCCGGAGGTGCGTAAGCAGCTTGTGGAAACCGGTCTTGAAGTCATCCCCAGCACCCCCGAAGAACAGGCGCGTTTCATCCTCTCCGAGGTGGAGCGCTGGGGCAGGGTGGTGAAACAAGCCGGAATTCAGATGCAATAGCGCTGCGCGAAGCGGCTGTCCACAGTCCCCAATGAACGCAACGCCTCGATCCGTGCGGAAGCCGTTTGCCTGAACGAAGGTGCTCGACGTGATGCGCGTGGTGGCAAACCCTTTTGCTGCATAACAGTTCGGCCGGAGGTGGCGCCGCTTTTCTTAAACAGCACTGTATCGGGGAAGTTATGCAAACGAAAGAAGGCACTTCCGTGGGTCCGCGAATCTGGGACCGCTTTCTCTCAGAATCTGACCGTGAGACCGTCCGCGTTTGGGCCGCCGCGCGGCAAAAGGCTCCGGTAGAGTTTGGTCGCAAGGCTGCGCTCTTGATGATTGACCTATACCGCGGCGGCTTCGGCGATCGGCCGCAGTCGCTCGCGGAGTCCATGCGCGACTGGCCCTGGAGCTGCGGAATGCAAGGCTGGAATGCGCTGCCGAACATCACGAAGCTGCTCGCGGAGGCGCGAAGGCTGCGCGTGCCGGTGATCCACTCAACCATGCGCCGCTCCGATGACGGGGTTCTCGGATGGTTGGATGCCCTTCATGGCAGCGCCGGATCGCTTTCCAGTAGCGGCAAGATTGCCGCCGCGAAGGAGATCATGCCCGAAGTGCAGCCGATCGCGGGCGAGGCGGTGATCGAGAAGGCCGCTCCGAGCACATTTTGGGGGACGCCGCTCACCGCACATCTGCGGCAGTTGGACGTGGATACCGTCATTGTCGCCGGCATGTCGACGAGCGGCTGTGTGCGTGCTTCGGTCGTCGACGGAGCGGCGAACCGGCTTCGGATGATCGTTGTGGAAGAGTGCGTGTTCGATCGCATCGAAGCTTCGCACGCACTAAGCCTATTCGACATTGAGCAGAAGTACGGCAATGTCGCAGCACTCGGAACAGTACTTGAATGGATGGCGAGAACACGATAACGGAACGGGCGAGAGTCAATTGCTTTCGCTTGCGATGATGGCGTGGTAGACGAGTGTGTCAAGAGTCTTGTGTGAGGCATACCGTATCGCCTGGCAGGAGACAGTATGCTCAAGCCGGCACGCTGGCCGTTGCGATCTTGGCAATTCGCCCACCCCCTCAGAGGAAGATATATGAGTGACGGCACCGGCAATACTCTCTCGATCTCCGAGAAGATGGGAGGCCTCGTCTCGCAGTTTCGCTATGACTCGATTCCTGAGGCGGTGCTGGCCCGCGGGAAATTGCTCATTCTCGACGCGGTCGGCATAGCTCTTTCCTCAACTCAGGACGAGTTCGCACACCGGCTTCTCACATCTTTCCGCTCGTTCAACGGAAGGGAGGAATGCTCACTCATCGGTCTTGAGTCTCGACTCTCGCTTCGTGACGCCGTAGTCATGAATGCAGCACTGATTCACGGGCTCGATTACGACGACACCCACATACGCGCCATCGTCCACCCGACAGCCAGCGCCTTTAGCTGCGCGCTTGGTGTTGCCGAGCAAATGGGTGCCTCCGGACGGTCGCTCCTTACCGCTTATGTTCTCGGCGTGGAGACTATCGTTCGAATTGCCGATGCTGCAAAGGGTCATTTTCAGAAGGCGGGTTACCACCCCACAGGACTCGTCGCCCATTTTTCCTGCGCCATGCAGGCTGGATGGTTATACGGCCTGACACCGCAGCAGCTCGCGACGGCTCAAGGGATTGCCGCCAGCACCGCCTCGGGAACTCAAGAGTTCCTTGTCGAAGGCGCATGGAATAAGCGATTGCACCCCGGTTGGGCGTGCGTAGCTGGCATCACAGCGGCTCGACTCGCACAAAACGGGTTCGTCGCCATCTCGAAGCCATACGAGGGGCGATCCGGGCTCTATAAGGGGCATTTGGGACCTTTGGAGCGGGACGTGGACTACGACGTCATCACCGCTGGCTTAGGCAAGCGCTGGGACCTGCTGGATGTGGCGGTCAAGCCCTATCCTATTTGCCACATGATCCACGCGTGCGCCGATATCGCCTTGGCGTTGCGCAAGAAAATGCCGGCTCAGCTGCCTGGAATCCGGAGCATTGTCGTAAGGATACCTGCTGAGACAATCCACGTCATCGCGGAGCCCGAAGAAAGAAAGATTCGGCCGAACACCGAATACGAGGCAAAGTTCAGCGTGCAGTACGTGGTTGCCGCATGCTTGGCGCGCGCTCGCTTCGGACCGGAGGAGCTAGCGATGGCGTCGCTTCACGATCCGGTGATTTTGGCGCTAGCAGAAAAGGTGCGCATTGAGATCGACGAAAAATCCTCTTTCCCTGCCTATTTCTCTGGCGGGGTGACTATCGAGGATGAACACGGCAATCAGTACCAAGATTACGAGCCGGTGAATCGCGGTGCCGGCGAACGCGCCTTGACCTCCGACGACATTGTTGTGAAGTACCGCAAGAACGCGCTGCATGCAGTACCCGAAACGCGCGCAGAGAGAATTCTGGAGGCAGTGCTAGGGATGGAGCGCCTTAGCGCCCGCGAGCTGGCGCATGTGTTGAAAGCAGCATAACTCGAAGCAGAATCTAAGAGGAGATCACGATGAAATGGCTACTTGGACTTGTGGTTGGCGTCATAGGCCCTTTCGGCCCCTCCACTGTCGATGCGCAGACCTACCCGGAAAAGCCGATTAGGATCGTCGTCGGTTACCCTGCAGGAGGAGGCGCCGACACTATCGCAAGGCTCCTCGGAAGACCTCTCTCGACGGCGTTAGGGCAGCCGGTGATCGTCGAGAATCGTTCCGGAGCGGACGGAATGATCGGTGGCGCTGCGGTTGCAAAAGCCGAACCTGATGGCTACACGTTGTTGCTTGTCTCCTCCAGCCATACCATCAACGTCGCCCTGAAGAGGAAGATTCCGTACGACACGCTTCGCGATTTTGTGCCGATTTCGCACGTCGCCGACCAGCAGATGATGCTTGTCTCCAATCCCGGAAAGCCCTACCGCACCGTGCCTGAACTGCTGAAGTACCTTAGGGAAAATCCGGGCGTCGTCAACTTCGGTTCAAGTTCGACTGGATCGGCGCTTCCTATGGAACTGTTCCGGATGGAAACGGGAACGAAGTTCGTGCACGTACCGTACAAGGGAACGTCGCCCGTCATTGCCGATCTGCTTGCGGGCCACGTCGACGTGACATTGGCCGGCGCTGCGACGGCGATTCAGCATGTCAAGAAGGGGACGCTGCGTGCACTTGCCGTGGGCGGTGCTAAACGCTCACCGCAGTTTCCTGACACGCCCTCCCTGAGCGAGTTCATTCCGGGTTTTGACGTTGCATTCTGGAGCGCCATTTACGCGCCAGCCAAAACACCCGGAGCTATCATCACCAGGTTAAACACTGAGATTGCCCGCATCACGCGGAGCCCAGAGTTTCAGAAGTCGATGAGCGACATAGGCGCCGATGTCGTCGGGGGAACAGCAGAGGAGTTGAGGCAGTTCACCATCCGCGAAATCGAAAAATGGACCCGGGTCGTGAAGGAAAGCGGCTACGACGGATAGGCCGTTCCAAGTACGGATAGATCCTCTGCAGGCCCGCAGTGGTTAACCGCTGGTGGCTTTCTCAACTTTGACGAGAAGGAGACCAGGAGATGAACCCCGTGCGTGTGACCTGCGTGAAAAAACTGATCCAGTTCGAGTGAGAGAAAATGCCAATTTTCTAACACTGGAAAGGATCAGAAAATGCCCAAGGGAGTGCGTTTAAAGCCCGAGCAGGTGGTAGCCAAACTGCGGGAAATCGAGGTCAA
>SXGR01637215.1_pt1 | contig 13754 bp, 16 predicted proteins | sample 3174711 | NCBI WGS metagenome assembly SXGR01 (sample SAMN11356860, study PRJNA531348) | freshwater metagenome | isolation source: freshwater sample F1-60 | place: China: Fuxian Lake, Yuxi | collected 2017-12-25
AGGACCGTGTACTCGTGGAAGAAGACATTTTGCTTCTCGGCAAGCAGGCTCGCCATCGCGTGACACGAAGCCACCGACGGCAAGAACCAGAGCGAGTGGTTGAGATACGGAAGCAGCCGCACGTCGGAGTACGGAAACGGAGGCTTCTTCGCACCCAGCTTGAGGTTATCGACCTGAGTAGACGAGTAGGCACCGCGGATGATATCGAGCCACTTCTGCACATCGTCCTGATGCTTAAACCGCGTGCCTTTGTCCGTGCCGGTGGCGGCGAAAAACTCGTTCAAATCGAATTCATCGAACTCCCCCGCGCTCGCGATCGTGAGCAGTTCGTCGGGCATCTGATAGGTCAGCAGGCGCATCTGCGGCAGCGCGCCGTAGGGGTTCCATTTACTGGGATTCTTCCTCGCAAACTCTTCCTTGGCGCGCTGCTCGTCGGTGTACGTCCAGTTGAAAATCGCCTCCTCGATGAACTCGCCCGTGGCCAACGCCTTGAACGGCGTGCCCGAAAGGTAGAGATACGCCTTGGTGGTGATCGGGAGGAAGTCGGCCTCCTTCTCCGAGAGCACGCCCAGATCCTCGTTCACCGCCTCAAGACCAACGGCATACTCCGCGCGGGTCTCCTTCGCGGCGCTCGCGTCGTCCTCGCCCTCGAACAGCTCCTTCGCCGTCTCCCGCCACGCCCCGAAGTGGTATTCATCGAGGACCACAAGATCCCACTTCTCCTTGTGGACCCATTCGTTCTTGGCCTTGATGTTCCCTGCCTCATCGCGGCCAAGGAGATCCTGGAAGGAGCCGAAATAGACGAGCGGCGTTTTGCGGCCAACCCTGGCGGGATCCCGGTCGGAATTGCGGGAGAGGTACTGCCAGCCCTCGAAATCCACGTGCGCCTCGAGGTCCGTCTGCCACGCATCCTCCACGGCGGGCTTGAAGGTCACCACCAGCACCCGCTTCACGCCCAGCTTCTTCGCGAGCTGGTAAGTGGTGAACGTCTTGCCAAAGCGCATTTTCGCGTTCCAGAGGAAGCGCGGGACCGCGTTCATATCCTCCTTCCAGATCGAATGGAAGTAGGCGTGGGTGCGGTTCACCGCCTCCACCTGCTCCCGGCGCATCGCGAATGTCTCGGAACGGGTGCCCGAGAGCTGCTGACCCGTGCAAAGCTCGGTGAGAACCGTCCGCACGTCCTCCACCGAGCAGCGCATCCATTCAAGTTCGGTGTTCGTGAACCCCTTCTTCACCAGCGATCCGCGCACATAGCGGTCGGTAAAGATGCTGCCATCCTCCCGCTCGGCCGACTCGTCCAGCTCGATCCTGAAATTTTTGATCGCGGCAGTCTTCAACTGCTCCGCAACCCGCTGCTTCACGTCCCTTGTCGTCTGCCCCACCTTGAGAAGGCCCTTGTGCGCCTTGTCGTCAATCGAATACGCGTAAATGCGCGGCCGCGCCTTTGGCTTCGGCGCAAGAATTTCTTCGATGGTGGTCTTACTCACCTTCACCTTCGTCCGAGGCGGGCTCATCGAACAGCTCGCTGTCGTGCTCGGCGACTTGCGATTCGATGAAGGCAATCTCGCCCACCGTCAACCCATACCGCTTGTAAAGTTTGGCGTCAGTCCAGACTTTGTTCAGCGGCAGATCCGGTACGAAGGAATACACGTCGCGCGTGGCGTGCTGCGTGGCCTTGCGAAGGGACACCAGGAATCGAACGAACCGTGTGCGCAGATACTTCGCGTAATTGGCCGCTTCTACTTCGTTGTCGAAGTGGCCCGCAACGAGGTACGTTTCCGTGCAAGCAGTGCCCGGCGCCGCGATGATCGGCCTGCTAAGAAACTTGGTTTCGATCGCCGCGCTCGTTCCTTGCACGGCCGTCATAAGCACCTTCCACTCATCAACCCACTCGGCGTTGTTGGGGATGTCCTTGAGGGCGATCCAACCAATGCGCTGGTTCTGAAAGAGTTGAACCGGTTTGCGCAATCCCGCCGCAGACAACTTGCCCTTGAAATTCGTAGCGAGACCAAACGGTTTTCTACTAGAAACGCGAGCATCGAGCGTGGCCTCTTTCTTCGCCTTAACTTTTTCCAAGATCGGCACGGCCTCGTTCCGTCTCACGAGGAGTCCGTAGGTATCCAGGTGGCGGGATACCGCTGGCCCTGTCGGCTGGCCATCCCAGATCGTCTGAACCTGGCAGGTGCCGCGGTGGTCGCGATCCCAAAGGAAATAAGAAATGCCGCCGCGGATCTTCACGCCAGGAAAGCCCTCGTAGAGCTTCGGGAAGTCCACGATGTTGCGCAGGCGCTTGTCGGAAAGCATTCGCTCGCGGTACTTGTCGAGTCCCTTGCCCCCGGCCATCCACCGCGAAGGCGTCACGAACACGGCGTAGCGCGGATCCAGGCCGAGCGCCTTTTCCACGAACAACTGGTAGATCGGCGCGGCGCTGGTGCCGTAACCACCGTCGTCCAACTGGTACGGCGGGTTGCCGATGATCACGTCGAACTGCATGTCGCCTCCGAACAACTCGGTGAGCCGAGTCTTTATGTCGCTGCTGTGAATGAATGCATAGGCGTGGCTTTCGAGCTCTTCGCCCCGGTTTAGGCTCTTTTTGCTCGCGCCGCAGAATTTGCATCTGCCATCGGCCCAGGTGTGCTTCATGCGCTCGAACCAGATGTTGCCGTCGCCACTTTTGAAGGCTTTGGCGATGGAGTGCTCGCCCTTGGCGTTCTTCGATCAATACACGCTCCGGCGTGCCAGCAGGCTGGTGATGTGGGTGATGCCGATGCCGAACACCTGCCGGGTCAGGATGTGATCGACGCGCTCATCGAGGTTGGGGATCTCGTCGGCCAGGCCTTTGGTGAGGCGGCTGGTGATTTCGCGCAGGAACACACCCGACTTGGCGCAGGGGTCGAGGAACTTCATCGAACGGTCCGCCCAGAGGTTCGCGCCGTTGCGGTCGGCCGCCCAGGCCTCGGCCAGCGTGTCCAGCATCCGGTTGGCGAATTCCGGCGGGGTGAACACCTCGTCGTTGGAGAGGTTGGCGATGCAGGTCAGCACATCCGGGTTACGACCGCGGAGCGAGAAGCTCGCCTGACCGTTCACGCGGCTTCCTTCGGAGCGCCAGCGAGGGATGCGCGGGCAAGTTCGCGCACGGTCATGGGCGGGTAGGTCCGGGCCGGCGTGAAAATCTCATGCTTGCCAAGGTTGGCAAAGAGCGTGCCTTCCTCGCCAAAGGCCGACATGTGGGTGAGGACGTCGAAGCGAAAGTCCCGGCGCTGGAATTTCCCTTTGCCAAGGTAGCCCCATTCCGCGAAAACGATCGGCTGGCCGTTGCTCGCGCGCATGGTCAGCGCATCGCCGTGGACGACATTCTGCGACAGCACATGGGAAGCGGCGCGATGGAGGTCGTCCGACTCATCGAGCTCAAGGTACTCGGCGAAGACCTCCAGCATGTTCGCCTGGCACTCGGCGATGTTGTCCGCCAGCAGCTCGATCCCGTAGGTGCACATCAGTGCGAGCAGGGCGTAGTGGCGCTTCTCAAAGTCGGATCTTCCGAACTTGACCTCGACGGCGGCGAGCTTGCGTTGCAGGATCCGGACGAGAAAGTTGCCGCTCCCGCACGCCGGCTCAAGGAAGCGGGAATCGATGCGCTCGGTCTCGCCTTTGACCAGGTCGAGCATCGCCTCGACCATCCACGCGGGGGTGAATACCTCTCCGTGGTCGGCGATACGTTGTTTTGACTTGATCAGGCTCATGGCGCGGAAGCGGTCGGGAGAACGACAGCCAAACTTGGGTTGAACTGTGTGGAATCTTGGTCCAGTTTGGAGAGGGTACCACCCGCGTAGCGCGATGCTGGCGATGTTGCAGCGCGTGAGGGCGCTATTGGACGCGGAGCTGCGGCCGGACGGATATAACATCGGCATCAATGACGGCGCGGCGGCCGGCCAGACGGTGATGCACGTGAATATGCACGTCATTCCCCGGTATCGCGGCGATCGTCCCGACCCGCGCGGAGGGATTCGTTGGATCCTTCCGGAGAAGGCCGACTACTGGAGCGGCAGGGGCAAATGAGCGCCCCGCCCGCCGACCGGGGCCAGCTCGAGTTCCTCCAGCACGTCCAGAGGATCTTCGACGAGGGCGAGTTTGTCGCGACGTACAAGTTCGCCCTGCTCATCGCGCTGGTGGAGCTGGCGATCGAGCGCGGCGACGACACGGGTGCGCCCCTCGAGCTGGATCTGCATGCCATCGCGGAAAAGTTCATCGAGCAGTACTGGCCGCACGCCGCGCCCTACAGCGCCGCGGACGGCGCGCCGGCGGTGCTCGTCCAGAACCATGGCCGGAAGGCGGCGATCGTGGCGCAGAACTTCGTGCTGGCGCACGGCGCCTGCAACCTCGACAAGGGCGACCTGCTGGGCGCGCCGGCGCACCTCGCGCACTGGGTGCAGCGCAACCGCGAGCTGGGGGCCGACCCTGATTGGCGAAAACCAAGCGGCCCGCCTGTCGCCGGCGGGGTTCCTCGACGATCACCCCGCGGCGCTGCAGGCGGCGCGCTGGGCCTACGGCCAGGCCGAGGCCGCGTCGGCGCAGCTCTGGGTGGGCTTGAGGTACACGGTCGAGGCGGATCGGCGGTGTCTGGAGATGCTGGGCGCCTGAGTGACGTGAATCGAATCGGGCACCGAACCCGATCTGCTCGCTACGCCCGTTGCGGTTGGCCGGTCGGGGATACTCGCGGCTTGGTCGGGAGCGTCTTGATCTCCGTTCCCGCATCTTCCTCGGCCATCCGCACGTCGTAGAGCGCCTGCAGATTCATCCAGAACTGCGGGCTCGAGCCGAACCAGTGTGCGAGACGAAGCGCGGTATCGCCGGTGATCGAGCGCTTGCCGTTGATGATCTGGCTGATGCGGTTCGCAGGCACGCGGATCTGCCGGGACAGCTCGGTCGGACTGACGCCGAGTTCCTGGAGTTCGTCGGCGAGGATCTCGCCGGGGTGGATCGGAGTACGGGCCATGGTCGGTTTCCCTTCAATGATAGTCCACGATTTCGACGTTCGAGGGTCCGCTCTGGCCTTCGGGCCACTCGAAGCAGATCCGCCACTGCATGTTGATGCGGATGCTGTACTGGCCCTTGCGGTCGCCTTTCAAGCCTTCCAGCGCATTCGAGGGCAGCGCCTGGAGGTCTGCGAGACTGGTCGCAGCGTCGAGAATATCAAGGCGCTTTTCCGCCTGGCGCTGAAAACCCTCGAATGCCTTGACACGCCTGCCTTCAGCAAACTCCTTCGTCCGCTTGTCGCGATAGCCCTGGATCATCGCGGGACAACATAGCCAATCATACGATGTACGTCAAGCGTAAATCCGGCATGTGCAGTTCGGCAGCCTCGCGCGAGGACGACAGGCGCCGGCGGGGTTCATCGACGATCACCCCGCGGCGCGGCAGGTGGTGCGCTGGGCCTACGGCCAGGCCGAGGCCGCGTCGGCGCAGCTCTGGGTGGGGCTGAAGTACGAGGTCGATGCGGATCGGCGGTGTTTGGAGATGCTGGGCGGGTAAGGGCTCGGGAGTAGAATCGTCGGATGCTTGATTGGTCAACTTGCCAGGCTGTTGAACGCGATCCCGAGAAGCTGAGCGGGGCGTGGGCGTTTCGCGGCACCCGGGCGCCGGTCAGCGCGCTGTTCGAGAACCTCGAGAGCGGCGCGACGCTGGACCAGTTCCTCGCCTGGTTCCCCGGCGTGGCCCGTGCTCAGACCGAGGCGGTCCTCGAGCACGCTGCCCGCAGCCTGCAAGCCGCCTGACCTGACACCGCGTGCGTATCCTGTTCGATCAGGGCACGCCCGCTCCACTGAAAGATCACCTTCCCGGCCATTCCGTCGAAACGGCGTACCAGAAGGGCTAAGCGCTAGCGCGCCAGCAACGTCTTCAGGTCGAAGGCGGCATCGGCCGCCTGCTCCACCCCGCACCCCACCCTCCCCGCCACCAGCTTGCGCGCAAGCATGTGCTCCGCCGACGCGTTCACCGAGTCGACGGCGACGATGCGGCCGGCCTTGAGGTAGAAGACCGAGAACTTGTTCGCCGCCTTGTCGCCGCGCACGCAGTAGGCGTCGTGGCCGGCCGAGAGGCCGCACATCTGCAGGCGCAGGTCGAATTGATCCGACCAGAACCAGGGCACGGCGTCATAGGGGACTTCCTTGCCGGCGAGGGTGGCGCCGGCGGTGCGCGACTGGTCCATCGCGTTCTGCACGGACTCCAGGCGGATCGGGGTGTCGCTGTAGCTGCTCGGGTGCTGCGCCACGTCGCCCGCGGCGACGATGTCCGGGTCGCTGGTGCGCGCGAAGCGGTCGACGATGATGCCGTTCGCGCATTCGAGGCCGGCTTCCTTGGCGAGTTCGCTGTTCGGCACCACGCCGATCGCCTCGATGACGATGTCGGCTTTGAGTTCTGCCAGCGTCGCCTTCGCGTCGGCGCCGAGGCGCACGTCGACGCCGTGGCTGCGGTGCGCCGCGGCCATGAACTCGGACATCACCGGCGGGAATACGCGCGCCAGCAGCCGCTCGGCCGCCTCGATCACGGTGACCTTCTTGCCGAGCTTCACGCAGACCGCGGCCGCTTCCAGTCCGATGAATCCGCCGCCGACGATGGCGACGCTGCTCGCGCTGGCGAGCTTGTCCTTCAGCGCCTTGGAATCCGCGAGCGAGCGCAGCACCAGGCCGCCGGGCAGGCCGAGCGTGCGCGGCCGCGCGCCGGTGGCGAGTGCCAGCTTGTCGTAAGGGATGCGACGGCCGTCGGCAATCTCCACGCACTTCGCGGCGCGGTCGATGCGGGCGACGCGCGTGTTGAGCTCGACGTCGATCTTCTGCTCAGCGTAGAAGCTCGCGGGGCGCAGCGGGAGCTTGTCTTCCGCGGTCTCGCCGGAGAGGAATCCCTTGGAGAGCGGCGGGCGCTGGTACGGAAGCACCGGCTCCTCGGACAGGATGCGGATCGGGCCTTCGAAGCCGTTCTGCCGCGCGCTCGCGGCGACCTGGTTGGCGGCGTACGAGCCGCCGACGATGACGATGCCGCTCATGATTGCTTCTCCGGGATGCGCACCACGAGCCCGTCGAGTTCGGGCGTCATGCTGATCTGGCACGACAGGCGGCTGGTAGGACGGCGCTCGGCGGCGACGCCGGTCAGCATGTCGAGTTCGTCGTCGGTGGCGGGCGGGAGCTTCGCGGCGAAGGCTTCGTCGACGTAGACGTGGCAGGTGGCGCACGACAGGCACGCGCCGCACTCGCCGTCGATGCCGCGGACGTTGTTGTGGACGGCCGCGAACATCACGCTGGTGCCCGCTTCCACGTCGACGCGCCGGGACGTGCCGTCCGGCAGGATGTAGACCACCGCCGGCATCAAGCGGCCGCTGCTTCGGGATTCTCCCGTTCGTACTTCTCCTGGAACTTGAGGCAATCCTGCCAGGGCTGGTCGGGCGGCATGTACCACGACGCGGTGCGGTGGTTGAAGTCGAGCGACGGGTCGGTGGCCGGCAGCGGCTTGCCGGCTTCCATTTCCTCCAGCAGGCGCAGCATGCGGCGGCGATAGTAGATCACCGCCTTGTCGCTGGTGCCCAGGTGCTCCTTCGTGCGGTCGTACACCGGGCCCATGCTCTCCTGCACCGCGCGGTCCTGCACGGCGGCGCCGTCGACGCCCGAGAAATTCATCTTCGCCATCTTGCGGCGGTCCTGCAGGTGCTTGTTCTCCAGCGTGTGCGGCGTGCGGTACAGCGGCGGCTCGGTGCGGTGGCCCCAGTTGGCGTAGATCGCCGGCACGTTGAGCGCAACGTTCGGGTTGTAGTGGATGTAGAACGTGAAGCAGCTTTGGTCGTCGATCGGGTGCCAGGCCTTGAACAGGCGCGACTCGTGCGGCCCGGTGGCGATGTAGGTGAAGAACGGCGCCACCCACTCGGTGGTGCGCACGTAGTCGACCTTCGGGTCGTTGGTCTTGCGCACCGCGCCGACGCGCATCAGGTACGGCGTCTCCTCGCAGTGGATCGCCGGCGCGCCGTCGGTCATCAGGTTGGCGATCGACTGCCAGCCGGCGCCGGCCCAGCTCTTGTCCTTTTCCAGCTCGAAGTCGCGGTGCAGGTAGTTCGGGTGCGCCGGGTCGAGGTCGCCCTCCAGCCCCTGCAGGTAGTTGCAGTCCTGGTACATCTTCACCACCAGCAACTGCGAGGGCGGCAGGTCGAGCCACGGGAATTTCGGGAACGGCGGCTCGAGTTCCTTGGGGCCCATGTAGGTCCACAGCAGGCCGCTCGCCTCGCGCACCGGGTATGCGACCTGGCACAGGTGCTGCGCGAGCTTCGAGCCCTTGGGCTCGGGCGGCGTCTCGAGCACCTTGCCGTCCTGCGCGATCTTCCAGCCGTGGTACAGGCACCGCAGGCCGCCCTCTTCGTTGCGCGCATAGGCCAGCGACGCGCCCCGGTGCGGGCAGAACTCGTGCACCAGCCCCGCCTTGCCGGCGGGATCGCGGAAAGCGACGAGCTGTTCGCCGAGCAGGCCGACGCGCGCGGGCGAGCCGCCGGGTTCGCCCAGCTCCTCGAGCTTGGCGGCAGGGATCCAGTAGCGCCGGAAGAACTTGCCGAGCGGCGTGCCGGGCCCGACCTGTGTCAGCTTCGCGTTGTCTTCCTTGCTCAGCATGGCCGTTCACCGGTGGATGAGAATCGTTGCAATGTACAATTATCGTTGTCGGGGGTCAACGCCGGGGGACGAACCAGATGCTGCAGTATCGCTATCGCGCCGGGTCTCCAGCCACCGCGAAGAGCCGTGCCGGCGCGGACCAGTCCTGGTCCGACTATGCGCCGATCCGCGGCCGCCCGACGCTCGAATGGCCCGGCAATGCCCGCGTCGCGGTGTGGGTCTGCCCGAACATCCTCTCCTACGAATACCAGCCGCCCGCCGACCCGTGGCTGGAGGCGTGGGCGCGCATGCCGCAGCCCGACGTGCTCGCCTACGGCCGGCAGGACTACGCCAGCCGCGTCGGCTTCTGGCGCATGCTGGAGGTGCTCGACCGCCACGACGCGCCCTGCACCGCCGTCATCAACACCGAAGCGCTGCGCCGCTACCCGGACATCTGCGCCGCGGTGAAGGAGCGGCGCTGGCGGTTCCTCGGCCACGGCATCAACAACACGCGCTTCATCTACGGCCACGACGCCGCCGCGGAAAAGGCCTACTACGCCGAGATGCGCGACACCGTCGGCGAACTCACCGGCGTCACCATGCTCGGCATGGGCGGCCCCGGCCCGCAGTCGGCCACCGAGAACACGCCGGACATCCTCGCCGGGATGGGATTCCTCTATCACGGCGACTGGTACCACGACGACCAGCCGATGCCGCTGCGCGTGAAGTCCGGGCGCCTGGTCTCGCTGCCCTACGCGGCCGAGGTGAACGATGCGCCGTTCCTCGGCAGCGCCTACGAGGCGGATGATTTCTGCGACGTGGTGAAGCGCCAGTTCGACACGCTGTACCGCGAGGGCGAATCAGGCGGCCGCGTGATGTGCATCTCGATCCATCCCGCGCTGATCGGCCAGCCGCAGCGCGCGAAATACCTCGACAAGGCATTGCGTTACGTCTGCTCGCACCCGGGCGTGTGGAAGACCACGGGCGACGCGATCGCCGAGCACTATCTCGCCCACCACTACGACACGGCGCTGGCGTACCTCGACGCGCGCCGGGCGGCGGCATGAACACCGGCCACGACTGGTTCACGACCGAACCGATCACCGCGCGCAAGGCCGTGGCGTGGCCCGGCGGCGCGCGCGTGGCGATGGGCTTCGTCGTCAGCGTCGAGCATTACGAGATGTTCCAGCCGCCCGGTGCGGTGATCCCCGTGACGCTTCCCGGCGGCTTCGGCCGCGGGCCGTACCCGGATTTCCGCAGCTACTCGCACCGCGAGTACGGCAACCGCGTCGGCGTCTTCCGGCTGATGGAGCTCTTCGAGCGCCATGGCGTGAAGGCGACCGCGGCGCTCGACGCCGGCGTCGCCGCCACGCGCCGCGAGATCGTCGACGAGGTGCGGCGCCTCGGCTGGGAGGTCGCCGCGCACGGCAACGCGGTGACGCAGGTGCTGTCGTCGGCCCTCTCGGAGGACGAGGAACGCCGGCAGGTCACCACCGCGCTCGATGCGCTGGAACGCGCGACGGGCAGGCGCCCCGCCGGCTGGCACGGCCCGGAGTACGGCGAATCCGCACGCACCCCGGGCATCCTCGCCGCGTCCGGTGTCGAGTACGTGCTCGACTGGCCGAACGACGAGCTGCCCTACGCAATGACGACGCCCTCGGGGTCGCTCGTGTCGATGCCGATGATGGTCGACTTCGACGACGTGTTCGCGCACTGGTATCGAAAACTCACGATGAAGCGCTGGGTGCAGTCAATCGCCGATGCGCTCGACCAGCTTCTCGAAGACGGCCGCACGCGCCCGCGGATGCTGCTCGTGAACCTGCATCCGTGGCTCACCGGGCAGCCGTGGCGCATCTCGTATCTCGAGGAAGTGCTGTGCGATGTGAAGCGGCGCGACGGGATCTGGCTGGCGAGCGCGGGCGAGATCCAGACAGCGTGGCGGAGCCAGGTCCATGGCGAAAGATGAGCAGAAGGTCCGCCTGCGGGCGCGCATCAAGGCGCTCAAGTACTTCCGCCTGATCCGCGGCCCGGGTGGCGGGATGGCGGACCACCCGGACCGCCTCGCGGTGGAGTTCGAAGCCTGGTCCCACGAGGACATCGAAGAGATCACCGCCGCGCTCAGCGCTTCGGCGCGGCCGCTGCCACTGGATGAATCCGCCAACGGCTTCGGCCACATCCTCTTCACCGACCGCGTCGGCATGGCAACGCCCGGGGAATTCACCGCCTGGGACGTGAAGCTCGAGACGTTCCGCAAGCCGGGCAGCCTCGAGATGTTCATCGTCGGCGAAGACAATGCCTACCGCATCATGATGTCCGCCGTCGAAGCGGCGCGCTCGCTCGAGCCGCGCCTGGCGAAGGTGGCCCACCGGATGGTGAACCTGCCCGCGCGCAAGGACGCAAATCCGGCGCCGCAAGCGGGTGGACTCGCCCTGACAATGATGCTCGCGGGTGCGGCGCTCCTGATCCTGGCGGCGATGGTCTGGTTTCGCGTCGGCGAACTCACGTCCAGCCCCGCGGTGTTCGCCCCGCTGCATGAACTCGGCGGCAGCCCGCTGGTCATCGGCGCATTCCTGGTGACCGGCCTTCTCGCGATCCTGTACGGATGGCGCCTGCGCAGGGCGGAACGCGGGGACTGAGGCTCGCGACGCGCTATTTCTTCAAGTGCCGCGCCACCCAGCCCGGCACGTGGTCCATGCGCCACTGCCACCAGCGCGGCACGTTCGGGCTGAACGCGCGCTCGACGTAGTACGGCACCATCGGGCGGAACCAGTCCCACAGTCGGCGCAGCTCGGCCTCGGGCGCGTCGTGCAGATCGACGCGGAGGTCGACCACGGGGAAGCTGTGCGTGCCGTACACCATCAGCGCGGAAGAGTTCTGCCCCTCGGGCTGGCCGCCGGCATCGCGACCCGCTTCCACCGCGCGCACCAGACGCTCGGCGAGCGGCTCGGCCGCCGATGCCTCGAAGGCCTTCGCCATGGCCTTCACCACCGGTTCGCCGGCGAGCACATTGCCGGCGGCGGCGAAGCCTTCGCCGGTCACGTGGCCGGCCCACTTGGCGTTCTTCTCGCCGGTGAAGGCGTGCGCGCGGCCGTAGACGTCGACCACGGCGACCTGCCGGGACTGCGGGAACGGATCGCTAGAGAGCAGCTCGGCGACGACCTTCTCCGCCGAAAGGCCGGACTCGATCAGGCGGCGCGCGATCGGCAGCAGGTTCGGGTTGGCCACCGCCTGCATCGAGGCCGCGCCGCGCCCGGGCACGACGATGGGACAGCGCACGCCGACGTTCGGCGAGTAGGTGGCGATGCCGACGCCGTACTCGCCCGTCTTCGGACAGCGGGCAACGATGGAATAGGTCATGCGGAAGTCTCCTGGTTCGCGCCGTCGATCAGTCGAGGCGGATGTTGGCGTCGGCGCCGAGCTTGCGGTACATCGCGAAGTCGTCGGCGGTGAGCTTGCCGAGCGCTTCGGGCGTGCCGGGGCGCACCACCGAGCCGGTGCCCTCGATGCGCTTCTTCACGTCGGGATTGGCGAGCATCTTCAGCAGCTCGGCGCTGAGCCGCTGGATGACGGGCTTCGGCGTCCCGGCCGGCGCGAACAGGGCGTTCCAGGAACCGAGGTTCAGGCCCTTCACGCCCTGCTCGTCGAGGGTCGGAATCTCCGGCGCCGTGGACACGCGCTCCGGCGAAGCGAGGCCGAAGATCTTGATCTGGCCGGTCTTCGCATAGGGCAATTGCGTGGGCAACGTGCCGAAGTAGATCTGCACGCGATTGGCGAGCAGGTCCGCGTTCACCTGCGGCGCGCCCTTGTAGGCGATGTCGGGTATCGTCGTGCCGGTGACCTGGGAAAGTTTCAGGCACGCGAGCTGCGTGCCCGAACCGGTGCCGTGGTGGCCGCAGTTGAGCTTGCCGGCATTCGCCTTCACGTAGGCGATGACATCGCCCGCGTTGGTGCCCGGGATCGAGTTGTGCCCTGACAGCACGATGGGCAGCTCGGCGACGTAGCCGATGGGCTCGAAATCCTTCAGGCCGTAGGCGACGTTGCGGTTCAGTGCGGGGACGATGGCGTTGGGGGCGCTGCCGCCCATCACCAGCGTGTAGCCGTCCGGCGCGGCCTTGGCCACCGCGGCCAGCGCGATCGCGCCGCTCGCGCCGGTGCGGTTCTCGACCACCACCGACTGGCCGAGCGCCTTGGCGTACTCCTCCGCCGTGATGCGCGAGAGCAGGTCGGTGATACCGCCCGCGGGGAAAGGCGAGACGAGGGTGATCGTCTTCGCCGGCCAGGCCTGGGCGTGCGCCGTCGTCGCGGCGACGGACAACAGCAGTGCGGGAAGAATCGAACGTACGCGGTTCATGCGGTTTCCCTTGTGGCGTATTCCTTGCGGAGGATGCGGGCAGCCTCGACCATGGACCTGAGCTTGCCGTCGGCGACGGCGCGCGGCAGGTACTTCATGCCGCAATCGGGCGCGAGGATGGCCTGTTCGGGCGCGATGTACTTCAACGCCTTGCGGATGCGCGCCGCGACGGTCTCCGGGGTCTCGATCGCGTGATCGTTCAGGTCCAGGCAGCCGACCATGATCTGCTTGCCCGGCAGCGTCTTCAGGATCGCGCAGTCGAGGTTCGACTGCGCGGTCTCGATGGAGATCTGCCGGCAGCCGCAGGCGGCGAGCTCGGGCAGGAAGTCGTAGCCGCCGGGGCGCTCCTGCACCACCGCCGCGTAGCCGAAGCAGATGTGCACGGCGGTCGTGCCATTGATGCCCTCCAGGGCGCGGTTGAGCGCCTTCACGCCATAGAGGCGCGCCTTGTCCGGGCGGACCTGCATGTAGGGCTCGTCGACCTGCACCACGTCCGCGCCGTTGGCGAAGAGGTCCCGGATCTCCTCGTTGAGCGCGGCCGCATAGTCCATGGCCGCCGCCTCCTCCGAGGGATAGAACGCGTTCTGCGCCTGCTGCAGCATGGTGAACGGACCCGGCACAGTGAGCTTCACCTGCCGGTTGGTGTGCGCCTTGAGGAACAGCAAGTCCTCGACTTCGACCGACCGGATGCGGCGGATCTTCCCCGTGATGCGCGGCACCAGGTTCGGACGGCCCGAGCGCCCGACCAGCGACACCGGGTTCGCCGCGTCGATGCCCTCCAG
>SXGR01309395.1_pt1 | contig 13751 bp, 14 predicted proteins | sample 3174711 | NCBI WGS metagenome assembly SXGR01 (sample SAMN11356860, study PRJNA531348) | freshwater metagenome | isolation source: freshwater sample F1-60 | place: China: Fuxian Lake, Yuxi | collected 2017-12-25
CCCGATTACCGTCGAAATCCCCTACACCGACATCGCCGACTACTTACTCCCCAACAGCCCGTTACAGGATCTGGTTGAATAATTTACTTTGACGTCTGCAATTAATTTTGCTATTCTTTGATCCACAATTTTTATAATCACGTATCTTAAAACTTGGCTCTATCGTCTAACGGTTAGGACAGAGGCTTCTCAAGCCTTAAATCCGGGTTCGATTCCCGGTAGAGTCACCAAAAAGAGACTAGGTTCGAGCACTCTAGAAGGGTGTCGATCTAGCCTCTTTTTTGTTGTAGTAAAATACAACCGTTGCTATACTCTCCTTATCTATGACCGAGACCTCGAAAAAACTTGGAGAGAATCTCAAACGAATAAGGGTCGAAAAAGAGATTACTCAAGTGCTGTTGGCTAGTGCTCTAAGCGTAGACAAGTCGTTTGTAAGTAATATTGAAAATGGAAAAACAAACCCCACCCTATCTACGATTACTAATTTAGCCGAATCTCTGGGTGTCACGGTTGGCGAACTACTGCAATAAATATGGCACACAATGAAGATACACGAGTAAAGATACCGGCCATCCTCCATCTTTGTCGTTTAGGGTATCAATACATTCCGTTAAAAGAAGCAAAATGGGATCTTGAAACAAATATCTTTACAGATATTTTTTCTGAATCACTGAGGCGTTTAAATGCTGGGATTGAAGATGAAGAAATTCATAGGACGTTCCAGGCGATAAATCTTGCGCTGGATAACGAGGATTTGGGTAAAGAATTTTACTCAATGCTTTTATCCAACAAAGTAAAGCTTATTGATTTTGATAATTTCGAAAATAACTCGCTTCATGTAGTGACCGAGTTGACCTGTAAGAATGGTGATGACGAATTTCGCCCCGACGTGACGGTTCTTATTAATGGCATGCCGCTTGCATTCATTGAAGTAAAGAAGCCGAACAACAAGGAAGGGATTCTCGCCGAAAGAAACAGAATTAATATCCGTTTTCAGAATAAGAAATTCCGAAAATTTATCAATCTGACGCAGATTCTCGTCTTCTCCAACAACATGGAGTACGACAATGAATCCATTGAACAGCTAGAAGGCGCGTATTATTCCAGCGTTTCAACAGATCGGGCTTTTTTCAACGCGTTTAAAGAAGACATATCCGTTGAAGTTTTGGATTTACAAAAAATCCTTAAACCTCTGGATCAGGAAGTCGAGAATATCGTCCTGAAAGACAATAACTTAAACGTCATTAAACACAGTCCCGAGTTTTCGACAAACAAAGATCCAAACACACCAACAAATAGAATTCTAACCTCTATTTTCAGCAAAGAGAGGCTGGCGATGTGGTTGAGGTATGGTATCGCATACGTAAAAGAAGAAAGTGGGCTACAAAAGCACATCATGCGCTACCCACAGTTCTTTGCGACAAAGGCAATAGAGAAAAAGATTGAGAATGGAGAAAATAAGGGGATTGTTTGGCATACGCAAGGGAGCGGAAAAACAGCCCTTTCTTTCTATAACGTCAGGTACTTAACGGATTATTTCCAGAAAAATAACGTCGTACCGAAATTCTATTTCATCGTGGATAGGCTCGATCTTTTGATTCAGGCAAAGCGAGAATTCACCAGCCGTGGACTCGTTGTTCATACTGTTAACTCTCGTAGAGAACTGGTTAAAGATTTCAAAAGCAGCGCAAACATCCACAACCTTACGGGTCAACAAGAAATAACGGTGGTTAACATTCAAAAATTTAAAGACGATACCACCGCCCTAGACAGCAAAACCTACGATACGAACACACAGAGAGTGTATTTTCTTGATGAAGTGCATCGAAGCTACGATCCGAACGGCAGCTTTTTGGCAAACCTCATGACCTCCGATCGAGGCGCGATAATGATTGGCCTCACAGGTACGCCGCTTATCGGTGAGAGCAAAAATTCGCGGGCTATTTTTGGCGACTATATTCACAAGTACTACTACAATGCATCGATCGCCGATGGATATACGCTAAAACTCATTCGAGAAGGCATTGAAACCAGTTATAAGATGCAGCTTCAGGAGGCGGTCAAAGAAATAAAAGTTCTCAAAGGTGATATTCCGAAAAGGGACATCTACGCCCACCATAAATTCGTTGGCCCAATGCTTGATTACATCATCAATGACTTCAAAGGTAGTCGGGTGATGTTTGGCGATGCTTCGATCGGGGCAATGGTTGTTTGCGACAGCTCAGATCAGGCAAAGCAGATGTACAAGATTTTTAATGAGAAATTCTCCGACGAGTTAACCGCCAGCTTAATTCTGCACGATGTCGGTGATAAAGATGCGAGAAAAGATGAGGTGGAGAGGTTCAAAGAAGGAAAGATAGATATTCTGTTCGTGTACAACATGCTCCTTACGGGTTTTGACGCAAAGAGATTAAAGAAGTTGTACCTGGGACGAGTCATTAAAAAGCACAACTTACTCCAAACGCTTACTCGCGTTAATCGACCGTATAGGGATTTCCGATACGGATACGTTGTTGACTTCGCGGATATTCGAAGCGAGTTTGATGCTACGAATAAAGCGTACTTCGACGAATTGCAAGAGGAGCTGGGAGATGAAATTGAGAGTTATTCCAACATTTTCCTATCGAAAGAAGAGATTGAATCTGAGATCGAAAACATCAAAGAACAACTGTTTAGATTTGATTTACAGAATGCAGAGGAGTTCTCAAAACAAATCACACAGATAAAAGACAAAGGGTTGGTTTTGTCTGTCAAAAAGGCTCTCATGAGCGCAAAGAATCTTTACAACATGATTCGTCTCATGGGTCACTATGATTTGTTGCAAAAGATTGATTTCAGGAAACTGGCCTCTTTGTTTACCGAAACAGAAAACCATCTCAACTTGCTCAATCTCAAAGATTCCTTAGAGAACAGAACGGATACAACCAATCTTCTCAACGTTGCGCTTGAAGACATCGTTTTCACGTTTAAGAAAGTGTCCCAAGAAGAGATGGTTATTGCGGACAAGCTGAAAGACACGTTAAAGAAAACAAGAGAATCGATGGCGAGCAATTTCGACAAGCAGGATCCGGAATTCATCGAACTCTACGAGGAATTGAGGCGCCTCTTTAATAAGAAAAATCTGGATGAGATTACACAAGAAGAGATGAATGAAAATATTGATGCGTTGGAAAAAATCTATCAGCAGATCAGTGAGCTGAACAGGCGTAACAGTCAACTCAAGGCAAAGTACGAAAACGACGAAAAGTACGTTCGACTGCACAAGCGAGTGCTGCGACAACCCGCGATCAACGGGCGAGAATCTGCCATCTATGATGCTTTGATGAATATCAAGCATGATGCTGACGAAAAGGTTTTGGAGAATGCTCGCATGATTCAAAACGAAGGATACTTCTTCAAGTTCATGAGCCCCATTGTGGTGAATGCTTTCGAATCACATGACATGAAACTTGATGCAACGGCAGCAAGAGAGATCAACCAGATGGCCACCCAAGAGTATCTGAACGACTTCGGTAATACACGCGTATGGTAGGACAAAATTTTACACAAAAAACAAAACAGTTGATCGACAAGCTGAAGGGTATCTGTAATAACGCCGGTCTGGGAAACACCGGGGATGAATTCAATATCATCACCCAAGTTTTCTTGTACAAGTTCATGAACGATAAGTTTGGGTACGAAGCTAAACATATAGAGCCCAAACTTCGTGATGCCGCAAGCTGGGAAGAAGCGGCTAAAAAACTATCGGATGACGAATACGAGCTTTTGCTTTCAAAAATGAGTCCAGATAGCGCGAGACTTCGACCGGATCATTTCATCTCCACTCTGTGGAATAAGCAGACTAGTGAGCAATTCTCCCTGCTGTTTAGTGATACATTGAGAGATATTGCGGAAATAAATAATGACGTTTTTTCGGTTAAAACCGAAGAGGGTCAAAAGATCCAACTCTTTAAAGGGATTGATCGCTATCTTTCGGATAAATCTGAGGCCAAAAAAGACAATTTCGCCAGAGCCTTGATCAATCAATTGGTGGATATTAGTTTTGAAGAAATATTCGAACAAAAATTCGACTTTTTCTCAACGATTTTTGAGTACCTCATTAAGGACTACAACAAAGATGGTGGCGGTGTATATGCCGAATATTACACACCGCATGCAATCGCAAAAATCATGGCGGAGATTCTAGTTGATAAGCCAGTGAGCAACGTTACCGTATACGACCCCTCTGCTGGTTCCGGAACTTTGCTCATGAACGTCGCGCACGCCATTGGTGAGAATAAATGCACTATTTATTCTCAAGATATCTCTGACAAGTCATCAAACTTACTCCGATTGAACCTTATCTTGAACAACCTTGTTCATTCCATTCATAACGTTATCCAAGGAAATACCATCAAAGATCCGTATTTTAAACAAGGAAGTGAGTTGATGAAGTTCGATTATATTGTTTCAAATCCTCCGTTTAAATTGGATTTCAGCGATTGGCGTGAGGATGTCGATACAAAAGCAAATTCTGATAGATTCTTTGCGGGAATTCCGAACGTTCCAAACAAGAAAAAGGAATCGATGGCAATCTACTTGCTGTTCATTCAGCACATCATGTATTCCTTGTCTGCAAAGGGAAAAGCTGCAGTTGTTGTTCCGACAGGATTCATTACAGCTCAAAATGGTGTTGAGAAAAAAATAAGGCAAAAGCTTATTGATGCAAAGATGCTGAAAGGCGCAGTGAGCATGCCGAGTAATATTTTCGCAACGACAGGTACAAACGTATCTGTAATCTTTATTGACCGCGAAAATACTTCCGACAAAGTTGTTTTAATGGATGCCTCTAAGCTTGGAACAATGATTAAGGAAGGAAAGAATCAAAAAACGGTTCTCTCTTTAGAGGAAGAGAAAAAGATCATCGATATTTTCAACAAACAAGAAGCGGTTGAGGATCTTTCTGTCGTCGTTTCTTTCAATGATGTAAGAGAGAAAAACTATTCGTTTAGCGCCGGTCAGTTTTTCGATATCAAAATTGAATATGTAGACATGACCCCAGAGGAGTTTGGAGAGAAAATGAAGGGCTTCAAAGATAGTTTGAAACAGCATTTCGATGAATCGAGCAGTCTAGAAGCACAGATCATAAAACAGATAGAGGAGCTGAAGTATGAATGATTTAAAAAAGTATAAATTCAATAATCTTTACGACTTTACATCCGGTCTTTCTTCAACTCCGGCACAAGCTGGACATGGAGCTCCATTTCTTTCCTTTTCTACAGTTTTTAATAATCACTTTGTACCAGAGGAACTGCCTGACAAGATGGATACTTCAGAAAAAGAACAAGAATTGTTTTCAATTAAAGAGGGAGACGTTTTCTTAACAAGAACTAGCGAAACAATTGATGAACTGGGCATGAGTTGTGTTGCAATTAGTGATTACCCAAAGGCTACTTACAGTGGTTTTGTGAAAAGGTTGAGACCATTGCAAAACGATATCACGTATCACAAGTTCATGGCCTATTACCTACGAAGTAATTTCTTTAGGAAGACCATGACGAATAATGCAGTATTAACACTGCGCGCAAGTTTAAATGAACAGATTTTTTCTTACCTTGATTTGTTATTACCTACCTATCCGAATCAGGTAAAAATTGGGGATCTATTGTTTGTTTTGACTCAAAAAATTCAAACCAATGAAAAGATAAATGTACAGTTAGAAAAGCTCACGAAAACTGTCTACGATTATTGGTTCGTACAGTTTGATTTCCCGGATAAAAGTGGAAAGCCGTATAAATCAAGTGGAGGAGAGATGGTGTGGAACGAAAAGCTGAAAAAGAATATTCCAAAAAATTGGGGGGTTGAAAACTTAATTGAAAATTCACTTACAGAATTAATAAAACCTGGCATCAAAATTTTTCAAGAAAAGAAGCGATATCTTACAACCTCTGACGTAGTGGGTACAGACATTAATTTTCAGGCAAACTTTATAGATTATGCAACCAGAGAGTCGCGAGCAAACATGCAGCCCGTTGCAAATTCCGTCTGGTTTGCAAAAATGAAAAACAGCAAAAAAGTGATGTTCGTCGGAGATTATTCGGATTATTTGGCTGACAATTATATTTTTTCGACAGGTTTTGCGGGCATAAAATGCATGAACGAATACGCATTGGAATATATTTGGGGTTGCATAAATTCTGATGCGTTTGAATTTCTAAAAGATAGGCTATCGAATGGGGCAACTCAGGAAGCGATCAATAACGGTTCAATGAAGTCTATGCCACTTCTCGTGCCCACTGGTGATGTACTAAAAAAATACAACGAAAAAACTCGCCAAATATACAAAACTATCTATTTACGTGAGATCGAAAATGTACAACTCACAAATCTTCGAGACTGGTTATTGCCAATGTTGATGAATGGACAGGTGGTTATTAAATAATCACTCGTTTATTTTTAAGAGTTAGCTCACTACTGATACATTCCAGTACAGATCTTTGTTCCAATACTGTTCCTTCTTTAAGTACAAACTTGGCATAGTCTTTTAAGTCGATCGATTCAATCGAATCGGTTTTCTTTCTTCCTAAAAACATCGCCTGTAGCTTTTTAAACTTCTGAATCTCTAAATTTAGCTTCGTGGTCAACTTTACTTGATCTAATTTGAGGACATCGAGCATATTCAACAACGCCTCAATAAGATCAGTTTCATTAACCGCGGGATTGTTGCACGTTCTGTCTTTCGATTTTGTACATCGGTAATAGACGTATCGGTTAACCCCTCCTGCCTTAATCTTTTTAAATTTTTCATCAGCAGTAATTCCCGAATCACATAATCCGCATTTCATTAAGCGTGTAAAAGCGAATTCTTTTCCTTGCGATTTAATAACTTGTGATTTAATGGACTTTCTCGTTTCATCAAACAATTCTTTGCTAATGAGCGGCTTGTGTTTGCCGTCGTACCAAGTCCCATTTCCTTTTGGAAACTCAAACCGTCCGTAATAAAACGTATTATCAATGATTTTAAACACATTACCGAGGCTGAGATAATAACCTCGGTGTGTTTTAAAGCTTATTTCGTGCCTGAGCCATGCATGTACACGCGATACGCTCCAACCTTCATAAGCAATTTTCTCGAAGATGCTTCTGATTACATCGGATCTCTCAGGGTCAATTTCTACCTCGCATTTTGCTGTTCTATCATTAACCTTTCTGTACCCGGTTGGAGGTTGTGCTGGCCATAAACCCATTTCGCAGCGCGTTCTCATGCCACGCTTCACGTTTATGCTTTTATTGTCATTCTCTAGTTTCGCCTGGCTACAGAGAATCATCAGGAGAAATTTATCGCTCGGTGAGTTGGTAAACGTCTGGCCGAATGTCTTAATTTGGATCAGCTTTTTCTGATCCATGCGATCGACCAACTTCCCAAGGTCACCTGCATTTCTACTTAATCGATCAGGTGCCCAAGTGATGATAGCGTCAAAGAGACCCTCGTCTATATCTTTCACTATTTCTTCAAAGATCGGACGCGCGCCGGATTCTTTCGCCGAGTGTGATTCCTTCCTCACTTCAACAACGGTTAATTTTTCGCGTTCGGCAATCTGATTCATTTCTTTAATTTGGGAGTCGATGGACAGGGCTTGTTTTTCGTCCCCTTCGGTTGATTTACGGGCATATAAGCAATATCTCAATGGTTTTTCTTCTTTCATACGCCACCATTGATGCCAGAGTCCTATAGTTCTGCTAAGAGCGTTGAAAAGACAATGAAACCTTACTTTCCAGTCTCAACATCTATATAGTCTGGGAAGTAGTCAGGTTCGTCTTCCGCGCCAAGAAACCAAATAGCCCACGTACTTTCACCCGTGTGCTCACTGAGCGTTGAATTAACCAACAGCGAAAATGCATCAGCTAGGTCGTCATGCTTTTCAACCCCAAATCCAACCAGTTGTTCAATGAGTTCCTCACAGCCCTTTCTTGGAAATTTTATGATTCCCGATTTAGTCGCTGTCGATGTTAGAGATAGCCGTGTTCGCTTGTCTCCCTTTGGTTTGACTGCTTTTGCCTTTATGCCTTCCATTTCTAGCATCTGTGGCAAGGCTTCCTGATATGCGACGCTTTCAACAAATAGTATGTCTCGCGAACGTGGCATTACAGTGCTTTTAATGTCTTTCATCAAGGCCACTTGTGCCGGAAAGTTCAATTTCTTTGCCAGCGGATTTTCCAAGATGTAAATCCGTAGCTTCTCGCTTCGACCATAGATTCGTGCGAATACCACCGCCGTATAATCCGCCGAATCTTTTGCGGATATCGCGAGATCGACGCCGGCATAAGTGCCTCTGTATGCCCTGTGACTCGTTGGTGGCAAGTGGTCATAAAACTGAAACCATTCCGGCTGAATCACTTGATCATCGCTTGGAATGATACGAAGGAGATATTCACGTTGCCATGACACCTCACTCGCTACTTTCAGTTTTTCATCTTCTAGATCTTTATGATCTTTATATTTTCCAGGCCACAAACAAATATCATTACTATCTAACAGTGGATACTCCTTAAAAATACCGTTAGCCCTTCCTTGCTCAATCTCACCCTTGATCCGCATGAGAAGCGAATCCTCATGCAGTAAGTTCCCAACAATGATCATTCTCGTGTGCTTATCTCCGGCCGGAATTACCTCGCCGCGAAGCCAGTTATACGTCTTATCACGTCCCTCGCGCGTTTTGGCTGACTGTACGTCCTCGACGTCATCACAAATGATTAAATCAGGCCTGTGCTCGTTGTGGCGCAAACCTCGGATGCTTTGATCTGATGACGCAACCGTTATACGCGCGCCGTGCTTCTTGAACACAAGAGAGTGTGAACCCCATTCATCGCTTTCTTCTTGGAATGGTCCTAAATCACGTTTAAGCACATCATTACCCTCAAGCTCAGAGCGAATATTCATCATGTGTTGCTTTGCCTGCGCTTTGGTTTGGCAGAAGATAATGCAAAATTTCTTTTGTTGCTTTCCAAGGATTGCCCAAATCGGGTAAGCGGTTGTAATCATGGTTGATTTACCCGAACCACGAAACGCAACGATATAGAGATTTTCCTTTTCACTTCTCTCTAGAAGATGAATGATCTCTTTTTGGAAATCCGCTGTTTCGTACTTCACATAGTGAGCGTAGTAGAAGTGAAAGAAGTACAAAAAGCTTTCTTTCGTGATCGATGTTCGTACCGATCGATCCTTGATCATGTTATTCACTAGGGTTTCCGGGATTACTTTGTTCATATGCGTTCTTTTGAATGTTCTGTATAGAATTTGATTTCGTGATATTCGCGAGCCGAAGTGCATGCTTTACGATTTCTGCTTGCGAGGGTGTAAGCTCTTCCGAATTGTCTTTATTGGCAATCTCAAGCTTGTCCTTATAGCTACTGTTTCTGTGGCGGAGCCAAAAGCTTATTGCCGAATAGTTTTTCTCTTTAATGAGGGTCAAGAGCTGACTTTCACTCATATCATTTACAAGCTCGATACCTTCGGCCAGTGCCTCATCCATATTCTTTGCAAATGCCTTATCCTCTTTTCGCCATCGATAAACGGTGTTGCGAGCCAACCCAGTTTTTTCACATGCCACCTGTACAATTGGTACCTTGCGCAACTCATCAAGGAATGGCTTTTGGTATTTACTTTTCTTCATAGAATCCTTTTATGACTTCCGCCTTTTGACCTGTGAGGTTTTCGTATCTTCGGATCGCTAGATCGCAAAACACAGGCTCAATCTCAAGTGAGTAGACCCGTCTTTCTAACTTTTCCGCGCAAATCATTGTGCTCGCAGATCCTGAGAACGCATCGAAAATGAGATCACCAGGTCTTGTGCAGCGCATGATGAATTTATGGTGTAATTCCGGATTCTTGCTCGTTGGGTGCTCCATCTTATTCGCCGGTAGCCGCTTCGTTGCCCAGATGTTTGATACGTCCTCCATCAGCTTATTACCTGTTCCAAAATCTTTATTCTGTACCTCGTTCAAGTTCTTTAAGAGATCGGACAGAGACGGCGACCCTTTCGTTCCATAAACGCAATACTCGAGGCATTTATTGAATGCCACCGTGGGAGTCGGAGATGAGTTATTTTTGATCCAAACATTCAAGCGACGGTTCTTGATGCCATGCTCCATGTAGAGTGTCTGAAAAACCCATACCCATGCTTCATCCGCCCAAAAGGCAACATGTACATCTTTTTTGGAAACAGCGAGCGCAGACCGCAAGATCTCGTGAATGAATTTCTTGTACTGTTCCGGGGATTGATTATCGTCGAAGGTTCCACCATAGTTTCGTGAATTACCAACACCCTTATCGTAAGATAGTCCGATGTTAAACGGTGGGTCACTGTATATCGCTGACGCTTGTTCGGGTCCGAACAATGCCTTTACCGCAAATAAATCAGTTGAACTACCGCAGAGCAGCTTGTGCTTACCTATGATGATCAGGTCGCCCTTTTTCGTGGAAGGGTCTTTGATCTTCTTCAGTTCCTTTTCTACGTTAAACTTGTCGTCTTTCGTGTCTTTTTCTTCATCCCAAAATTTCACAAGTTCGGTATCATCGAATCCAGCAAATTGAAGCAGTCCAAGGTCAAATGACTTGAGCTTTTCAAAGTCCCATTCGCCATCATTGATATTGCTTTCAACTGCGATCTTTCTTCGTTCCTCCTCGGTGAGCTTACGATTCGGTACAAGGACATTTACGCTTTGAATGCCGAGCTGTGTTAATGCCGTTTTTCGTTGGTTTCCCGATAAGATCGTGTTATCCGTATCAATAACAATCACACTATGAAAGCCACTTTGGAAGATTTTCGCTTTCAAGCGTTCCATTGCTTGTTTGGAAATTTTCCTTGGGTTTTCCTGCCAAGGAATAAGTTCTTTGACCTGTCGCTCTTGTGAGAGCCATTTGAGTGTTTGCATACACCTTACTAAGTGTTAATTAATAAGATGTGCGGAAAAGAAAATGCCTATTCCACACACGAAATAAGCAGAGGAGAAATCTCCCGAACTTATTTCTTGCGCGGAATAGGCATGGCCTTTAGGCGATACACTATTCTACTTTTTACTACGCAGAAATGTACTGAACTGTACGATTACATGTTACGACTGGTCTTTTTCTTTTGCAAGGCCACGGAGAACTCTCTTTCCGTTTTTGCTTTGTATGAACTCCTGAGTGTCTGATCCTAGCACCACCGGAATGCCGGTCTTTGGCACTCCAATAACTACTTTGTACCCGTCCGCTTCTGCCTCTTGAACCATGCGAACGAAATCATCATCAAACGTCAGCATATTCAGATTTAACGATCCAGTGGAATCAACGGTGTCCTTCTCCATGGGGGAGTAGATGCGTCCCGGCTTCATGTCACTAAAAGACTTCTCAAGCTTTCTACCGTGCGATGGGGTCGGGCGCTTGGTGGACGTATGGAGAGCGATATCGGTGATCTGGATGATTTTGTATTTTTGGCCGTCTTTTGGAACAAAGGGTTTGGTCTGTATTTGTTCGTTCATACGAAAGGTCTTGCGCTCAAGTGTAAAATGCTTTATACTTTTTATACTATGCTAGATCAGCTGAGCAATAAAGACAAGAAGGCCTTCGGTTTTATCCGCAACTCCCTCGTCCATAATGGCGAGCGCCCTACGTTGCGTGAGATTAACGAAGTGACCGGGGATAGCTCCCCTCGGTCGGCAGTGCTCGTCATAGAGCGCTTGGTTAAATCCGGTTTGCTCAAAAAGACAGGAAGGGATCTGGCTCTCGTTGGCACGACGCTGAATCCGTCCATCAGCACCGTAAATGTGCCACTAGTTGGGGCGGTAACGTGTGGTACTCCAGTTTTAGCCGAAGAGAATGTTCAGGACTACATTCCAGTATCCACATCACTCGCCAAGAAAGACGCAAAATACTTTCTACTTCGAGCCATTGGCGACTCGATGAACCTCGCAGGTATTAACCCCGGAGATCTCCTCCTTGTTCGTCAGCAATCAGTCGCGGAAAACGGCGATCGTGTTATTGCGTTGATCAACGACGAGGCAACGGCAAAAATATTTGAACGAGTAGATGGTGCTGTGGTTTTAAAGCCAAAATCTGACAACCCAATTCATAAACCAATTATCCTCACGGAAGACTGTGTTATCCAAGGTGTGGTGTGCGCTGTTCTACCAGGGAATATTCATTAAGAACATATGGCAAATTATCATGTCACAAATCTAAAAGGATCTGATGAATGGCGCGTGAAGCGCGCTGGTGCTGATCGAGCCTCTGCGACAGCCAGAACTCAATCACAAGCAGAGAAAATTGCAAAAGGGCTCTCTGCAAATTCAGGAGGTGGAGAGGTACGCATCCATAAACCGAATGGTGGTCCAATTCGTGATAGCGACACTGTCGCCCCTGGACGTGATCCAAATCCACCAAAAGACACCAAGAATTAGTAATTTTTCTATGAAACAATACAGTATTTTCATCAGTCACTCTTGGGCTTACGGTGACGCCTACGACAAGCTTGTAAAGATGCTTAACGATGATCCATGGTTTAACTACAAAAATTATTCAGTGCCTAAGGATGACCCTATTCACAATGCACCGAACGCTCAGGCGCTAAAACAGGCAATCCAAAATCAAATGCGTTTTTGCGATGTAGTCATCATTCTCGCTGGCGTATATTCCACGTATAGCAACTGGATTATCAAAGAAATCGAACTAGCGAAGGGTTTTACCACTCCAAAACCTATACTGGCGATCGAGCCTTGGGCTAGCGAAAAAACGTCCGCCATTGTCAAAAATAATGCTGATAAGATTGTTAAGTGGAATACGAGCTCAATCGTCGGCGGCATTCGGGAACTGGCATAGCATATGGATAAGAAAGCGGACGTCATTGGTGATACTCTCTTCATTTCTGCCTCTGAAAAATATGGAGAAAAGTACATCGAACATCTCCTGGATCAATATCGTTTATACGTGAATGCGGCAGAGAAAATCAGCGACAGAAGGCAGAAGACCAACGAATTCTTTCTCGGTTTAAATACCGCACTAATTGGATTGCTGACGTTCAAACTCACAAACTCCGGAACAGAAGATACGGGCATGATATTGTTGATTGCATCTGTCGCTGGTGCCGTTATCTGCTATCTCTGGTACCGAATTGTCGTCTCGTACAAAGGATTAAATAGCGCAAAGTACAAGGTAATTCATAAAATTGAAGAACGTCTTCCGCTGGCACTTTACGATACAGAGTGGGAGGTGCTTGGTCGTGGAAAAGACAAAAAGAAGTACTGGCCGTTTAGCCACATTGAACAATTCGTACCTTGGATATTTATAGCTCTATATTTTATTCTCTTCCTTTCATTTATACCGTGGGATATTCTCGATTGCCTCTTTGGAAGGTTGCGTGACACCCTTGTGTAACTTTTACATTCGTTTTCGTGTCACTTTTGTCACTTTCCATGGAAAATGAAAGATTAAATTTCAACGAGGAAAGCTTTTCAAATCTGGTAGGGTTTTTCGATCTATTGATCAAGGTAGATCAACGAATCAACCCTGATCTTTATAGAGAAAATAGCTCTCTCGAGAAGGGTCGAGACGGTAATGAAAAGAAGCTTAAATAAGCCTTACAGGGCAACGTATTCTGTAGTCGCATCTCGAGAAGGCTCACCATCGCCTAGTTCGGCGTCCCACAGAGCTCCCTGAAAAGGGAGTTTTGTGTTATGTCAGCGACTTGTTGGCCTTTGACAACAAAAATCATGAGAGCTTTTTGATAATGAAA
>SXGR01336124.1_pt1 | contig 13747 bp, 10 predicted proteins | sample 3174711 | NCBI WGS metagenome assembly SXGR01 (sample SAMN11356860, study PRJNA531348) | freshwater metagenome | isolation source: freshwater sample F1-60 | place: China: Fuxian Lake, Yuxi | collected 2017-12-25
ATATTTTGGAGAGGGCGCAACTAATATGAGTTGCACGGGTAAAGGCACCATTTGTAATATGGGTGCTGAGATTGGTGCTACCACTTCCACATTTGGTTATGACGAAAGTATGCGTCGTTATTTGGAAGCCACTGGAAGAAAAGAAGTGGCAATTGCAGCTGATCAGATCAAAGAATATTTAACAGGTGATCCAGAAGTATACGCGCAGCCAGAAAAATATTTTGATCGTGTGATTGAAATTAATTTGAGCGAACTAGAGCCACACTTAAACGGTCCCTTTACTCCTGATCTGGCTACTCCAATTTCTCAAATGAAAGAGGAGGCTGCCAAGAATGGCTGGCCTACTAAAGTTGAAGTGGGTTTAATAGGAAGCTGTACCAATTCCTCTTATGAAGATATCAGCCGTGCAGTGAGCCTAGCAAAGCAAGTTGCCCAAAAAGGGTTGAAGACAAAAGCAGAGTTTACTATTACTCCTGGTAGTGAACTGGTTCGTTACACCATTGAGCGCGACGGATTCTTGGATACATTTTCGAAAATTGGAGCGCGTGTGTTTGCAAATGCTTGCGGACCTTGTATTGGTATGTGGGATCGTATGGGTGCTGAAAAGCAGGAGCGCAATACTATCGTCCATTCTTTTAACCGCAATTTTGCCAAGCGTGCAGATGGAAATCCCAATACGCTAGCCTTTGTGGCAAGTCCTGAATTAGTCACGGCCCTGGCAATTGCTGGTGATCTTACGTTCAATCCCATTACTGATACCTTGATCAATGAAAAAGGAGAAGCGGTTAAATTGGATCCTCCGAGTGGCGATGAATTACCTCAAAAAGGTTTTGCTGTTGAAGATGCCGGTTATCAAGCACCCGCTGAGGATGGTAGTAAGGTGCAGGTGGATGTTAAAGAAGATAGCAAACGTCTTCAATTATTATATCCGTTTGCTGCTTGGGAGGGTACGGATCTTAATGGATTGAAATTATTGATCAAGGCGAAAGGAAAGTGTACTACGGATCACATCTCTATGGCTGGGCCATGGTTGAAATTCCGTGGACATTTGGATAATATTAGTAACAATATGCTGATCGGCGCTGTCAATTTTTTTAATGACAAAACTGATCTTGTTAAAAACCAATTAACCGGCGCGTATGGTCCAGTTCCTGCTACACAACGTGCCTATAAGGCAGCGGGTATTGGTTCAATTGTAGTGGGTGATGAAAATTATGGAGAAGGCTCTTCCCGCGAACATGCTGCCATGGAGCCCCGTCATTTGGGTGTTCGGGTGGTGTTGGTCAAATCATTTGCAAGAATTCACGAGACCAATTTGAAAAAGCAAGGTATGTTGGCACTCACCTTTGCCAACAAAGAGGACTACAATAAAATTCAGGAGGATGACGCTATTGATATTGTTGGGCTTACTTCCTTTGACCCTGGAAAACCATTGGAGGTAACACTAAAGCACAGTAACGGAAGCACAGTAACAATCCACGCTAATCACTCATATAATGCGCAACAAATTGAGTGGTTCAAAGCCGGTGGTGCATTAAATGTGATTCGCAAGCAATTTGCTCGCTGATTACTTCCCCCAACGATAAGTACGAATATCAAAACCAGCTAAGTCCAGCACACGATCAGTAACGGTAGCCGCCACGGCTTCGAGGGTGGTGGGTTTGCTATAAAAAGAAGGTGTTGCTGGGCAAATAATGCCGCCTGCCAGCGTCACTGTTTCCATGTTCCGAATATGGATTAGGTTGTACGGAGTGTCACGCACCACACAAATCAGTTTTCTTCTTTCTTTCAGGATAACGTCTGCAGCTCGAGTTATTAAATCGCTTGAAACTCCAGTGGCAATCCGTCCTAGGGTTCCCATGGAGCAGGGGATAATGATCTGCGTATCGTATTGTCCTGATCCGGAGGCAAAGGGGGCAGAAAAATCGGTGGTACTATAAAATTTTACAGGATAATTTTTCCAGTTTTCGTTCTCTAATTCGGTTTGCCAGACCTCTTTGGCATTTACGGTCATTACCATGGCCAGTTCAGACCACTGGTCTTTCAATATCATCAACTTCTCCAAAAGACTGGCTGCATAGATCGAGCCGCTGGCTCCGGTTACACATACTACAATTTTTCTCATACTTTATATAACCAATTCTGACCCAAGAGGTTCAGAAAATAAGTAAATATTATTAATTAACCCTTAAATGACAAATTATTGAATTAGCCAAACACTTATTCGCATTATTTCTACATAAATTCGACACGAATTTTCATAGGATAAGGTTTAATGGTTAATGGTTTTTGATTAGGGTCCCCCGATTTCCATCGGGGGTTCTTTTTTTTAATCCTTTTTTGTGTTTTCGTTTCCAAGGTTTTTCAGGATCCAGTTTGTTTTCATGCTCCAAAGATGAAAAGTAGTATTGTCAGGACCGCCCCCGATACCATGATTTTTATTAGGATAATAGAAACTGTCAAAATGAATATTGGCCTTTACCAGCGCAGTAACCATTTGGGTGGCATTTTGGAAATGCACATTATCATCCGCTGTTCCATGCACCAATAAATACTTGCCTTTAATTTTTTCAGCATGGTTGAGGGGGGAATTATCGTCATAGCCTTTTGGATTCTCTTGCGGAGTGCGCATATATCTTTCTGTGTAAATATTATCATAAAATCGCCAGCTGGTTACGGGTGCTACAGCAACTGCGGCATGGAATACATCAGCTCCTTTTGTGATAGCAAGCGTACTCATAAATCCTCCATAACTCCAGCCCCAGTGTCCAATCTTGTTTTTGTCTATAAAGGGCAACTTGCCTAATTCACGCGCTGCATCAATCTGATCCTCTATTTCAAGCTTTCCTAATTGCAGGTAGGTTTTTTTCTTAAACTCCTCACCGCGGTAACCCGTTCCTGTATTGTCTACGCTCACAACAATAAGTCCTTTTTGTACGAGTAATTGATGCCAAGTGCTTACCGCACCAAAACGATTGGCTACCTGTTGTGAACCCGGCCCTCCATAATTACAAAAAAGCACAGGATATTTTTTAGTGGCATCAAATCCAGCTGGTTTCAATAACCATCCATTCAGTGTGTCACCTTTACTATTGGGAATACGAATAAAGTCAGCATTGGCAAAGCCATATTCTTTCATTTTTTCCTGTAGCTTATCATTTGTTCCTAGCTGTGCTAGTAAGCGGGCGGAGATCCCTTTTTTCTTGTCAACCGCCAACTGATATCGGCTTACTTGTTGCGGGGTGTTGATGGTAGAGTAGTAGAGGAAAAACTCACTGAAATTGTCATTGAATACGGCGCGGCTCCATCCCTCGGTAGTGGTTAATGCCGTTGTGTTCTTTCCAGAAAAGTCAGTAACCATAATATTCCGATCCATGGGTCGTGGTGCTGCTACTGTATAATAAACTCGTTTATTTTTTTCGTCAACACCATTAATCTCCGTGATTTCCTGTGTACCCACTGTCAATTGTGATTTTACAGTGCCATCAAAGCTATAGAGGTAAAGATGTCTGTATCCATTCATCTCACTGGTAAATAAAAATTGTTTACCATCTTGTAGAAACCACCAGTCATCATTGATCTCAACAAAATATTTGTTTTTCTCTTCGTATACTAGCCGACTTTTGCCGGTGCTAGCTTCCGTGGCCAAGAGTTTCAAATGGTTCTGGTGTCTGTTCATCCAAAAAACAATCAAGGTGTTGTTGTCCAGTGTCCATTTAATTCTTGGAATGTAGATGTCGCCAGTTTCTGTTTCTGCTTTGACTTTATTTCCGGTTTTTACATCATATAAATAGATCTCTACGGTTGAATTATCATCACCTGCTTTGGGATATTTATATCGATAATCTGAGTTGTGTGAATTATCATAGAAAGTCATGTTGAATTCCTTCACTTTTGACTCATCAAACCGGTAGTAAGCAAGATGTGTGCCATCTTTATTCCAGGCATAGGCTTGTGAAAATTCAAACTCCTCTTCGTAAACCCAATCGCAATTTCCGTTGATAATAAAGTTCCATTTACCATCGGTTGTAACTGGCCTGTTTTGGCCTGTTGCTACCTCATATAGGTATAGATTGTTCTCATATACATAGGATACAAATTCACCGGTTGGGGAAAAAGAGGCATGGATGAATTTTGAATCATTTTGCACAGCAACCGTTCCAAGTGGACCTGTCAATTTTATTAATTGTGTGTCGTTGTTTACCACTTGAAGAAGATGTACTACTGACTTAGAGGATCTTCTGTAAATAGGCTCTGTTTTTGTCTTGACAAGCCATAATCCAGACTTAGATGGACATGATACCACATCGTCAGGACGTAAAATGGATTTTCCGGTTTGATCCTTATATCGACTCCATTGCCAGGCTGGTTCTTTTGTGCTAGTATCAAAACGAGCATTCACAAACTCACCACGGAATGTTCCTTTTTTATACAGGTCTTCCAAAGTGATCAGTCGAGATTGAGTCAGTGATAGCAGAGGAGCACAAAGTAGTGCAAGGAGTAAAACACGCATACATTTCTATTTAGATAGTAAATGTATAAAAAAAGACGGCCTTTAGGGGGCCGTCTTTAAACTCTTTGATGAGGGGGGATTATTTCTTTTCAGCCATATCAGGCATCGCCTCCACTTTGTAGGCACCAGCATCTAATTTGACCTTGGTTTCAGAGAAGGCCTTCAGTGTTGCCTGGATATCTTCATCGTTATGGATTGCGGAGGGAATCAACCGATAAATGATATGCCCTTTAGGTATAACAGGGTAGACAACGATAGAGCAGAAAATACCATAGTTTTCCCTTAAGTCCATAACCATAGCTGTTGCTTCCTCTATACCCCCTTTCATATAAACTGGAGTAACCACCGAGTCTGTTTTGCCAATATCGAATCCACGTTCTTTTAATCCTTGTTGAAGTTTACGCGCATTACCCCAGAGCTTGGCTTTATATTCAGGATGATTACGTAATAACTCTAAACGTTTCAGATTGCCCACCACTAGTGGCATGGGTAAACTCTTGGCAAAAATTTGAGAACGAATATTGTAACGTATAAAGTCCATGATCACTTTATCCCCAGCCACAAAAGCCCCTATGCTAGCCATGGATTTGGCAAACGTCGAAAAATAAATATCAATTTTATCCTGTATTCCTTGCTCTTCTCCGGCACCTGCTCCTGTTTTCCCAAGAGTTCCAAATCCGTGTGCATCGTCCACTAGTAGGCGGAATTGATACTTGTCTTTCAATGCAGCAATTTCTTTTAGTTTTCCTTGATCACCAGCCATTCCAAAAACACCTTCTGTAATAACAAGGATACCTCCTGCCTTTTGCTTTTCTACTAGTGCAGTGGCTCTTTGTAATTGTTTTTCACAGTCCTCTACATCATTGTGCTTAAATACATATCTATGTCCGGGGTGCATACGTAGTCCATCGATGATGCAAGCATGACTCTCCGCATCGTATACGATTATGTCATGACGGCCACATAGTACATCAATCACACTGAGCATACCCTGATAGCCAAAATTCAGCAAGACTGCATCCTCTTTCATCTCAAATGCCGCTAATTCTGCTTCTAGTCTTTCATGATGATTGCTATTCCCACTCATCATGCGGGCTCCCATCGGGTAGGCAAGTCCATATTCACGTGCACCATCGGCATCCGCTTTTCTAACTTCTGGATGATTAGCAAGACCGAGATAGTTATTGAGACTCCATACTATCATGTCCTTGCCACGAAACTTCATCCGGCTACTAATCTCTCCCTCCAGTTTTGGAAATGCAAAGTATCCATGGGCACGCTCTCGGTGTTGACCCAGAGGACCCGCGTTCTTCATTAGTTTCTCAAATAAATCGGCCATACGCTGGTTTTGTTAGGTTATTTTCAGCTGCAAAATTACAATTTTTACTCATTATTTCCCAGTGAGTCGGGTTGCTAAAATCCCTTTTTGATTGCTGCGGGGGAAACGGGGGTTCCTTTCACAAATCGTTCCATCCACTCCAATTGCTCGGCCAACACGTGCAATAAATTTTCCTTGCCAGTATATCCATGTGATTCATAAGGCAGGGTAATATAGCGGGCGGTTCCCCCATGTCCTTTGATTGCATTGTACATACGTTCGCTTTGTATGGGGAAAGTACCTGTGTTATTGTCCAATTCTCCGTGAATCAGCAAAATGGGTGTTTTAATTTGATTGGCATAGCTAAAGGGACTCATTTTGTTATATAATTCGGATGCTTGCCAATAGGTTCTATCCTCGTTTTGAAATCCAAAGGGGGTAAGCGTCCGGTTGTAAGCACCACTCCGGGCAATACCTGCTTTAAAGAGTTTTGTATGGGCCAGTAAGTTTGCTGTCATAAACGCACCATAACTATGTCCTCCCACGGCTACACGGGAAGGATCACCCACACCGCTTTGATCCAATGTATTTATTGCAGCCTCTGCATTCATGGTTAACTGTTCTATGAAATTGTCATTAGGTTTTCCATTTTCAGTAGTAGCAACAATTGGCATTTCTGCATTGTTAAGGACTGCATATCCCTGTGTTACATAAAATACTGGAGATCCTCCACTCAAAAAAGTAAAACGGTGTTCGCTACCTCTGATCTGTGCAGCATCAGCAGCTGAATTATACTCAGCTGGATAAGCCCAGATCAGTACTGGTAGCTTGCCGTCTCTCTCTTTGTTGTATCCTTTGGGCAAATACAGATCTCCAGTTAAGCTCACGCCATCTGCACGTTTGTATTGAATTTTTTCCTTGGTTACTCCGTCCATGTTGGGATAGGGGTTTGAAAATTCTGTGAGAGGTCTGTCTGCAATGCGTCTTTTTAAATCCTTCAAAAAATAATTGGGCACAGCTGTTTCACTCTCTCGTTGGGTAACCACTACTCCTGTTTCTGCATCGAGTACTTTTTGAATGGTCTCAAAACTTCCTTCAGCACAACGCCAGAGTGTATCTGCTTTTTTAGTATGAACCTGAAACGAAAGTAAAAAGGGGAGATCACCTTTGGGGGAACTCCCTGTAGTGTTATTGAATAAAATTCGATTTCCATTTTCAACAGCCCAAAGCACGGGTCTGCCAAATTGGTTAGGGTGCGTTACTGGGTTGCCCGGATTTGAATAAGCATCTGTTGTGTTACGGGTAAAAATTCTTTCCAAATCTCCGGTGGTGGGATTGAAACGATTGATTCCTGCCACTTGTTTAGAGCGAAGTCCCTCGTACACCAAGGCAAGCCCTTCATTGCCCCAAACAATATTGTTAAAACGCATTTTTGTTTTGAATAATTGGATGATGGCAGTGCTGGTAAATGGAGCATCCCAAGCATAAACTGCATCATGGTATTCTATTTGCTTTTTTATCAAACCACTGTCCAACGGTTCACACCAGATTAATGTTGAGGGACTATCATCTCTCCATTCGTGTCCTCTTGCAATGGGTTGTACGTTATCGTTACCACTTGGAGCCGTTTCAGCAGAGGGACTCTCTATCACTTCTTTTACTTTGTTTCCCTTCATATCTGTTATCAGCAAAGTAGAAGCAAAACCTCCCGCTGGAACCGAGTACGAAAACGGTGGCTTGATGATTTCAGTAAGCATATACCTTTTATCGGGCGAGGGGCTTATTGACTTATATAATGCTGGCGTGGATATTTTCGATTCAATTCCTTTATTGTTTATGACAAGCTGTGCGGTTGCATAAAATGCAAATAAGGATTCATCAAAAGGGGATTTAATTAAATCTTGAAAAGTGGGACGAGGAGAAGCCTTTCCAGTATTCTCTTGCATAGTGGGCCCGTCCGGTACAGCAGGTCGAATTGGTGCCTCTGTTGGTTTTTTTATAGCGGTAAAATAAAGTAAGGATTCAGAAGAAAGCCATTGATAGCGGTTCAAAACAATATTCAGCGGGGACTTGTTAATGCGGATTGCCTTTTTGGTTGCAATAGTTACCATATATAGATCAACATGATCCGACTCTAGTTGTAAAAAAGCAACGCGTTGCTGATCTGGGCTCCATGTTACCGCTTGCGCTCGCAATTTTGTGGGTAGTCCGCTGATTAAATATTCTTTTCCAGTTTTAACTTCTTTTAGTGTTATCGCATAGACCAAATTCATTCGGCTTGGCGAGAAATTGGCTGGATTGATGCGGAGTCCAGCAATTCTTAATTCAGGTGCCGCCAGCTCCTCCATTTCTGCGTAACCATTAGTTTGTTGTAATACCATCCATTGACCCAAATTATCAATTGAAACAGATGCAGGTCGCTTGGCTAATAACATATCAGCTACTGTACTGGGAGGAGTTTTATAGCCTGTCTGACTCCAGCCGGTGTGGAGCAAGGATATGCAACTAAAAAAAAGTAAAATACCACGACTAAAAATCTTTTGCATCGGTTGTTATTTTAAGTAAGTAAGTTAGTTAAAATGGCGATCTTTACACGCTCAATCGACCCTTAAAATGAATATCAAAGTTTGTGGAATTACAACCTTTAAACAGCTTCAGCAACTGGATGGTTTAGAAGTGGATATGGCAGGTATTGTACTGATTCCCGATTCCCCTTGGTTTGCCGGCAACACATTGGATGGTAAAGAAGTTTGTAAAGCTGACTTCGATCTTAAAAAAGTAGGTATACTTTATAATCCTTCGCTTTCGGAGGCATTAGATTGGGTAGATGCGTATAAGTTGGATGTTGTTCAATTGAACGGATCAGAGGATCCCACTCTTTGTGATGATTTAAGTACAGAGGTGGAGGTGATAAAATCTTTCCAAATTGGCGATTCAGTCACTGAATTGGAAAAGGAGCTAGCTGATTACGACGCAGTATGCGATTACTATTTATTTACTGGAAATAGCCAAACAACGGCGGGTGTTTATGGAAATGCCTTTAACTGGTCACTGCTTGAAGCACTTCGTATAGAAAAGCCTTTCTTTCTGTCCGGCGAAATTCAAGAGCGACAAGCAGCGGCATTACGTAAATTCTCTCATCCTGATTTTTTTGGACCTGATCTGGCCCAGTCATTTGAGGTAGCGCCTGGTGAAAAGGATCTTAAATCTATCTTACAATTTCGTCAGCAGGTTCGTTAATAAATTATCTATGAAAAAGATTTTATTTGTACTTCTTGTTTGCTTGCATGCAATTGAAACGCTAGGACAGGAGGGAAGTAGTTTTGAATTAAAAGGTCAGCTTACAGGATTTGCTGACAGCGTGCCTGTACGGCTTTTTCGAAGTGGAGAGAATGCTCCTTTTTTGACAACCACCTTGCTAAAGCAGCAATTTATTTTGCGTGGGCAATTAACTGAGCCTACGTTGGTTTTTCTTTTTGTTGGCGATCAACAACAGCCTGCTGAATTATTTCTTGAGCAGACATCAGTAGTTGTTAAGGGCGAAAAAGGAAACCCAATGAACTGGGTTGTAACAGGAAGTCAAACCCATCAGATATTTCGAGATTTTGTTGCACGATTTATGCCTTATGTGCAATTACGTAACAATCAGGCAACTGCACTCAACGATACAGGACTGGGGGCTAAAAGGGACAGTGTCATGCAGGAGTATGTAATGGCTAACACCAAGATGCAGGAGCAAATCGATAATTTGGTCAAGATGTATCCTGCTTCTCCTGTTACTCCTTTTGTTTTAGCAGCTACATATGGATTTACTAATGATCCTGTACAACTGGAGCAACGCTTCAATCAATTATCTGCTTCCGTTCAGCGTGGTAGTATCGGTCAGCAACTCAATGCAATGATTCAAGATTCAAAAGTGGGTGCAATTGGTTCGCAGGCTATTGACTTTATACAACCTGATGTAAATGGAAAACCTGTTTCACTTTCATCTTTTCGAGGTAAGTATGTGTTAGTTGATTTTTGGGCAAGCTGGTGTGGGCCCTGCAGGCAGGAAAATCCGACCGTGGTTTATAATTACAATAAATTCAAATCAAAGAATTTTACCGTGCTGGGTGTTTCTCTTGACCGCGAGGATCTGCGTGAAAAGTGGCTAGAAGCTATCCGTAAAGATGGTTTGGCTTGGACGCAGGTGAGTGATTTAAAATATTGGAATAACGAAGCCGCAAAACTCTACCGTGTTACGGGGATTCCGGCTAATTTTTTAGTGGATCCCAATGGAAAGATTGTGGCGAAAAATTTAAGGGGTCCTGCACTCGAGCAAACCTTATGTCAGTTTCTAGGTTGTAATTGATACAATCAAAGACCCAATACGTCTTTCATTGTGTAGATGCCCTTTTTTTCTTTGATGAACGAGGCTGCTAATACAGCTCCCGCCGCAAATCCAGAGCGGTTGTGAGCTGTGTGAATAATTTCTATATCGTCAACTACTGAAGCATATTTAACGCTATGGGTTCCCGGTGTAGGGTCAATTCGTTGGCTAATGATTTCAAGGTCTTCCGGGTTATCGCTGATATCATTTACCCATTGCTTCTTTTTTTTATTATAAGCCAGGATCTGTGTTGCTAATGTCAGTGCAGTTCCACTAGGAGCATCTTTTTTTTGTGTATGATGAATCTCTTCTAGAATTACCTCGTACTGAGGTTGATTGGCCATTAGTGCAGCCAGTTTTGTATTCAGTTCAAAAAACAAGTTTACTCCAATGCTGAAATTACTGGCATATACCATAGCTCCATTAAGTGCTGTGCAACGAGCTTGTATTTGTGGTAATGCATTTGTCCAGCCAGTGGTTCCGCATACAAGTGGTATACCGGCTTGTAAACAGTATTCTATATTTTCTATTGCACTTTCAGGGGTACTAAATTCAATAGCGACATCTGCTTTTTGAAGTGATGATGAGGACAGCAATTCTTTGTTGTCGCTGTTTATTTTCAGTACAATTTCATGGCCCTGTTGGAGGGCAAGCTCCTCGATAGCCTTACCCATTTTACCATAACCAATAAGTGCAATTTTCATATTCAACTAAATTCAAACAAAGTTAAGTGAAGGCTTGATTCAAGAATTGACAGGGATCAGCATACTCCTATTATTTGCCTAGTCTCATTCGAATACTGAAACCATTGGTTTGGGCAAGTTCACTATATCCAGCTTTGAATTGCAAGCTTAAATCTGATCCTACATCAAATGTTTTAAGATGTGCATCCACAGTAGCATCTACAACATTAAGTCCCCATAATAGCAAAAAGAATAGAACTGAATAATCAATATCACGTCTAAATTGATCTCTGTAGTAGCGGAGGCTTTCTTCAGGCAAGGGCTGCAAGTTGGACTTGATTGAATTGAAAAGCAAGGAATCAGTGCCGTTTACTCGCATATTATACTTAACACGGTATGCAAAACGCGTATCCTTGTAGTTGGTAATATTGTAAACAAATACAGCTCCACTTGCTCCAAGTGCACCGTACACGAGGGGAAGTTTCCAGTACTTTTTGTTATAGATCTGTCCAAGGCCCGGTAAAATTGCAGAGCGAATTGCTGCTTTTCGTGGGTTATGCGCAGCTTGAGCTGAATCGTATTTATTTACGTTTTTCGGTAATGAAGGGGTTTGTTGTGACCAGCTACAAACTGATACAAGCATAAAGAAGAGAATAAAAATTGTGCTAGGATGCAGCCGTTTCATTAGTCCAATGGTGCATTCAGTTGCCGAAGAATCTTATTAAGTTCATCCGCGGTGTAGAATTCAATGATAAGTTGACCGTCTCCACGCTTGCTTTGTTTGATTCTTACTCGTGTACTGAAATGTGTTGCTAATTTATCTTCAATTCTTCTGTAGGGGGAGGAGGCGTTTGATTTTTTAACTTTTTTAACAGCTGGCAATTCTTTTTTCAATTGTTGAACAAGTGCCTCTGTCTGTCGAACTGATAAACCCTTGGCCAGAATTTCTTTGAATGCAATAAGTTGGGCATCGACCAGTTCCAACGCAATTAATGCTCTGGCGTGTCCCATGGAGAGCGACCCTTTGCGAACGGCGAGTTGTATATCGGGGGGTAACTTGAGTAATCTGATCACATTCGCTACGGTACTTCTGTCTTTGCCCATCCTATCCGCAACCTGCTCTTGTGTATACTCCAGTTCATCCATCATGCGCTTGTAGCTGAGTGCCACTTCCATTGCATTAAGATCTTCACGTTGTAAATTTTCTAAAAGGGCCAACTCAAGTAACTGTTGATCATTAGCCTGGCGAATGAATGCCGGTATATCTTTCAATCCAGCCAGCTTTGCAGCACGCCACCTACGCTCACCGGCAATTAATCTGTATTTGCCATTCGATAGCTTGGAAACGGTGACAGGCTGAATGATATCATGTAATTTGATTGAAGTTGCCAACTCTTGCAAAGCAGACTCTTCAAAATCTCGTCGTGGTTGTTTGGGATTGGGTTCAATATCTTGAATCGAAATCCTTGAACTGGAAGTTACATGCTCTACAACGGATGGTTTTAATTGTCCACTTGTTGTTTTTAAATCAGTATCGATGCTTTGTAACAAAGAACGAATACCTTTTCCCAGCTGATCTTTATTTTGTTTTGGTGTACTCATTCTTTAGGGTTCTAGGATACGCTCTTCATTCTTGATACGCGTCAGATTATTTTTTTGAAGAATTTCTTTTGCCAAATTCAAATAATTGGCTGCTCCTTTGCTATTGGCATCATATAGGATGACGGGCTTGCCCGTACTTGGTGCTTCGGCCAGTCTTGCATTACGGTGAACAATGGTTGTGAAAACCATGTCCTCAAAATGTCTTCGTACTTCACTGACCACTTGGTTGCATAGACGAAGTCTGCCATCGTACATGGTCATCAGAATCCCTTCGATCACTAATTCTGTATTTAGTCTGCTTTGTACAATTTTAATAGTATTCAGCAATTTGCCAAGTCCTTCCAACGCAAAAAATTCAGCTTGTACAGGTATTACCACTGCATCTGCGGCTGTCAATGCGTTCACCGTAATTAATCCAAGGGAAGGAGAACAGTCGATAATGATAAAGTCGTAATCATTTCTTATTGAATCGAGCATTGACTTAAGCACTGTTTCCCGATTCGGATGATTGATCATTTCAATCTCGGCTCCAACCAGGTCGATATGAGAAGGGATTAACTCCAGATTAGGAATTTCAGTTTTTAAAATCACATCGCGCGCACGGGATTGATTGACCATGCAGTCGTATAGACTTTGCGTGATATTATGTAAGTCAAAACCTACTCCAGTGGTGCTATTGGCTTGCGGGTCAGCATCCACCAGTAGTGTTTTGTATTCCAGCACGGCAAAACTTGCCGCCAGATTAATTGCCGTGGTGGTTTTACCCACTCCTCCTTTTTGATTTGCTACTCCTATAATTCTTGCCATGTCCGCTGAACTTCCTTGGGTTGAGTTTGTTAGCTATAAAGATGATAGTTCCGGGTAAGACCGCAAAAATAAGTTTTGCCCACTAATTTTGCCGACCCTATGCGAAACGCCCCCTTTTGGTGGATTTTTCTGGCTCTTTTGTTGATTTTGGATTGGTATGTTTTTCAGGCCATCCGAACTATTACAGCTGGTTTGCCTGTTCGAAGTCGGTTGGTCTGGCATGTTATTTACTGGTCCATAACGGTGCTGAGCGTGTCACTGATTATTTTGCTTCCCTATTTTTTTTCAAAACCCGGCCCTCATTACGCACGTTCCATTCTGTTTGCGTTAGTTGCAGGACTTTTTTTCGCAAAACTGATCGCTTCCCTGTTTTTTCTAACGGATGACCTTAGAAGAGTGGTGCAGTGGCTGAGCTATCAGGGTTTACCAAAAAATAAAAGTCTAGAAAATGGAGA
>SXGR01140567.1_pt1 | contig 13740 bp, 1 predicted proteins | sample 3174711 | NCBI WGS metagenome assembly SXGR01 (sample SAMN11356860, study PRJNA531348) | freshwater metagenome | isolation source: freshwater sample F1-60 | place: China: Fuxian Lake, Yuxi | collected 2017-12-25
TCTCCTCATGGTCACCCAGTCGACCGTTCGAGGCTCGGGGGCCCTCGTTGTCGATCAGCGAGCCAACTCCACCGGTGCCTACATCCGAGGTTCCGGCGCTCACATCACCTCTCCGCTCCTCGCACTCGACAGTTCCACGGGATCTAGCAGGGCTCCGCATATTCTCTTCGGTTACAAAGGCACCTTCGATGTCTCTCTCTACCGAACCACCGGTGCCGTCCTCAACCTCTCCGGTCACCTCCTCCCAAGTCTCACCAACAAGTACGACCTCGGCTCCTCTGCCAAACGTTGGCGTTCGCTCTACCTCTCCGGAGGAACGCTGTATCTCGGCACGACGAGTAACCAAGCCAGTATCAATTACAACACCTCGGCTTCCAGATTCGGAATCGATGCCAATACCGATGGAACGAATGAGCTCAGCATTCTCTCCACAGGCAACGTCGGCATCGGTACTGCCATTCCGAAAGCGAAGCTTGATGTCCAAGGCACCATCTCCGGAACCACACTCGTTATCAGTAAAAACGCCTCCATCTCCGGATCCCTCATCGTCAAAACCTCAATCGTCTCCAGAGGCTCCCTTTCGGGTGTCACCATCGCAGGCTTCAACCTCGGTTCCTGCAACAGCGCAACGACGAGCAAGCTCCTCTACAACAACTCCACGCAGAAGTTCGAGTGCGGCACCGACCAGACCGGATCCGCCGTCGGCACCGGAGCGGTGCTCAGTATCGGAAATTCCCGCTATGTCCTGAAGCAGGGAGACACCATGACGGGAACCCTCAAGAGCAGAGGCTTCCTCCTCGCCTCAGGAACAACCCTTGCTGAGATGTCCGGCTGGAACGAATCTCTGAACTTGGTCCATAGTGGCCTTGGAACAAATTCAGTGACTCGTCTGACGAACAGAGGTGATCTCGTGAATATCGGCACCATACAGTCAGGTGAAGCACACATGAGGCGCGGAGGAACGTTTGCAAGTAAGGTGGATTACGTGACGGGGACGAATCCTCACTCTGCTGCGATTGGTGATTTGAATGGGGATGGGAAGGCGGATATGGCGGTGGCGAATAATGCTTCTGCTTCTGTTTCTGTGTTTATGAACACGGGCACAGGTTCATTTGCCACTAAGATAGATTACACAACGGGATCAAACCCTGAATCTGTTGCCATCGGAGATCTGAATGGAGACGGTAAGGCAGACCTTGCAGTGGCGAATTATGCCAGCAACTCCGTCTCAGTCTTCATCAATAACGGCAACGGCACCTTCGCCGCAAAGGTTGATTACACGACCGGCACGAGTTCATGGTCTGTTGCTATCGGAGATCTCAATGGTGATGGAAAGGCAGATATTGCAGTTGCGAATAGATCAAGTCTTTCCATTTCTATTTTCCTCAATAACAACAACGGCACCTTTGCCTCTAAGGTGGATTACACGACTGGTACAACTCCAGAATCCGTCTCTATTGGTGACCTGAACGGTGATGGAAAGGCAGATCTTGCAGTTGCGAATGGAGGTTCTGATACTGTTTCTATCTTCCTGAATAACGGTAATGGAACTTTTGCCTCAAAGGTTGATTACACCACGGGATCGAGTCCACGCTCCATTGCTATAGGAGATTTGAATGGTGATGGAAAGGCGGATCTTGCAGTTGCGAATCAAGTTGATAATTCAGTTTCCATTCTTCTAAACAACGGGAACGGCACCTTCGCTGCGAAGGTCGATTACATAACGAATGCGGGTCCAACTTCTGTCGCTATTGGCGATCTCAACGGTGATGGCAAGCTCGATTTTGCGGTTGCAAATTATGGTGGTGGTTTTGGTACAACTGTTTCTGTTTTATTCAACAATGGTAATGGCACATTTACAGCGAAGGTCGATTATACGGCAGGTACCACTTCCTTCTCGGTTGCTATCGGAGACCTGAACGGCGATGGGAAGGCAGATCTTGCGTTAGTGAAATTGAGTGGTTCAATTTCCGTTCTCCTCAACCTCTCTCGCACCATCCTATATGCAAGCGCAGGCACCGGTGGTGCCGTCGGTATCGGTACCTCAACACCGGGTTCCGCACTCGCAGTCTCCGGTGCCGTGATCATCAATCGCGGCGGGAATCTTGCAAATGCGAGAGCCGACTCCGGTATTACTCTTGAAGTGATCGGCATCATGTCCGGTCGAGTCCTTCATGCGCAGGACATACTTCGTTCTTCGGGATCACTCATCGTCGATGGGGCCATCTCCGGTGCGACGCTTCGCGGTGCCGGTCTTGGCAGCTGTAACGGGGCAAGCCAGAAACTCCTCTACAACAACTCGACGAATAAATTCGAATGCGGATCTGATCTGACCGGATCTGCGGTGGCTAACTTCGGTACGGGGAATGTGATGACCATCATCGATGCAAGGTACGTGAAAAAACAAGGTGATACGATGACGGGAGCACTGTCGATCAACTTGAGTAGCGGTTATCTCGGATTGAAAGTCATGCAGACAGCTTCCGGAAACATCATTCACGCAGAAAAAGACCTCACGAGCTCAGGAACGCTGACGGTGAATGGCGTTGCGAGATTCAAGAATAACGTGAACGTTGTCGGCACGGTCTCGGGTGCCGGACTTACGATCATGAACGGCACGAGCTACGTGCTTGGTTCTGTCGGTATCGGCAACACATCACCGAAAGCGAAGTTGGATGTCTCCGGAACAATCTCCGGGACAACGCTCACGATCAGCAAGAACGGATCCTTCTCAGGTTCGCTCATTGTCAAAAATACTCTCTCCGGCTCTCGCTTCTATGGTGCCGGTCTTGGGGACTGTAACAACGCAACGACCAGCAAGCTTGTGTATAACAACTCAACAGGCAAGTTCGTCTGTGCGACGGATCAGACGGCAGGCGGAATATCATTCACCGCTGCGAGCAACATCTTCGTGAATCAGTCCGGTGACACGATGACCGGAGCGCTGACGATCAATCTCACTTCCGGTTACCTCGGTCTTGTTGTAAGGCAGACCGCTTCCGGAAACATCATCCACGCCGAGAAAGATCTTACATCTTCAGGAACTCTCACCGTGAACGGCGTAGCGAGATTCAAGAACAACGTGAATGTCGTTGGTACGATCTCGGGTGCAGGACTTACGATCATGAACGGCACATCGTACATTCTCGGATCTGTCGGCATCGGTACTACTTCTCCGAAAGCGAAACTCGATGTCTCGGGAACGATCTCCGGAACAACACTCACGATCAGTAAGAATGGTTCGTTCTCCGGATCGCTTATCGTCAAGAATAACCTCTCCGGTTCCAGTTTCTATGGTGCAGGGCTTGGGGATTGCAGCAATACGACCTCTAGCAAGCTTCTCTATAACAATGCGACAGGGAAATTCTCCTGCGGATCGGATCAGATGGCCGGAGGCTTAAGCTTCACAACCGCAAGCAATATCTTCGTGAATCAATCAGGAGACACGATGACAGGCGCACTGACGATCAATCTCAGTTCCGGTTATCTTGGCCTGAAGATTCTGCAGACCGCTTCCGGAAATATTCTTCATGCGGAGAAGAATCTCACGAGCTCCGGAACAATTATTGCAGGCACAGACATCATTTCCAGAAATGGTACAGCAAAAACCAAAGGCTTTGTCTTCTACTCAGGAGCAACACTCTCCGAGATGTCGGGCTGGAACGAATACGTCAATCTCCCGCACTCCGGACTTGGCACAAACTCCGTGACACGTCTTACGAACCAAGGTGATCTCGTCAACATCGGTACGATCCAGTCCGGCGAAGCGCACTTCAGAAGGGGAGGGATCTTTGCACCGAAGGTGGATTATACGACAGGGACGAGTCCTCGATCGGTTGCAATTGGAGACATCAATGGTGATGGGAAGCCAGATCTTGTTTCAGCAAATTCCGCTTCTCCAGGTTCCATATCTGTTTTTATTGCAACAGGTGCTAGCCTTTTTATTCCTAAGGTGGATTATACAACTGGTAATCAGGCTTTGAGTGTGTCCATTGGAGATCTGAATGGTGATGGAAAGCCTGACCTAGCAGTTGCAATTTATGGAAGTGCTTCTGTTTCAATTTTCCTAAATAAAGGTAATGGCACCTTCGCTGCAAAAGTTGATTACACAACTGGCACTCAGCCATCTTCAGTCTCTATTGGAGACCTCAATGGTGATGCAAAATCTGATTTAGTAGTTGCAAATGAGTTAAGCGATTCCATTTCTGTTTTCCTGAACAACGGAGATGGCACATTTGCTCAAAAAGTTGATTACACAGCAGGTGATGGTTCTATTGGTGTTGCTATTGGGGATACCAATGGAGATGGGAAATCCGATATTGCTACTGCCAACTATATTGCTAACTCTGTTTCAATTTTTACCAATAATGGGAATGGTACCTTTGCTACCAAGATTGATTATACGACGGCAAATGATCCAGAGTCGGTAGTTCTTCGGGATTTTAATGGTGATCGTAAGGCAGATATTGTCACTGGGAATGGTACAAGTAATTCCGTGTCAGTGCTGATGAATAACGGTAATGGTACTTTTGCAACAACGGTAAATTATGTTACAGCAGGTACTCCGATTTCAATTGCAGCTGGAGATTTCAATGGTGACGGGAAGCTCGATCTAGCAGCTGCAAAATTCAATGGTGACTCTGTATCTGTTTTCTTGAATAATGGAGATGGTACGTTTGCTCAAAGTGCTGATTACACAGCAGGTGATGGCTCTATCTCTATTACAATAGGCGATATCAATGGAGATGGGAAAGATGATCTTGTCACTGCTAACAGTAATGCTTTGACTGTCTCCGTCCTCCTCAACATCTCCAAAACCATCCTCTACGCTTCCGCAGGAACAGGAGGAGCCGTTGGTATCGGCACCTCCACTCCCGGTTCCATTCTCTCTGTCTCCGGTGCTGTCATCATCAATCGCGGAGGAAATCTTGCAAATGCTTCAGCAGATGCGAGCGTTTCTCTCGAAGTGATCGGTACGATGTCCGGAACAAATCTCACGGTCAGCCGCTCCGCAAGTATCTCCGGAGCACTTCTCGTCAAGACGAGTATCGTCTCCAAGGGTTCTCTCTCCGGTGCGACAATTAACGGGTTCAATCTCGGCAGCTGCAGCAGCACAAGCCAGAAGCTCCTCTACAATAACTCTACGAACAAGTTCGAGTGCAGTACGGATCTCTCCGGAGGATTTGGCACAGGAAATGTGCTTACGGTCGGTGACTCCCGCTATGTCAAAACCTCCGGCGGAACGATGACGGGAGCACTCACGATCGGTCTTACAACGGGCCATCTTGGTTTGAAGATCCTCCAGACTGCTTCCGGAAATATTCTGCATGCAGAGAAAAATCTCACTTCCTCTGGAACGATAATCGCCGGAACAGACATACTTTCGAGGAACGGTACGGCGAAGACCAAAGGCTTCGTCTTCTACTCGGGTGCGACACTCTCCGAGATGTCGGGCTTCAATGAATACGTCAACCTTCCGCATTCCGGGCTTGGCACAAACTCCGTCGTTCGTCTCACCAATCAGGGTGACCTCGTAAATATCTCTACGATTCAATCCGGAGAAGCTCACTTCAGGAGGGGAGGGATTTTTGCGCCGAAGGTGGATTACGTAACTGGAACGACTCCACGCTCCATTGCCATGGGTGACCTGAATGGCGATGGCAACCGCGATCTTGCCGTTGCAAATGACGGTAGCGATACCGTCTCCGTTTTCTTGAATACCGGAACAGGTTCCTTTGCGACGAAGGTCGATTATGCGACGGGCTCGACCCCAATTTCCATCGCTATCGGCGACCTAAATGGTGATGGGAAACCTGATCTTGCGGTTGTAAACCAAGGCTCAACTTCGACCTCCGTTTTCCTGAATATGGGCAACGGCACCTTCGCTGCCAAGGTCGATTACACGACGGGCGCCAGTCCATATTTTGTCACCATCGGTGACCTCAATGGTGATGGAAAGCCGGATCTTGCAATTGCAAACTCTTACGCAGGTGTCAATACTGTTTCAATTTTCCTCAATAGCGGGAATGGAACTTTTGCAGCAAAAGTTGATTACACGACGGGTGCGACTCCACAGTCCGTCGCTATCGGCGATCTGAATGGAGATGGAAAGCCGGATCTTGCGACTGCGAATAGCACTGGCAACTCCATCTCTGTATTAGCCAACAACGGCAACGGTACCTTCGCCGCAAAAGTCGATTATACGACAGGAACTGGCCCAGGTTCCGTCTCCATTGGTGATCTCAACGGCGATGGAAAGTCTGATCTTGCAGTAGCCAATTACAACGGTGCGACAGGCAATACGGTTTCAGTTTTCCTGAATAACGGCAACGGTACCTTCGCCGCAAAGGTTGATTATACGACAGGAACAGGCCCAATTTCCATTGCCATCGGCGATCTGAACGGTGACGGGAAACTTGATCTTGCAGTTACAAACGTGAATTCACATTCTGTCTCAATTTTCCTGAATAACGGCAACGGTACCTTCGCCGCCAAGGTCGATTACACGACGGGTTTCAGTCCACACTCCGTCGCAATAGGAGACCTGAGTGGTGACGGAAAATCTGATTTCGCTGTTGCCAATCGCGGCTCCAATTCCATCTCAGTTCTTCTCAATATTTCCAAAACCATCCTCTATGCCTCCTCCGGCACCGGCGGCGCCGTTGGTATCGGAACGTCCACGCCCGGTTCCGCACTCTCTGTTTCCGGTGCAATGATCATCAACCGACTTGGGTCACTTGCGAATGCTTCAGCCGACGCCGGTCTTACCCTCGAAGTGGTCGGCACGGCATCGGGTCGTATCTTCCATGCTCAGGATGTTCTCCGTTCCTCCGGTTCGCTCATCATCGAAGGAAATATGTCCGGTGCGACACTCCAAGGCGCGGGACTCAGTAGCTGTAACGGTTCCACGCAGAAACTGCTCTACAACAACTCAACGAAGAAATTTGAATGTGGCACTGACACAACAGGCAGCTTCGGTTCCGGCAATATCTTTGCCATCGGCGATGCTCGCTATGTCCGAACGTCCGGCGGAACGATGACCGGTGCACTCACCGTCAACCTCACCTCGGGCTTCCTTGGCCTCAAGATCATCCAGACGGCTTCCGGAAATATCATCCATGCGGAGAAGTCTCTCACATCGTCGGGAACGATCATCGCGGGTACGGATATTATTGCAAAAGGAACGGTGAAATCTGATGCGTATGTCCTCAGTTCCGGTTCCACTCTTGTTGAGATGAGTGGTTGGAATGAATATATGAACCTCGTCCATTCAGGACTTGGTACGAACTCCGTCGTTCGACTCACGAATCAAGGAGACCTGAAGAATATTGGCACCATCCAGTCCGGCGAGGCGCACTTCAGGAGGGGAGGGACGTTTGCGCCGAAGGTGGATTATGCGACGGGCACTTCACCTACTGACGTTGATGCAGGTGATCTCAATGGTGACGGAAAGGCAGATCTTGTTGCAGCAAATCAGAGTGTTGATACATTCTCGGTATTTATTGGCTCGGACAGCAATACGTTTATTGCCAAAGTTGATTATGCAACTGGTGATGCGCCTAGCTCTATACATATTGCAGATCTGAATGGTGACGGAAAACCAGACGTAATTGTTGGAAATCAGCTTGGTGACAGCATGTCAGTCTTCCTGAATAACGGTGATGGTACCTTTGGCACAAAGGTGGATTATCCTGTGGGAGATAGTGTATACATGGTGCATGCTGCGGATTTGAATGGAGACGGAAAGTTCGATGTTGCCGTTGTAAACTTCTTATCGAATACTGTGTCCGTATTCCTGAATCTTGGAAATGGCTCATTTGCTCCAAAGGTTGATTATGCAACAGATACGGCTCCCAAGGGGATTGCCATTGGAGATGTAGACGGTGACGGAAAAGCAGATCTTGCTGTGGCCAATGCTGGGCCTGATACCGTTTCCATCTTCGTAAATACAGGAAGCGGCACGTTCAAGACAAAGGTTGATTACGCAGTTGGAGCAAATCCCATCTCGGTTCGATTAGGCGATATGAATGGAGATAGCAAACCTGATCTGTCGGTCAATAATAACGGTCCGGATACGATCTCTATTCTCCTGAACAACGGCAATGGTACGTTCGCAACCAAGGTCGATTATCCGACAGGACTTACGCCTCAGTATCATGAAATAGCTGATCTGAACGGCGATGGAAAATTGGATATCATAGTGACGAATCAAGATGATTCCAGTGTTTCCATCCTTCTTAATAATAGTAATGGCACATTCGCTACAAAAGTTGACTACACGACGGGAACGACACCTGCAGGTCTTGCCATTGGTGATTTCAACCGAGATGGAAAGTCGGACATTGCGGTAGCAAATTATGGTGCTACTTCTCTTTCTGTGTTCCTTAATGAAAGCAAAACCATTCTTTATGCTTCTTCCGGCACAGGCGGAGCCGTCGGTATCGGCACCTCGACTCCCGGCTCTGCCCTCTCCGTTTCCGGTGCGATGATCATCAACCGCGGTGGCAATCTTGCCAATGCAAGAGCTGATACGGGCGTGACGCTCGAAGTTGTCGGCACGGCGTCCGGCAGAATACTCCATGCGAACGATCTCCTCCGTTCCAGTGGCGCTCTCGCCATCGAAAGTGCTTCGTACTTCGGTTCCGGTCTTACGATCAAGACAAGCCACAGCAATGCAGGGGCGAGCGAATTCACGATCATCACCGACTACTCGACAAGCTCGAACAAAGTCTTCAGAGTCTCCGCTTCCGGTGCGGTGTACAGCGATGCAAGATACAACAGTAATGGAGCTGACTATGCGGAGTGGTTTAGGGTGACGAATGGAAAATGGAAAATGGAAAATGGAAAATTAATAGATGCTGTAGATACACCACTGGAACCCGGAGAAGTTGTCTGTATCGATACCACTCAAAAAAACACCGTGAAGCGGTGTGAAAACTCTGCCGATCCCAACATTATGGGTATCGTCTCAAGCAATCCCGCTTTCGTCGGAAATGTGATTACAGGAGCCGATGGCATCATTCCTCCGGGCTACGCTCTCATCGGTCTTATCGGTCAGGTTCCGGCAAAGCCCACACTCGAGAACGGCGAGATCTTCCCCGGAGACAGTGTCACTTCTGCTTCGATCCCCGGTTTCATCAGAAAAGCCTCTGCAGGGGAGTCCACGGTCGGTGTCGCCCTCGAGAGTTACGACGGTGCTGAGCTAACCACTAACCACTCTCCACTAACCACTCGTACGATTAATGTTCTTATCTCTCGGCGCAATCAATCCCTTACGGTCGAAACGCTTGAGAAGAAAGTTCTTGAGCAGATAGAAGCTCTCGATCTTACGTCGGAAATCGGTCGCCTCGTCGGCGAGTCTCAGATGGCTTCGACAATCGAGAGGTCTGCAAGGGAAACTCTGGAGGAAGAGATAGGATCCATCGATCTGCTCTCGCAAGTGCAGAGCATTGTCGATAAGCGCCTTGGTGAGATGGAGGTGAGTCCCGAGTTTGATCTTCCGTCTTCGACGGATACTGGAGACTCTCTCACCTTCGGCTCACGTCTCACCGATGCAGAGCTTTCAACCCTAACAGAAGAGGTCTCTCGACAATTGTCAGCCCAGACTGCGACAGGATCTGTGGAGCAGAATTATGAATTACTTGTCCCCCGAAGCCTTGGCGAAGGTGGAGGAATTATGAATTATGAGTCACGTTTCACAGAGCTCCAGTCTCAATTCTTCGATTTGCAATCGGAATTCACCATTCTACATTCTACATTCGCTGTTTCTTCAGGTTCCACTCTCCACGCCTCAGCCCTTTCCCTTTCCTCCGGTGCTACGATCTCAGGATCTTTGCGTCTAAAGGGTTCGATGATCGTTCCAAGCCATTTCACTATTCTTCGTTCTGGTCTTAGCGGACAGACGCTAACCACTAACCACTATCCACTGATCACTACGTCAGGATCCGCTATCGAGATCGGCTCTCTCTTCGCTACGGGATCACTGAAAGTCATCGGTGATATCACCGTGACGGGCCTTGCGACCTTCCTCGGTGACGTGCACATCAAGGGTGACCTTGTCCTGAGCTCTCGTCAGGCTGGCTTCGCCGTCATCCCCGCTTCCGGCACCGCGGTCACCGTCACGTTCTCCGGTGCGATGATGGCGACACCGATCATCAACGCCTCGCCCGATACACTCGTGCTCTTTGCCGTCACGAAGATCACGTCCACCGGATTCACGATTCGTATTGGAGAGCCCTTGCAGAAGGCAGTTTCCTTCGCCTACGTCGCTCTCTCTGCGGATCAACCCGAGACGACCCTCGGTCATGCAGCCGCATCTTCCACTGCTCCGACGCTCATCCCATTCACCGTGAATGCTCTCGGTCAGCCCGTCTCTTCCGATGCGGTCTGGAACGGTTGTATCCAAGGCAGGCCTCTTCTCGATAGTGAAGGAAGCCCCTTTAGTTGCAACAGGTACCACTCCGGCACCACGTGGGATCACCCGGATCTCTCTATCAGCTTCATCTATAACGCAAACCACGATCCTGCGATCCTGACGATTCCGGAGGGATACCAGGTTGTCGTCATCGACGAACAGGGAATCTCCACTCCGATCGAGGCAACCCCTGAACCGGAATTGGAAGAGCCCACCGTCGAGGAAACCGTCACCCTCTCAGGTTCCACCATCGATACTGTTGCAGAAATCGACACTCCTCCTGTTTCCACGACTTCTTCAGGCTCCACGACATCCGTAGAAACCTCCGACCTATCGTCGGATGTTCCATCAGAGACAGCCCAGCCGGATGCCATTCCTGCGACGCAACCGGACACGACTGAAGCCGTTACAGAGAGTGGTTCTACGGTCAGTGAAACTCCGATTCAAAATTTCATTCTCGATCTCCTCGAGAACGCGAATGCGGAGGTCGGAAGTGGCGTGGTGGAGGAGTGAGTTGGTTGACGGCCCTCACCCCTAGCCCCTCTCTCCTCGGTCCTCACTCCGTCCCGCCGAGCGGGACACCTCTCTCCAAAATTTGGAGAGAGGAATGTCCGTACTCAAAAATTGCTGCATACGCTTTTCCAGAAAAAAACTTTTCCGCTTTCTTTCTCCGCCTCAGCGGAGAGAGTGGCCCCGCAGGGCCGAGAGAGGACCGAGGAGAAGAGATGGGGATGGGGGCCGTTTCGCAAAGAATGCAGAATCATGAATGCCATTCCCCAAAAACACACCAAAACACACTCCCAATAATTATCAATTTTTCCATCATTTTCCCCCTAAAAATCATCAATATTCATTATTTTACATCGAAAAATATTAAGACTAAAAAACATAATAAATAATAAGGCAAGACCTTGCAATTACACGGAAAAGTGAGGTGGCAGTCCTGACCAAACTCGCTTTTTCTGCTAAAATAATACGATTGAAAAAAGGAAAAAACACACACATGAAAAGTCTCAAAAAACCGCTGGCACATCTGCTTCTTCTCACACTGTGCCTTGGTTTTTTCCCAAGTCAGATCGAGGCGGCGGTTCCCCTCGGGAACAAAATCTCTCCTCGGGTAGTTGCCTCTCTGCCTCGTGCCTCTTCGGTCTCGAAGACTCTCATCACCAACGTCACGAAGCGTGCCGCACCCGGTCGCGTTCTTCCTTCGTCCACCGAGACCTTCATCACTGTTCCCGGAACAGGAGAGAAGATTCCTCTCGGTTCCGCCAAGAACAATCAGGTTCTCACATTCGTCGACGGGAAGATCGTCTGGCGCGACCCGTCCTACGCTCCTGCGGGAGCTTCCCACTTCGCTGAAGCTACGAGGGACAGATCGGAGGGCAGGTCTCTTCTCTCTGACTTTGTCCACGAACCCGGTTCCGGTCGCATGCCTTCGACAGACAGCCAGTCCCGACGCTTCGGTGGAGGACCTCTTCCTCAGGCCACCACCACGACAACCTCCGGCATTTCACAAACCACTGCCGACGCACGCTACGTGAATGTCTCCGGAGACACGATGGACGGAGCACTTACGATCACGAGTAACGGCCTCGGTCTTCTCATCTCCGGAACGGCTTCCGGAAATACACTGCACGCCACTCGTCTCCTCACGGTGTCCGGAACCACGGTCTTCGACGGCAATGTCAGATTCAATTCCACGCTGACCCTGAACGGCGTCACCTACAGCTTCCCCGCAAGTGATGGAACGTCTTCCGGCAAAGTCCTGAAAACCAATGCAGCCGGACAGCTCAGCTGGGCTGATGACAACAATTCCGGCGGGGGAGGAAGTCTCTCCCAGACGAATGCCGATCTTCGATACGTGAACCAATCCGGAGACACGATGACCGGAGCCCTTACGATCAACCTTTCCTCGGGCTTCCTCGGACTCAAAGTTCTTCAGACTGCTTCCGGAAACATTCTCCACGCCGAGAAGGACCTCACCTCCAGCGGAACCCTCACCGTCTCCGGCATCACAAGGCTCAAGAACAATCTGAACGTCGTCGGCACGATCTCGGGCGGAGCTCTGAATATCATGAACGGAACAAGCTATGTCTATGGTTCCCTCGGCATCGGCACCACCGCGCCCAAAGCAAAACTGGAAGTCCAGGGCTCGCTGAGCGGCTCCCGCCTCTACGTTGCGTCCGCCTTCTCCGGTGCCGGACTCACCACCTGTTCAGGAGCAGGCCAGAAACTTCTCTGGAATTCTTCCACACAGCAGTTCAGCTGCTCTACGGATCTCAATACGATCTTCGGATCCGGGAATGTCCTCACGATCGGCGATGGTCGTTACGTGAATACGTCGGGTGACACGATGACCGGAGCTCTTACGATCAACCTCTCCTCGGGCTTCCTTGGACTCAAAATCATCCAGACTGCTTCCGGAAACATTCTCCACGCCGAGAAGGACTTAACCTCCAGCGGAACGCTCACCGTCTCCGGCATCGCACGATTCAAATCCAACCTGAACACCGTTGGCACGATCTCAGGCGGAGCGCTGAATATCATGAACGGAACCAGCTATGTCTTCGGTTCCCTTGGCATCGGCACGACGAACCCCAAAGCAAAGCTCGAAATCCAGGGCTCGCTGAGCGGCTCCCGTCTCTACGTTGCGTCCGCCTTCTCCGGTGCCGGCCTCACCAGCTGCTCGGGTGCCGGACAGAAACTTCTCTGGAATGCGACGACTCAGCAGTTCGGTTGCAGCACGGATCTGAATGCGGGCTCCGTCTTCGGTTCCGGCAACGTCTTCACCATCGGAGACGCGAGGTACGTGAGACTCTCAGGTTCGACCATGACCGGAGCACTCTCGATTCGCATCACGGGAGGGGACATCAATACGCTTGGACTGAATGTGATGAGCACGATCTCCGGTGCGATTCTCCACGGCGAGAGACTGCTCACGTCTTCAGGAGGCCTTGTCTTCGAGGGCGCGGCCTCGGGATCGTCTCTCTACGTTGCCACATCGCTCCGTGGTGCGGGCCTCTCCGACTGTACCGGCAGCAACAAGCTTCTGTGGGACAGCGTCACCGGAAGATTCTCCTGTTCCATCGACATCGCCGCAGGGACCGGTCTCTCGATTGCCACCGGTGACAGTCGTTACGTGAATCAGTCCGGTGACACGATGACCGGAGCCCTCACGATCAACCTCAGTTCGGGATTCCTCGGACTCAGAATTCTTCAGACTGCTTCGGGAAACATTCTCCACGCCGAGAAGGATCTTACAAGCTCCGGAACTCTCACGGTTTCCGGCATTGCGAGATTCAAATCCAACCTCAATACCGTCGGCA